>Ga0075425_100000002_pt1 | contig 362431 bp, 317 predicted proteins | sample SoiMethybrSBSTD4_FD_75300 | JGI IMG/M metagenome (GOLD analysis project Ga0075425, IMG submission 75300) | Bulk soil microbial communities from a Populus tree surrounding site in Tennessee, USA - Soil MetaG P. TD hybrid SBSTD4 | ecosystem: Environmental > Terrestrial > Soil > Tree plantation...
CGGCGTCATGGCCTGCTGGACGAACATGGTGATGACCATCAGCGCCGGCGTGATGTAGTACGGGTCCTTGGCCGAGAGGTCGTGGAGCCAGAGCATGAACGGCGCGCCGCGCAGCTCGATGGCGTGCGAGAGCAGGTTGTAAAACGCCCACAGAATCGGGAGCTGGATGACGAGCGGCAGGCATCCGCTGGCGGGGTTGATCCCCTCCTGCTGATACAGCTTCATCGTCTCCATGTTCATCTTCTGGCGCTGCTCGGGATCCTTCTGGACCTTGCGGTACTTGGCCTTGATGGCCTCGACCTTCGGCTGCACCGCCTGCATCTTTTTCATCGAGGTCATCGACTTGTGCTGCAGCGGGTAGAGCAGGATCTTGATGATGAAGGTGAGGGCGATGATCGACCAGCCGAAGTTGTGGACGAACTTGTTGAGCCACAGCAGGGCGAGGAGGAAGGCCCGGGCGATGATGCCGAACATGCCGAACTGCAGGGTCTTCTCGAGACCGAAGCGGTCGACGAGCTGGGTCTGCTTGGGGAGGAAGTAGGCGGTGCCTTCGACCTTGCCGTCCTGCAGGGCGTTGACGGCGGCGTAGAAGTCGCGGCGCTTGTCCGGGCCGAGCTCCGTGGAGTGGAGGACGGCGCCGTCGCCGCGGGAAGGACGCATGGCCGTAAAGAAGTAGTTGTCCTCGATGCCGATGAAGTCGACGTGGTCGAAGACGTTGACGTGGTCGGATTTCTCGCGGCTGACGACGGTGACCTTGTCGTCGCGTTGCACGACGCCGTTCCCGGTCACGACGTACATCGATTCCTTCTCGTCGGGCTCGAGGGTGCGGATGCCGGGGCCGATGGCGACGCGATACGGGATCGCCGGGGCGACGCTGACGGCGAAGGTGAACGGATAGTCGCCGGCGAATGAGAAGGTCTTCGTGGCGGCGATGCCCTCGCCGGCGTAGCGGTAGGTGATGGTCTGGTTGTTCTGGGTGATCTCCCACAGCGCGGAGTTGAGGCGCTCGGCGACGGCGGCGTTGGGCGACTCGATGGCGAAGGGAAAGTCGGTGCGGATCGGCTCGCGCGCCTTGACCAACTCGACCGGGCCGCCGCTCTTCGATTGGTAGTGCTTGAGCTGGAACGAGACCAGCTCGGCGCCGCGATTGGAGAAGAGGGCGATGAAGTCCTTGGTCTCGATGCGGGAGAGCTGGCGTTTCGTGGCGTTGGTCGGGGCCACGTTGACGGGGGCGGGAGCATGTTCGGGCGCGGCTACGCTGCCGGGCGCGGGCACGGGCGTGGGCGCGGATTCGCGTTGCGCCACAGTCGTGGTTGACGGAGCGGGCTTTGCCGTTTTTGTGGGCGGCTTGAAGTACTCCGGAAAGACTTTCGGCGCGGCGTAGGCCCAGAGCCAGAGAAAGCCGATCGAGATCAGAACGGCCGTGAAGATTCGTTTTTCCATCTCAAGGGACGGGGTCCCAACCTCCAGGATTGAAGACGTGGCAGCGGGAGAGCCGGCGGATGCCGAGCCATGTCCCGCGCAGGGCGCCGTACTTTTCGATTGCCTGCATCATGTAGATCGAGCAGGTCGGCTCGAAGCGGCACATGGGGGGGAGCAGCGGCGAGAGGAAGCGCTTGTAGCCGCGCAGCAGAAAGAGGAGGAGCGGGCGCATCGGCTCACTCGGCACCTTCAGCCGTAGCGCGCTTGAGCGCGCGCTGCAGGTCGTTGCTGTAGTCGCGAAAGTCGGCCACGGCTGCGTTCGGCTTCACATTCACCACGAAGTCCATCGGCCGGCCGTCGAGGCCCAGCGGCTCCCGCTGGCGGCGGTAGACCTCGCGGGTCCACCTCTTCAGCCGATTGCGTACGTTTGCCTTCCCAAGTTTCTTCGTCGCCGTGATGCCGAGGCGCGAATGGGCGAGACCGTTGTCAGCGACGAAGAGGACGGAGTAGCGGGCGAAAAATTTGCGGCCCGTGTCGTAAACCCTGAGGAAGTCGCGCCGTTTCGCCAGGCGCTTTTCCCTCGGCAGTGCCTCGGACCGCGGCAAATGAGCTCCGCAGCGAGGCCGCTCTAGACGGCCAGACGCTTGCGGCCCTTCCGCCGGCGACGCGAGAGCACTGCCTGGCCGTCCTTCGTCCGCATCCGGACGAGGAAGCCGTGCGTGCGCTTGCGACGGCGATTGTTGGGCTGAAAAGTACGCTTCATTGACTTAACCCTCTGAAACGAAAGCGCGGAGTATAGCGACCGACCGGGGACCGGTCAATCAGACCCTCCGCCAAACTGAGCGGGGATAGGCGAAATTCCGCTGGATTTTGCTACTCCACTTCGTGCTAGTATCGCCGTCCCGATCCACGGCCAGGTTTTCCACAGTTGTGGAAAAGTTGTGGATTTTCAAACAATTAGACCGTCCCGCGGCCCCATGAATCTCTGGAAGCAAGTGCTTGATCGACTGGAGCAAACCGTTGATAGGACGGAATATGAAAACTGGTTCGCCGCGACCCGTTTTCTCGCCCAGCGCGGCGACACGATCGACGTAAGCGTCCCCTCCCAGCGCTACATCGAGGAAATCCGCGAGCGCTACGGCCCCCGCATCCGCTCCATCCTCGACGACATCTCCCTCGACCGGCTCAACCTCCACCTCGTCGCCGACGCCACCGAAACGCCCGCCCCCGACCTGCCGCCCCCGCCCCCGGTGGAGCTGCCGCAGTCGACGTTCAACCCCCGCTACAGCTTCGCCACCTTCGTCGTCGGCAAGTCGAACGAGCTGGCCTTCGCGGCCTCGAAGTCGATCGCCGAAAATCCCAGCGGCTCGTTCAATCCGCTCTTCATCTACGGCGGCGCCGGCCTCGGCAAGACGCATCTGATCCAGGCCGTGGCCCAGCAGATCCGCGACCGCAATCCGACGTTCAAGGTGATCTACATGTCGGCCGACACGTTCGTCACCGAGCTCATCTCGTCGATCCGTTACGACCGCATGCAGCAGTTCCGCGAGCGCTACCGCTCCGCCGACGCGCTGCTGCTCGACGACATCCAGTTCCTGGCCGGCAAGGAGCGGACGCAGGAGGAGTTCTTCCACACCTTCAACGCGCTGTACGAAACGCAGCGGCAGATCGTGTTCACCTCCGACGCGCCGCCGAAGGACATCCCCACGCTCGAGGACCGGCTGCGCTCGCGCTTCGAGTGGGGCCTCATCGCTGACATCCAGCCGCCCGACCTGGAGACGAAGGTGGCGATCCTGCGCAAGAAAGCGGAGGAGCGCCACGTCGATCTGCCGCATGAGGCCGCGCTCTTCATCGCCGAGCGCGTGCGCTCGAACATCCGCGAGCTCGAAGGCTACCTGAACAAGGTGTCGATGTTCGGATCGCTGGCGGGAAAGACCGTCACTCTGGAGCTGGCAAAGGAAGCGTTGAAGGATCTGCTGTCGAAGGACAACAAGCCGATCACCGCCGCCGACATCATGAAGGTCGTCTCCGCGCACTACGGCATCAAGGTGTCGGATCTGAAGTCAAAGTCGAACGCGCGGCCGATCGCGTACCCGCGCCAGGTGGCGATGTACATGTGCAAGCACCTCACCGATCTGTCGTATCCGGAGATCGGAAAAGTGTTCAACAACAAGCATCACTCCACGGTGATGTACTCGGTGGAGAAGATCGATCAGCTCATCCAGGACGACCAGCAGGTGGCGCGGACGGTCGAGATGCTCACGAAACAGTTCCGGTAATGCTGCGCAAAAGCTGTGGACAAAAACGGCTTCAAAAAACGGACTTCGACCGACTGCGGAAAACGGCCCGGAATTCCTTCGCTTCTCCGCAGCGAAACCCGCAAGCGGCGCAGATCGAATTGGTATACTTTTGAATCTCTTGCGGGGAATTCCGAACGGTCCGCGCGATCTACTACCGCCACTACCAAGATAAAAACCTAAGGTCTAAGGGACAGAAGACATGGAGCTGACCGTCGCGAAAGCCGATCTTCAAAAAGAGCTGCAGCTCTGCCAGGGAGTCGTCGAGAAGCGATCGACCATTCCGATCCTCTCGAACGTGCTCCTCAAGGCCGCGGACGGGCGCCTGCAGATCGCCGCGACGGATCTCGACGTCACGATCCTCAGCTCGTGCGCGGCGCGCATCACCACGCCGGGAGGCGTGACGATCGAGGCCAAGCGCCTCTTCGACATCGTCCGCTCGCTGCCCGACGACGACGTGCACATGAACCTGCAGGAGAACAACTCGGTGTTCGTCGAATCCGGCACCGCGAAGTTCCGCCTTCTGGGATTGCCGGCCGAGGATTACCCGACGTTGCCGAGCGTCGACGTCAAGGAGTCGTACACGATTCCGCTCGAAGAGCTGAAGACGATGGTGGCGAAGGTGAAGTTCGCGATCACGCACGAAGAGACGCGCTTCCAGCTCAACGGGGCGCTCCTGAAAGTGCAGCCGTCGAAGCTGGAGATGGTCGCGACCGACGGCCACCGCATGGCTCTGATCAACTTCCCGCAAGGATCCGGCGGCAACGGGAGCGCGACGAAGGCGAGCGATCTGACGATCCTCGTGCCGCGCAAGGCGCTCGAGGAGATCCTCCGCCTCGAGTCCAGCGACGAGGAAGGGAACGTCCGCTTCGGCGTCTCCGAGAATCATCTCTTCTTCGAGGCCGGCGACCGCAAGCTCCTAGCGCGGATGATCGACGTGAACTTCCCGAACTACATGGAAGTGATTTCCCGCGACAACGACCGCCACGTGATGGTCGACCGCGAGCGACTGCTCTCGACGATCCGCCGCATCTCGCTCGTCGCCAACGAGCGGACGCGCGCGGTGCGCTTCGACTTCGCGCCGGGGAAGCTAACGGTGTCGTCGACGAACCCGGAGCTCGGCGACGCGCGCGAAACCGTCCCCATCGACTACGCCGGCAACCCGTTCTTCGTCGGCCTCAACGCCGCGTACGTGACGGACTTCCTGAGCGCCGTCGACACGCCGAGCGTCGCGCTCGACCTCAAGGACGAGAACTCGCAGTGCATCGGCAAGCCGGCGGCGAACGATGAGCTGCCGTACGAGTATCTTTACGTTGTGATGCCGATGCGACTCGCGTAGCTGAGTTCTGAGTGCTGAGTTCTGAGTGCTGAGTAGCTCCGCCACACTCAGCACTCAGCACTCAGCACTTGATTATTCGCAGCCTGACCACGCAAAACTTCAGGAACCTCGCGTCCGAGGAAGTGCTTTTCCACGCCGCGACTAACCTCGTCGTCGGCCGCAACGGCCAGGGGAAGACGAACCTCCTTGAGGCCATCTACTTCCTGGCCACGACGAAGTCGTTCCGCACTCTGCATCTCGCCAGCGTTGTCCGCTTCGACATGCCGAGCGTCTTCGCGCAGGGCGTGCTGGCGCGCGGCGGCGTGGAGAAGACCGTCTCGATCGGGCTCGAGCTCGAGCCGAGGCGGCGCGTGCTGATGATCAACGAGGAGCGCGTGCCGCTCTCGCGCTATCTGAATGCGATGAGCGTGTTCGCGTACTCGTCGGCGCGGCTGGAGATCCTGCGCGGCTCGCCCGAGGAGCGGCGGCGCTTCCTTGACCGAGGCATCGCCAGCATCGATCCGTCGTACCTCGACGCGCTGGCGCGGTACACGCGCGTGCTCCGGCAGCGCAACGCCTTGCTGCAGGAAGGATCGACGCTCGACGCGTGGGACGCCGAGCTCGCGCAGGCCGCCGCCGTCGTCCAGAAAGCGCGCGGCGCGTACACGGTGGCGTTGTCCGAGGCCTTCGCGAACATCGTCGAGCGCCACGCCTACCGCGTCCGCGATCTGCGGATGATCTACCGCCCGAGCCTCCTTCCCGCGAATCGCCGCGACGAGCTCCGCGCGCGCACGACGCTCGCCGGTCCGCAGCGCGATCAGCTCGACTTCGTCGCCGCCGGGCGCGCGGCCGCCGAGGTCCTGAGCGGCGGCGAGATGAAGATGATTGTCCTCCTGCTGAAGTTCGCCAAGCTCGACCTTTTCCGGGCCCGCTACGACGAGCCGGCCATCTTCCTTCTCGACGACGTCGACGCCGAGCTGGACCTCGAAATCCTCGAGGAATTACTGCTCCGCCTGCCTCCCGAAACGCAGGTTTTCACGACCTCGGCGAAGGAGCGTTTTCTGGGCTCGCTTGCGGCTGGGCCGCACCGCCGTTTACTCATTGAAAACGGAAGAGTTACGGCCGCACAAGATTTCACCTGAGACAGGATTTTTGTTGTAAAATTCAGTGTTTCAAATGGCGGCTGAAAAACCCTTCGCCGCGCCTCCAAAAGAAAGCGACTTGATGGCAGACAACTACATCGCGGAAGAGCGGTCCGCTGAGAACTACACCGCCGAGGACATCAAGGTCCTCAAGGGCCTCGACGCCGTGCGCAAGCGGCCCGGAATGTACATCGGCGACACCGATGACGCCACCGGCCTGCACCACATGGTCTACGAGGTCGTCGACAACGCCATCGACGAAGCGCTGGCCGGCTACGCCGACCGCGTGGCGGTGACGATCCACCTCGACAACTCCGTCACCGTCGAGGACAACGGCCGCGGTATTCCCGTCGATCTGCACAAGGAAGAGAACCGCTCCGCGGCCGAGGTCATCATGACCGAGCTGCACGCCGGCGGAAAGTTCGACAACAACTCCTACAAAGTCTCCGGCGGCCTGCACGGCGTCGGCGTCTCCGTCGTCAACTTCCTCTCCGAGTGGCTCGAGCTCGAAATTCACCGCGACGAGTACGTGTGGCGCCAGCGCTACGAGCGCGGCGTCCCGGTCGCGCCGATCGAGCGCGGGGAGAAGACGACGAAGCGCGGCACGCGCGTCACGTTCAAGGCCGATTCGCAGATCTTCTCCATCGGGGAGATGAACTACGAGACGCTCTCGCAGCGCCTGCGCGAGCTGGCGTTCCTCAACTCCGGCGTGAACATCACCATTCAGGACGAGCGGAGCGAGAAGCACCACGAGTTCTGCTACCAGGGCGGCATCGTCTCGTTCGTGAAGGACCTCAACAAGAACCGCACGCCGCTGCACGAGCAGCCGATCTTCATCCGCGACGAGAAGGACGGCGAGGGCGTCGAGATCGCCCTGCAGTGGAACGACGCCTACAACGAGAACATCTACTGCTTCACGAACACGATCAAGAACCTCGACGGCGGCACGCACCTGGTCGGCTTCAAGGCCGCGCTGACGCGCACGGTGAACAAGTACGTCGAGTCGACCGGCGTGCTGGAGAAGCAGAAGCTCTCGCTCGAGGGCGACGACGTCCGCGAAGGTCTGGCCAGCGTCATTTCCGTCAAGATCCGCGACCCGAAGTTCTCCTCGCAGACGAAGGACAAGCTCGTCTCCTCGCACGTGAAGACGTGGGTCGAGCAGGTCGTCAACGAGCGCCTGGCCGAGTATTTCGAGGAGAATCCGAAAGACGCGAAGCGCATTGCCGACAAGATCGTCGACGCCGCCCACGCGCGCGAGGCCGCCCGCAAGGCGCGCGAGCTGACGCGGCGCAAGGGCGCGCTCGACTCGGCGTCGCTCCCCGGCAAGCTCGCCGACTGCCAGGAACGCGATCCGAAGTGGAGCGAGATCTTCTTCGTCGAGGGCGACTCGGCAGGCGGCTCGGCGAAGCAGGGCCGCGACCGCCGCTTCCAGGCGGTGCTGCCGCTCAAGGGGAAGATCCTGAACGTGGAGAAGGCCCGCCTCGACAAGATGCTCTCCTCCGACGAGATCCGCCTGATGATCACGGCCCTCGGCACCGGGATCGGCAGCGACGACTTCGCGGTCGAGAAGCTGCGCTACCACAAGATCATCATCATGACCGACGCCGACGTCGACGGCTCGCACATCCGCACGCTGATCCTGACGTTCTTCTTCCGCCACATGCAGGAGGTGATCAAGCGCGGCCACCTCTACATCGCCCAGCCGCCGCTGTTCAAAGTCACGCAGGGCAAGAAGGACACGTATCTGAAAGACGAAGCGGAGAAGTCGCGCTTCCTGCTGAACCGCGTGGCGGAGTCGGTGAGCGTCAAGGGGCTGCGCGGCGAAGCGCTCGTGAATCTGCTGCAGCGCGCCGAGGAGTACCGCACCCACGCCCGCAAGCTCACGGTGCGCGGCATGCCCCGCGAGGCGGTGGACATCCTGCTCGGCCAAGGCATCACCGACCGCACCGCGCTGGGCGATTCCGACAAAATGACCGCCGCCGCGGACGCGCTGAAGACGGCCGGATTCGAGCACGTCAAGCACGCGACGGATCCCGAGACCGAGACGCCGATCCTGCAGTTCAACGTGGGCGTGAACGGCAGCGGACGCAAGCTCGTCGTGAATCCGGAGTTGCTGTCGTCGTACGAATACCGTCAGACTGCGAAGGCGTACGAGGTGCTCCGGCATTACGGCCTCGCGCCGTACGAAGTGCGCCACGGCGAAGAGACGACGACGTACGCGAACGTCTACGACCTCATCGACGCGATCTACAAGCTCGCCGAAAAAGGCCTCACCATCCAGCGCTACAAAGGCCTCGGCGAGATGAACCCGGAGCAGCTCTGGGAGACGACGATGAACCCGCAGACACGCCGCCTGCTGCAGGTGGCGATCGAAGACGGCGTCGGCGCCGACGAGATGTTCACGATCCTGATGGGAGATCAAGTCGCTCCGCGCCGCGAGTTCATTCAGGACAACGCGCTGGACGTTAAGAATCTCGACATCTGAGACTCAGCACTCAGGACACAGCACTCAGCACTCTTTCATGGCAGACGACTTCGACTACACCGGCCACAACGAGCCCCGCGTCCCCGTCAACATCGAAGACGAGATGCGCAAGTCGTATCTCGACTATGCGATGTCGGTCATCATCGGCCGCGCGCTTCCCGATGTCCGCGACGGGCTCAAGCCCGTGCACCGGCGCATCCTCTTCGGCATGTACGAGCAGGGGAACACGTCCGGCAAGGCCTACAAGAAATCGGCGCGCATCGTCGGCGACGTGATGGGCAAGTACCACCCGCACGGCGACAGCGCCATCTACGACGCCGTCGTGCGCATGGCCCAGGACTTCTCGATGCGTTACGAGCTCGTCGACGGCCAGGGCAACTTCGGCTCGCTCGACGACGATCCTCCCGCGGCCATGCGCTACACCGAGGTCCGGCTCACCAAGTTCGCCGAAGAACTGATGCGCGACGACATCGACAAGGAAACCGTCGACTGGGTGCCGAACTACGACGGCACCGAGCGCGAGCCGTCGGTGCTCCCGGCGAAGTTCCCGAACCTCCTCGTCAACGGCTCCTCCGGCATCGCCGTCGGCATGGCCACGAACATCCCCCCGCACAACCTCGGCGAGGTGATCGACGCCTGCCTCATGATGATCGAGAACCCGAAGGTCACGTGGAAGGAGCTGATGACCGTCCTTCCCGGCCCCGACTTTCCGACCGGCGGCTTCATCCACGGCCTCGACGGGATCCGCCAGGCCTACGAGACCGGGCGCGGCATCATCCAGGTCCGCGCACGCGCCGGCGTGGAGACGTCGAAGAAGGGCGACAAGCAGCAGATCGTCGTCACCGAAGTGCCGTACATGACGAACAAGGCCCGCCTCGAAGAAAAGATCGCGGAGCTGGTGAAGGACAAGCGGATCGAGGGGATCTCCGACACGCGCGATGAGTCGTCGCGCGAAGGGATCCGCCTGGTCATCGAGCTGAAGCGCGATGCCATCCCCGAGGTCGTCCTCAACAACCTGTACCGCAACACGCAGATGCAGACGACGTTCGGGATCATCTTCCTGGCCATCGTCAACAACAAGCCGGAGGTCATGGACGTCGCCACGATCATCCGGCACTTCCTCGAGCACCGGAAGGAGATCATCGTCCGCCGGACGCGCTACGAGCTGCGCAAGGCGGAGGAGCGCGCCCACATCCTCGAAGGCCTGGTCAAGGCGCTCGACCACCTCGACGCCGTGATCGCCCTGATCCGCGGCAGCAAGACGCCGCCGGAGGCGAAGGAAGGACTGATCTCGCGCTTCGAGTTCACGGAGGTTCAGGCCCAGGCGATCCTGGAGATGCGCCTGCAGCGCCTCACGGGGCTGGAGCGCGAGAAGATCGTCGCCGAGTACAACGAAGTGCTCGACACGATCCGCAAGCTGAAGGAGATCCTGGCCTCGGAGCAGCTCGTGCTGAACATCATCTCGGACGAACTGCGCGAGATCAAAGCGGCGTACGGCGACGCGCGGCGCACCGAGATCATCCCGGAGACGAACGAGATCTCCATTGAAGACATGATCGCCGACGAGGACATGGTCATCACCGTGTCGCGCGGCGGCTACATCAAGCGCTCGCCGCTGTCGCTCTACCGCGCCCAGCGCCGCGGCGGCAAGGGCCGCATCGGCATGCAGACGAAGGAAGAGGACATCGTCGAGCACCTCTTCGTGGCCTCGACGCATGCGTACGTCTTGGTCTTCACCGACCGCGGCCGGCTGTACTGGCTCAAGGTGCACCAGATCCCCGAGGTGGCCTCGAACGCGCGCGGGAAAGCGATCGTGAACCTGCTGCCGGTCGAATCGGGCGAGAGCGTGCGCGCGCTCCTGACGACGCGCGATTTCAGCGAAGGCAAGTACGTGGTCATGGCCACGCGCGCCGGCAAGATCAAGAAGACGGAGCTGTCGGCGTTCTCGAACGTGCGCGCCACCGGGATCATCGCCATCGACATCGCCGAGGGCGACGACCTCTACGCCGTGCGCCTCTCCGACGGCAACTCCGACATCTTCGTCGGCAAGGCCGGCGGCCGCGTGATCCGCTTCAACGAAGACGAGGTCCGCCCCATGGGCCGCGGCGCCGCCGGCGTCCGCGCCGTGGAGCTGCGCGGCGACGATCACGTCGTGGAGATGGATGTGCTCCCCGCCGGCGCGGTCGTCGAGGACGACAGCGAGCCCGAGGGCGACGAGGCCGACGAGGTCGCGCCCGACAGCGGCAGCGTCTACATCTTCACGGTCACGGACAAGGGCTACGGCAAGCGCGCGCCGGTGTCGAAGTATCCGACGAAGCACCGCGGCGGCATCGGCGTGATCGACATCAAGACCGGGGAGCGCAACGGCAACGTGGCCGGCATGGCCGTGGTGTCCGAGGAAGATCAGGTCCTGCTGATCACCGAGCAGGGGATGATCCTGCGCGTTCCCGTCTCATCGATTCCGATCAAGGGCCGCAACATCCTCGGCGTGCGCATCGTGCGCGTCGAGGACGACGACCGCGTCGTCGCCGCCATCAAGCTCGTGGAGAAGGAAGAGACGAACGGCGACGAAGGCGAGGCGCCCGAGGACGAGCCGATTCACTAAGCGCGTTCTTCGGGTCGCGCCTCTTCCGCCGGCCGCGCCTTCGGCTGCGCCGCCGCGGTGTCGTCTTCCCGCGCCACCATCTCGCGCCAGCGCTGCGCCTTCATGCGCTCGAACACGCCGCCCGCGTGCCCCGCGGGGATCCAGCTGTTGCCCCCGCACTTCGGGCAGCGGCCGCGGAAGGCGATGTTCTTCCCGCAGTCGGGGCAGATGATCACGAAGGAGTGGGAGAGCTCGAATTTCTGCTCGCCCTCGGCATCGAGGCTGTTCAGGAAAGCGCTGAGATTCGCGAAGGTTTCTTCGAGGGACATGGTGTCACCACCCCTCCAAAGTGCACGCGACATGCCGAGAGCTCCCAAACCAGCACCGCGGCCAGCAGGGCCGCGCCCGCAAACGGAATTCCGGCCTGGAGATAGCGCGGAAACGCCCGTGGGCCGAGGAACGAGAAAGGCACCGGCGCCGCCACCAACAAGAACGAAATCGCCGCCGGCACGGCGCGCCACGACCATCGCCTCCGGTACCGCGCATACAGCGTCAGATACGGGAACAGCAGGAAGATGAAGTAATACTGCTGGTTGTGCGGAGGCAGCAGGACCATCGCCACGATCAGCATTCCCCATTCGAGATCATCGCTGTCCTCGTTATGCCGCACGCGAAACATCAGCACGCAGAAGGCGGTGATGCCGGCGGCCATGGCGGCGGTTTGAATGGCCGGGCTGGCGCCGAGGCGGCCGGCGATGCCGGCGAGGCTTTGGTTGAGCTCGTTCTCGATGAGACCGCCGGCGAGCAGTTGCATGAGCGTGCCGTTGTTTGCCCATCCGAGGACGAACTCCGTCACCACGACGATCGGGAAGATCACCAGGACCGCCATCCATAGCGCCTCCCACTTCCGCTTCAGCACGAGCCACGGCAGAAAAATGACCGGGAGGAATTTCGCTGTAGCGGCGAGGCCGATCGCAGCGCCGCAAGCACGCTCCCGGCCGCGCCGGAGAAACGCGAACGCGGCGAAGATCAGCAGCAGCTCGAAGATCTCGATGTTGCGCTGCGTGAGCGCCTCATAAAGCGGATTGAAATTGCAGAACGCGAACGCGACGACGACCGCCGTCGCCGCGCGCGGCCGTCCGTCGTCGACGATCCAGATCGCGACCGCCGCGGCCGCGGCGACAAAGACGTAGTTGACGAACAGCCACGCCACGTACGCGCTGCGCAGCGAAGGGAACGCGAACATCGGCGCGGTGAGGGCATGGAGCAGCGGGCCGTAGTACCAGATCGGAGGCGGTCCCCAGAGGCTGGCTTCCGTTCCGTTGTAGAGATCGAGGCAGCCGAAGAAGAACGACATCCCCCACGACGGAAAGGCAGCCAGGAAATCGCCGCTGAAATTCGCGAGCGGCTGCCTGATGCCCGACGCGGCGAAGTGCAGCGCGGAGTAGAGAAGCGCGGCCGCGGCGAGAAGTCGTCGTCGCATCAGATCCGCATGATGTCGAACTGCTCGTGGTGCAGGGCCTCGTCGGGCTTGAACACGAGGTGGATGCCGAGGTTGTGCTCGATCTCCTCGAAGATCGGTTCGGACGCCGCCTGCAGCGTGCTGTAGATGACGGGGTTGATGCGCACGATCACGTCCTGTCCTTCGTGCAGGTCGCGCAGCTTCATCAGCTCGCGCCAGATCTCCAGCGAGATCGTGGTGTTCGACTTGATCCGCCCGCCGCCGGCGCAGTACGGGCAGGCCTGCGTCAGCGACCGCTCCAGCGACTGCCGCACGCGCTTGCGCGTCATCTCGATCAGGCCGAACTCGGAGATCTGCAGGATCTTCGTCTTGGAGCGGTCTTTCCGGATCTCGTTCTCCAGCGTCTCGAAGAGGCGCGCGCGGTTGTTCGGGTCCTCCATGTCGATGAAGTCGAGGACGATGATCCCGCCGAGGTCGCGGAGGCGGATCTGGCGGACGATCTCCTTCGCCGCCTCGAGGTTCGTGCGGAAGACGGTCTCCTCGAGGTTCTTTTTCCCGACGTACTTCCCGGTGTTGACGTCGATGGCCACGAGGGCCTCGGTCTGGTTGATGACGATGTAGCCGCCCGACTTCAGCCAGACTTTGGAGCGCAGGGCCTTGGCGATCTCGGGCTCGATGCCGAGATCGTCGAAGATCGGCTCCTCGCGGCGGAAGAGGCGCACGCGCGAGACGAGGTTGGGCTGGATCTGGTCGAGGAACTCGACGATGCGCTGGTATTGATCGACGGAGTCGACCCACACGGTCTTGAACTCGGGCGAGAGGACGTCGCGGATCGTCCGCAGCACGAGGTCGAGGTCGTGATGGATCGCCGCCGGCGCCGACGCTTTCTCCGCGCGCCGCCGGATCTGCTCCCACAGGTCGGTGAGGTATTTGAGGTCGGCGCGGAATTCGTCCTCTTCGCGCCCCTCGCCGGCGGTGCGCACGATGAAGCCGCCCGCGCCGGCGGGGCGGATGCTCTCCAGGACGTGCTTGAGGCGCATCCGCTCGTCCTCGGTCTCGATGCGCCGCGAGACGCCGATGTGGTTGACGGTCGGCATGTAGACGAGGAAGCGGCCGGGGAGGGTGATGTGGCTGGTGATGCGCGCGCCCTTGCCGGCGATGGTGTCCTTGGAGACCTGCACGACGATCTCCTGCCCTTCGCGGAGGAGGTCGGAGATCGAGGCCTCCATGCGCGGCTGCGGCGCCGGGACCTCGTCGAGGTGGAGCTCGTCGCTGTGCTCACTGTCGTAGTCCTCGAGGTCTTCGATGACGTCGGAGACGTAGAGGAAGGCGTCGCGCTCCAGGCCGAGGTCGACGAAGGCGGACTGCATGCCGGGGAGGACCTTCGTGACGCGGCCTTTGTAGATGTTCCCGACGATGGTGCGCTGGCGCGTGCGCTCGACCCACAGCTCGACGACCTGCCCCTCGTCGAGGACGGCGATGCGCGACTCGTGCTTGGTGGCGTTGATGACGATCTCGCGGGACATGGGGCGCGTGATTATGGCAGCATGCGGAAATGCTCACCATCTACTTCGGCGGCGCGATCAGCGGCGGCCGCGCGGACGTTGGGCACTACCGGCGCATCGTCGACGCGCTCCTCGCCGACGGGCATCGCGTGCTCGCCGGCGCGGTGGCCTCGGAGGACGTTTCGGCGCACGGCGAGGCCCTCGACGCCGTCGCGATCTTCGAGCGCGACGTGCGCTGGATCGAGGAGGCGGACGTGCTGGTGGCCGAGGTGTCGGTGCCGTCGACGGGGGTCGGCTACGAGATCGCCGCGGCGCGCTACCGCTTCGGACGGCCGGTGATCTGCCTCTGGCGCGCCGGGCATACGAAGCGCTGCTCGGCGATGGTCGCGGGCGACGCGGGCGTCGAGCTGATCGAGTACGACGACGCCGCGGAAATGCTGGAACGGCTGCGGTCGGCGCTGGCGAAATACACCACGGAGGGCGCAGGTTTACGGGCCTGCCAACCTTGACGGCGCGAGAAACGCTCTGCTATTTTGCGTCCCCTTTTTGCCACGTGTTCCGGCATAGCTCAGTTGGTAGAGCAGCGGACTGTTAATCCGCGGGTCGTAGGTTCGAGTCCTACTGCCGGAGCCATCTCAAACCCGTGCCGGTCGTCGACTTCATCTTTCAGGGGCTGAGCGAAGCCACACATCTCGAGGGAGTCCGCTGGGTGCTCGCCTGTCCTCGCCTGACGCGCGCGCTCCTCACGGTCGCATTCGCCAACAAGAGCGGAATCGACCTGCTTGCCAATGAGCTGGACCGGCACGCCGGCCGAACGACGGCGTTCGTCGGCATCCGGAACGCGATCACTTCCCGACAGGGTCTGGAGGCGCTGCTCGACTTCGGCGTCACGACGTACGTCGTCGATACCGGCGCGCGCGGGGTCCTCTTTCATCCGAAAGTTTTTCTGGCGCTCGGCAAAGAGGAAGCGCGGCTGCTGATCGGCAGCGCGAATCTGACCGGCGGCGGCTTGAGCAACAACATCGAGGCGGGCTTGCGCATCGGGCTCGATCTGCAAGACCGGCGGGATCGCACGCTGGCGGAAACGATCGCCGCGCAGTTCGACGCGATGCCGGGCACGCATCCCGAGAACATTTTTCAAGTGTTCGGTGGCGGCGATCTCACGCATCTCCAAGAGAGCGGACGGCTGCTCGATGAGTCGTTCGTGCGCGCGCCGCATACCGCGACGACCGCCGCGACGCCCGCCGCCGACACGGTGCCGAAGATCGCCTTGGCGAGGCCGCCGCGACGCCCGAAATTGCAAAGGCCGGCGGCGGTCCCCGTGGTTCCCGCGCCGGTCATAGCGGGCATCGCTTCGCCGGTCAGCGTCGCTTGGGAGCAGGTTTGGGCAAGCAAGCCGCTCACAGACCGCGACCTCCAAATTCCTCAGGGACGCAATACAAATCGGACCGGTTCGATCAACCTCGACAAAGGACTTCTTCCCGACGGTATCGACTTCCGCCACTACTTTCGCGACGAGCTGTTCAGCGGCCTGACGTGGGTGCCGACAAGAGCGACCGTCGATGTTGCCGAAGCCGACTTTCAGCTGGTGATCAAAGGGATCAACTACGGGCAGGCGCGACTGCGAATCGCGCATACGACCAGCGCGACCAGCAAGGCGTACAAACAAGGCAATGCCATGACGCGCTTGAGTTGGGGCAGGCTGCGACAGTTCATCGCGCAACCGACGCTGCTCGGCCGTACGCTAACGCTCTACCGCGACGGCCAAAATCCGACGAAGTTTCTGATCGAGATCGACTGACTATGCGGCGTCGGCATCCGCTTCGGCGCTGCCGATGCGTTGGCGCCGCCGGCGCAGACGGTCCCACGCAACCAGCAGTTGGCGGTGCTGGGCGCGAGTGCAGCCGAGAGCGTCCAACACCTTAACGCCGTAGACGTCGAGCACTTCCGCCGCTGTCCGCGTGCGGACCAGGCGGTCGAGTTCGCGAACGGCGGGCCGGAACTTTCGCGGAAGCGGAACGGCCAGCCGTTCGATTTCCGACGGGACCAGCTCGAGCACTCCGCCCCCGTAGTGTCGGCCCTCCAGCTCCGCACTGAGCGCCGTCAGCGGATTCGTGAAGCAGGCGACGAGCATCTCCGGCGGCGCTACGAGCGAGCGGATTCGATAGGAGGTGTCGGTGGTGTAGGCGCGGAGGCGATTGAGAATGAGACGGGGAGTGTCGTGGGAGCGTTTGAGCATACCGATCTCGGTCGCGTAGACGGACGGCACGGTGAACCACGGCGTACGGACGCGGCACTTGTAGCGCGTGTGGAGCTTCTCCTCCTCGCCGAGCCGGATGTACCGCTGCGCGGCGTCGTCAAGATTCGCCTCGTCGTCGAACCACAGGAAATTCGACGGGTTGCCGTTTCGGGCATTGGCGCGGTGCTGCTTGGCGTCATAGATCACGCCGGGGCAATGCTCGCTGCGTCCGAACATCGGATGCGCCCATCGCTGCAGGCCGTACTCCTGGACCACCTCGTCGGTAACAAGAAAATATTTGTTGGCGCCGGTGACGATGCCGACATCGACATTCGCGACGTCCGCGAAGCGGTGCACGTCGCGCCTCTCCGCAAGCTCGTCCAGCAGATCGCGCGTTTCTTTGTCGAGCAGAGCGCGCGTCCACTTTCCGTCAACGGTTTTGCCGTTCAGGCATTGCGGAGAGTTGAAGATGTCGGCCGGACTGCGCTTCAAAAACTCCCGGCCGCTCACCTCATAGATGGCCAAGCCTTCCAGCGGCTCGGCGGCGCTTCGGCGTTTTTCGGCGAGCAGGAGCACGGCGCCTTGCAGCGTGTTGTCGAACCAGAGCTCCTGCGGATCGATCAGCACGACGCGGCGGCACTGCCGCCCGAGAAATGTGCGCAGCGATTGCGCGTGCATGACGTGGATGATCTCGGCCGGTACTACCATCGCCAGCCGGCCACCAGGCCGCAGCAGCTCCAACGAGATCAAAACGAAGGGCACCCATGCGTTCGTGTGCTTCGTGAACGGAAGGCCGAGGACGTCAAAGACTTTTTCGGCGCGCGCCTGAAACTCGGCGGGGAGGTACTGATAGCGGATGAACGGCGGATTGCCGGCGACGGCATCGAAGCGGGCGTCGCGGTCGTTGAGATGTTTGAGCGCCCAGCCGAGAAAATCTTCGGAGCGGATCTTCGCATCAACGCCGAGCGACCGCGCCGCGTTCTTTGCCTTCTCAGCTTCGGCGATATCGACTTCGAACGCGGTGACGGCTGGCGTCCGCGGCGCCGCGACGTTCGCCAGCGCGTGGAAAAACGCGCCATCGCCGCAGCTCGGCTCCAGAAGCGATTGCGGCGAGATGTCCGATAGCCAGCGCGTCAGAAAGCCGGCGAGATCGAGCGGCGTGTAATAGCCGCCCCGCAGCTTCTGAAGAGTCTCGTTGACGATGAAGTTCATGTCGGCGACTTCTTGCTTCGTCTCATCGTTCGAGGCGGTGGCGATCGGCGCGGTCTGTTCCAGTACGGGTTTTTGCAGGCTGGGCAAACGGTCGGTTGCCGCCCGCGGTTTCGTGGAATCCACTCGTGCCCACAACGCTCGCAGCGGAAGCCTTGCAGAGTAACGATAGCCACCGTGCAGGAATTTACCATAAAGGGCACACTATTAGTACACTATCACTAGTAATATACTGCTGACATATTACCGATGCGCACATCCCCCCGAGGATTCCTCGGCTGGCGGCGGATGTAAAGTTTTTGTCAGAGCCGCTTCGGAAAACGTCGCTTTGAGGGTGCGGTTCTACACAGAGGAGATGCATGTCCGCGCCGTCGATATGATTCGCCGGCGATGAGAACGGGCGCGTGCGCTCTTCTGATTCTGGCCCTCCTCTGCTGCGCGAGCGGCACGGACGAGCGCGAAGAGCGCCGGACCTCTCCGAATCGCACGCTGGCCCGTGCCCTCGACGAGATCGCCGCGCACGGCGGCGCGCTCGAGGCCTTCCGCGCCCGCGTGGAGTGGTCGCGCAATGGGCGCATGGCCACGGCGGAGCTCTACGGCAGTGGCGCCGGGATCTGGAACGACGAGCGTGCCTTTTGCCTTGCGGCGGCGGAGATCCGCGACATTGCGCGCGCCATCAGCGAGGCGCGCTTCGCGGCCATGCCGGACCGCTTTGGCGAGGGGGAGAGCGACTTTCTGACCATGCGCGGCAAAGTCACCGTCGCGGTCGGGAGTGCGGGGAAGACCGTCGTGCAGATCGACCGCGGCGCGCAGTCGGACGCGCTCGCCGGGCTCGCCGCGGCGCTCCTGGCGCGGGCGGAGGTGGGCGGGCGGGCGGGCGTGGGGGCGGCGTCGCTCGAGGACGGGCTGGCGAAGATCGCCGCGGGCGCGATTCCGGCCGAGGTGCTGCGGGTCACGGCGCAGGTGCGCGGGGAGAACGGGTTCCTGCTGCAGATTCGCGGCGGCGCGGCCACGGCGCGGCGCTTCGATCCGAAGGGCGGCTACGGGCCGGCGCGGCGGATGCTCGTCGACGTGAGGCCGGAGCGGCCGCGCGGCGTGTATGCACCCGCGTACACGGAGCTGCGCGTCGAGGTCCTCGGCCGCAGCGAGGAAGTGATCGGCCGGCCGGAGGCGAAGGGCGCGCCGGTCAACATCGAGCAGTGGCGCGCCATCGCCGAGCAGACCCTCAAGGAAGGTCAGCCGGCGCCCGCCGCCGACTGATCGACGGCGGGCGCCTCACACGAAACTTCACCGCGAGACGAGCGGCGTCGCCGCGGTCCAGAGCGCGACGGGGCCGAGGGAGAGGTTGATCGTCTGCACGGTGTACGTCCCGGACTGCGTGACCGGCACGTCGATGACGGCCAGGCCCGTCGTCGACGGCGCCGACGTTGCCAGCGTCAGTCCGTTGGGGTCGAGCACTACGAGTTGAATCGGGATCCCGGCCGTTGCTTCGGCGAGGACGGAGAGCGTCTGCGCGCCGGCCGGCACGCTCACCGGCTGGGCCGAGGTCTGGCCGCCGCCGGCGGTGCTGTCGCTGCTCGTCGTCGCGCCCGGGCCCGCCGCTGGCTGGGCGCCGGAGGAGCCGTTCTCGATACATAAACCGTCCAGGTAGACCACGCCGCCGCGGACGTTGCGCAGCTCGAACGTGTGCGCGCCGGCCGCGAGTCCGGCGTAGCGCGCGCTCATGCCCAGCTGCGGCGTGCGCGTCGAGGCCGTGCCGAGGAAGCTGATCGTCTCGCGGAACACGCCGTCGACGTAGACGTCGGCCGAGCCGCCCTTGGCGCTCTTGCCGTAGTTGTAGACCACTGCGCCGTTGCCGCTGCTGTTGATGCTGAAGGCCAAACTGGCGGCCGTGCCGCTGTCGTTCTTCGCGGTCATGCGGAAGTGGCCGCCGCTGGCGTCGGCATCGTTGACGAGGTGCCATCCGGAGCCGTAGCTGATCTGCGGGTCGGTGTCGTCGTAGCAGTTCACCACCGGCGGCGCGACGCACGCGCCGTTGCCGGACGTGGCGTTGTCGACGAGGCCGGAGACATTCAGGTTGTAATTCGGGCAGAGGCCGCCGGCCTGCACGGCGTCGACGACGACGACGAACGTCCGCCCGGCCGGCACTTCGAACGAGTAGCCGTTGTAGCCGAGGTCGGGGCTTTGGCCTTCGTCGGCGAGGTAATTCGTGCAGAGGTTCTGCGGGTCGTAGCTGTCGAGGTAGGCCGCGGAGAAGATCTGGTTGTTGCCGCTGCACGAGGCGTCGGCGGTGACGTTGACGGTCACGCACGTGGCCACGCTCGACGTGTTGGCGAACGAGTACGTGTCGAACGAGCGCGTGCCGGTGCCGAGCGACGACGGGCAGGCCTTGGCCGTGGCGCAGGAGCTCGGGTTGCTGTCGCGGCCGAGGCGCGCGTTCTGCTGCGGCTCGGTGCCGTCGATCGCGCCGGCCTTGCTGATCGAGGCCGCTGCGCACGTCGGCACGCTGAAGTGCAGCGTCGACGCGCCCTGCGACGAGGCGACGGAGAGCGTGAAATCGATCGGGTTCCCGCAGACGAAGCCGTTCGCCGACGACGTCGAGAACGAGAACGGCGACGACGTGGCCCGGGCGTCGCGGGCGATCGTGCCGATCGTCGCCTTCGTCGTGCCGACGGAGACGCCCGGCGTCGATGTCGACAGCGTCGCCGTCACGTTCGTGGCCGCGCCGCAGCCGTCGTTGGCGATCGTCACCGGGAGCTTGACGCATTCATCCTTGTTGACCACGCCGTTGTTGCTCGCGGCGCTGTCGTCGATCGCGTAGGAGCCGAAGTCGAACAGCGGCGAGCCGGTCAGGCAGAAGTTTGCCGAGGCCGTGCCGCCGTTCCCGACCGACACACTCTGCGACTTCGACGCCGCGCAGAGGCGGCCCGGCGCGGAGGCGGAGATCGTGTAATTGCCCGGCGGCAGCACGATCGAGTAGCGGCCGTTCGCGTCCGTCGAGCCGGAGAAGCCGTTGCTGACGCTGACGATCGCGCGCGACATCGGCGCGCCCGTGGCGCAGTCGGTGACGACGCCGGAGATCGTCCCCTGCGCCGGCGCGACGCAGCTCGAATAGCGGAACGTGCCGATGCGCGTCCGCCAGTTGAACTGCCCGTCGCTCGGGATGTACTCGGCCGTGTACCAGAACGTGCAGCCGTCGAGCGGATCGACCGTCATCCCGCTGTAATCGCCCCAGCGGTTGCCGGTGAGGATCTGCGAGCCGCCGCTGGCCTTCATCACGATCTCCGGGCCGAGGGAGCCGGGCGGATCGCTGGCCTGGCGGCCGGCCACGTCGATCTCCGTGAAGTTCGCCGGCCCCGACTTCGTGTAGCCGGCCAGCATGTTGCCGCTGTTGTCCTGCGCGACGGAGCCCATCCAGCGGTAGAGCAGGTCAGGCGTCGCGCCGATGTAGGTGCCCTGCTGATAGAGCGTGGGCGACGTCGTCGGGTTCCGCAGCTCGTACCAGCGCACGCCGGCCTGATGGCCCGTGGCGTTCACGGTGTGGTTGAGGACGATCGAATCGTGATCGCCGAAGTTGCGGTAGGCGACGCGGTACATCAGGCGGTCGGCGACGCCGTCGAGCCAGATGTCTACCGGCGTGTACGGCGTGGCGCCGGCGGGCGCCATCGGGATCGGCTGCGGCACGCACGGGCGCGAGCCGAGGGCGATGGTGATCGGAAGGAAGGCCGTGCAAAGCTCGCTGTTGAACGGCGCGACCGGGACGTCCGTCGGCCCGGTGACGACGAGCGACGGATTGGCGCCCCACGTCGTCTTGATCTTGAAGACGTGCACGACGTAGCCGGTGCTGCCGTCGCTGTCGGGCGAGCCGTGCTGCACGACGATGGCCGGCGCGCCGGTGGGCGGGGGCGTGAGGCTGTCGAGGTCCGCCGGGAGCGCGCCGCCGTAGACGAACGAGCTCGCCGGCGCGCTGAAGCCGAAGTTGTAGAACTGGTACGTGGCCGGAAGTCCGGCCAGCATGCTCGCGCGGTCGTAGACGTAGAGGCCCTGGAAGAAGCTGCCGTCGGATCCGAACTGGTGCGTGGTGATGTAGTAGCCGTCGGGCCAGACGCCGGCGTGCGGGTAGTCGACGAAGAGCGCCGGGTCGGCGGCGGAGCTGGTGCGGAAGTCGTAGAGGTAGTAGGAGCCGAGCGGATCGCCGGTGACCGAGACGGCCACGCATTGGTGCGAGAACGAGCCGTCGCCGGCGCCGACGGCGAACTGCGTCAGCATCCAGCGGTCGGCGAGGATGTCGTACTCGGCGATCGGATCGCCGTCGTTGTGCGTCGCGCACGTCCCGCCGAGGCTCTGGAAGAGCGTGTTGCCCTTGACGGGGCCGAAGAGCAAGTGGCCGCTCTTGTCCCAGACGGCGAGCTTCGTGTTCACCCACTGGACGTAGTGGTTGCGTCCGACGCGGCCGTTCGTGTCGGGAGGGGCGGAGTTCGAGACGCCGACGCCGTCGAAGTTCAGGCCGAGGACGTCGGGCGAGCGGGCGGGGTTGAGGGCGCTCTGGACGACCGTGTCGGTCGGGACGGTGCCGGACGTCGCGGTCTTCCGCGGCACCTCGAAGTTCGGGACGATGTGCGGCTTGTCGGCGATGTCGCCGGTGGCGCCGAGGCTACGGAGCGGCGGCGAGACGACGGGAACGGTGAGCGGCGTGGCGGCGAAGACAGCGGATTGAGCGAGGAGAAGGAACGGAATTACCTTGAATAACCCCCGCATTTCGGCGAATCTCCCTACAAGTCCGGTAGTAACGCTACCGCACAAAGCAAGAGTCGCGCCCGCTTCACTTCGTGTAAACGGTCACCTCGGCCGACGATCCCGCCGGGACCTGATCCGCGGGCGGGCCGCTCCAGGAGATGCGCACCGGCACGCGCTGGACGACCTTCACGAAGTTTCCGGAGGCGTTGTCGGGCGGGATGAGGGAGAACTGGGCGCCGGTGCCGCCGGAGAGGCTCTCGACCTTTCCCTCGAAGGCGCGACCGCCGAGGGCGTCGGCCTGGGCGAGCTTCACGAGCATGTCCTGCGGATCGAGCTCGACGAGGAGATCGCCGCGATGCACGGGCTGGTTCTCGCGGATGTGCACGCGTGGCGAAGAGCGCCAGGCCCATGGAGCCGCCGGTCTGGCGCAGCAGCGAATTGAGTCCGGTGGCGTCGGGCAGCCGATGCCGCGGGATCGTGCCCTGGTAGTCGAAGCTGACGCTCGGCAGCCGCCGCGCCCGCGCCGCTTCGACGCCGAGGCGGGCGGCGGCCTCGCGCGCGGCGAGCTCCTTCAGCTCGGGCCGCTGCGCCCGCGCGCGGGCGACGGCGTCGCCGGGCGGGAGGGAGGGCGGCGGGACGGCGGCGAGCGTGACGTTGTCCGCCTCGTTTGCGCCGAGGGCGTTGAGCAGCGCGAGCTTCGCCGTCTGCTCGTCGTTCTCCGCCGCCAGCAGCGCCTGACGCGCCCGCGCCACCTGCACGTTCGCCTGCGCGACGTCGAGCCGCGTCCCGGTGCCGGCCGCGAATTCGTCCTGCGCGGTTTTCAAGAGCCGCTCGAAGAGCGCGACGTCGGCCTGGCGCGACGACACCTGCGTCGCCGCGCGCTGCACGAGGAGGTAGAGCCGCGCCACCGCCGCGGCGACGTCGTTCTCCGCCGCCTCGACGTCGTAGCGCGACGCGGTCTCCGCCTGCCGCAGCGCCTGCACGCGCCGCAGCGCGGCGAGGTTGAACACCTGCATCGCCGCGGCGAGCTGCGCGTCGGTCACGTTGAACGGCCCGACGACGGGCGGCTGCCCAGGGATCTCGAAGCCGAACGTGGCCAGGTTGATCGACTGGCTGTAGCGCAGCAGCCGCGCGTCGACCCGCGGCAGCAGTGCCCCGAACGCCTCCCGCCGCGCCACCACGGCCCGCTCCTCGGCCGAGCGCGCCAGCTCCGCCTGCGTGCCGGCGCGCAGGGCCAGGCCCACCGCCTCCGGCAGACTCAGGCGCAGAGTCTCGGCTTCAACGGGAAGCGCGAAAGCGAGTAGAAGAAAGAGAACGACACGGCTGCCCATCCGTCAAAGATCCGCGCGCGACGAACTGCAAGCGTGTCGCCATGCGTATTTAACAAGCAGTTAATTGACAAAAGCCGGCGGCGGGCGAATATTTGAAGGCAGCGTCGCCGTTTTCGGAACGTACCAGCGGGAGAACCAGCCATCATCACCGTCGACCAATTGCCGGACAGCCGGCGCGCGATCCTTCTCACCCTCAAGCGCGAAGGACCCTCGACGATCGCCCGCCTCGCGGCCGGGCTCCAGCTCACCGGGGAGGCCGTGCGCCAGCAGTTGCTGCAGCTCCAGCGCGAGGGATGGATCGAGGCGAAGGTGGCGCGCGAGTCGGAGCGCGGACGCACGGGCCGCCCGGCGACGCGCTACAGCCTCACCGAGGCCGGCGACCATCTCTTCCCGAAGAATTACGACCTGTTGAACGTCGTGATGCTCGACGCGGTCCAGAACGAGCTCGGCCCCGAGGCCGCGATGCGCGTGCTGCGCCGCGTCACGGACGAACGCGTGGCCGCGGCCGAGGGGCAGGTGCACGGGCGCCCGCTCGAGGAGCGCGTGCAGGCGCTGAAGAGCCTCTACTTCGAGAGCGACCCGTTCATGGACGTCGAGACGGCCGCCGACGGCTTCTACCTCGTCGAGCGCAATTGCCCGTTCTACAACACGGCCATGCGCCGCCCCGTGCTCTGCAACGTCTCCGTCAACGCCCTCACCCGTCTCCTCGGCGTGCGCGTCGAGCGCGACGAGCGCTTCCAGAACGGCGACGGCCGCTGCGTGTTCCACGTGCACGCGAACGAGCCGGTGGAGGGGACGGAGTTTCGCGTCGAAGAGTAGTCTTCAGGCGATCCACACGGTCTTCACATTCACGAACTCCCGTATCCCATGCTCGCCGAGCTCGCGGCCGAAGCCGGAGTGCTTGACGCCGCCGAAGGGCACGCGCGGGTCCGAGGCCACCATGGCGTTGATGAAGACCTGTCCCGCCTCGATGCCGGCGATGAAGCGCTCGGCCTCGGCGCGATCGCGCGTGAAGACGGCGCTGCCGAGGCCGAACTTCGTGTCGTTGGCGACGGCGATGGCCTCCTCGGCGTCCTTCACGCGAAAGAGCGACGCCACGGGGCCGAACGTCTCCTCGCACGCCGCGGGAGCGTCGGGCGGGATCGAGGCCAGCACCGTCGGCGCGTAGAAGTTCCCGCGCTCGCCGATGCGCGTTCCGCCGCAGAGCAGCTTCGCCCCGGCCTCGACGGACTTGCGCACCTGGGCCTCGATGTCGTCGACGATCTGCGGCATCGCCAGCGGACCGATCTCCGTCGACTCATCGAGCGGATCGCCGACCTTGAGCGCGCGCATGGCCTCGACGAAGCGCCGTTCGTATTCATCGGCAATCGATTCGTGCACGATGAAACGCTTCGCGGCGATGCACGACTGGCCGTTGTTGACGATGCGCGCCTTCACTCCGACTGAAACGGCCTCGCCGAGGTCCGCCGAGGGCATGACGATGAACGGATCGCTGCCGCCGAGCTCGAGGACGCTCTTCTTGATCCGCTTCGCGGCCGTGCTCGCGACCGAGGCGCCGGCGGGCTCGCTGCCGGTGAGCGTGGCGGCCTTGACGCGGTCGTCGTCGAGCACGCGCGCGACCTGCTCGGAGCCGATGAGCAGCGTCTGAAACTCGTGCCCGTCGAAGCCGGCGTCGCGGAAGATCTCCTCGATGGCCAGCGCCGACTGCGGCACGTTCGAGGAGTGCTTGAGCAGTCCAGTATTGCCGGCCATCAGCGCCGGCGCGGCGAAGCGGAAGACCTGCCAGAACGGGAAGTTCCACGGCATCACGGCGAGCACGGGGCCGAGCGGCTCGTAGCGGACGTAGGAGTCGGCCGCGCTCGTCTTGATGTGCTCGTCGGCGAGGTGCCGCTCCGCGTTCTCCGCGTAATAGCGGCAGACGAGCGCGCATTTCTTGACCTCGGCGACCGCGGCGGTGATCGGCTTCCCCATCTCCAGCGTGATCGTGCGGCCGTAGCTGCTCGCGCGCGCCTCGAGGATCTCCGCGGCGCGGGCCATGCGCCGGGCGCGCTCGGCGAAGGAGCGGCCGCGATTGACCGCGAAGGCCTCCGCGGCGCGCTGCAGCACGGCGTCGATCTCGTCGTTCGAAAGTGGCTGAAACGACCTGAGCGTTTCGCCCGTGGCGGGGTTGACGGATGCAATGGTCATGGCCTTCATCTTGACATCGTGCGTTAGTAAATATACGTTCATTTACTAATGGGCCGGCCGCCGACGATCACCAGGGAACGCCTCCTCGAAACCGCCCGCCGCGTCTTCGCCGCCAAAGGCTTCGAAGCCACCACCCTCGCCGACATCGCCGCCGAGCTCGGCGTCACCGCCGCCGCCCTCCTCCGCTATGCCCGCTCCAAGCAGGCCCTCTTCGCCGCGGCCATGCGCCCGCGCCACGTGGAGATGCCGCCGGCCATCATCCATCTGCAGGCTACCGGCGGCGCCGAGGACCCCCGCGTTGTCCTGCGCCGCCTGGCCGAGGAGTTCGTTCCCTTCGTCTCCAAGACCATCGCCGAGAACCTCGCCATCTACATGCACCGCCGCTCGCAGACGTCGCTCGTGCTCCCCTTCGACGTCCGCGACGACGATTCGCCGCCACGCCGCGGCTTGGCCATCGTCACCGACTACTTCCGCCGCGCCGCCGAGGCCGGCGTCCTGCGCGTCAAAGACCCGCGCGCGTCCGCGCTCCTCTTCATGGGCGCGCTACAGTCGTACGTCCTCCTTCATCAGGTTTTCAACGTCGCGTCAAAGCCGTATCCGCTGGACGACTACATCGACGCGCTCCTCGATCTCTGGACCAACGGAGCCATTGGAGGGACTCGTGCCCGAAGTCAGAAAACTGCTGCCCCGCCTCGTCGTCCTCGTCGTGCTGGCGGCGCTGGCGGTGGTCCTGCTCGTCTGGTGGCGCGCCCAAAAGCAGCCGAAGGAGATCGTCCTCTCCGGAACGCTCGAAGCGCGCACCGTCGAGGTGGGGTCGCTCACCGGCGGCCGCGTCGTCCGCGTCCTCGCCGATGAAGGGCAGCGCGTCGACGCCGGGCAGCTCATCGTCCAGCTGGAGACGACGACGATCGACCGCCAGCTCGCCGAGCAGCGCGCCGTGATCGAGGCGTCGAAAGCGAACCTGGCCAAGGCGCTGGCCGGCCCGCGCGTCGAAGAGATCGCCCAGGCCGCCGCGGCCGCCGCGAACGATGAGCGCGACCGCCACCGCCTGCAGGTGCTGTGGCGCGACGGCATCGTCTCGAAGGAGATGTACGACGACGCTGCCACGAAGGCGAAGACCTCGGCGGAGCAGCTGCTGATGCTGAAGCGCGGCACGCGCAAGGAGGACATCGACGCCGCGCGCGCCGAGGTCGAACAGCAGCAGCGGCGGCTCGACACCCTGATGAAGCAGCGTGCCGAGACGAACGTCGTCGCCCCGAACGCCGGCACGATCCAGTCGATGGTCCTCCGCCCCGGCGACCTCGTCGCCCCGAACCAGCCGGTCGCCGAGATCCTCGAGCCGCACGAGCTGTGGGTGCGCGTCTACATCCCCGAGACGCAGCTGAACCTCGTGCACGTCGGCCAGCCGGTGCACATCCGCATCGACAGCGGCGAGACCTTCCCTGGCCACGTCGGCACGGTGGCCAGCAAGGGCGAGTACACGCCTCGCAACGTGCAGACGCGTGCGCAACGCGTCGAGGAAGTCTTCGCCGTGAAGGTGCTGGTCGACCCCAACCCGAAGCTCAAGCCCGGCATGGCCGCCGACGTCGACCTCGGCGTGAAAGGTGCGCCGGAATGAGCGCGCAAGGCCGAATGCCGGATGAGGGGCGCTCCGTCCCGAATTCCGACATCGGCATCGACGTCCAGGGTGTGACTAAGGACTTCGGCACCGTCCGCGCCCTCGACGACGTCACCCTGCAGGTCCCCCGCGGCGAGATCTTCGGCCTCCTCGGCCCGAACGGCTCCGGCAAGTCGACGCTCATCCGCATCCTCTGCGGTCTCCTCGTCCCCACCGCCGGCCACGCCAGCGTCGACGGCTTCGACGTCGAGCGCGAGGGCGAGCAGGTGCGCCGCCACATCGGCTACGTCTCGCAGGCCTTCTCGCTCTACCGCGACCTCACCGTGATGGAGAACCTCGAGTTCTTCAGCTCCATCTATCGATTGAAAGGCGCCGAGCGCCGCGAGCGCATCGAGTGGGCCATCAATCTCACGCACATCGGCCCCTACCGCGACCGCCTCGCCGCCGCCCTCTCCGGCGGATGGAAGCAGCGCCTCGCCCTCGCCGCCGCGCTCATGCACCGGCCGCGCGTGATCTTCCTCGACGAGCCGACCGCGGGCATCGACCCCGTGGCGCGCCGCGAGCTGTGGGACCTCCTGTTCGAGCTGGCCGGCGGCGGCGTGACGATGTTCGTGACGACGCATTACATGGACGAGGCCGAGCGCTGCGCCTCGGTCGGCTACCTCTACATGTCGAAGCTGATGGTCGTCGGCCGCCCCGAGGCGTTGAAGCAGTTGCCGGAAGTGACGCCGGAGGGAACGCGGCGCGTGCAGGCGGAGGCGAGCGAAGGCGTGGCCAAGCTCATGACCTCGGCGCGCACGCTGCCGTACGTGAAAGCGGCCACGATCTTCGGCACGTCGCTCCATCTGCTCGTCGATGACAACGTGACGCACGACAAGATCGAGCACGACCTGGAGGCCTTCGGCCTCGGCGACGTCACCATCAGCCCCATCGAGCCGTCGCTCGAGGACGTGTTTGTGCGGTTGACCGAAACGCGAGGTGGATAGGGGTTCTTAGTTGTTAGTTCTTAGTTCTTAGTTTGGGTCGCGACTCGGAGCGAAGAACTAAGAACCAAGAACTAAGAACTAAGAACTCGGGAGGCGGCATGACCAACGGCTTCATCGCCATGTTCCGGAAAGAGCTCACCCAGATGATGCGCGACCGCGGCACGCTCTTCTTCGCCCTCCTCGTGCCGGTGCTCGAGCTCGTGCTCTTCGGCGTCATCGACATGAACGCCAAGAACATCCCCACGGCCGTGCTCGACCTCAGCCAAACCCAGGAGAGCCGGCACCTCCTCGAGCAATTCAACGCCACCGGTTACCTTCGCACCACGATGGTCGTGCAGTCGCGCGCGGAGTTGCAGCACGCCATCGTGGCCGGGAAGGCCCAGGTGGCGATCGAGATCCCGCCCGACTACGCGCGCAACCTCGTCGACGGCCGCCAGGCCGACGTCCTCGTGGCCATCGACGGCTCCGATTCCACCGTGGCCTCGCAGGCCCTCTCCGCCGCCAACGGCGTCGTGCTGCAGAACGCCATCGCCATGATCCTGGAGAAGACGCGGACCACGCCGCCGCTCGAAGTCCATCCGCTGATGATGTTCAACCCCGACATGCGCAGCGCGAACTTGCTGATCCCCGGCCTCATCGCCATCCTGCTGACGTTCTCGGCCACGATCCTCTCCGCGTTCGCCATCGTGAAGGAGCGCGAGCGCGGCACGCTCGAGCAGCTCATGGTCACCCCCGTCTCGCCGCTCGCCGTCGTCGTCGGCAAGCTCCTGCCGTACCTCATGCTCGCCTACATCCAGCTCATCATCATCGTGGTGCTGATGAACGTCCTCTTCCGCGTCCCCATCCACGGCAGCATCGCCCTGCTGATGCTCCTCTCGCCGATCTATTTGTTGTCGCTGCTGTCCGTCGGCCTACTCGTCTCCGCGCACGCCAAGACGCAGATGGAGGCCATGCAGCGGGCCATGTCGGTGATGCTGCCGTCGGTGCTGCTGTCCGGCTACATCTTCCCGATCGCCTCCCTGCCGCTGCCGCTGCGCGTCATCTCCCACATCCTCCCGGCGACGTACTACATCCGCATCGCCCGCGGCATCGTCATCCGCGGCGCCAGCTTCCAGGACCTGTGGGAGCCGGTGCTGGCGCTGGTGGCGATGTCGATCGTGCTGATCGCGGCGAGCGCGCGGGCGTTCCAGAAGACGGTGAGCTGAAGCGAAGGGGGCAGAGCGCAGGGCGAGCGCGAACCGATGACCGACAGTCGTGCGGTCGCGAGAACACCACCTGCCCCCCGCCCCCTGTGCCCTGTCCCCTCTTTACAGCACGTACCGCGACAAATCCTCGTCCTTGATCACCTCGGCCAGCACCCGCTGCACGTACGCGGCGTCGACCGTCACGCTCTTTCCGTCCATCTCCGAGGCCTCGAACGACAGCTCGTCGAGCAGCCGCTCCAGGATCGTGTGCAGCCGCCGCGCGCCGATGTTCTCGGTCTTGTCGTTGACCAGCGCCGCGTAGCGCGCCACCTCGGCGATGGCGTCGTCGCTGAACTGCAGCGTCACTCCCTCCGTCGATAGCAGCGCCGTGTACTGCGTCGTCAGCGCGTTCTTCGGCTCGCGGAGGATGCGCACGAAGTCCGCCTCTGTCAGCGACTCCAGCTCCACGCGGATCGGGAAGCGCCCCTGCAGCTCCGGGATCAGATCGCTCGGCTTGGCCACGTGAAACGCGCCGGCGGCGATGAAGAGGATGTGGTCCGTCTTCACCATCCCGTACTTCGTGTTCACCGTCGTCCCTTCCACGATCGGCAGGAGGTCGCGCTGCACGCCTTCGCGCGACACGTCCGGGCCGCTGGCCGCCGTCTGCCGGCCGGCGATCTTGTCGATCTCGTCGAGGAAAACGATGCCGCTCTGCTCCACGCGCTCGATGGCCTCTCGGGCCACGTTCTGCTGGTCGACGAGCTTCTCCGCCTCCTCCTGCACGAGGATCGGCCGGGCCTCGCCGACGCGCATCCGCTTCTTCTTCGAGCGCCCGCCGAAGAGGCCGGGGAGCATGTCCTTCATGTTCACGCCCATCTCCTCGACGCCCTGGGCGGTGAAGATCTCGAACGACGGGAACTGCTGCTCCTTGACGTCGATCTCGATCTCGCGCTCGTCGAGCTGCCCCTCGTCGAGCCAGCGCCCGAGCTTCTCCCGCGTCGCGCTCGGCGACTCCTCCTCCGGCGCGGGCGCGCCGACGAACGCCGGCCGCGCGCTCACGCGGCGCGACTCCGGCAGCAGGATGTCGAGGATCCGCTCGCGGGCGTTCTGCTCGGCGGCGGCGCGGTGCAGCTTGGCCTTCTCATCGCGCACGAGCTTCACGCCGATCTCGGTCAAGTCGCGCACGATCGACTCCACGTCGCGCCCCACGTAGCCGACCTCGGTGAACTTCGACGCCTCGATCTTCATGAACGGCGAGTGCGTCAGCCGCGCCAGCCGTCGGGCGATCTCGGTTTTTCCGACGCCGGTCGGCCCGATCATGATGATGTTCTTCGGCGCGATCTCCTCGCGCATCTCCGCGGGGAGCTGCTGCCGCCGCCAGCGGTTGCGCAGGGCGATGGCCACGGCGCGCTTGGCCGCGGCCTGTCCGACGATGTACTTGTCGAGCTCGCGCACGATCTCCCGCGGCGTCAGCCGGTCGTGCGCGGTCTCGTCGATGCTGCCGGGAAGTTGGATGACCATGATCAAAGGCTCTCGACGGTGATGTTGTCGTTCGTGTAGATGCAGATCGAGGCGGCGATGCGCAGGGCCTCGACGGCGACGTCGCGCGCGCCCAGCTGCGTGTGCGCGACGAGCGCGCGCGCTGCCGCCAGCGCGTACGGGCCGCCGCTGCCGATGGCCAGGATGCCGTCGTCGGGCTGGATGAGATCGCCGGTGCCGGAGATGAGGTAAGCCTTCTCGCTGTTGGCGACGATGAGGAAGGCCTGCAGCTGGCGCAGGTACTTGTCGAGCCGCCAGTCCTTGGCCAGCTCGACGACGGAGCGCTCCATGTTGCCGCGGTACTCCTCGAGCTTGGCCTCGAAGCGCGAGAAGAGGGCGAAGGCGTCGGCGGCGCTGCCGGCGAAGCCGGCCAGGATCTTGTCGTGGTACAGCCGGCGCACCTTCGCCGCGCCGTGCTTCATGACCGTGGTGCCGACCGTGACCTGGCCGTCGCCGGCCATGGCCACCGCGTCGTCGCGGCGGACGCAGATCACGGTGGTGGCGTGAATGGTTTCGTTCATCGGGGGAAATCGTATGGCAGAGGAGCTTCAATCGTTCCCAAATCCTTATGCTCCAGCTTCCATGCATGAAGCATGAGCCGCGCCGCCAGCGCGCCGCCATAGCGCCGGTCGCCGAGGACTGGGTGCCCGATCGAGGCAAGGTGGATGCGGATCTGATGCGTGCGCCCGGTCAGGATTTCCGCCTCGACGAGCCCGTCTTTGCGAGGACGGATGATCGTGATTGCCTCCTTGCCGTCGATCGGCGTGTCGATCGTTTGTGCCGAGGGTGTGCCCGCGACGGCGGCGAGATACGTCTTCCGAATCGCCCGCGACGCGAACAGCGCCGACAGCCGCACCGCCGCCGCGCGGTTCCGGGCGAAGACGACCGCGCCGCTCGTCGGCGTGTCGAGGCGGTGCACGAGGTAGATCTCGCGGTACTCGACGCGCAGAATTTCTTCCAACGACATCGCCGAGCGGTCGCGCGGCGGCTGCGTCGGCATGCCCGCGGGCTTGTCGACGGCGAGCCAGTCGTCATGAACGGCGAGCATCGACAGCGCCGGCAGCTCCTCGGCGATGCGCAGCTCATCGTCCGCGACCTCGCGCGAGGCCACGCGCACCGGCCGCTGATTCACGAGCACGCGCCCGGCGGCGATCAGCTCGCGCGCCTTGCGGCGGGAGATCTCGAAGCGGAGGGCAACGGCCTGGTCGAGGCGCATCGCCCTCCGCAACCGGGTTACGACCGCGCCGCTTTCCTCACCGGCTCGCCCCCTTCGATCACCGTCAGCTCCGGGGTCGTGCCGCCGATGCCGAGGGCCTGGCGGACCTTCTTTTCGATCTCGCCGGCCAGGTCCGTGTTCTCCTTGATGAACAGCTTGGCGTTCTCGCGCCCCTGTCCGAGGCGGACGTCGCCGTAGGAGAACCAGGAGCCGGACTTCTCGATCAGCTTGTGCTCCATGCCGATGTCGAGGAGCTCGCCGGTCTTGGAGATCCCCTCGCCGTAGCCGACGTCGAACTCGGCATGGCGGAACGGCGCCGCGCACTTGTTCTTGACCACCTTCACCTTCACCCGCGAGCCCACGACCTCTTCCCCTTCCTTGATCTGGTTCGTGCGCCGGATGTCGAGGCGCACGGAGGAGTAGAACTTGAGGGCCCGGCCGCCGGTGGTGGTCTCGGGGTTGCCGAACATCACACCAATTTTTTCACGAATTTGATTGATGAAAATGAAGCACGTTTTAGACTTCGAAACAACACCTGTTAATTTGCGCAGCGCCTGCGACATTAATCTTGCCTGTAAACCCATCTGGGCCTCGCCCATCTCCCCTTCCAGCTCCGCGCGCGGCACGAGAGCGGCCACGGAGTCGATGACGATGACGTCGATGGCCGCGCTGCGCACCAGCACCTCGGCGATCTCCAACGCCTGCTCGCCGCTGTCGGGCTGGGAGACGATGAGGTTGTCGATGTCGACGCCGAGCTTCTTGGCGTACTCGGCGTCGAGGGCGTGCTCGGCGTCGATGAACGCCGCCAGCCCGCCGGCGCGCTGGGCCTCGGCGATGATGTGCAGCGATAGCGTGGTCTTGCCCGACGATTCCGGGCCGAAGATCTCCACGATCCTGCCGCGCGGCACGCCCCCTACGCCGAGGGCGGCGTCGACGCCGATCGACCCCGTGGAGATCGCGCTGATCGGCAGGAACTCCTTCGCGCCGAGGCGCATGATCGAGCCCTTGCCGAACTGGCGCTCGATCTGGGTCAGGGCGGTTTCGGCCGCTTTCAATTTGTCAGTCGGTACGGTAGCCATCCGATTGCTCCTTCATGGTTTTTAGGAATGCGGCCGAAGGTCGATGTGGCTTTGGGGAGCCATCGTGCAGGTTCCAAGCGAGTGTAGGGGCGTGGGTGCGATGCGTCAAGAAACGCACGGAAATGTGCGGGTATTCGGCGCAAAACTCTACGATTTGTAGGACGCGGCTGCTATTCTCCCGCCCGCTTTGCGTCCCCCCAAGGTCGCCGCGCTGCTCTTCGGATCGGGCCTCTGCGCGCTCGTCTACCAGACGACGTGGCTGCGGCAGTTCCGGCTGATCTTCGGCGCTTCGACGTTCGCCACCGCGGCGGTGCTGGCGATCTTCATGGGCGGCCTCGGCCTCGGCTCCGCGCTTCTCGGCCGGCGCGCCGACGCCCACCCCCGCCCGCTCCGCTTCTACGGCAATCTGGAGCTGCTGATCGCGGCCTCGGCGGCGCTCTCGCCGCTGCTGCTGTGGATGATCGCGAAGGTCTACTTCGCCCTCGGCGGCTCGGTGTCGTTGGGCATTGCGGGCGCGTCCGTCGTGCGGTTGGTTCTCTCGACGCTGGTCCTCGGCGTGCCGACGGTGCTGATGGGCGGCACACTCCCCGCCGCCGCGCGCGCGGTGGAGACGAACGACGACGAAGGGCGGCGGCGGCTGGCGCTGCTGTATGGGATGAACACGCTCGGCGCGGTGGCGGGGACGCTGCTGGCGACGTTCTGGTTGCTCGAGGCGCTCGGAAACCGCGGGACGTTGTTCGTGGCCGTGGCGGTGAACGTGGTTGTGGGATTGATCGCGACGCTTGGTGGAGGACAGGCGCCCTCGCCTGTCGAGCCCGAGCGCCACGAAGAGGATAGGCGAGGGCGCCTGTCCTCCACGTTGATCGCCGCGGCCGTCGTCGGCTTCGCCTTCCTTCTGATGGAGCTCGTCTGGTACCGCATGCTCGCGCCGCTCCTCGGCGGCTCGACCTTCACCTTCGGCCTCATCCTCGCCACCGCGCTCCTCGGCATCGGCGCCGGCGGCGCGGCCTACGCCTTCTGGAGCGGCGGGCGGCGGGCCACGCGCGCCGGCTTCGCGCTCACCTGCTCGCTCGAGGCGCTGGCCATCGCCGTCCCCTTCGCTCTCGGCGACCGCATCGCCATCCTCGCCAACCTCCTTCGCGCCGTCGGCGCCTGGGGCTTCGGCGGCTACGTCTTCGGCTGGGCGATCGTCACCCTCATCGTCGTCTTCCCGGCGGCGGTCATCGCCGGCGTCCAGTTCCCGCTCCTCATCTCTCTATTGGGCGCGGGGCGCGACGACGTCGGCCGCCAGGTCGGCCTCGCTTACGCCTGGAACACCGCAGGCGCGATCGCCGGCTCGCTCGCGGGCGGCTTCGGCCTCCTGCCGCTGCTCACCGCGCCCGGCACGTGGCGGCTCGTCGTGGCGGTGCTGGCGGTGACGTCGATCGCTTTCGCTTGGCGCTACGCGATCGTTGCTGCCGCCGCGATCGCGCTCACCTTCGCCCTCGGCCCGACCGCCGCGTGGCGCCACTCCGGCATCGGCGCGGGCCGCGCGCCGGTTCCCGACTCGCCGAACGCCATCCGCGATTGGGAGTACCGCAACCGCCGCGCCCTCGTCTGGGACGAGGACGGCCGCGAGTCGAGCGTCGCCCTCGTCGACCAGAACGACTACGCCTTCGTCGTCAACGGCAAAGTCGACGGCAGCGCCCGCGGCGACGCCGGGACGCAGGTGATGTCGGGCCTCGTCGGGGCGATCCTTCATCCGCATCCGACGCGAGCCCTGGTCATCGGCCTCGGCACGGGCAGCACGGCCGGCTGGTTCGGCGCGATCCCGTCGATGGAGCGCGTCGACGTCGTCGAGCTCGAGCCCGCCGTCCTCCGCGTCGCCGCCGCCTGCGCGCCCGTCAATCGCGATGTCCTGCACAACGCCAAGGTGCACATCCGCATCGCCGACGCGCGCGAGGTCCTGCTGGCGACGGATCAGCGCTACGACCTCATCTTCAGCGAGCCGTCGAACCCATACCGCGCCGGGATCGCCAGCCTCTTCACGCAGGAGTTCTACCGCGCCTCCGCCGCGCGGCTGCGTCCCGGCGGCATGTTCCTGCAGTGGGTGCAGGCCTACGACATCGACAGCCAGACCGTGCGGACGATCTACGCGACGCTCGGCAGCGTCTTCGCGCACGTGGAGACGTGGACGACCGACAGCGGCGACCTCCTGCTCCTGGCCTCGCAGCAGCCGGTGGCGTACGACGCGGGGGCGCTGCGCCGGCGCGTGCAGCAGGAGCCCTTCCGCAGCGCGATCACGAACGCCTGGCGCGTCGAGTCGCTCGAAGGCTTCCTCGGCCATTTCCTCGCCCGCGACACGCTCGCCCGCGCGCTGGCGAAGAACGAGGCGCTGAACACCGACGACAAGACGCCGATCGAGTTCGGCTTCGCGCGCGGCATCGGCGGGAAGGAGCGCTTCGACATGGACGAGCTGACCAACCTCGCCCGCGCCCGCGGCGAAGACCGGCCGCCCGTCGCCGGCATCGACTGGACGCGCTACTACACCGAGCGGGCCACGTTCGCCTGGCTCAACGCGCTGCCGTCGCGGCCGTCGAACGAGCTGCAGGCGCGGCATCAGGCCGCCGTCGACTACGACAACGATGGTCTCGCCGCCGCCGCGCGCGCCTGGCGCGAGGTTCGGTGGATGCCGGTGAACAGCGGCGAGCTGGCCGCGCTCGGCGAGTCGCTGGCCGACGCCGGCGATCCCGCCGCGGCGCGCTTCGCCGAGGGACTCCGGCCGCTGCGGCCGATCGACGCCGACGTCATCCAGGCCCGCCTCGAGTTCCGCCGCAACGCCCCCGCGCTCTCGGCGCCGCTGCTCGTGCGCGCCTTCGTCGCCGGGCGCAGCGATCCGTGGCCGACCGTCGACCTCTTCGGCCGCGCCCTCGACATCGCCGCGATCCTCTCCAAGCAGCACGCCTACGCGCTGCCGCTCTTCCGCGCGCTGGAGAAGCCGTTTGCCGCCGGACAGTGGAACGACGCGCGCCGCAGCGACCGCGCGCTCATCGGCATCGACCTCGAGGGCTGCGGCCCGCACGCCGCGGCGGCGCTGCGCGCGCTCGAGCCGTGGCCGCCGTGGGAGGCGACGATGCTGAAGGCGCGCGCGAACTGCCTGGGTGGGGGGAAGGATTACGTGGAGTTCAAGACATCGGAGCCAACGCCGTTGACTCGGTAGGGGCGCACAGCGTGCGCCCACGATGGCCGAGGGCGCACGCTGTGCGCCCCTACCGGATCGCGGCCCAAATCTTTTTCAGATCATCGATGAAGCGCTTCATCTCCAACCGCCGCGCCTCGTCTGTCGGCGCGCGCAGGATCGACGACGGATGCACCGTCGCCGTCACCAGCGGCGCGAGCGGCGACGGCACGAACTGCCCGCGCTGGACCGACACGCGGAACTTCGGCCCGATCACCGCCTGTGCCGCAGTCGACCCGAGGCAGACGATCGCGCGGGGCTTGACCACGCGCAGCTCCGCGTCGAGCCAGGGGCGGCAGGCGTTGATCTCCACCGCGTTCGGCTTCTTGTGGATGCGCCGCTTCCCGCGCGGCTCCCACTTGAAATGCTTCACCACGTTCGTGACGTAGACCTTCGACCGGTCGATGCCGGCCTCGTCGAGCGCCTTGTCGAGTAGCGCGCCGGCGGGGCCGACGAATGGCCGGCCGGCCAGGTCTTCTTTGTCGCCGGGCTGCTCGCCGATGAACATCACCGTCGACGAGGCCTTCCCCTCGCCGAACACCGTCTGCGTCCCCCTCTTCCAGAGATCGCAGGCCTGGCAGTCAGCGGCCTCGGCTTTCAGCGTCGAGAGCGCGGTCACGCCTCAGCGCACTGCAACAGACGAACCGACCCAGGTGAACTGCTTGTTGAAGTCGACGCCGAGCATCTTCCCGCGCGATAGGCGCACGAGGTTTTGCGTGAGGACCGGCTTCCGCTCGTCGTCGGGGCGGAGGAACATCATGCGGATCTCGATCTTCACCCCGCCGTCGGGCGCCTGCAGCGCCGGCGCGTATTCGATCTTCTCCTGGATGCACCAGGTGGAGCGCTCCTCCTCGGGGATGGCCTCGAGGTCCGCCGCGGCCGGCTCGACGTTGACGCCGCCGCCGGCGAAGGAGAAGAGCGGCTTGAGGACGTAGCGCCGCGCGAAGTCGTCGGGGACGCGCTCGACCTCGGAGACGAACGTCGCCTTCGGCACCGAGGGGTGGTCGAGGAACGGCAGCGAGTACTTCGACCAGACCCAGTACCAGTTCGGATGCGGCGCCCACTCGACGTCGAGCTCGTCGCGGTAGTCGAACGGCAGATCGAGTCCCCTCTTCAGGAGCTCATCGAAGACGACGCGGTTGTAGATGCGCCGGACGCGCGTGCCGTCGCGGCGGAAGAGCTGCCTGCCGCGCTTCGTGAGCTCGCGCGGATCGGCGGCGTCGACGCCGAAGAGGACCTTCGTCGCCGAGAAGTCGGGATAGGTCTTCTGCGCGCGCGGCTCGATGTCCATGAGCACGACCTCCTGCGGGTCGTGGTCGCCGACGATGGTGCGCCGGGCCAGGCGGAGGAAGACGTCGCGGTCGAGGCCGGAGAACCAGCACGACCAGGGGCGGTCGAGGCCGTCCATCGATCGCATGGCGTCGCGCCAGACGTCGCGCTGCGCGACCTGGAAGGCGGTCAGGGACGGAAATCCCTGCAGCTCGATGAGCTTCGGGACGTAGGTCTCGCCTTCGCGCACGACGGCGAAGTCGACTTGCGTGAAGTTCGGCAGGGCGTCCATGCCCGGCGTGTCCCAGCGCGCCGGGATGGCCCGCTTCATGGCCGCGATGCGCGCGGGATCGGAGAGCTGGGCGACGACCTCGGCGGCAGCGTCGACGATGCGCTGCTCGAAGTCGGCCGGCAGGAAGAGGGGCGTCTCGGCCAGGCGGAACTCGAACGTGCACTCGAGCCGCCGCTCCAGCTCGCGCTGCATCCAGGCGTAGCGCTCCGGGATGTACTGGGCGTTGAAGAGCTGGCGGTACCGCGGATCCATGTGCGGAGTTTACTTGCGCCGCTCGTCCACCAGCCGCCCGAGGTGGTAGCGCAGCGGCGCGAGCAGCGTGAACTCCGAGGTCAGGCGGCTCTGGCGCTCCTGCTCCCCTTTGAACAGATCGCGCATCGTCACGGCGCGCTCGCGATACCACTGCTCCGAGACCTCGCCGTGGGCGCGCTTCTCGTCGAGCACGCGCATGATGTGCTCGCGGTCGATGATCTCGGGGTGGTGATTCACGCCCAGGATGCGGGGCATCGTGCCGGCGGCGTCGCGGGCGAGTTCCACCATCGTCAGCACCTCCTCGCTCTCCGCCTCGTGGGCGATGACCACGGCGGCGCGGGCGTCGTCGAGAACGAGATCGAAGAGGCGGTTGTCGACGACGCGGAAGTGGCGGCCGTCGGGCAGGCGCTCCGCGAACCCGGCGAACCACGGGTGGCGCAGGCCGTCGCCGGTCAAGGCGTTGATCGGCATCCCGCTGCTCTTCTCGTCGCGCAGCACGGCGTGGGCCATGCCGGACCAGCGGCACATCAGCCCGAACGTGTGGCAGACGCCGATGAGGGCGGCCTCGGGTGCGCGCTCGATGGCGTCGAAGAGCCGGAACAGCGGCGCTTCCCACGCCGCCGTCTCGGCGATGCCCTGGCTGTACTCGCTCACGCCGTCGTTGCGGCGCGGGTCGAGGTGGCCTGGCCCGCCCGTGCCGACGTAGAGCCGGAACTGCCCGTTCGGCGCCGCCGGGACCTGCAATTCGCGGCGCACGTCGAACGAGATCACGCGCACCTTCACGCCTGCGGCGACGAGCGGCTCGCGCAGCTCCTCGGCGGCCTCGAGCACCGCGTGCACGAGCGAGTCGTGGCCGACGTTCGGCCAGGCGTGGTTCATGTCGAGGATGGCCACGTCGATGAATTCGCGCGACGGCGCGGGGTGGACGCCGTCGACGTACTCGAAGAAGTCGTAGGTGCCGCGGATATCCTGCATCGCGTCGATCTCAGGCAAGGCGGATGCCGTGCTCCGTTTCCCCGATGATGAGGTCGACCACGTCGCGGAGGTCGTGGCGCTTCTCGTAGGCGGCGAGCTGGCGGTCGGCGCCGGTGCGCTGGCGCATGATCTCCCGGGCGTAATAGACCTCGTTGCGCGAGCCGAGCTCGTCGACCACGTCGTCGACGAACTCCAGCAGCTCGTCGAGGAGCTCGCCGAACGGCACCTCCGTGCGCTTGCCGAAGTCGATCAGCTTCCCGTCGATGCCGAAGCGCGCCGCCCGGGACTTGTTCTCGTTGAGCAGCGAGCGGCGGTAGAGCCGCCACCCCATGTTCTGCGCGTGCAGGCGGTAGAGCTTCACGGTGATGGCCTGGAAGAGCGCGGCGAAGCAGATGGTCTCGTCGACGCGCATGGGGACGTCGCAGACGCGGTACTCGAGCGTCGGGAAGAACGGGTGCGGGCGCATGTCCCACCAGATCTTCTTGGCGTTGTCGATGCTGTTCGTCTCCACGAGCACTTGCACGTACTCGTCGTAGGCGCTCGCCGACATGAAGTAGTCGGGCATGCCGGTGCGCGGGAAGCGCTCGAAAACCTTGGCGCGGTAGCTCTTCCAGCCGGTGTTCGACCCGCACCAGAACGGCGAGTTGACGGAGAGCGCGAAGACGTGCGGGAGGAAGTAGCGGGCCGCGTTCATGATGGCGATGCGCGTCTCGTGGTCCTCGACGGCGACGTGCACGTGCAGGCCGAAGATGAGGTTCGCCCGGGCGATCATCTGGAGGTCGTAGACGATCTGGTCGTAGCGCGCCGCCTGCGTGATCGGCACCGTCTTCCAGTGCGAGATCGGATGCGTCCCCGCCGCGGCGATGCGCATGCCGTTCTCGCGCGCCAGGCGGATGATCTCGCCGCGCAGCCGCGTGACTTCCGTGCGCGCCTCGGAGACGTTGGCGCAGATGGGCGTGCCGACCTCGATGACGGGGTCGTGCATCTCGCGCTTGATCTCGTCCTTGAGCCGCTTCTCCCCCTCGGCGAAGAGCTCCTGGATGTGCGACTTCAGCTCGCGCGACTCCGGGTCGACGACCTGGAACTCTTCCTCGATGCCGAGGGTGAAGGAGGGTGGTGGCATGGGGGGATGATAGCGGTTCTTAGTTGTTAGTTCTTAGTTCTTAGTTCGCGCAGTTCGGCGGCGGGGAAACTAAGAACTAAGAACTAAGAACCTAAGAACCTAACGCCTCATCTTCTCCGGCCAGCTTCCCGTCAGTTCCAACGGGCGCCCCGATTCGACGATCTCGATCAACGCGTCGGCCATGTTGTTCACGACCCAGGCGAAGTTCTCCGGGCCGACGGAATTCAGGTCGGCGTCGGGCGCGCAGTTCATGAAATCGATCGCGTAGGGGATCCCGCCGCGCACGGCCAGCTCGACCGTGTTCATGTCGTAGCCGAGGGCGTCGCAGAGGGCCAGGGCGTCGCGGCGCAGCCTCGCTTCGAAATCCGGATCGAGCGGCGGCGCGTCCTTCACGTAGCGCAGGTGATGCGGCTGCTTCGGGTCGTACTGCATGATGTGCACGCGCTTCCGTCCGAGGACGTAGCAGCGGAAGTACGAGTCGAACTCGATCGCCTCCTGGGCCATCATCGTCAGGTCGCGGGTCTGGTCGTACGCGGCGAAGAACTCCTGGGGGTTGTGGACCTTGTACACGTCCTTCCATCCGCCGCCGTAGGCCGGCTTCATGAAGATCGGGAACTGGAGGTAGTCGAAGACCTCGTCCCAGTTCACCCAGCGCATGTTGCGGAACGACTTCGCCTCCGTGTTGGGCGGGTACTCCTTGTGCGGCAGGAGCACCGTGCGCGGCACGGCGACGTCGACGGCCTTGGCCACGAGGTTGTCGAAGAACTTGTCGTCGGCGGACCACCAGATCGGGTTGTTCACCACCTGTACACCCGAGGCCGCGGCGCACTTCACGTACGTCCGGTAGAACGGGATCTCGTGGCTGATGCGGTCGAGCAGCAGGTCGTAGGGGAAGACGCCGTCATCCTTGAGAACGGAGATCTCCGCGGGCCCGGCTTCGACGCGATCGCCGGCGCGCGAGTTGATGGCGTCGATGAGTGCCCACGGGAAGGTGTCCTCCATCCCGAAGATGAGGCCGATTCGTTTTTTTGCCATTTGGAACGCTCCGCGGCGGCGCATCGTATAGCATTCGGCCTTCCGATGTACCGCGACTACGTCAAGCACCACTCCTCGGCGCTGGGCCGCGAAATGGAGTTTCTCTGGTTCGGCAAGTTCGGCCGGCCGGTGATCCTTTTTCCGACCTCGGCGGGGCGCTTCTACGAGAACGAGGACTTCAAGCTGACCGACTCGGTCGAGGACAAGGTCGACCGCGGCGAGATCCAGCTCGTCCTCGTCGACACCGTGAACAACGAGAGCTGGTACAACAAGTCGATCCACCCGGCCGTGCGCGCCGCGCGCCACGCGCAGTACGACGCCTACCTGCGCCACGAGCTCGTCCCGTACATCTTCAACCGCGCCCAGCGCGGCGACCTGGCCGTCTACGGCGCGAGCTTCGGCGCCTATCACGCCGCGAACTTCGCCGCGCGCTACCCCGACGTCGTCAGCCGGGCCATCTGCTTCTCCGGCGTCTACGACATCCACTCCTTCCTCGACGGCTACTGGGACGAGACCTGCTACTTCAACTGCCCGACCGCCTTCATCCCGAACATGGACGGCGAATGGGTCGGCAAACTCTCCCGCATCGGCTGGGTCATCGCCACCGGCGAGCACGACACGATCGTTCAGAAAAACCGCGAGTTCTCGCAGCTGCTCTGGTCGAAGGGCATTCCGAATCACGCCGAGCTCTGGCCGGGCGTATTCGGCCACGACTGGCCGTGGTGGCGCGAGAACCTCCGCCGCTTCGTTTGAGGACCGCATATGCGCCGCCTTCTCTCGCTCGCTCTTCTCGCCCTGCCTTTATCCGCGCAGCAACTGACCTACGACACCGCGCTGCGCGTGGAGACGAGGGACGGCCGCGTGGAGAGCGTGCCGCTGCCGCTGGCCGCGACGGCGAACGTGATCGTCGAGTTCCGGGACGCGCCGATGGCGAAGCTCGCCGCGCGGGCCATGTCGGTCTCGCCGGCGTCGTACAAAGCGGCGTTCCAGCGCTTCCGCGCCGACGTCGCTTCGATCGACGGCGCCGAGGTACGTTGGGAATACTTCCAAACGTACAACGGCGCCAGCGTCAGCGTGCCGCGCGCCGAGCTGGCGAAGATCCGTGCGCTGCCGTACGTGAAGGCCGTCCATCCCGACGTCGAGATGCACGCCCTTGCCGATCCCGCGCCGCCGGCGAACGTCAAACAGGTCAAGGCCGACGCGTTCTGGACGCAGTTCGGCACGCGCGGCGCCGGCGTGGTCGTGGCCATCATCGACACCGGCATCGACTACACGCATCCGGCGCTGGCCGGGCGCGTCGCCGGCGGCTACGACTTCGTCAACAAGGATGACGATCCGATGGACGACAACTCCCACGGCACGCACGTGTCGGGGATCGTGGCCGGGCGCTCCGACGTGCTGCTCGGCGTGGCGCCCGAGGCGACGCTGATCGCGTACAAAGTCCTCGGCGCGGGCGGGAGCGGGAAGGAATCCGACGTCCTGGCCGCCGTGGAGCGCGCCGTCGATCCGAACGGCGACGGCGACACGCGCGACCACGTCGACGTCGCCAACCTCAGCCTCGGCGGCGCCGGCAGTCCCGACGATCCCGTCTGCGTCGCCATCGACAACGCCTCCGCGCTCGGCGTCGTCTTCGCCATCGCCGCGGGCAACTCCGGCGGGGGACATTCCATCGGCAGCCCCGGCAACGCCCGCACGGCCATCACCGTCGGCGCCGTCGACAGCACCGACGCCGTGGCCAGTTTCAGCTCGCGCGGCCCGAACACGAAGGACCTGACGGTGAAGCCGGAGCTCTGCGCGCCCGGCGTGAGCATCGTGTCGTCGCTCCCCGGCAACCGCTACGGCCCGCTCAGCGGCACGTCGATGGCCACGCCGCACGTGGCCGGCGCGGCGGCGCTGCTGCGCGCCGCGCATCGCGACTGGACGCCCGACCGCGTCAAGGCCGCGCTGATCGCCGCGACGAACGACATCTTCAGCAGCGAGGTGATGGCCACCGGCGGCGGGCGCATCGACGTCCTCGGCGCGGGCGGCGCGACGATCGTCGCCGATCCGCCCGTGCTCTCCTTCGGCCTCGACTCGCCGTCTCAGGCGACGTGGACAGCGACGAAGACGGTGCACGTCACGAACCGCGGCACCGCGCGCGCCACGCTCACGCCGAGCGTCGCGCCGAGGACCGGGCAGAAGGTTTCTTTCGATCCGGCGTCGCTGACGCTCGACCCCGGCGAGACGCACGACCTCAACGTGACGGTGGAGATCACGAACGCCACGATCTCCACCGGCTCGGCCACGTTCTCCGGCGGCTCGCAGATTTTTCTGAACGGCACGACGCGCATCCCGTTCGCCTTCACGAAGGCGGCCCGGGCGACGGTGAAGTTCGAGCGCGGCGTGCAGACGACGCTCTGGTTCGGCCCGCAGCTCTTCAACGTGGCCTCGTCCGTGAGCGACACGGCCAGCGAGACGCTGCTGAAGCCGGGGACGTACGACTACTTCATTTACTCGGTCAGCATCGGCGCCGCCGTCAGCGACGAGCGCATCGTCTACCACGAGCAGCAGGCCGTCGACGGCGACCTGACGATCGAAGTCGATCCCGCCGTGGCCTCGCACGTCATCACCTTCGCCGGGCGCGACGAGAACGGCCTCACGCTGTCGTCGAAGCCCGACGCCTATGTCAGCTCCGGCCGCCTCTTCCTCCATCCCGACTGGCAGACGGTCTCGCTGCATCTGCCGGCGCTGCCGTTGACGTCGCTGCGCATCTCCGACCTCGGCCTGCCGAGGCTGGCCATCACCGAGGGGCTCTACGACATGGCCGCGAAGCACGTCGTCGTGGTCAACGATCCGCTCGTCACCGCGCCGAAGGACGACGTGACCTTGAGCGGCGGCGGCGCCGATCTGGCCACGGCCGACCTTCGCCTGGAGGTGCCGGGCGGCCAGACGCCGTTCATCAACGCCGTCACCACGCCGCTGCTGCCGTCCTTCGGCGACGATCCCGGCAGCTCCATCCGTGCGCAGTTGCGGAATCCCGGAAGCGCAGAAGTCCTGCTGCGCCTGGCCATGAACGGCCCCGCGGTCGACGGTTACGGCACGGCGGTGGCCGTGAGCGCCGGCGCCGACCTCTCCACGTGGTACCAGGCGCCCGCCTTCGTCTGGAGCGGCGGCAAGCTCGTGACGTCGCCGGCGCCGAAGGTGCCGGACGGCTTCGACAACGCCTTCGGCTTCGGGCCGCTGCTGATCTCGGAAAACTTCCGGACCATCACATCGGCGTTCGGCCTGCTCGATCTGTCGGTGACCGGGCAAGCCGGCGAGACGCGCCCGATCGAAGCGAACTCGATGGGGGTCTCGTTCTATCGTCCAGACGGCAGCCTGGTCGTGCGCGCGGTCGGCACGTCGACGAAGTCGTATTCGTTCACGGACAGCGGGAAGTACCGCATCGAGAGCGTGGCCCAAGGCTTCCTCTTCCCCGGCGTGCCGCGAACGACGACGCTGTCGATGACGTTCGATCCAGGCAACGCCGCCGACGCCACGCCGCCAGTCTTCACCTCGGTGGCGCTGCTCGACGGCGCCGGCAACCTGACCCGCTTCATCGACCCCAACGGCGCCGGCGCCCTGCGCTTCGGCATGACCGGAGGCAACGTGAAGCAGGTCTCGTACAGGGTGCACGGCGCCGCGGCGTGGAAGCCGATCCCCTCCGTGCAGGCCGCGCAGGACCTCTACCTCGTCAACCTCGGAACGCTGGCGAATGCCGGCCGCGCGCTCTACGACATCCGCATCGAGACGGCGGACGCGGCGGGCAACACGGCGACGATGACGTACGAGCCGGTGTTCTCCGTGGGGACGGAGGTGCCGCCGCGCGGGCGGGCGGCGGCACGCTGACGTCTACTTCGACATATTTTTCGCCGACCAGTTCTTGAACGTCTCCGCCGGCACGCTGCCGGTGATGGTCACGGAGTCGTTCGTGCGGGCCACGGTGAACTTGCGCAGGACGCTGACGAGCTGCGGCTCCTTGTCCTGCACGGCCAGGCGCATCGCCGAGAGCGCGCCGCGCAGCGTGTCCTCGAGCAGGCCGAGGGTCTCGGTGTCGCTGGAGAGGCCGAAGGCGCCGAGCTTGAGCGAGTCGCCGTTGTCCGTGGCCCACAGCGCCACCGTCGACACCCCTTTGAGCGCGGAGCTGATCGCTTGCGCCTGCGGGGAATGCGCCGACATGTGCGGGGCGCCAGTGAGGCGCTGGGCGCGCTGCACGTCGACGACCGCCCAGGCCGTGGCGTGCGGATCGATGCGCGCGACGTCGCGGCCGAGCGCGCTCGCGCCGAGGAACGTCGTCCCGCCGGCGGCGCGGTTGGCCAGCGCGTGCACGACCGCGTTCTCGCTGCCGATCAGGGCCAGGTGCGCGTCGGGGAAGGCGACGGCGCCCTTCTCATGATCGCGCTCCACGTGCTCCTCGGGGAGGATGTAGTAGCCGGCTTTCTTGACCGCGCCGCGCGCGGTGAGCGCCTTCGTCAGCCGCTCGACGTTGAACCTGCCGTCGAGCGCCACCAGCACCTCGGCCTCGGTGCCGAGCGTCGTGCGCGGCGACGTGGCCACGACCACCACGTCGACGTCCTGCGTCGGCTTCAGCCCGGCGTCGGCCAGGAACTTCGCGGCGTCGCCGTCGGTCGAGATCTTGTCCGTCTCCCGGAACAGCGTCGAGCCGAGCGGGCTCGTGCGCAGGTCGGCCAGGCGCACCACGCCGACCGACACGGCGTCGTTCGGAATCAGCGACAGCGCGCCGTTCGCCGCCATCGCCGCGGGGACGATGAGCGCCGCGATCGCGGCGGCAAGGATCAGCTTCTTCATTTCAAAACTCCTTTCGTTGGAACGCGAATGCAGCGAGGGCAAAACAACCGATGCCGAAGAGCGCCGTGGTGAAGAACGGCTGCCACGACAGCGCCGCCTGGGCCTGCTCCGGCGCATTGCCGCCCAGGACGTAGGCGAAGACGGCCATGCCGATCTCCGCGGTCTTCGGCAGGATCAGGTACAGCCCGCGGATCAGCCACGCCGACCACTCGCTCGACACCGCCGCCTCCATCTTCCCGTGCGCCATCAGCGGCACGGAGAAGATGAACAGCGCGTACGTGGTCATGATGGAGACGCCGGTCGACGAGGTGATCACGCCGATGAGGAACGTGAAGGCCAGGAGCGCGGCGATGCAGAAGATGATCAGCGCCCCGGCCAGGAAAAAACGCGGATGGACGACGTGGGTCTTCCACATCACGATCAGCCAGATCGAGGTGATGAGGTAGAGGACGTTGCTGGCCGCGAGCAGCAGCCCCGCGACGTAGCGCGACGACAGCAGCTTCGCGCGCGACACGGGGCGGGAGAGGTAGAGGTCGATCGTCCCCTTGTCCTGCATGCGCGGCACGAGGTGGGCGGTGGCGAAGATGGCCAGGAAGATCGACAGTCCGTACAGCAGCGAGGAGAAGCCCGACTCGAAGCCGGTGACGATCTTCTCGATCGGCAGCGAGCCGCTGACCTCCATCTCCTTGCCGAAGAGCTTGGCCCCGGCCAGCGCGCCGTTGACGACGTCGAGGTTCACCGCGGCGGCGAAGATGATGACGAAGATCGACGAGAGGCAGAAGTAGGCGATGAGCGTCCAGCGCGCCGCGGCCTCGCGGAAGACGTCTTCGATGTTGGCGGCGAGCACTTTCATGATTCGGTGGCCCTCACGAGATCGACGAACACATCCTCGAGCGTGGAGCGCAGCGGCGCGAGCTCGCTGAGCATGGCCCCGCTCGACCGGACCTTGTCGACGAGCGCGTTGAGGTGCTCGATCGACTCCACCGACAGCTCGATGTGGCCGTTCACGCGCTCGACGCCGGCGCCGGTCTCGCGGAATGCCGCCACCAGGGCGTCGTCGACCGGCGCGGCGACCATCTTGTACTTCGCGCTGCGGCGCGTCAGTTGCTCGACCGTGCCCGCCGCGGCGACCTTGCCGGCGCGCAGTACGGCCACGCGGTCGCAGGTCAGCTCGATCTCCGACAGCAGATGCGAGTTCAGCAGCACGGCCACGCCGTTCTTCGCTTCGTCGCGGAGGATGTCGCGGATCTCGCGGCGGCCGACCGGGTCGACGCCGTCGGTCGGCTCGTCGAGGAGCAGCACCTTCGGCTCGTGGATCAGCGCGCAGGCCAGGCCGAGGCGCTGGGTCATGCCCTTGGAGAACTTCTTCACGCGGACGTCGATCCACTGCGAGAGCTTGAGCTTCTCCAGCAGCTCCACGCTGCGGGTCCGGATGGCCGCCGATTCCATGCCGGACATCCGCCCGAAGATCGACAGCGTCTGCCGCGCGGTCAGGTAATTCGGGATTTTGTGCCCCTCGGGGAGGTAGCCGACGCTGCGCCGGCTCTCGGGGTTCATCACGGGAAGGCCGGCGATGCGGGCGCTGCCGGCCGTGGCGGCGGTCAGGCCGAGGAGGATCTTCACCGTCGTCGTCTTCCCGGCGCCGTTGGGACCGAGCAGGCCGAACAGCTCGCCGGGGCGGACGGCGATGTCGATTCCGTCCAGCGCGGTGATGCGCCGGCGGAGGGTCGAGCGGTATTCTTTTCGCAGTCCGCTCACTTCGATCACTGCGTCATCCATATCAAGCGTTGTACGGGGGATTGCCGCCGCGGGTTGCGCGGTTATGATCGCCGGTACTTTTCCATGTCGGACAGCGCAGTCTTCTTCGACCCCAGCCACCGCCGTTGGTGGTGGATCAAGCGCATCGGCACGCTCGTCGGCCTGGCCGTCGTCGTGGCCATGAGCCTGACCCTCGTCTCGCTCGAGGGACAGATCCTCCTGCCGGGCATCGAAGGGATCACCGCCCCCCTCAAACGACAGCTGCGCCGGAGCCTGCACCTGCCGCGGCGCACGCCGGCGAAACTGCAGTACCTCGCCAAAAAGGACCGCGCCAAGCTCCTCGACAACATCGTCAAAGACAACAAGCGCAAGCGTCCCGCGCCGCCCCAGACGAACGGCATCGTGGCTGCGTTCTATGCGCCGTGGCAGGAGACCGGCCTCAACTCCCTGCGCGCGAACGTCGGCAACATGACCCACGTGCTGCCGTCGTGGGTCCACCTCACCGGCGACGGGAAGGGACTCGACTTCCGCGACTGGTACCCCGACGCCGTCCCGCACAACAACGACGTCCTGAAGATCGCCCGCGAGAACAACCTGCAGATCGTGCCGGTGCTGCAGAACGCCCAGCTCGGCACCAACGGCACCGGCGAGTTCGACCGCACGCGCGTGCAGTTGCTTCTGCGGGACCCGAAGCGGCAGGACGCGATCATCAACACGCTGCGGAGCTGGTGCTTCGCGAACAAGTTCCAGGGCATCAACGTCGACTTCGAGAACCTCGACGATCCCGACTACGCGCTGATGCCGGCGTTCCTGCAGCGGATGAAGACGGCCTTCGCCGCGAACCACCTCAGCGTCAGTTGCGACCTCGAAGCGCGCACGCCGGCGGGGACGTGGCGGGCCATCTCCGCCGTCTGCGACTTCGTCATCGTCATGGCCTACGACGAGAATTCCTCGACGTTGCCGAAGCCGGGGCCGATCGCCTCGATGGGGTGGTACCGCGGCGTTCTGGAGCGCGCCGTCAGCAACGTCCCGCGCGAGAAGCTCGTCATGGGCCTGGCCAACTACGCCTACGACTGGGAGGACGGCCGCGACGAGGCCGATCCGCTCACGTATCAGGGCGCGCTGCTGAAGGCCGAGACGTACCGCGTCATCCCGTTCAAGGAGAAGCCGGAGGACGTCGTCGACTTCGACAGCGACGCCCTCAATCCGACGTTCTGGTACACCGATGAACAGGGCCACGACCACGAGGTCTGGCTGCTCGACGCCATCACCGCCGCGAACCAGTGGATGCTGGCCCAGAACTACGGGCCGCGCGGAGTGGCCATCTGGGTCCTCGGCTCGAACGATCCGTCGATCTGGTCATTCATCCACCGCGACCACCTCGATCAGCGGCCGAACTGGGAGGTGCTGAAGACGATCCACTACCCGTACGACATCGAGTTCGTCGGCGACGGCGAGATCGCCCACGTCGATTCGAATCCCTCCGACGGGCTGCGCAAGCTGGAGATCGATCCCGCCAGCGGCATCGCCCTCGACGAGGACTACCACCAGTTCGCGACTTCCTACGTCGTCTCCCGCACCGGCTACAAGGAGAAGACCATCGCCCTGACGATCGACGACGGTCCCTCGGCCGAATACACGTCGGAGATCCTCGACGAGCTGAAGGCCGCCAACGTCAAGGCCACATTTTTCATCATCGGCCAGAACGCCGAGCGCTATCCCAGTCTCATCAGGCGCATCTGGCGCGAAGGGCACGAGATCGGGAACCACACCTTCACCCATCCGAACATCGGCGCCGTTCGGGAAGAGCGCGCCAGGCTGGAGCTGAACGCGACGCAGCGCGTGCTGCAGAGCATCATCCACCGATCGACGCTGCTCTTCCGCCCGCCGTACAACGCCGACGCCGAGCCGACGGCGGAAGAAGAGGTGAAGCCGATCAAGCTCGCCTCGCAGATGAACTACGTGACCGTGCTGGAGTTCATCGACCCGCAGGACTGGAACACGATCGATCACGGCAAAGACGGCTCGGTCAGGCATCGCAAAGCCGAAGACATGCTGGCCCTGACGCTGGCCCAGCTCCGGACCGAGAAGGGGAACTGCATCCTCCTCCACGACGCCGGCGGCGATCGCAGCGAGACGGTGCGCCTGATTCCGATGCTGATCAACGACCTGCGCAGGGACGGCTACAAGTTCGTCACCGTCTCCGCGCTGATCAACTCGAACCGCGACACGGTGAACCCCTCGGTGGCGGCGTCGGACACGCTGCTCCTCGCCAACGACCGCCTCGTCTTCGAGGCCATCTACCTCTTCGAGCTCACCCTCGGCATCGCCTTCGTCACCGCCATCATCCTCGGCGCCATCCGCGTCGTCTTCGTGACCGTGCTGGCCCTGATGGCCAAGGTGCGCGAGCGGCGCACGAAGTTCGACGGGAGCTACCGCCCGAGCGTCAGCGTCGTCATCGCCGCGTTCAACGAGGAGAAGGTCATCGCCTCGACGATCCGGGCGGTGCTGGCGAACCGCTACGAGCCGCTGGAGATCATCGTCGTCGACGACGGCTCGAAGGACGACACCTCGGGCGAGGTGACGCGGAACTTCGGCGACCGCGTGACGCTGATCCGCCAGGACAACGCCGGCAAGGCCCCGGCGCTGAACCGCGGCATCGCCGAGGCCACGGGCGAGATCATCGTTTCCCTCGACGCCGACACGATTTTCATGCGCGACACGATCTCGCTGCTCGTCCGCCACTTCGCCGACCCGCTCGTCGGCGGCGTGGCCGGCAACGTCAAGGTCGGCAACCGCATGAATCCGCTCACGCACTGGCAGTCGATCGAGTACATCACCTCGCAGAACCTCGACCGCCGCGCCTACGCGATGATCAACTCCGTCACGGTCGTGCCGGGCGCGGTCGGAGCGTGGCGGCGCGAGGCCATCGTGCAGGCCGGCGGCTACCTCAACGACACCATGGCCGAGGACATGGACCTGACATGGCGCGTGCGCCGCATCGGCTGGAAGATCGAGACGGACAGCGACGCCATCGGCTACACCGAGGCCCCTGACTCGTTCAAAGCCCTTTTCAGACAGCGTTTCCGCTGGGCCTTCGGCACGCTGCAGTCGCTCTGGAAACACCGCCGCGCCATCGGCCGCTACGGCTGGTTCGGGCGGGTGATGCTGCCGTCGCTGTGGCTCTTCCAGGTTGTCTTCCAGGCGATCTCGCCGCTCGTCGATCTGCAGATCGTCTGGACGGTGACGAACGTCGTCCACGCCTGGCTGCGCGGCCGCCTCCAGCAGGATTGGCAGCCGCTCCCGAACGCGCTGGCCTCGCTCTATCTCGTGCTGGCGATGTACGGCTTCTTCTTCACCATCGAGCTCATCGGCTCCGCGGTGGCGTTCAAGCTCGACCACGAGAACCCGAAGCCGCTGGTCTGGCTGCTGTGGCAGCGCTTCCTCTACCGCCAGCTGATGTACGCGGTGCTCCTGAAGTCGCTCAAGACTGCGGCCTCCGGCATCCGCGCCGGCTGGGGCAAGCTGGAGCGGAAGGGGACGGTGTTGGAGCTGCCGGCCACCGCCCCCGCCGCGGAAGCGCAGGCGGGCGAAGCGTAGACGTCACCGCGCCGCCGACGTCGTCGTCCGCACGCTCTGCATCCGCCGCTCGACCGCGCTCCAGTCGACGTTCGCCAGGAAGGCGTCGATGTACTTCGGCCGCTCCGACGGCTTGTAGTCGAGCAGGAAGGCGTGCTCCCACACGTCCATCACCACCAGCGGGACGAAGCCGGCCACGTTGCCGGTCTCGTGTAGCTCGACCCAGTGATTCGAGACGCGGCCGCTGGCGGGATCGAGAAAGGCGATGGCCCAGCCGACGCCCCGCATCTTGCCGACGCTGAAGAAGTCGGTGCGCCAGATCTCGTAGCTCGGGAACGAGCGCTCCACGGCCTCGCGGAACGGCGAGCCCTTCGGCGCGTCGTCGCCGCCGCGCGACTTCATGTTCCCGAAGTAGTACTCGTGCAGGACCATGCCGTTGTACTCGAAGCCGAGCCGCCGCGTGAGCTCCGAGTAGGCGGGCATCTCCTCCTGATCGACCTTGCCGTCGGCCAGGATCGCGCTGATCCGCTCCGTCAATTCGTTCGTCGCCTTGACGTAGCCCTCGTAGAGCTTGAAGTGCATCTCCAGGGTCTTGTCGGAGATGCCGGTGAGGTTGGAGAGGTTGAATTGTTGAGGCTTGTAGGTTTTCAGTTCCATGCACGCTTGACGTGCACGAACCCTACCCAACGCAGCGAAATGTCGCGTACACGTACGGATAATTTCCGCGGAACCAATTCCGGAACGAGCTGCGGATGAGCTGCGGCATCGTCGCCGGCGACGCGCCTTTCATCACGAAGTGGTGGCCGTCGAAAAAGTCCGCCGAGTACACGGGGTACGACGCCATCGGGACGAAGCCGTCGAAGCCGAGGAACGGCGACTGCGTCCACTCCCAGCCGTTGCCGACGAGGTCGTGGACGCCCCAGGCGCTCGCGCCCGCTGGGTACGAGCCGACCGCGACCGGGTCCCAGTTCGCGAAGCCGAAGTTGCCGCGCGTCGAGTCGGGCGGCTCGTCGCCCCACGGGTACCTTCGCTCCTGGCCCGACGGCGTGCCGAACGCGGCGCGGTGGTACTCGGCCTCGGTCATGAGGCGCTTGCCGCGCCACTTCGCGAACGCCACGGCATCCTCCTGCGTCGCGTACACCGCCGCGTCGAGCGGCAGCTCCGTCATCTCGAACATCCCGCGCCAGTACCACTCCCCTTCGCGCCGGGCCCAGAAATGCGGCGGATCGGCGCGCGTGGCGCGCATGTAGTCGAGGTAGTCGCGGTTCGTGACGTTGTGGCGGTCGACCTTGAACTCGCTGACCTCGACGCGGTGCGCCGGCAGCTCGTTGTCCCAGCAGAAGTCGCCGTCGCTCGCGCCGAGCGAGGCCTCGCCGGCGGGCACGCGGATCGAGCGGTTCTTCGTGTCCGGCTGCCGGTTCACGTAGCCGTTCGCGCGCAGCGGCGGCCGCCGCGACTTCTGCTCGTACGGCATCTCGTGGAACATGTACAGCAGCGTCTCCTGGTGCATCGGTTCGTGCTCGAGGATGGCGAAGGCCGCCTCGCCGTTGACGCGCTGCGGGATCGCGCCGTCGTCGATCGGCTCGTTCTCCAGCGCATCGAGGATCATCGCGTCCGCCTGCGCGCCGTACTTCTGCACGCACTCGCGCGTCGGCCAGAGGTCCGTCGGCGGCTTGGCGGCGTCGGCGCTGTCGGGGTCGATGCCGCGGGCGAAGAGATCCTCGTAATGCTCGTCGATGCCGTCGCGCTGCAGGGCCAGCTTGATCAGCGTGTTGATCGTGAAGGCGGCGAGATGGCCCTCGTAAAAAACGATCGGATTGCGCAGCTCGATCGGCCGCGTGTAATAGGCCTCGGGCTTGGGGATGGCGAAGACCTCGCGCGAGCGAGCGCGGCCGTCGCGGAACCAGTCGAGTAGTTGCGGCCGAGTGACGGAGTTACCCAGTGCCGGATGTCGCACCGGCGAAATTGTATGCCGGTTCGCCGGCCGGCACTTCCACGACGCGGAAAGGCAACTTGTCCGGAATTCTCGCCGCCAGCAACGGCATGGCCACGTTGTAAACCGGGATGCCGTTCTGCGTGCGCCCTTCAAGCGAGCCGCGGTGGGCGTGGCCGTGGAAGACGGCGTTGACGCGGTAGCGCTCGATCGGCTCCTCGAGGCGCGACGAGCCGAGGAACGGGTTGATCTCCGGCGGCTCCCCCTCGACCGTGGCGTGGATCGGCGCGTAGTGCAGCACGGCGATCTTCTGCGGCGTGCGCAGCCGCGCCAGCGCGGCCTCGAGCTTGAGCGCCTCCTGGATGGCCTCGTGCACGAACTTCTTGATGATGTCCTCGCCCCAGGGGCTGAGCTGCCGCCGCCCGAAGCCGCCGCCGAAGCCCTTCACCCCGGCGAAGCCGACGCCGCGGATCTCGTGCACGTCGCCGTCGAGCATGGTCACGCCGGCGTCGGTCAACATCTTGACGATCTCGTCCTGCTTGCCGGTCTCGAAGTCGTGATTGCCGAGGACCCCGATGGCCGGGATGCGGAGCGAGGAAGTGATCTCCTTCGCCAGAATCTTCGCTTCCTCGATCGCGCCGTAGTCGGTGAGGTCGCCGCAGAGCAGCAGCACGTCGGCCTGCTGCGTGGCGGCCTCGAACAGCGCGTGCATGCTTCCCTGCCCCGTCTTCTTGACGTGGATGTCGGCCACCGCGGCGATCCTCAGCGTCTCCGTCTCCATCATTTCGTCCCGTCGACTTCGATTCCCTTCGTCCACTCCGCGATCTGCTCCTCGCTCATGTTGCCGAGCGGCTCCAGCCGCGCGTCGCGGTAGCCGCGCTCGTTCACGTCGACCAGGTACTGCTGCCGCGAGACGATCGTGCCGTAGCAGATCTTGTCCGGCAGATCGCCCCGCGCCGTCTCCTTCGCCAGCCGTCCGGACAGCTCCTCGATCACCCAGGCCGGCACCTTCGAGCGGTCCGACGGGAAGATGAATCCGAAGAGGATCAGGTGCGCGAACAATGCCCGCCAGTGCCGGCCGTAGCGGTCGATGAGGCGGCGCCAGTCGAGCTTGTTGCCGAGGGACTGGATGAGGTGGACGACGTCGCCGCCGTCGAAGCGCTCGCGCTCCATGATCAGCCCCTTCGACCAGATCATCTCCTCGGCCGGGATGAGCTGCACGTCCATGTCGAAGACGCGGGCGGGGACGGCCTGCTTGAACCAGAGATCGTCGACCATGGCCACGCCGTTGCCGGCGCTGAAGATCAGGTCGACGAAGTCCTCGCCGCTCCACACTTTGCCGATCCAATGCGTGAACGTGAGCTCGGCACGGTAGCCGGCGGCCTCGAACAGCTTGCAGGCGCGGTTGAAGTCGCCGCGGCGGATGAAGACGTCGAAGTCCTTCGTGTGCCGTTCGATCCCGGTGTAGACCGCGAACGCGTACGCGCCGCCGACGAGGAAGGGCACGTTGCCGTCCTCCATCAGACGCATGGCATGTTGATAGAACTCGACGCTGGCGCGGTCGAGCCCCGGCGCGCTTGCTGACGGCGACATCGACGGTTCAGGTTGCATGGCGCATGCCCTCCGCCCATGCCACCGAGAACCACAACGCCGCCTCGGGCCGCTTCGCCCAGCGCTCGTACTGCTCCATCACCGCGTCGAACGCGTCGCGCTCGACGAGGTTCATCTCGATCATGGCCTGGCGCGCCGTGCGCACGACGCCGGCCATGTTCGCGGCCAGGACGTCGAAGTACTCCATCCCCGCGCAACCGCCGAACCAGATCCAGGTGTTGCGCACCGGCCGCGCCCCGGCCTGATGGAGAAGCTGCACGAGGCGCCGGCCGACGTAGGGATCGTTGCCGATGCGGTCGTACGTGCGGATGTAGGCGTTCCACAGCTCGACGAAGCCGGGCGGCTCGGGCCAGAGGCGCATCACGCCGTGATCGTCGTCGGCGAGGACGATGCGCCCGCCGGGCTTGACCGCGCGCACCATGGCCTGCACGACGCGCAGCGGATCGGGGACGTGCTCGAGGAGGAAACGGGCGTGGGCGACGTCGTACGTGCCCCATTCCTCGCCGAGGTCGAGGTTGAGGACGTCGCCGGCGCGGTACTCGACGTTCGGCTCCTGCACTGCCTTCGTGCGCTGCTCGTCGCTGCGCTCGATGCCGGCGACGCGGCCGCGCGGCACGGCCCGGGCCATGGCGCAGGTGAACTGTCCGAGGCCGGAGCCGAAGTCGATGATGTGCTCGTCGCCGCGCAGGGCCAGCTCCCGCAGCGAGTGCGGGTTGAGGAGCACGTCGTTCATCAAAGAAAGCCGGCGCTGCTCCTCGGGGCTCGTGCCGTGAATGTAGGTGCTCACAGCTCCTCCACCGGAAATCCCGCCTCCACCCACGCGTCAAACCCGCCCGCCAGCGGCCGCACCAGCGTGTACCCCCGATCGATCAGCAGGCGGGCCACCCGGGCCGCCGACGCTTCGTTCGGTCACGTGCAGTACAGCACGATCTCCTGATCGGGCGAGATGGCCGCGACCGTCGTGTCGATCTCTTCGGCGCTCGTCACGATGGCCGTTGGGATGCGCCGCGGGTTGTGCTCTCGCGACGAGCGCGTGCGCACGTCGACCACGACCGGCCGCGCGTCGCGGTCGAGCATCGCCTTCAACTCCTCGACCGACACGCGCGCGATGCGCAATCGCCGCAGGAACTGCGCGCGCTGCCACCACTTCACCAGAACGAAGAGCGCCAGCGCGCTGCCGACCACCGCCACCGCCCATCCGCCCATCGCGCTGAGCCACGCCATCACCTCGGCGATCTGGCGGTGGAAGAGCCGTCCCGTGGCCACCGCCGACCCCGCCCACAGCAGCGAGCCCGCGGCGTCGTAGGCGAGGAACGCGAGCGTGCCGCGTTTGGCGGCGCCGGCAAGCGGCGGCGCGACAGTCGAGAATCCGGGGACGAACTTGGCGAAGAGCAGCGACTTCAGTCCCCACCGCTCGAAGCGCGCCTCGGTGTCGCGCACGCAGGAGTCGGGCGAGAGCGAGATCCTGCACAGCGTGCGCAGGATGCGGTAGCCGTAGCGCCGCCCGAGGAGGAACCAGATCCAGTCGGCGATGACTGAGGCGGCCACGGCGGCGATGAGGACGATGTGCGTCGACGAGATCTGCCCGTTGCGCGCCAGCGCCCCGGCCACGATGAGCGTCGGCACCGCCGGCACCGGCGCGCCGATCTGCTCGGCCAGGACGTTGAGGAACACCAGCGACACGCCGTAGCGGACGACGTAGCGGATCAGTCTCGACATGTGACGCGCATGTTAACTGCGTCAACGCCGGCGCGGCACCGCGCGTCTGCTCGGCGAAGGAGCAGCAGACCATGAAAGCCATCATCGCAGCAGGATTGTTGGCCCTCTCACTCGGTGCGAGCGGGTGCGTGGCCCGCGTGGCCCTGGTGCCGCCGCCGGCGCGCGTCGAGGTCATCGGCGTCGCCCCCTATCGCAACGCGGTGTGGATTCCGGGGCATTGGGTCCGCGGGCGCTACGACTGGGTGTGGGTGCGCGGCTACTGGCGCTAACGGCGGAACAGCCAAAGCAGGAGTGATAGGACGATCGAGATCAGGATCGACGTCATGAGTGGGAAGTAAAAGGAGAAGTTGCCGCGGCGATAGACGATGTCGCCCGGCAGCTTCCCGAGGCCGATCCTGCCGCCGAAGGTGAAGAGCAGCCCGGCGGCGACGAGAACCGCGCCGAAGACGATCAGCAGCCGGCCCAGGTCGCGCATCGCCTCGATGCTACTCTTTCCTGAGTGAAGCGAAGCGCGGCCGTCCTCTCCGTTTTCTTCGCCTCCGGCATCAGCGCGCTGCTCTACCAGGTCGTCTGGCTCAAGTACCTCGGCCTGATCTTCGGCAACACCGTCTACGCCGCCGCGACGCTCATCGCCGTCTTCCTGGGTGGCCTCGGCATCGGCGCCTTCCTCTTCAGCCGCGCCTTCCGGGCCCGCCCGCCGCTGCTCGTCTACGCCTCGGTGGAGGCGCTGATCGGCCTGATCGGCGCGTTCTCGCCGAACGCGTTCGAGCTGCTGAACCGCGGCTACGTCGCCGCGTTCCCGCACGTTCACGGCAGCGCCCTGCTGACGACGCTCGTCCGCGGCGCGCTGGCCGCGGCGTTCCTGCTGCCGCCGACGATCCTGATGGGCGGCACGCTGCCGCTGCTCGTGCGCTGGTTCACCGGCGACGGCGAAGGCAGCGGCGCCGCCGTCTCGGCGCTCTACGCGGTCAACACCCTCGGCGCGACGACGGGCGTGGCCCTCGCCGGATTCGTGCTCATCCCGCGCGTCGGATTGCTGGCGACGATCAACGTCGCCGTCGTGCTCAACTTCGTCCTGGCATTGATCGTGATGCTGGTGCTCCGCGGGCGGACGCTGTCCGCCCCTACCGGCGGTGGTAGGGGCGCACAGCGTGCGCCCGTCCGCTTCGTCCTCGCCGCATCCCTGCTCATGGGCCTCGGCGCCATCGCCGACGAAGTCTTCTGGTCGCGCATCCTCGTCCTCCACTTCGGCAGCAGCGTCTACGCCTACTCGCTGATGCTCTTCTCGTTTCTGATCGGCATCGGCATCGGCAGCGCGGTCATCGAGCGCTTCGTGGCCCGGATCGACATCGCCAAAACCGTCGGCGCGATCGAGCTCGCCCTCGCCGCGGTGCTGGCCTTGCAGGTGTTCCTCTTCGCGCGCTTCGCCGATCTCCTCGAAGCGATCGCCCGCCTCGGTTTCACCTCGCCGTTCCCGATCTTCCTCTGCGCGTCGCTGGCCGTGCTGCTCGTGCCGACCGCGCTCATGGGCGCGGCCTTCCCGCTCACCGTGCGCCTCTACGAGCTCAGTGCGCGCGAGGGCGAAGCGCGCTCCGTCGGAAAGGTCTACCTCGCCAACACGATCGGCAGCGTCAGCGGCTCGCTCCTGGCCGGATTCTTTCTGATCCGCGCCCTCGGCTCGCAGAACGGCCTCTTTCTGACGGCGTGCATCGCGCTGCTCGTCGGCGCGTGGTTCGCGCGCAAGGCGGCGATGACCGCCGTCGCCGCGGCCGTCGTCGTTGTCGCGTTCGCGGTGGCGAAGCCGAACCAGGTCATCCTCTCCGCCGGCCTTTTCGCCGACCAGCACGCGCCGATCCTTCTCTTCCGCGAGGACGTCACCGCCACCGTCACGCTCCGCAAACTCGGTCCCGACTACCTCTCGCTCGAGCTCAACGGCGTCAACGTCGCCGGCACCTCGGCCGAGCTGATGGGGACGCAGAAGCTGCAAGGGCACATCCCGCTGCTGCTTCATCCGCATCCGCAGCGCGTGCTGCACATCGGCTTCGGCAGCGGCGGCACGGCCTGGGCGGTGTCGCGGCATCCGGTGCAGAGCATCACCATCGCCGAGATCTCGCCCGAGGTGCTGGAGGTGTCGAACGCGCGCCTCGGCGCCGTCAATCACGGTGTGCTGCGCGATCCGCGCGTGCACGTGGAGATCAACGACGGGCGGAACTTCGTCCTGGCCACGCCGGAGAAATTCGACGTCATCCTCTCCGACTCCATCCACCCGCGCTACGCCGGCAACGGCTCGCTCTACACGCGCGAGTACTTCGAGCTCTGCCGGCGCCGCCTCAACGACGACGGCGTGATCTCGATGTGGCTGCCGATGTATTCGCTGACGACGCGCAATTACCTGCAAATCGTGCGCGCCTTCCGCGACGTCTTCCCGAACACGACGATCTGGTACGTCCCGAACACCCCGAACGCGTTCACGATCGTCGTCGGCCGCCTCGAGCCCGGCCCGCTGCCGTTCGCGCGCATCGCCGCCAACTGGACGCCGCCGGTGGCGCGCGACCTCGCCGAGATCGGCATGCGCGCGCCCGCCGACCTCCTGCCGGCGCTGCTGCTCGGCCCGGCCGAGGTCGAGCGCATCACGCGCGATGTCCCGCCCCACGTCGACGATCTGCCGTCGGTCGAGTACGAGAGCGGCCGCGTCGTCGACCGCAATCTGACCTGGCTGCAGACGTTCTCGCTGCTGGCGCAGGCCATGCCGCGGCCGACGTCGACCGTCCGCGCGCATCTGCAATTCGTCGAGGCGGTGGTGCGGCGCGAGCACGGCGGCCGTTAGCGGCTCACGTAGGCGTTCCCGCGCAGAAAAAACCGGAGCGGCCAGTGCGCGGCGTCGCCGCTGTAGTCGACGCCGATGCGCGGCGAGACGGCGATGTCGCCCTCGTCGATCTCGACGTCGCGGGCGGTGAGGAAGAGCCGGTTGCCGTCGAGCGGCTCGCCGTCGAGGGCGCGGTCGATGGCCAGCGCCGCGCAGAGCTTGCCGGGGCCGTTCATCAGATCGGCGTCGCGCTTCGCCTTCGGCCGCCGCGCGCGCATCGACTCGATCCCGCGCAGCGGCTCCGCGGCGCGCAGCAGCACGGCCTCGGCCACGTCCGCTTCCTGCGTGACCACGTTCATGCAGTGGTGCATTCCGTACGTGAAGTAGACGTAGGCGTGGCCGCCCTCGAGGTACATCGACTCGTTGCGCGGCGAGCGCAGGCCGCGGCGGGCGTGGCTGGCCATGTCGTTCGCGCCGAGGTAGGCCTCGACTTCCACGAGCCGCGCGCCGAGGAGCTCGCGGCCGATGCGGCGCCACAGCACGCAGCCGAGCAGCGCGCGCGCCACCGTCACCGTCTCCTGCAGGTAGAAGTCGCGCGGCAGCTTAGCGGAGCTCATCCTCATGCACGTATTTGTTGATCATGGTGATGAGCTCGCGATGCACCGGCGCCGGCGCGCCGACGATGTTCCCGCGCTCGAGCCAGCGCTGCTCGCCGGAGAAGTCGCTGATTACACCGCCGGCCTCGGTGATGAGCAGCGAGCCCGCGGCCACGTCCCACGGCGAGAGGTGCATCTCGAAGAATCCGTCGAACGTCCCCGCGGCGGTGTAGGCCAGATCGAGCGCCGCCGAGCCGGCGCGGCGCACGCCCTTGGCGATCGAGATCACGTCCTGAAAAATCCGGCAATACGCGGCGACGAACTGCTGCGCCCGGAACGGGAAGCCCGTGGCCAGGAACGATCCCTCCACGCCGTTCTGCGACGACACCGCCATGCGATGTCCGTTGCGGAACGCGCCCGTGCCGCGCTCCGCGCTGTAGACGATGTCGCGCAGCGGCTCGTAGATCACGCCCGCGACGATCTCCGCGCCCCGGCGCAGCCCGATCGAGACCGACCACACCGGGAAGTGCTGGAGGTAGTTCGACGTGCCGTCGAGCGGGTCGACGATCCAGGTGCGGTCGTTGCCACCGCCGACCGCGCCGCCTTCCTCGCCGAGGATCGCGTCGTGCGGGCAATGCTCGTGGATGAAAGAGATGATCGCGGCCTCGCTCTCGCGGTCGGCGCGCGAGACCCAGTCGTTGCGCGCCTTCAAATCGGCGTCGTCTTTTCCGAGGTCTTCCCAGTAGTGGAGGAGCACCGCCGCGCCCCGCCGCGCCGCCTCCGCGGCGATCTCGATGTCGTTCACGACGGGGGCGGATTGTAGTTTATCCTCGACCCCGTCCATGCATCCCGAAACGCTGTCCCATTACCGCGTGCTGCGGCTCATCGGCGCGGGAGGCATGGGAGAGGTTTACCTCGCCGAGGACGTGACCTTGAACCGCAAGGCGGCGCTCAAGCTGCTGCCGGCGCGTTTCACGCAGGACGAGGAGCGCGTGCGCCGCTTCAAGCGCGAGGCCCGCGCAGCGTCGGCGCTCAACCACCCGAACATCATCACCATCTACGAGATCGGCGAGACCGAGGGCTTCCACTTCATCGCCACCGAGCTCATCGAAGGGCAGACCATCCGCGAGCGCGTCACGCACGGGACGGCGCCGCTCAGCGAAGTCATCGAAGTCGGCATCGGCGTCGCGAGCGCGCTCGCCGCCGCGCACGACGCCGGCATCATCCACCGCGACATCAAGCCCGAGAACATCATGCTGCGGCCGGACGGCTACGTGAAAGTCCTCGACTTCGGCCTGGCCAAGCTCCTCGACGAAGCGTCGCTCAAGGACAGCACGACCGGCGGCGTGATGGGGACGCTGCTCTACATCTCGCCGGAACAGGCCCGCGGCCAGCAGCCCGACGCCCGCTCCGACCTCTACTCCCTCGGCGCGGTGATGTACGAGATGCTCACCGGCCGCCCCCCCGTCACCGGCGACAACTTCCTGGAGATGGCCATGTCGATCGCCAACCGGCGGCCCGACCCGCCGTCGTCGATGGCCTCGGGGATCCCGCCGGAGCTCGACCGCATCGTGCTCAAGGCGCTGGAGAAATCGCCGGCCTCGCGCTACACCAGCGCCCGCCAGTTCCTCTCCGACCTCCGCGCCCTGCGCCAGGAGCTCGACTTCGAGAACAAGCTGCACGCCCTCGACGTCGTGCACGGCACCAACTCCGGCATCGGCGTGCAGCCGACCGTGCCGATGGCCTTCGCGGGCACGTCGTCGTCGAACCGCTTCCTCCACATCAAGGACGTGATGCTGTCGTCGAAGGCGGTCGTCGCCGGCGCGGTTGCGGTGGCCGTCATCGCCGTGGCGCTCCTCATCGCCTCGCGCTACGGCGGCGCCGGGCGCATCGACTCCGTGGCCGTGCTGCCGTTCGTGAACGCGTCGCGCAATCCGTCGAGCGAGTACCTCAGCGACGGCCTATCGGAGAGCATCATCGACTCGCTCTCGCAACTGCCGCGGCTGCAGGTCATGGCCCGCGGTACGGTCTTCCGCTTCAAGGGGAAGGCCTTCGATGCCGTCAGCGTCGGGCGCGAGCTGCACGTGCGCGGCGTCGTCAGCGGCGAGCTGACCCAGAGCGGCGACCGCGTGCTGGTCCACGCCGTCCTCACCGACGTGAAGAAGGGGACGCAGGTCTGGGGGCAGCGCTACGAGCGCAAGCTCGCCGACGTGCTCGAGCTCCAGCGCGACCTGGCCGCGGAGATCTCCGCGCAGCTGCGCTCGCAGCTCACCGGCGACGAGCGCGCCGCGCTGGCGCGGCACCGCGCCGAGAACAGCGAGGCCTTCCAGCTCTATCTCAAGGGCCGCTTCTTCGCCACGAAGTACAACGACGAGGAGCAGACGCGGCGCGGCATCGACTACTACAACAAAGCGATCGAGGCCGATCCGACGTACGCGCAGGCGTGGGCGGGGATCGCCGACGCGTATTACAACCTGTCGAATCTCTACATGGCGCCGCGCCAGGCCATGCCGCGCTCGCGCGAGGCCGCGCAGCGCGCGCTGGCGCTCGACGACTCGCTGGCCGCGGCGCACACGTCGCTGGCCATGGTGCTGGCGTGGTTCGACTGGGACTTCGCCGGCGGCGACCGCGAGTTCCGCCGCGCGCTGGTGCTGAACCCGAACGACGCCGACGCCCACCGCTACTACGGCGATTTCCTCACCGCGCGCGGCGAGTTCGAGCACGCCGTCAGCGAGAAGCGCCGCGCGGAGATGCTCGACCCCCTGACGACGCGGACGAGCTGGGAGGTGGCGCGCACGCTTTTCTACGCCGGCCGCCTCGACGACGCCGAGGCCCAGCTCAAGCGGACGATGGAGCTCGACGACCGCTTCGCCTACAACTATTACCTGCAGGCCATGATCGCCCAGCGCAAAGGGCGCGACGACGTGGCCATGCAGCTGCTGCAGCACGGGATGCAGCTCGGCGGGCGGAGCCAGCTCTTCGTCGGCGCCGAGGGGTACACGAACGCGCGGCTCGGCCGGCGCGCCGAGGCCCTGCGCGACGCCGGCGAGCTGACGGCGCGCGCCTCGAACGCCTACACGGTGCCGCTGCTCCTCGCGCGCATCCACGCCGCGCTCGGCGAAAAGGAGAAGGCGCTGGAGCTGCTGCAGAAGGTCTACGACGACCGCAGCGAGTCGGTGGTGTGGCTGAAGGTGGATCCGACGTTCGATTCGCTGAGGGGGGATGGGCGGTTTGCGGGGCTGGTGAAAAGAGCGGGGCTGTGAGGGGACAGGGCACAGGGGACAGGGGACAGGGGACAGGGCACAGGTAGTTGTCCTGGCGAAGAACCCCACCTGTCCCCCGTCCCCTGTGCCCTGTCCCCTCGTGAGCGCCGTCACTCATCACTGTGACGCCTGGTAGGGATTGCTACTCCTCCGGCACTCCTCATGTATGGCCACACGCGGTGCCGTCCGCGGCACTCGGACATTCATCGAGCCAGCCACCTTCGGCTGGGACGTCGCCGTCGCGGCAGTTCTGCGCCACTCCACTCTGGCGTGGCGCGAGGCGCTCGACGCCGTTCCCCTCGCGGCGCTGCCGCAGCTCGGCGGGCGCGACCGGCTCTCGCTCGTCGCCCAGTTCGCGGCGCATCAGGCCCTGCTGCAGTTCGCGGGCGTGCCGGACGATGCCGTCGACAAGCGCGAATGGGCCGTCGTCCAGCGCCGCGGCGCGGACGCGCGTCTCGTCCGCCTCGCCACGCGCGAGGCCGTCGACGCGCCGCCGGCGCTGACGCTCGTGCAGCAGTTCGCGGAGGCCATCGAGGCGCCGGCGATCGAGGCCTTGCGCCAGTCGTGGGGACGCCCGGAGGCGGTCTACTGGGAAATCGATCAGCGCCTGCGCCACGACGCCGCGGCCGACCTCCGCTGGATGCGCGCCGCCGCCCTCGGCGAGATCGCCTCGCCCGCCTCCGACGGCCTGCGCGCGATTCTCGCCGCGCGCACCGCCCGCCTCGGCTACAGCGACGAAGCCTGCATCGACTCGCTCCGCTTCGCCACGGATCGCGTCGTCGTCCTCGGCGAGACGCCGTCGCCGCTGGCGGCGTTGCGGGAGATCGCCGCCGGCGCGTGCCGCGACGCCGAAATCGTCGAGCGCCTCCTCGCCGCGGAGCGCCTCATCGTCATCGTCAAAGACTTCGAGCGCTTCGACCCCGGCGCCCGCCGCGTCGTCGAGCTCTTCGCCGCCACCGGCTCCGGCGTCCTGCTCATGCCCGGCGGCAACGACCTTCCGGAGTCGCGGCAGTTCCTGATCTCGCCGCGCCTGACCACGTTCACGCGCAGCCGCCGCTGGCTGCGCGACTTCGTCGAGTCGCCGGCGTTCCACGCCTTCCTCGACGACGGCGTCCTCCCGCCGGAGAGCACCGCCATCGACGCCTTGCGCGAGCCGGCCCGCTCGCTCCTTCCCGCGCTCGCGCTCCTCGGCCGGCGCGTTCCGCGCGCCCTCGCCGCACGTTTTCTCAGCCGCTTCTTCTTCGGCGGCACGATCGATGACCTGGCCACGCCCGGCGTCGCGCACGTCGAAAACGACGCGCTGGTGTTTGCTGCGGATCTGACGCATCTGATCCCCGCCGCATCGCGCGAGTCGCTCTACGGCGTCGCCGCCGAATTGATCGAAGAGGGCTCCAACGAAGAAGCGATTCGCGCTCTGCCGCGCCGCTTCCTCTCGCCGAAGCTGGCCGAGCGGCTCGCGCAGGCGCTCATCCGCGCCGGCCGATACCGCGAGGCGCGTGAATTCGCGAGCGAGCCGCTGCTCGCGCTCATCGAGCGGCGTACCGGTGAGTACGCGTCGGCGCTGGCACGGCTGGAGACGATCGGCGGCAACGAACTGCTTCGCGCAGAATTGCTCTACCTTCTCGGCCGCAACGACGAAGCGCTTCAACTGTGCGATGACGCCTACCTCCGCGCCATCATCACGAACGATTTCAACGCCGACATCGCCGATCCATACCTCGCCGCGCGCCTCCGCTTCTATCGCAGCAACGCCGTCGACGACGCCCTCGCCGCGCTCGCCGCCGCGCGCACGATCGCCGAGAAAATCGACGCCGCGCTCGACCATCTCTTCGCCCTCTTCACCGCCGGCCGCTGGGCCGAGGCGCGCGCGGCCGCGCTCGAGGCCCTGACCATGATCGACGAGACCCAGGGCGACCGCGCCGCCGGCGGCATCCTCTATCTATTGGCGTTCCTCGCCGCCGACGACGGCCAATGCGCGCACGCCGCGCATCTCATCGAGCGTCTCGAGCATTTCTACGGCGCCACGCGCGACGAGCGCCGCCTCCGCGAGCTCGATCTCCTGCGCGCGCAGCTGGAGCTCTCCCGCGGCCGCTTTGCCGCGGCGGCGCGCGCGGCAAATGCGATCGTCGAGCTCGGCGCCTCGGCGCAGATCGAGGAGGCGGCGAAGCTGATCCTCGACGAGGTCGACGCCATCGAAGGCCGCGGCGGCGGCGCGCTGCGGGCCACCGGCACGACCGCGAACGCGGAACTCTGCGACCGCCACGCCCTGCTCATCGGCGCGCGGCCGTGGGGCGATTTCGCGCGGGCGCTCGCGCAGTGGCGCAGCGGCGGCCCGGTTCCGACGCCGGCGACCGGCTCGGAGACGCAGAAGCTCTTCCGCTTCGCCCTGATCCTCGGCCGCCGCGACGTCGCCGCCTCGCTCGGCATCGCCGTCGACCGCGACGACGACGAGCGCGACGACGTGCGCATGCTGCGCATCGCCGCCACCGCGGAGTTCCCGTTCTCGGCCCACGACTTCGGCGCCGCCGCCTGGCGCTTCGCCACGCGCAACCGCCTCGGCCACTGGAGCGAGATCGGCTCGCTCCCGCCGCTCGAGCGCGCCGAGCTCGATCGCCAGACCGCGGCCTGGCTGCGCTGCGGCGAGCGCGAGTTCCTCTTCGTCGACGGCGCCGAGGAATGGCCGGCCGAGTCGCGCGACGCCGTCGCCGCGCTCTTCCGCGTCCGCTCCGAGAACTACCGCCTCCGCCGCGTCGTCGAGCAGGAGGAATGTGGAGGACAGGCGCTCTCACCTGTCCCGGACGGCATCGTCGGCGACTCTCCGGTCATGCGCGACGTCTTCGCCCTCGTCGACCGTGTCGGCAGGCGCGACGTCGCCGTCTGCATCGTCGGCGAGTCCGGCACCGGCAAGGAGCTCGTCGCGCGCGCCATCCACCGCCGCTCGCCGCGCCGCCACAAGCCCTTCACCGCCGTCAACTGCGCGGCGCTGCCGGAGACGCTCATCGAGAGCGAGCTCTTCGGCTGCGTGCGCGGCGCGTTCACCGGCGCCGATCGCGATCGTGCCGGCCTCATCGAGACCACCGACGGCGGCACGCTCTTTCTCGACGAAGTCGGCGAGCTGCCGCTGCAGGCGCAGGCCAAGCTGCTGCGCTTCCTGCAGGACGGCGAGCTTCGCCGCGTTGGCGACGCCGCCAACCGCACCGCCGACGTCCGCGTCGTCACAGCCACGAATCGCAAGCTCGAGGCCGCCGTGGAGGAGGGACGGTTTCGCGCCGATCTGTATTACCGCATTTGCGGAGTCGAGGTCGCGCTCCCGCCGCTGCGCGAGCGCGCCGGCGACATCCCGTTGCTGGCCGCGCATTTCCTGGCCTCGGAGCGCGAGAAGCACCGCGCCGGCCCGGCGTCGCTCGCGCCCGAGGTCGAGGCCGCCTTCATCGCCTGGCACTGGCCCGGCAACGTGCGCGAGCTCCAGAACACCATCCGCGCCGCGCACGCCATGGCCGGCGAGGCGCGCGCCATCGAGCTCGATCACCTCCCCCAGCGCCTGCGCGCGGCACGGCGGCGCGTCTCCGGCGCGTATCACGACGAGGTGGCGCGCTTCCGCCGCGAGCTGATCGAGCGCTCGCTCGACGAGGCCGCGGGCAACCAGAATCAGGCCGCGGCCATGCTCAGCATGTCGCGGCAGGCGCTCGCGTACCAGATTCGCGAGCTCGGTATTTTGGTGAAACGTTGAGTGGCGTTCACGTTTTCGTTGCGCAACGTACGTAAACTGTCATCTATGGATCGGCGGATGGCGGTGCTCGCGGTCCTGGCGATTGCCGGGTGCGCGCTGTATTCGGACGTCACCATCGTGCCGCTCAGCGTGCAGCCCGCCAACATCGATCATCCCAACGATCTCAACTCCATGATCCGCAAGGCCGACCTCGTGCGCGCCGTGCAGCTCGGGCCGTCGATCGACGCGAAGCACAACCGCTCCGCGCAGGAGCTGGCCGCGCTCGGCAGCGCCGAGGCCGTCTCCGGCCGCTACGACGACGCGCGCCGCCACCTTCGCGCCGCCATCGAGCTCCGCCCGTTCCGCACCGTCCTGGCCACCATCGCCTGGGACCTCTCGCAGATCGAGTACATGACGAACAACTTCGAGGCCAGCCTCTATTGGGCGCAGATCGCCGCCGAGCACGGCACGGTCATCAAGAAGTGGCACACCGACTATCTGGCCGCGCTCTCCGGCGTGAACGTCTACCAGGTCAGCGGCCGGCGCGTGGAGCGCATCAACATGCGCGCCTCGCGCCCGGACGTGCCGCGCATCGAAGTGCGCCTGAACAAGGCCAAGACCGTCACCGGCATCATCGACTCCGGCGCGGTCACGTGCATCATCTCCGAGCGGCTGGCCTCGGAGCTGAGCGTGAAGAGCCTCGGCGATTTTCAGGGCACGTTCACCGGTCTTCTCAACGAGGCCATCCCCGTCCGCTTCGCGCTCCTCGACACGATGGACATCGGCGAAATGACGATCTCCAAGGTGCCGGTGGCCATCATGGCCGACGACAAGATGCGCTTCTTCACAAACGGAAAGAAGGAGTTCCGCATCGACCTCCTGATCGGCACCAATTTCCTCAAGGAGTTCAAGACCGAGCTCGATTTCCGCCGCAACCAGATCACCTTCACGGCCCTGACCAGCGCCGACCTCCGCCCCTCGCCCGATCAGAACATCTTCATCGAGCACTTCCGCCCGGCCGTGCGCGGCACGATCAACCGCCATGGCTGGTACATGTTCATCCTCGACACCGGCTCGGAAGTGTCGTTCCTCAACGAAAAGCACCTCGAGGATTTCCCGATCCAGGTGCTGGCGCCGAAGATCCACAGCGCCATGCTGCAGGGCCTCGGCGGCGCGCAGAAGCACGGGCCGAAGGTGGAGAATGTCGACCTCGGCTTCGACAAGTGGGCGGGCATCTTCCACAACTTGCCGATGTACGACTCCGCCGAGGCCGACCGCACGGCCGGCATCCTCGGCGAGAACTACCTCCGCAATTTCGTCGTCACCATCGACTTCGGGAAGATGCGCATGGACCTGACGCCGGTCAATCCTCTCGTCTCCGCGCCGGAGGTCTTCGTGCCGACGGCGAAGGAGCAGTAGCCTTTACTTCTTCTTCCTCTCCGCCCGCCGCTTGACCGCCCACCCCTCCACGATCTTCTGCGGCACGCGGCTGAGCGCGAGCGCGTCGGGCGGCACGTCCTTCGTGATCGTCGATCCGGCGCCGATGTACGCCCCTTTGCCGACGCGCACCGGCGCGACGAGCTGCGTGTCCGAGCCGACGAAGACGCCGTCCTCGAGCACGGTCTTGTGCTTCTGCACGCCGTCGTAATTGCAGGTGATCGTGCCCGCGCCGATGTTCACGTCCGCGCCGACCTCGGCGTCGCCGATGTACGACAGATGCGAGGCCTTCGCCCCCTCGCCGAACACCGCCTTCTTCGTCTCCACGAAGTTACCGACCTTGACGTGCCGGCCGAGGCGCGTGCCGGGACGGAGGTGCGCGTAGGGGCCGACCATCGCCTCGTCCTCGATGACGGCGTCCTCGGCGACCGTGCCGGTCTTCACGTGCACGTCGTTGCCGATCGTGACGTTGACGAGGTGGACGTTCGGCTCGATCACGCAGTCGCGGCCGATCGTCGTCGTCCCTTCCAGCGTGACGAAGGGATAGACGACGGTGTCGGCGCCGATGGAGACGGTGGAGTCGATGACGACCGTCTCCGGGTTGCGGAAGGTGACGCCCTCGCGCATCAGTTTCTCGACGACGCGGCGCTGGATCTCCGCCTCCGCTGCGGCGAGCTGCGCGCGCGAGTCGACGCCGAGCGCCTCGGTAGCGTCGTCGACGAGCACCGCGCCGACGCGCCGGCCCTGCTCGCGGATCATCGACACCACGTCGGTGAGGTAGTACTCGCCCTGGGCGTTGTTCGGCGTGAGGCGGCGCAGGTTGGCGAAGAGGCCGGCAGCGTCGAAGACGTACATCCCGGCGTTCACTTCGTCGATGCGCTTCTCGTCGTCGGTGGCGTCCTTCGCTTCGACGATGCGCAGCACGCTGCCGCCGGCGTCGCGCACGACGCGGCCGTACTTCGCGGCCTGGCCCGGCTTCATGGTCAGCACCGTCAACGCGTTCTGCTGCCGGACGTGCTCGTCGATCAGCCGCTGCAGCGTCTCCATGCGCGCCAGCGGAACGTCGCCCGACAGGATCAGCACGTTGCGCGCGGCGACGAGCGGCTCCGCCATCATCACGGCGTGACCGGTGCCGCGCGGCGGATCCTGCACGGCGTAACGCACGCGCGAGCCGACGTGCCGCCGCACCTCCTCGCGCTGGTGTCCGACGACCATCACCGGCGGCCGCGCGCTGACCTCGGCGGCCAGGTCGAGGACGTAGTCGACGATGGGCCGCCCCGCGGCGCGGTGCAGGATCTTGATCGTCTTCGACTTCATGCGCGTGCCCAGGCCCGCGGCCAGGATGATCACGTCAAGGTCGTCACTCATGCGCGCGCATCCTTTCAATCGTCCGGCCATAGCGGTCGTAGAGCCGGAGGATGGTCTCGGCCAGCGCCGCCGAGTCGTGCCGCACGTAGTTCCCCTCGGCAATGATGTCGCCGAAGAACGGCGTCACGCCGAGCTCGCGGATGGCCCCGATGTCGAACTGCACCGGGAATTGGTTCTCCGCCGCGTACTGCTCGAGGGCCGTCTCGCCCGGCCGCCGGCCGTTGAGGATCATGACGTCGGCGACGAGCCCGGCGTGCTCGATGATCGCGCTGAGGTGCTCCTGCGCGCTGTAGCCGTCGGTCTCGTTCGGCTGGGTCATGACGTTGCAGACGTAGACGCGCAGCGCCTTGGCCTGGCGCAGGGCCTCGGCGATCGGTTTGATCAGGAGATTGGGAAGGACGGAGGTGTAGAGCGAGCCGGGACCGATGAGGATGAGGTCGGCCGCGGCGAGGGCGTCGAGGGCGCGCTGCGGCGGCACGGCGTCGGGCGGATCGATGCCGAGGTGGACGATGCGCGCGTGCTGCTGGCGCGTGCTCGCTTTCTCGCCGAGGAGCGAGCCGCTGATGGTCACCTCGCCGTGCAGCTCCGTGCCGTCGGCGAGCGTGGCCCGGAGGCGGACGTCGGCGAGCGTGGAGGGGTAGATGTCGCCGGCGATGTTGAGGACTTCCGAGGCCGCGAGGATGGCGTTGTCGAAGCCGCCGGTGATGTTCGTGAGCGCCGCGAGGAGGAGGTTGCCGAGGGAATGCCCGCCGAGGGACTCGCCGCTCTCGAAGCGGAAGCCGAAGAGCTGCGAGAGGAGCTGTTCCTCCTCGGCCAGGGCGACGATGCAGTTGCGGATGTCGCCGGGCGGGAGCATGCCGAACTCGCGGCGAAGGACGCCGGAGCTGCCGCCCTCGTCGGTGACGGTGACGATCGCGCCGAGGCGGTCGACGGACCAGGCGCCGTCGGCGTCGACGTAGCGCTTCAAACCGCGCAGCAGCGTCGAGAGCCCGGTGCCGCCGCCGATGGCGACGATGTTCAGGCCGTGGTGGCGCATGCGTCGAGGAAGCCGTAAAGCGCCGCCAGGGTGCGCGACGCCGCTGTGCGTGCCTCTTCGCTCTTCGCCGGCGAGTCGCACAGACGATTGAGCAGGTCGCGCGAGGTCTGCGAGTGGGCGACGTCCGCATCCATGTGCACGGCGAAGAAGGCGGGCGTGCCGATGCCGTACCACTTCGCCAGGCCGTCGATCTTGACCCTGGCGACCTCGGGGATCTGCGACTCGTACGCGTACAGCGCCGCCAGCCCCTCGTGCAGCGCGCCGTCGCGCGCGAGCGAGTGCATGCAGGCGATGAGGGCGTTCGTCGCGGCGTTGGCCTCTCCCTCTTCGACCTCGGCGCGCCCGAGGCCGAGGATCTCGCAGAAACGCAGCCAGAGCTCGGGATGGTTCTCCGGCCCGCGCTCCTCCTCGATGAGGTTCTCGAGCAGGAGCTGGCGCGTGGCCACGTCGGGCGTGTGCGAGTGCATGGCGCTGAGGAAGGTCGGGAAGGCGACGGCGTAGTGGTAGTACTGGCGCGCGTACTCGCGCAGCTCGTCGAGCGTCAGCGTGCCGGCGGTCCAGCGCTGGTAAAAGGGATGATCGAGCAGGCGGCGAGAGGCGATTTCACGATCGAGGACTTCGTGCATGGGGCGGAGTCTAGCCCACGTGCTGGGAAATGGAGAGGGTGTTTCCGTCGGGGTCCTTGAACCAGGCCACTTTGTCGCCGGACGGCGCGGTCCAGATGCCGTCGGCGTCCTGCCCCGGGAAGCCGTAGCTCTCGAATTTGACGCCGCGGCCGCGCAGCGCGGGGACGGCGTCGGCGATGTCCGGGACTTCCCAGCCGAGGATGGTCCACGGGAACGGCTGGAACGGCGGGACCTTGGAAATGCGGATCATGATGCCGTTGGCGTCGAGACGCATGGCAAAGCCGTCGTTCTCGATGAAGCGCAGCCCGAGGACGCCCTCGTAGAAAGCGCGCGCTTTGTCGAAGTCGGTGGTGGGGACGAAGGCGACGATGTTCCGTTGTCCAAGCATGCCGCCAAGGTAGGCGTTGAGCGCGGCGCGCGCTTTCGCTACGATGACAAAAAGTGTTGCAAAAACGACAGCCGATGGTTTGCCCGGCCCTGCCCGATCCGGTGACGACGCTGACGCACGAGTTCGCGCGCGATCACGAGATCCCGCCGCACATTCATCCCGAGCATCAGTTGATCTACGCCTCCCGCGGCGTGATGACGGTGTGGACGCCGGAGGGAACGTGGGTGGTCCCGCCGCAGCGCGCGGTGTGGATTCCGGCGACGACGCCGCATGGAATCGCGATGCACGGCGCGGTGTCGATGCGGACGCTCTACTTCAAGCCGCGCCTGGTCCGTCTGGCGCGCAACTGCTGCGTGGTGAACGTCTCGCCGCTGCTGCGCGAGCTGATCCTCCACGCCTGCACGTTCCGCGCGCTGCGCCGGCGCGTGAACGCGGAGTCGCACCTGATCGACGCGATCGTCGATCAGTTGAAGGTGGTGGAGATCTCGCCGCTGCAACTGATCCACCCGACCGATCCGCGCGCGGCGCGCATCGCCGCGGCGCTGTGGGAGCACCCCGCGGACGCGCGCCCGCTCGAGGCGATCTGCGCCGGCGCCGGCGCGAGCAAGCGGACGATCGAGCGCCTCTTCCAGTCCGAGACGAACATGTCCCTCGGCCAGTGGCGCCAGCAACTCCGCCTCGTCCGCTCGCTCCCCCTCCTCGCCGCCGGCCACAAGATCACACATGTAGCGCTGGAGGCCGGCTACAGCACGCCGAGCGCGTTCATCGCCATGTTCCGCAAGGCACTGGGGACGACGCCGCGAAAGTATTTCGCTTGATGTATATACTATTGTCTATACGAACATGGCCAAGACAGCCCGAGCGAAGATCTTCACCAACGGCGGCAGCCAGGCGGTGCGGTTGCCGAAGGAGTTCCGTTTTCCGAAAGGGCAGCGCGAGGTGTCGATTCGCCGCGTGGGAAAAAAAGTGATTCTCGAGCCCGCCGAGCCGGCGAGCGAGTGGCCGCCCGAGTTCCTCGCGGTCATCGGCTCGTGGAAGGGAAAGATTCCACGGCCGAAGAGCACGCCGATTTCCAAGGCAAAGAATCCGTTCGACGAATGAGCAAGCGGTTCATGCTCGATACGGATAGCGTCAGCTACGTATTGCGTGGGCGAGGCAATGTCGCGGACCGGGTCGTTCGATACCCGCCGGCGGACCTCTGCATCAGCGCGATCACCCTTGCCGAGCTCCGCTTCGGTGCTGATCTTCTGAATTCGAGCAGACTTCACCATTCGATCGACGAATTCATTCGCGAGATCGATGTCATGCCGTTCGACGAGAGCTGCTCAAACTTGTACGGCGTGATTGCCAGCCAGCTCCAAAAGCAGGGAAGTCCGATCGGCAAATTCGACGTGGCCATCGCGGCGCATGCCGTCTCCATCGACGCCACCCTCGTCACGAACAACGTCAAGCACTTCTCGCGCGTCCACGGCCTCCGCGTCGAGAATTGGTTCTAGAGATCCTTCTCCATGACCGCGCAGCGAATGGCCACGCCTCCGCGCGTGAGGTACGTCGCTTCCTTCGTGCGCCGGTACCCGCACGCCGCGTAGAACGGCTCCGCGTTCAGCGACGAATTGAGCAAGAGGTGCGTCGCGCCCTCGGCGCGCGCGACCTCTTCGAGCTTCGCCATCATCGCCCGCCCGATGCCGCGGCCGATGTGATCGGGGTGGACGTACACCGCCGCGATCTCGCTGTTGTTGTAGTGGCCGAAGGCGACGACCTCGCCGTCTTCGTCGGCGACGTAGATCTGCTGGTCGAGCGGATATCTCGCCGGATGAACGCCCGCGGCCCACGAGTCGACTTCCTCCGCCGTGTAGGCGCGCGGGCCGAGGGCGCGGATGGAGGCCTCGTGCAGGCGGGCGATGGCTTCGCGGTCGTTCTCCGTCGCGCGGCGGACGTTGATCACTTTTTCTTCAGCTCGGTCAGGACGAGCTTGGCCACGGCCTTGAGCGTGTCGAAGACGCCCGTACCGGCCATGGCCACGGCCTCGAACGTCGGCTCGCCCTTGAAGTTGAGCTGGCGGTACATCTCGTCCATCGGCAGCGCGGTCGGCAGATCGCGCTTGTTGAACTGCAGCGCGTAGGGGACGATGCGGAGGTCGTAGCCCTGCTCCTTGAGGTTCTTCTCCAGGTTTTGCAGCGACTCGACGTTCGCCTCCATGCGCATCTCCTGCGAGTCGGCCACGAAGACGACGCCGTCGACGCCCTTGAGGATCAGCTTGCGCGAGGCGTCGTAGAACACCTGTCCTGGAACCGTGTACAGGTGGAAGCGTGTCTTAAAGCCGCGCACCGTGCCGAGGTCGAGGGGGAGGAAGTCGAAGAACAGCGTGCGGTCCGTCTCCGTGGCCAGGGAGATCAGCTTCCCCTTGGCCTGCGGGTTGGTCTTGTCGTAGATCCACTGCAGGTTCGTCGTCTTTCCGCAGAGGCCGGGCCCGTAGTAGACGATCTTGCAGTTGATCTCGCGCGCCGCGTAGTTGATGAACGTCATCGGGTGCTACTCGCTGAAGAGGCTATCGATGTCCTCGTCGGTGATCTCGGCGAACGGCGAGTCGAACCGGCTGGCCAGGCTGCCGCGGTCGGCCTCCGTCTTCTTCAGCAACTGCTCGAACGTCCGCTCCAGCTCCTGCGACGCTTTCTTCACGCGCAGGCGCACCAGGCCGAGCGACGACTTCTCGTCGAAGATGACCACCAGGATGGCCCGCTGCGCCACGAGGGAGATGTGGATGTTGTCGCGCTCCCCCTCGTGAAAGAGGATCGAGAACTCCTTCTCGCCGATGAGCTTGGCCAGGCCGTCGGTGGCGGCGACGTTGCCGGCGGTCAGCGAGGCCAGCGACGTGGCGTCGACGCCGCGCATGTCGCCCTGCACCGCGATCTGCTGGCCGTTCTTGTCGACCAGGAAGACGATTTTCGAATTGGAGTCGACCTGCAGACGGTGGAGAGTGTCCTTGATCTGCAGGTACTCCTCCTCGTACATGACGAGATCGGGAGTGGCCATGGACGAGCCAATGTACTAAATCTCCCGCCGCCCTTCCAGAGCTTTCGCCATCGTGACCTGGTCGGCGTACTCGAGATCGCCGCCCACGGGGAGCCCAAACGCGAGCCGTGTGGTGCGCACGCCGAGCGGCCGGAGCTGCTGGGCGATGTAGAGCGCCGTCGCTTCGCCCTCGACGTTCGGGTTCGTCGCGACGATTACCTCGCGCACGCCGCCGCGCTGCACGCGCTTGAGCAGACCGTCGACGTCGATGTCCTGCGGTCCGATGCCCTTCAGCGGCGACAGAGCGCCCAGCAGCACATGAAACACGCCCTTGAAGTCGCGCGTGGCCTCGATCGTCGGGATGTTGAAGGCCTCTTCGACGACGCAGATGACGCCGGCGTCGCGGCGCGGATCGCTGCAGACGGCGCAGGGGTCGACGTCGGTCATGTTGTTGCACGTCGAGCAGCGGAAGATTTTCTGCTTCACGTCCACGATCGCGTTCGCCAGCGCCTCGGCCTCCGCGGCGGGGCGCTTGAGGATGTGGTAGGCGAGGCGCGCGGCCGACTTGCCGCCGACGCCGGGGAGCTTCGTCAGCTCGTTGATGAGGTTCGCGAGAGGCGGCGCGGTCAAAACAGTCCCGGAATCTTCATGCCTCCGGTCATGGCGCCGAGGGACTTCGACATCTCCTCGTCGACCCTGCGGGAGGCTTCGTTGACGGCGGCGACGACGAGGTCCTGGAGCATTTCCACGTCGTTCGGATCGATCACGTCCTTTTCGATGCTGACGGCGAGGAGCTCCTTGGAGCCGTTCATGGTGGCCTTGACCATGCCGCCGCCGGCGGAGCCCTCGACGCGCAGCGCGGCCATCTGAGCCTGCATCTGGGCCTGCATCTGCTGGACTTGCTGCATCATCTTCTTCGGGTTCATCGGATCTCCTCTAACGCTTGCGGGGCTCGACGAGCTCGCCGCCGAGGTGCTTCTGGAAGGCCTTGACGACGGGGTCTTCGCGGAGGGGCGGGGTCTTGGCTTCCTCCGGCTTGCTGTCGACAACGACCTCGACGTTGGCTTTGAAGAGCTCTTGGGCGATCTCGTCGAGCAGCGGCTGGGCGTCGCGGACGCGCTCGGCGGAGAAGGCGTCGGCGATGGCGATGCGCAGGACGTTGCCGTCGAGAGTGATGGGGGCGTCGGCGAGGAAGGCGGCGGTGCCGGGGCGGGCTTTTTTCACGCGGTCGAGGAAAGCGGTCGTCCCGACGGCTGGGGGGGCGCCGTCGCGGCGGCGGGACGCCGCCGGGCCAGCCGGCGTGGACGCCGACGCTCCGAGTATCTCTTCGACCGCGCGCAATCGTGGAAATGTGGCGGCCTTCAGCAGGGCGATCTCCACGGCTAGGCGCTGGTGCTCGGCCTTGTTGACCGTCTCGTCGTCGCGTAGCAGGAGGTTGGCGATGCGCAGCAGCTCGGTGTAGGAGAACGTCTTCGCGGCCTCGCGGATCACGGCGAGGTCCTCCGGCGAGACCGAGAGCATCGCTTCGTTCGCGCCGCCGGCGACGAGCAGCAGGTTGCGCACGAAGTTCAGCAGGTCGCGGAACAGCATCTTGAAATCGCGTCCGCTGGCCGAGGCTTCGTTGAGCGCTTCGAGGATTCCGCCGTGGTCGCCTTCGCCGATCAGCGTCACCAGCCTGGCGAAGAACGTCGTCTCCGAAAGGCCGAGGACCGTGGCCACGTCGGCGGCGGTAATGGAGCGGCCGGCGAAGGCGATGACCTGGTCGAGCAGCGAAAGCGCGTCGCGCACGCTCCCTTCGCCGCGGCGGGCCACGATGTCGAGGGCCTCCTGCTCGGCCTCGATCTTCTCCGCGTTGCAGATCGTGCGCAGGCGTCCGATGATCTCTTCGAGCGTCAGCTTGCGCAGCTGGATGCGCTGCACGCGCGAGATGATCGTCGTCGGCACCTTGGCCATCTCGGTCGTGGCGAACATGAAGATGACGTGCGGGGGCGGCTCCTCGATGAGCTTGAGGAGCGCGTTCCACGAGGCCACGGAGAGCATGTGGGCCTCGTCGATGATGAAGATGCGGTAGCGGTCGCGCGCGGGCTCGTACTGCGTGACGTCGCGGAGCTCGCGGACGTTGTCGACGCCGGTGTACGTCGCCGCATCGATCTCCCGCACGTCCATGTCGATGCCCTCGGTGATCTCGCGGCAGATCGTGCAGGTGTTGTCGGGCTCGCGCGTCGGGCCGTGGACGCAGTTCAGGGCCTTGGCCAGGATGCGCGCCAGCGTGGTCTTGCCCACGCCGCGCACGCCGGCGAAGAGGTAGGCGTGGTGGATGCGGTCGTTCTCGATGGCGTTCTGCAGCGTCTGGACCGTGGTCTCCTGCCCGACGATGTCGGCGAACGTCTGGGGCCGGTATTTGCGAGCGAGCGCCTGATAGGACATGCGGACGCCGAGTATAGCGGCGCCCGCCCGCGATGTTGAGCTAAGGGATATCGGCGAGACGAATCGGTTCCCAGACCGGCGGCGTGACCACGATCGTCGGGTCGTTCGTGCCGTTATCCGTGTACGTGTAGAAGAAGATCGCCTGACCTTCGCCGTTGGCGAGAACGATGAGAACGTCATCGGGTCCGAGCGTCGTGTGCATGAAGTTCTTCACGAAGTCGTCGACCGACATCATCGTCGTGTACTCGCCCGGGAATGAGCCGATCCCGGAGGAGAATCGCGTGCCGTCCTTACGGACGATGAAGGCGACGATATCGATCTTCGACAACGTCCGGAAGCCGATGCTACGCCGGAACCTCGAGGACATCGGAGGAACGAGCGTCTGGGCGAACTGCGCGCCCCCTCTGCTCGGTGCGAAGTATTTCACCGGATACGACAGCGCTTCCTCGCCTCCGATCGTGCCGTTGGGCGTGTCGTTGAACACGCGCGTGATTACGTCCGGGAAGATGTTGGCGCCGTTCGGATCGGGAATGATGTCGAGGCTGCCGAGGCCGCTCTGACCCATCGCGGCGACGATGTCGTCGTATTCGATGAAGTCAGTGGCGTTTGCGTCTTCCGGAAAGCTGTACGGAATCGTTGGATCGTTGTCGCTGCCGATCGCACCAAGCGGATGGAAAACGATTCGGCCATGCGTGCCCGGCGCGGACTGAATTCGCAGCGAGGTTTTGAATCGCGCGCCGTTTGCGCCCGGGGTGGATCCGACGATGGGAACGACGGCCTTCTTCAGCGTCGCGGTCGGCTGGGGCGCCTGGGCCCACAGTGTGGCGGCGACGAGGCCGAGAACGATGGCGAGTATCCGAATCCTCATGGGAAGTCTCCTTTTTATGTTCAGATAACATTGAGCCGGGAGACTTCGAAACGCAAGCGAGCGAAACACAAAGGCCCGCTCGGAAGAGCCCAGGCCGGACTGTGTCACGCAGGGGATGCACCTTATCGCTGCTTCCTTCCGGACCTGACGAGGTTCGGTGCGCCTGCTGCACAGGACCCGGGCTCATCCCAGCGGGCCGTGGCGTTGCGGGAGGCACAACGGAGATGACACCGGGTACGATTCCCTCATGAAACGCGCAGACATCTACCTTCTCGGCCGCGGCATCGCCGACGGCACCGGCCAGATGACCGTCGAGGCGCTGGAGGCGCTGCGGTCGTCGCGCCTTGTCTTCGACCTCTCCGGCGATGCGAAAGCGGTCGCCAAGCTGCATCCGAACGTCGTCGACCTCGCTGACGAGTACTGGACCGGCGAGCTGTGCGACGACGTCTACGAGCGCCTCGAAGAGCGCGTGCTCGACGAGGCCAAGAAAAACGGCGGGCCGGTCGCTGTCATCGTCGACGGCCATCCGATGCTCTTTGACGACGTGAACTGGAACGTCTACCGGAACGGCCGGCGGCGCGGGCTCAAGGTCGTGGCCCTCCCCGGCATCTCCTGCCTCGACACGATGATGATCGACGTCGGCCACGACCTCGGCGACGGCGCGCAGATCGTCCACGCCAACCATCTCGTGCTCTACGACATCAAGCTCGATCCGCACCTGCAGACGTACGTCCTGCAGATCGGCAAATTCGGCACCGGTTTCTTTTCGCGCGAGACGAAGCGGAACCGCCCCGGGCGCTTCACGCCGCTGGTCGAGCACCTGACGCGCTTCTACACGCCCGAGGTGATGGTGACGCTCATCGTCTCCCTCGGCGAGAAGTCGCTGCGCCGCCGCATCCGCCTCGGCCGCCTCGACGACGCCCGCGCCTTCCTGCACAAACACCAGGACGACGGGCTGACGATGCACATCCCGCCGCAGGAACGCGGCGTCGTGAACGCGCAGTTCTCGCGCGAGCTCGACGACGCCGACCATCTGGCGGCCATCGCCGAGCTCGCGTGAGCGCTTAGAACGAAATCCGCACCCCCAGCCGTGCCGACGTCGGCGGCGTCCGCAGGAACGGCTTCCCGTAATTCGGGTTCACCGGCGTCGGCGAGGCGTTGTCCTCCTCGGCGAAGCCCCACCGTTCGTCGAGCAAGACCGCGCGTTGGGTGTTCAGGATGTTGAAGACGTCGAGCAAGACGTTCACCGTCACGCCGCGGACGGCGATCGGATAGCCGAGGTGGAGGTCGGCGTCGTAATTCGACGGCGTGCGCCCCTCGCCGCCGCGCTCGGTGAGGAAGAACTCGTAGCGGCCGTAGGCGTCGGAGTAGCCGTAGCGCGTCAGCGGCGTGCCGCTGCGCCAATACGCGGAGACGCCGACGCTCAGCTTGTACGGGGTGTTGTAGACGCCGGAGAACTTGAACTGATGCCGGCGGTCGTTCGACAGCGGCCCGTGGTTGGTGATCGTCTTGAGGTCCGAGCCGTTCGTGAAGAAGTCGTAGTAGTCGTACATCGCGGAGATGTTCGGATCGGCGCCGACGTTCGTGAACGGCGCGTACTCGCCGTCGTAGTTCCCCTCGAGCTTCGAGTAGATGTACGAGGCCATGGCCTGCCAGTTCTTCGAGTAGCGCTTCGTCACGTCGAGCTGCACGCCGCGGTACTTCCGCTCCGGCTTCGGCGCGTCGTAGAGGGTCGTGTAGTCGAGGCCGAAGATCTGTTTCATGATCCCCTGGCCGGGATTGCCGATGCAGTACGTGCCGTCGTCGGCGCAGAGGAAGTCCTCGATGATGCGGCCGTAGCTGCGGTAGATGCCCTTCACGCCGACGGCCACGTCGGTCACGACCTCGCGCTCGCCGCCGAGGATGTACTCGGTGAGGTATTGGTTCTTGAGGTTCGGATCGGACGGCTCGGTGAAGCCGCCGAGGATCTTCGAGCCCGTTCCGTACAGCGCCTCGGCGGCGGGGTCGGGCGCGGTGCTGGTGGGACTGAAGTTGATGATGGCCGGCTGCCGTTCGTACGAGAACGAGCGGATGACCAGGTCCATCGGGATCTGCTCGTAGAAGCGGCCGAGCGAGGCGAAGACCTTCGTCTTGTGATCGCCGTTCGGGTCCCAGGCGATGCCGAGGCGCGGCGCGTAGTCCTTCTTCAGATCGATCTGCGTGACGCCGGCGGCGTCGACGATCTGCTGGCGGTCCCAGCGGACGCCGGCGTTGACGGTGACGTTGTTCATCGACCAGCGGTCCTGCAGGTATGCGGCGGTGTTCTTGTGCCGCGGCGAGGCCACGAGCGCCGATACTGGCGCGTTCGCAACGGTGGCGTCGGGCGTGGTCCAGTAGAAATGCCGGTAGACGGTCTTGCCGCTGTCCTTGAGGAAGATGACGTCGACCTGCTGGCCGCCCGACATCGCCTTCGTCACGTCGGCGTCCTGGGTCTCGAAATCGAGGCCGCCCTTGATCTCGTGGCCGGCGAAGTAGCGCGTGGCCGAGCCGCCGAAGGCCTTGCGGTCAAAGCGTTTGTCCTGGATCAAGCCGAATCCGCCGGTCTGGTAGAAGTCGTTCACGGCATCGCGGTATTGGATGCCTGCGCCGGCCTGGGTGCCCGGGCCGACGGAGTTCGCCTCGCGGTGGCGTCCGGCCGTGGCGGAGAAGATCCAGCTGGAGGCGATGGTGCCGTCGTAGCGCAGCGCGTAGTCGCGGCCGCCGAAGTCCTGGCGGCCGAGGTACGTCGAGGGATCGCCGATCAGCGAGTGGCTGGCGTCGAAGATCGCGCCGGTGTCGGCGCGCGGGTCCTGCAGGTAGGTCACGACGATCGACTGGTTCGGCGCCACGTTGTACGTCAGCTTCGCCGAGCCGTAGTTGCGCCGGCTGTTCGTCGGCACGATCGAGCCGGCGGCCGGGCCGGCGGGGAGGACGTGGTCGAGGCGATTGCTGACCCGGTCGTACGCGGCGAAGAACCACAGCTTGTCCTTCAGCATGTAGCCCCCGACGTCGATGCCGTAGTCGTTGCGGCGGAAGCCGGCGAGCGCGTTGTCCACGACCGGCTTCGCGTTCGCCTGCAGCGCGTCGTTGTCGTAGTAGCCGAAGACGTCGCCGCTGTACTCGTTGCCGCCCGATTTGGTGATGACGTTGATAATGCCGCCAGTGGAGCGGCCGAACTCGGCTTCGTACCCGCCGGTCTTGACGTTGACCTCGCGGATGAACTCGAAGTTCAGCTGCTTGCCCTGGAAGCCGTACTCGACGCCGGTGGTGTTCATGCCGTCGATGAAGTAGGAGTTCTCGGCGCCCGAGGAGCCGTAGACGCTGATCGTGTCCTGGTCGGGATTGCTCGGGCTCGCGTCCGTGGTGACGCCGGGCGCGACCTGGACGACGGCGGCGTAGTTGCGCTGCGTGGGCAGGGTCTCGATGGCCCGCGTGCCGAAGTTGGTGCCGACGGTGGTCGACGAGCTGTCGAGCACGGGCGCCTCGGCGGTGACGGTGATCTCGCCGCTCGTGGCCGGCTTCATCGAGGCGTCCGCGGTGGTCTCCTTGCCGAGGGAGACGGTGATGCCCTTGCGCGTCTCCGGCGCGAAGCCTTCCAGCTTGTAGGAGACGGAGTAAAGGCCAGGGGGAAGCAAGGCCAAACGGTAATCGCCGCGGGCGTCGCTGACGGCAATGCGGCTTCCCTGCAAGGCCGGGCTCCTGGCCTCGACGGTGACGCCGGGCAGCGAGCCGCCGCTGCTGTCCTGGACGCGGCCGGCGATCGAGCCGGTGGTCTGGGCAAACGCGCCGGTGGCGACGAAGACGAGAAGAAACAGGGAGCGCCGAGAGAACATGGGGCGACCTCCTTTTGGACTGGCGTCAGTTTAGTGGCTGGTTCGGATCGATGTCGAGGGAACGACGGAAAGACGCCCGCGCGGCGCGCTCGTCGCCGAGACAGAGCTGCGCGGTGCCGCGCGAGGCGAAGGCGAGGGCGTCGTCCGGCGCGAGCTCCGCGGCGCGCGCGAAGTCGGCCAGGGCGGCCTTGCAGTCCTTCCGCTTCAGCGCATCCTTGCCGCGCAGCAGCAGCGAGCGGCTGAGGTTCCACTTCGTTGCGGGGTGATTCGGATCGACGCGCAACGCACTCTCGAACGCGGCGATGGCCTCGTTCGCGCGCCCCTGCTCGCGCAGGATGAGGCCTTCGTTGCTCCACGAGCCGGCGGTGCGCGTTGACGTGCCCGACGACGCCGGCTCGTCGCCGCCGATGTAGCCGAGCGCTTTGAGCTTGGCGATCTGCTCGTTCGCGGCGGCGGTCGGCGCGGCGGGCGGGGGGCGGTGGTAGGAGCGGCGATAGTCGTCGACGTCGCGGGGCATGCCGAGGAGGCCGAGGAGCATGGGACAGATCTCGGCGACGGAGCGCGGCAGCGAACCGCTCGGGTAGCGCAGAACGATGCCTTCGTCGCGATGGTTGTCGGCCGGCTGCTTGCCGGAGGGCTTGCTCCAGTCGAAGCCGTGATCGGAGGCGACGACGAGCGTGGCCTTCGTCCGCTCGGCGAGCTTGCGGTAATCGCCGAGGATGGCGTCGATGCGCGCGAAGTAGTCGCGGGGGACATTCGGCGCGAGCAGGTGGCCCATGGCGTCGGTGCCGTCGAAGTAGACGATGGCCAGGTCGGGATGGTCCTTCTCGATGAGCTGCACGCCGAGGCGGTGGCGCAGCTCGGTCTCGGTCCTGATGCGCTCGACGCCGCTGCCGCCGCCCCGCTGCACGATCTCGCGGTCGGAGACGATCGTGCCGTTGACCTTTTCCGGCGGATACGTCGCCCACAGCCCGACGACGTCGACGCGCCGCCCGGTCGAGGAGACCATGTTCCAGATCGCCGGCACGGCGCGCTCGTCGCTCGTGATCGGCTCGCGCTGCCGCGTGACCGGGTTGAAGCGCGTGAAGTCGAGGATGCGGTGCCGGAGCGGGGAGACGCCGGTCATCATCGTCGTCCACACCAGCGGCGAGAGCGGCGGATGCTGCGTCCGGAGCGGTCCTCGGCTGCCGTCGCGCGCGAGCGCGGCCAGGTTCGGTATCGTCCCGTCGGCCATGAGGCGGTCGAGGAGCTGCCAGTCGGCGCCGTCGAGGCCGACGAAGATCACGCGCGGCGCCGGCGGCGGCGCGGGCGCGGGGGCGGGGCGCGCGCACGACATCGCGACAAGAAGCGCGGCCAGGAGGCGTCTCAAGCCGTTCGATTATGCCAGTCGACGCGCGCGGTCATCTGCATCGCCGCGAAGAGGCTGAGGATCGCGCCGATCGTGATCGCCAGTCCCGTGAATCCCTTGAAGAAGAACGCGTACGAGAAGAGGACCAGGAACACGAGCTGCGACAGCGCCGCCTCCCGCCAGGCGAAGCGCGCGCTCACCACGATGCGCAGGTAGCTGACGACGAGGAAAATCGACACCGCCGAGCAGATCGCGAACGCCGCGTGGATGGAGATGTGGTCGGCGAGGTAGGCCAGCAGCAGGTGGAAGGCGAAGAAGGACGTGGCCAGGAAGAAGTAGTGCATCGGATGGAGCTCGATCTTGCGCATCGACGCGATCATGAACAGGAAGAAGAAAAAGAAGAGCAGGGAGACGGGGGCGAAGAAGCTGATCCGCCCCGCGAGCGGCCCGGGCTGCAGCTTCTCGGGCATGACCATGCCGATGCCGTAGCCGGTCACGACGTTCGCGTACTTCCACGTCAGCTTCCAGCCGCGCGGCGTCTGCTGCTTCGTCCCCGGCGAGAGCGAGCCTGACGGGAAATCGATGTCGCGGAAGTTCGTCTGCATCTCCAGCGCGAAGTCGCGCACCTGCGAGACGCCTTTGCCGAAGGTGTACTTCCACGTGCCGAGGCCTTGCGAGCGGTAGCCGGTCTCGATGCGGAACGCCGTGCCGGGGGTGCGATGGATGACGGCGGTCACGCTGCCGTTCGCCATCGACGACGGCACGGGCTGGCCGTCGACGAGGAGGACGAAGTCGTCGTAGATGGCGTCGGGCGCTGGGAAGGGAAGGCGGACCGTGACCTCGTCCTGGGCCGTGGTGTTGCGCACGAGGTAGTCGCCGCGGAAGTCGACGCGGTAGGTGGCGAACCACAGCAGGCCTTTCTGGCGCTGCTCGAGCTCGAAGGCGGCGCGCACGCGGCTGCGCTCGACCGGCAGCGGGGTGGTGATGGTCTCGGTCTCGGAGGAGCTTTTCTGTACGATCTGCGACGTCGTGGCCTGCGGCGGCGTCTGCTCCTGCGGCGCGCCCCACGACGACTCGACGTCGGCGCCGAGGCCGACGCCGGCTTCGGTGGTACGGGCCTTGATCGACTGCCCGAGGATGAACCAGGCCAGGGTGGTGCAGAGAAAGATGGCGATGAGGGCGAGGACGTGGCGGCCCATGAGCTCTCCTTTGCACCACAAAGTACTTTTCAAATATGGCGAAACTGTGGCGGGATCGGGCCGATTTGCAGGAGAATCGCCGCCGTGATTCGCAACGACGTCCTCCAAGCCTTCCCCGATCTCTTCGGCGCCAAGACCGTCAACGGCCGCCAGGTCGACGTCGAGCAAACCATCGCCGCGCTCACGCGCGCGCTGCGGCCGCGCATCGCCGCGGCCCTGAACGCGCGCCGGGCCCTGCTGCAGTCGCCGCTGCCGGTGCGCGAGAAGTACGCCTGGCCGAAGTGGGACGAGTCGTTCGACGATCCGGTGAGCGGACGGCCGTGGACGTTCCGCGAAATCGTGCAGGGACTCGTCGACAATTTTCTCGGGAATGGCGGCTGGCGCCTCAACGACAGCGTGCCGCCCCCGCCCGGCGCCGCGCCGCTCGCGAATCCCGGCCTCGAGCTGACCGGGCCGTGGCATCCGCTGGACATGGCCTTCAACGCCCTCAATTCGCCGGCGCCGATGAACATGCCGGACTTCGAGGACGCCTCGCCGCCGCATTTCCGCCCGACCGGCGAGGCTTCGAACGAGCCGATCGGCATCTTCGCGGCCATGCAAAACGCCAAAGAGATTCACGAAGGGCGCTGGAACGGCCGGCCGTACGAAGTGGTGAAGAAAGGGAAGACGCGCGTCTACACGATCAAGAAGCCGCCCGCCGAATGGCCGGCGCGCTTCGCCCGCCCGCCGAGCATTCACGTGAACTACGACCACGTCGTCGTCGACGGCGCGCCGGCGCCCGGCATCGTGGCCATCACGATCCTCTGGACCTTCAACAACTACGACGCCCTGACGCAGGCCGGCAGCGGCGTCTACTTCTACATCCCGAAGCTGCAGACGCCGGCGGAGGCGCTCATCGTCGAGCTGCTGCTGGCCGGCATCGAAGAAGCCATCGGCGTCGCCGCCGGAACGCTCAAGGTGAAGATGCTGTACGAGGAAGGAAACGCCGGCCGCCATCTGCCCGCCATCGTCTGGACGCTGCGCCGCCGCCTCCTCGGCACGAACGTCGGCCGCTGGGACTACCTCGGCAGTCTCATCGAGATGTGGAAGGATGACCCGAAGGGTGTCTTTCCGGATCCGCAGACGGTGGGCATGGCCGCGCCGAACATGATCGCCTACCAGCGCTACAACGCCCTGATGATGCTGATGGCCGGGATGAAGGACGGCGAGCTCTCGCAGGGCGGCCCGATCGGCGGCATGGCCGCGGTGATGATCTATCAGGCGAGCGATCCGTACGGCCGCTCGCGCTACAACCCGCTGGCGTTGCGCGCGATGGTGATCGACAAGCTGCGCGAGCGCCTGCTGGGGCTGATGTCGGTCGACGGTGTTCTCTACGACGCCTACCGCCAGAGCTGGGTGGCCAGTCCGGAGGCGTCGTACGTGGCCGCGGGGAACGCGCCGCTGCAGGCGCCGCTCGACGACGTGCAGCGGATGATCGACGCGCCGCCGGAAACGGTCGACGTCGACGGCAAGGCGGTGCCGGCGGTGAACAGCGGCCTCGCCGACGCGGAGCGCCGCGTCTTCGAGTCGCGCGGCATCCTCACCGCGGACGGGAAGATCGCGCCGCGCGCGCTGCCGTCGTTCAACGGGCCGGAGGAGATCTTTACGCAGGAGCTGTGGGAATCGATCTACGGCGTGCCCGAGGGTGACGTGACGATCGAGCACATCCAGCACGCCTTCTACATGGCCGCGAACTACGGCTTCCAGATCCTCAACGGCAACTTCGCCGCCGCCATCGACGACTACGAGCTCAAGCTCCGCTTCATGAACGACCTGGCCACGTACCGCATCGACGTCGGATGGCTCTGGACGCTTGTGCAGCACCAGGCCGTGATCACGAAGGACGGCTGGCTGAAGCGCCCGGCGCTGACGCGCGACGGCGTCGAGCCGGCGGAGAACGCGGTGGAGGTGAAGGCCGGCACGCCCTTCACGCCCGAGCTTTTCCAGCAGCTGTGGGACGTGCACAACGAGTGGACGTACGCGTTCTTCGCCGAGCAGGACCGCCGCGGCGATCCCGGCCGCTTCGACCGCGCCAAGGCCCCGGTGATCATGGAGGTGCTGAAGCGCCAGCTCCTCTCGCCGCGCTACATCCAGCACAGCGCGCGCGTGCTCTTTCTCGTGGCCGAGGCGGACGAGAGCGAGCGCGCGGCGCTGCTCGATGCGATCTTCGACGACAAGATCGCGAGCGAGAAGGCGCGCGCGGCGAGGGATTACGTGTATGACGTTCGATGACGCGCAACAGATCGTCGCCCGCGCGATCGCGAAGGCAGCCGCGGAGTTCAAACGGCCGATCTGCGTCTCCGTCTGCGACCGCTACGGCTTCCTCGTCGCTTTCGCGCGCCAGGACGGCGCGCCCGTGCGCAGCGTCTGGATCGCCCAGCAGAAGGCCTTCACGGCCGTGCGCATGGGGACGTCGACCGCGGCGTTCCTCGAGCGGCTGCGCAAGGACAACCTCGAGGCGGGATGGTTCGGCGAGGGACTCGTGGCCCTGCCCGGCGGCAGCGTGATCAAGAACGCGGCCGGCGAGGTCGACGGTGGCGTTGGCATCAGCGGCCTGGCGGCGCACGAGGATCAGATCATCGCGGACGCGGCAGCGCCGTCCCCCTGATGAAAGGGTTCTCGATCGTGACCCCGCTGATTGACCGCCCGTGTTGGAGATCCTCGGAAAGGAGCTTCTTTGCTCCGGCGAGCAGGGCGGCTTGAACGATCAGCGCATCCCAGAAACTGAGTTGATGGCGCTGCTCGAGGAACGAAGCGGCGACGACATCTTCGGCGGTCAACGGCTGGATGGTCCAGGACGAGTAGCCGCGAAGGAGCTCGCGGGCGACATCACGCGCAATGGCGCTGCGCAATTTGCGAGTGACCGTGCTGTAGAACTCCTGCAAAACCTGAATGCTCAGCACTCCGGTCCGCTCATCCAGAATCTCCGCGACCGCGTTGGCGGCGATGCGCTGCTTGTCGCCCGAATCGGCGTCGTGGGCACAGACAGGACGTTGCTATCGACGAAGACCTTTTCGTTCATGAAGCTCCTCTCGGCTGGGACGTGCACCACCCAGCCGGAAGGGAGGGTTCTTCAGATGCTGGAGGATCTGCTCTCGCCGACGCGGCAGCGCCGTCCCCCTGATCGACGCGTCCACCACCTCCACCACGTGCGCGGCGGGGATGTCGACGCCGCGCTCGCGCAGGAGCATGCCGATCTGCAGCGTGCAGCCGGGGTTGGCGCTGACGAGGAGCTGCGGGTGGACGGAGAGAACGTTGTCGACCTTGCGCCGGCCGATCTCGCGCGCGCTCTCCGGCTCGACGAGGTTGTAGATCCCGGCGCTGCCGCAGCAGGTGTCGCCGTCGGGGATGTCGGTGAGCTCGACGCCGGGGATCGCGGCCAGGAGCGCGCGCGGCTGGGCGCGGATGCGCTGCGCGTGCGCGAGGTGGCAGGCGTCGTGGTAGGCGATGCGCACCGCGAGCGGGCGGCGCGGCGCGACGGGGCCCAGGGCGACGAGAAATTCGCTGACGTCGCGCACCTTCGCGGCCAGGCCCGGCCACTCCTTCATGAACGAGCCGCAGCCGGCGGCGTTGGTGACGATGGCGTCGACGTCGAATTTCTCGAGCACGTCAACGGCCTCGTTCGCGAAGCGTTGCGCTTCGTCGTCGCGTCCCGCGTGCGCCGACAACGCGCCGCAGCAGCCGAGGCCGGGTGGAACGATCACGTCGCATCCCTCGGCGTTCAGCACGCGGATCGTCGCTTCGTTCACGCTCGGGAAGTAGACGCGTTGCACGCATCCCGCGAGCAGCGCTACGCGCGCGCGGCGCGGGCCCTGCGCGGGAGCCCACTTCGGCAATCGCGCCGTTAGGTGGTGCGCCGTGATCGGCGGGATCAGCGATGTGAGCTTGCTGATGCGGCGCGGAATGAGCGCCTGGAACGGCAGGAGAAATCGCAATCGCCGCGGATGCGGGAAGAAAGCGAAGAGCATCGCGCGGAAGAGGCGATCGGCGAGTGAGCGGCGATGCTCCTCGACGACGGCGCGCGTCTGCATGATGAGGTGGTCGTATTTCACGCCGGACGGGCACGCCGTCACGCAGGCCATGCAGCCGAGGCAGCGGTCGAAGTGCGTGGCCATCGCGTCGGAGAGCGGCTTCCCCTCGGCCAGCGCCCTCATCAGATAAATGCGCCCGCGCGGCGAGTCCATCTCCTCGTTCCACGACTGGTACGTCGGGCACGCCGGAAGGCAGAAGCCGCAGTGCACGCAGTCGTCGATGAGCTTGCGGTCGATCACAGGCCACCCACGAAGCGGCCGGGATTGAGGCGCCGCTGGGGATCGAAGCGGAGCTTGAGCTGCTCCATGATCGGGAAGGAGTTGGGCCTGGGGCCCCAGGCGTCGATTTCCACTGGTGCTTTTTCGACGATGACCGAAAACGACCGCCGTAAATCCGATACATGACGCGCGACGCCGTCGACGTCGGCGGACACGAATCCCAACCCCAGCGTCGCATACCAGGCAAAGGACGCGTTGGACAACGGCGCGATCGCGCGATCGACGTCCGCGAATTGCGACGGCAGCGCGGCAATGCGCAGGCGCAGATTGCCGCCGGTCCGGATCGCGTCGTGCCGCTGCCAGAACGAGCCGTCGTCGCGCTCGCCGCCGAGGGCCAGCATCCGCTCCGTCTGCTGCTCGACCCCTTTGGCGAAGCCTTCGAAGCGGAAGGCGAGAGCGGCGGCATGGCCGCCGCACTCCAGAAGGGCCACCACGCTCGACGGCTCCAGCTGCGCTTCCCGCGCCTTCAGCACCAGCGCGAACACGCCCTCCGGCGTCAGCGCGTCGAAGCGCACCGTCGCCTCCGCCTCCGGCAGCGGGTGCAGCCGGAATGTGGCGTCGGCGATCATGCCTAGAGTGCCTAGGGATCCGCAGGCCACCTTCGGCAGATCGAAGCCGGCCACGTTCTTCACCACCTTGCCGCCGCCGCGCGCGACCACGCCGTCGGCGCGGACCAGCGTCACGCCGATGATCAAGTCGCGGATCGTGCCGTAGCGCGCGCGGCGCGGGCCGTACGCGCCCGTGGCCACGAGGCCGCCGATCGTGGCCCGTTCCGGGAGCGGCGGATCGAGCGCCAGCATCTGCCGCTGCTCGCGCGCGGCGGCCTGCAACTGCGCCAGCGTCACGCCCGCCTCGGCCGTGATCACCATGTCCGCCGGCGCGTAGTCGGGGATTCGCGCGAGGCGTTCCGTGCGCACGATCGCGTCGACGTCCGCGGGCGGGCCGAGGTCCAACTCCGTCCCGCCGCCGACGAAGGCGAGGCGCTCGCGCGATCCGCCGAGCAGCGCGCTGCACTCCTCGACACTTGCGGGCGCGTAAATCATCCGCGCCCCGCCGTTCCCGCCAGCTCCGCCGCGTGCGGCACGTACTTCCCCGGCTTGTCGCCGCAGAGCCGCGGCGTCGGAAAGACCTTGCCGGGGTTGAAGCGCATCTCCGGGTCGAAGGCGCAGCGCACCAGATTCATCGTGCCGAGGTCGTCGTCGGAGAACATCTCGGGCATGTACGCGGCCTTGTCGGCGCCGACGCCGTGCTCGCCCGTGATCGAGCCGCCGGCGCGCACGCAGAGCTTGAGGATCTCGCCCGCCGTCGCCTCCGCCAGCGCCTCCTGCCCCGGCACGGCCGCGTCGTAGAGCACGAGCGGGTGGAGGTTGCCGTCGCCGGCGTGGAAGACGTTGGCGATGCGCAGCCCGGCCTCGGCGGAGATGCGCGCGATCTCCTCGAGCACGCGGGCGATCTCCGAGCGCGGGATCACGCCGTCCTGCACGACGTAATTCGGACTGATGCGCCCGACCGCGGCGAAGGCGCTCTTGCGCCCGCGCCACATCGTCTCGCGCTCGGCGGCGTCGCGGGGGATGCGGATCTCCAGCGCTCCGGCCTTGCGCGCCAGCTCGGTCGCTTCGGCCGCGGTGTGCTCGACCTCGGCGGCGATGCCGTCGACGTCCATCAGCAGCGCCGCGCCGACGTCGGGCCAGTCGACGCCCGTCGCCGCCTTGATCGCCACGATGGCCAGGCGGTCCATCATCTCGATCGCCGCGGGGACGATGCCGGCGGCGATGATGTACGACACGGCGTTGCCGGCCTCGGTCGTCGATGGGAACGTGGCGAAGAACGTCCGCGTCGCCTCCGGCTTGCGCAGGATGCGCAGCACGACCTCGGTGACGATGCCGAGCGTCCCCTCGCTGCCGACGAGTGCGCCGCGAAGGTCGTAGCCGGGCGGGTCGAGGACCGCCCCGCCGAGGTCGGCGACCGAGCCGTCGTAGAGCACGACGCGCGCGCCGAGCACGTGGTTCGTCGTGAATCCGTACTTCAGGCAGTGCGCGCCTCCCGAATTTTCGGAGACGTTGCCGCCGATCGTGCAGACCTGCTGCGACGACGGATCGGGCGCGTAGTAGTAGCCGTGCGGGGCGATGCGCTTGGTGATCTCGAGGTTGATCACGCCCGGCTCGACGCGCACCCACTGGTTCTCGAAGTCGACTTCGAGGATGCGCTTCATGCGCGAGAGGCCGAGGAGGACGCAGCCGTCGACCGGAAGCGCGCCGCCGGAGAGGCCCGTGCCCGAGCCGCGCGGCACGATGGGCAGGCCGAGCTCGCGCGCGAGGCGGACGACCTGCACGACCTCCTCGGTCGAGCGCGGAAGAACGACGAGGCCCGGACGGACGCGGAAGCTCGTCAGAGCATCGCATTCGTAGGTGAGGAGCTGATCGGGATCGGAGAGGCAGTGCTGCTCTCCGACGACGGCGCGGAACTGCGCAATGAGTCCGGCTTCCAAGGCGGCCTCGACCGGCGTATTGTATGGCCACAGGACAATCAACGTTTCTCATAGCTGACGGCCGGAGGCGGGCATGTATCTGCAGAACTACAACCCGACGGGCAACGTCTTCCTCTCCACGCTCCTCGCAGCGGTCCCGATCCTCGTCCTCCTCTACTTCATCGCCCTCCATCCCCATCGCGACAAGCGCGGCATCCGCCGCCTCGGCATCACCGCGCCGTTCGCGGCCTTCTACGGCGTCCTTGCGGCATTCCTGATCTCCTGCCTCGTCTTCCGCATGCCGCTGGTCTCGGCGGTCTCCGCATTCGTCCTCGGCAGTCTCTCCGGATTCCTCGGCATCATCTGGATCGTCATCGCCGCGATGTTCCTCTACACGATGACGGTGATCACCGGGAAGTTCGAGATCGTCAAGGAGTCGATCGTCCACATCTCCTTCGACCGGCGCCTGCAGGTGCTGCTCATCGCCTTCTCCTTCGGCGCGATCATCGAGGGAACCTCGGGTTTCGGCACGCCGGTGGCCATCGCCGGCGCGGTCATGGTCGGCCTCGGCTACACGCCGTTCCAGTCGGCCGTGCTGAACTTGCTCGCCAACACCGCGCCGGTGGCCTGGGGGGCGATCGGGACGCCCATCGTGACGCTGGCGGCGGTCAGCGGACTCGATCAGTTGAAGTTGTCGACGATGGCTGGGCATCAGCTCCCGTGGGTCTCGATTCTCGTGCCGTTCTGGCTCGTGGTCACCTTCGTGAAGATGGAAGGGGGCACGTGGAAGCAGGCCTTCGAAGTGTGGCCGGGCGCGCTCGTCTCCGGCGGCACGTTCGCGGCCATGCAGTGGTTCGCCTCGGGGACAAACCAGCTCCACCTGATGACCGACGTCGTCGCTGGCGTTTTCTCCGTCATCTGCACGGCGCTGTTTCTCCGCTACGTCTGGCATCCGAAGACGCGCTTCCTGCTGAAGTCGGAGCTCGCCGGCGTCCCGAACGAATCGGCGCGCGAAAAGGCCGATTACAAGTACCCGTACACCGCCGGGCAGACCGCGGTGGCCTGGATCCCGTGGACGATCCTGATCCTCTGCTGCGCGCTGTGGGGCAGCCCGCCGTTCAAGAAGGCCATGAACGATTCGCTGAAGAGCGTGAAGGTCGACACGACGCTCCTCGGCGGGAAGTTCTCCGGACCGCTGTCGGCGCCGGTGTGGGAGATGCCGCGCCTGCACAAGCAGGTGCAGCGCACGCCGCCGGTGGCGAAGCCGGGAGCGAAGCCGGAGAACGCCACATTCACGATCAACTGGATGTCGGCGGCGGGGACGGGCGTGTTCGTCGCGGCGCTGCTCTCCGGCCTCTTCCTCGGCATGAGCGGCGCGCAGTGGAAGGAGGCGGTGGCGCGCACGGCCAAGCGGATGAAGGTGCCGGTGCTGGTCATCGGACAACTGCTCGGGCTCGGATTCCTGACGCGTTACGCCGGCACCGACGCCGTGCTCGGCCTGGCCTTCACCACGGCGGGAGCGTTCTATCCGTTCTTCGCCGCATACCTGGGATGGCTAGGGGTATTCCTGACGGGGTCGGACACGGCCTCGAACGCGCTCTTCGGCAGCCTGCAGCGCATCACCGCCCAGCAGCTGCATCTGAACGAGACGCTGATCGTGGCCACGAACTCGACGGGCGGGGTGATGGGGAAGATGATCGACGCGCAGTCGATCATGGTGGCCTGCGCGGCGTGCTACGAGGACGAGTTCGAGCGCTCGCACGCCCTCGGCCCGATCTTCCGCCGCGTCTGGTGGCACTCGGTCGCCGGCGCGGCGGTCATCGGCATCATCGCCCTGCTGCAGGCGTACGTGTTCACGGGAGCGATCCCGAAGTAAGCGGGGAGCTTCATGGCGGCGATCGTTGGTGTGCGCGGCATCAACCAACAGTTCAAGGGGCCGGCGATGCTGGAGCAGGAGTGGCGGCGTTCGCTCGCCGATGGCGTCACTGCCACGCCGCCGAGACGGCGGCGCTCCGCGCTCTAGACCCCTTCGAAGGCGTTCTCCAGATCGGCGATCAGGTCATCGATATCCTCGATCCCCACCGAGATCCGCACGAGCCCCGGGGTGATGCCGAGGCGCATCCGCTCGGCTTCGGGCACCGAGCCGTGCGTCATCGAGACCGGGTGCGAGATCAGCGTCTCCACGCCGCCGAGGGACTCGCCGAGGCTGCAGAGGCGCACGCGGTCGAGGAACTTCTTGGCATCGTCCACCTCGAACGAGATCAGCGCGCCGAAGCCGCTCATCTGGCGCTTGGCCAGCGCGTGGCCGGGGTGGTCGGGGAGGCCGGGGTAATAAATCTTGCGCACCTTCGGGTGGTTCGAGAGATACGCCGCCATGGCCATCCCGTTCTCCTCGTGGCGGCGCATGCGCACGGCCAGGGTCTTGATGCCGCGCAGAACGAGCCAGGAGTCGAAGGGGGAGAGGATGGCGCCGGCGGCGTTCTGCAGGAAGCCGATCTTCTCTCCGATCTCGTCGCTGTTCGAGATCACCGCGCCCCCCACCGAGTCGCTGTGGCCGTTGAGGAACTTCGTCGTGGAGTGGACGACGACGTCGGCGCCGAGCTCGATGGGGCGCTGCAGGTAGGGCGAGCAGAAGGTGTTGTCGACGACGACGAGCGCGCCCTTCGCATGCGCCGCCTCGGCGCACGCGGCGATGTCGGTGATCGTCATCATCGGATTCGTCGGCGTCTCCAGGTAGACGATGCGCGTGTTCTCGCGCATGGCGCCGCGCACGGCCTCGACGTTCGACGTGTCGACGTAGGTGAACTGCAGGCCGAACTTCTCCAGGACGCGGCTGAAGAGGCGGTACGAGCCGCCGTACATGTTCTCGCCGGCCACGACGTGATCGCCTGACTGCAGCAGGCGGAAGACCGTGTCGATCGCCGCCATCCCCGAGGCGAAGCAGTGGCCGTGCTTGCCGCGCTCCAGCGCCGCCAGGGCCGCCTCGAGCACGCTGCGCGTCGGGTTCTTCGTCCGCGCGTACTCGTAGCCTTTGTTGCGCCCGAGCTCGGGCTGCACGTAGGTGGAGGTTTGGAAGATGGGGTAGGTGACGGCGCCGGTGACGGGCTCGGGCTCCTGGCCGGCATGGATGCAATCAGTGGAGAAACCCATCAGAAGCTCCGCTTCTGAAATGCAGAATGCAGAATGCAGAATGCAGAATTGGAAGCGGAGCCATTCTGCATTCTGCATTCTGCATTCTGCATTTCGTAGATCACTTCCATTTGGTGAAGATCCCCTTCGACATGTACCTCTCCGCCGCATCCGGAATGATCGTCACCACCCGCTTCCCCGCTCCCAGCTTCCGCGCCACCTGCAGCGCGCCTTCCACGTTCGCCCCCGACGACGATCCGCCCAGGATCCCTTCTTCGGATGCCAGGCGCGTCACCATCGCGAACGCGGGGCGGTCGGGAACCATGATGATCTCGTTCGCCAGGCTGAGGTCAAGCACCGGCGGGAGGAACGAGGAGCCGATCCCCTCGACCTCGTGCGGGCCGGGCTGGCCGCCGCCGATCGCGGAGCCCTGCGGCTCGACCACGGCGCAGTAGACGTCGGGGTTGCGCTCGCGGAGGTAGCGGGCCACGCCGGTGAACGTGCCGCCGGTGCCGCAGCCGCAGACGAAGCCGTCGACGCGGCCGTCCATCTGCTCCCAGATCTCCGGCCCGGTGGTCTCGTAATGCGTCTCGCTGTTGTAGGCATTCTTGAACTGCTGCGGGACGTAGGAATTCTCGATGCCGCGGGCGAGCTCCTCGGCCTTGGCGATGGCGCCGCGGATGCCGTTGTCCTTCGGCGTGAGTACGACTTCGCCGCCGAGGGCTTTCATCACCTCGCGTTTCTCGACGGAGAAATGCTCGGGCACGCAGAGGATCACGCGGTAGCCCATGCGCACGCCGGCGAGGGCCAGGCCGACGCCGGTATTCCCCGCGGTCGGCTCGATGATCGTGCCGCCTTTCCTGAGCAGCCCGTCGCGCTCGGCCTTGGCGATCATGCCGACGCCGATGCGGTCCTTGACCGAGCCGCCGGGGTTGAGGAACTCCAGCTTCACGAAGACGTTCTCGTGAATCGACGAAAGCCGCACCATCGGCGTGTCGCCGATGAGATCGAGGATGTTTTGGACGGGCGGGCGGGCCAAAGCGCGCGGATTGTACACGAGGAGGGGACAAGCAAAACGGCGGGACCGAAGCCCCGCCGTTGTCGTTGTCGATGGGAAAAAAACTATGCCCAGCTCGAGGGTCGCGCGTTCGAGCGGCGCTGGTTGTAGCACTCGCGGCAGTAGACCGGCTTGCCGCTGACGGGGGTGAACGGAACCTCGGTGGCCACACCGCAACTGTCGCACGTCACGCTGACCATCTGGCGCTCGCCGCGGCTGCCGCCGTTGCCCTCGCGGGCGTTCTTGCGCTTGTCGCGGCAGTTCTTGCAGCGCTTCGGCTCGTTCGTGAAACCACGCTCTGCGTAAAAGGCTTGCTCGTTCTTGCTGAACACGAACTCTTGTCCGCAGTCAGCACAGTTCAGCATCTTGTCGTTGAAGGTATCCATGAACCTATGATCTCCTAAACGTTAACTTCGAGTTGATTGCCGCAGCGCAGAGCACGCGCGGGGTGCCGCGACCACGCCCCCGCATCAGGTATTACGACGAGCTATTAAAGGATCGCCCCCTTTGTCCGAAAGATAGAGAACGATCCTTTGCACGTGTCTGCCATCGTTCGGAGTTCTCGCTTGGAATCGTTGGGCTGCCTTTTAGCATAGTTCCGCAATCCGCTGCAACGAATTGATTGCACTGCAAATAAAACTGTCAACCTGTTGACCATCATTTATGGAACATCCGATCCGCATCGGTCCCGCCGGATGGAGCTACAAAGATTGGGAAGGCACCGTCTATCCGCCCCACGGATCGAAGTTCGATCCCCTCGCCTACCTGGCCTCGTTCTTCGACACCATCGAGATCAACTCTCCCTTCTATCGCATCCCGCCGCCGCAGCACGCGAAGAGCTGGGTGCGCCGCGTGAGCGGCAACCGCGACTTCAAATTCACGACGAAGGCCTTCCGCGGCTTCACGCATGAGGAGCACACGCCGGGCGACGTCAAAGCGTTCCGCGACTACCTCGATCCGCTGCTCGACTCCGGCCTCCTCGGCGCCGTGTTGCTCCAATTCCCGTGGAGCTTCCGCAACAGCGACGAATCGCGCGAAAAGCTCGCGAAGCTCTTCCGCGAGCTCGACGGCTACCCGCTCGCCGTCGAAGTCCGCCACGCCACGTTCCAGAACGACGACTTCTTCCGCTTCCTCGACGAGCGCGGCGTGGCCTGGGTCAACGTCGATCAGCCGCTCTTCCACGATTCCGTCAAGCCGGCCGACACCGTCACCGGCCCGCTCGCCTACGCACGCCTGCACGGCCGCAACTACGAGACGTGGTTCGCGCACGGCGAGACGTGGGAGCGCTACAACTACCTCTATTCGAAGGAAGAGCTCGCGCCGTGGGTCGAGCGCGTCAGGAACATGGCCCGCGAGAAGGACACCTACGTGATCACAAACAACCACTTCCGCGGCCAGGCCATCGTGAACGCGGTGGATTTGAAGGAAGCGTTGGGACAGGATGCGCGGTTGCCACCGCAGTTGAAGGCGGAATGAGAAAGAGACGCGTCGTCGGCACGGCCGGCCACATCGACCACGGCAAGACCTCGCTCGTCAAGGCGCTGACGGGCGTCGACACCGATCGCCTCCCCGAGGAGAAGCGGCGCGGCATCACCATCGACCTCGGATTCGCCAGCTGGTTCACCGACGACTACCAGATCGGCTTCATCGACGTGCCGGGGCACGAGCGCTTCGTCAAGAACATGCTCGCCGGCGTCGGCGGCATCGACAGCGCGCTGCTCGTCGTGGCCGCGGACGAATCGATCAAGCCGCAGACGCGCGAGCACTTCGCCATCTGCAGGCTCCTGGGCATTCGAACCGGAGTCGTGGCCATCACGAAGAGCGATCTCGTCGACCCCGACATCGTCGAGCTCGTGCGCCTGGAGATCGAGGACCTCGTGCGCGGCAGCTTCCTCGAAGGGAAGCCGATCCTCCCGGTAAGCGCGGTCACGCGGGCGGGCCTCGACGATTTGAAAAACGCGCTCCTGGCCTCGGTGGCCGAGGTCGACGACCGCGACGCCACCACGCGCGTGTTCCGGCTGCCGATCGACCGCGTCTTCACCATGAAAGGCTTCGGCTCGGTGATCACCGGGACGACGTACGCGGGCAAGCTCGCTGTCGAAAGCGACATCGAAGTGCTGCCCGGCGGCGACCGCAGCCGCGCCCGCAACATCCAGGTCCACGGCGAAGCGCGCGAGATCGCCTCGGCAGGCGAGCGGACGTCGGTGAACCTCGCCGACATCCCGCTGGAGCGGCTCCACCGAGGACAGCAGGTCATCGCGCCGGCGACGCTGCGCACGTCGTCGATCATCACCGCGCGGCTCGATCTGCTCGACGACGCCAAGCCGCTCAAGGACCAGACGCGCATCCGCTTTCATCACCTGGCCAGCGAGCTCCTCGGCACGATCCGCTTCGTCGACGACACCGAGGAGGCGCTGAAACCCGGGCAGAGCGCGTTCGTGCAGGTGCGGCTCGAGCAGCCCGTCGTCGCCGTCGCCGGCGACCGCTTCGTCATCCGCCGCTACTCGCCGGCCGTCACGATCGGCGGCGGCGCCATCCTCGACGCGCACCTGCCGAAGCTGAGCCGCGGCACGCGCGCCGAGCTGCTGGAGACGCTCGCCGACGGCACGCTGGCCGAGCGCGTCGAGCTGATGGCCAAGCTCGAGGGGCTGCGCGGGCTGACGATCCGCGAGGTGCAGGCCCGGACGGGGATCAAGGTCGAGACGCTGGCGAAGGAGCTGAAGACAATCCCGCACGTCGTCGACAGCGGCGACAGGCGCTGGATCCACGCCGACGTCATCGCCGAGTTCCGCAAGCGGGCCATGGAGTTCCTGCAGGCGTACTTCCGCGAGACGAAGATGGCCCTGAACGTGCCGAAGTCGGAGTTCGTGCAGAAGCTTCTCCCGCACGACGCGCCGGTGAATTTCCTCCTGCAGGATCTGGCGCGCGAGAAGATCGTGACGCTGCAGGGCGACGCGCTCGACATCCCCGGCCGCTCGAAGGCCCTCGGCGGCGCCGAGGGAGAGCTGGCCCGCCTCATCGAGCAGCGCTACGCCGCGGCGGGCCTGCAGACGTTCGCGGTGTCGGAGCTGATCAACACGATCCAGCAGAAGCCGAAGGTGATCGAGGGCGTGGTCGGCTTCCTGGTGAAGCAGGGAACGCTCGTCCGCCTGGCCGAAGGCGTGTACGTGCACAAGGACGTGCTGGCGTCGGCGCGGGAGCGGATGTCATCGCGCAAGGGCGAGACGATCGACGTCGGGCAGTTCAAGGACTTTTTCGGATTGTCTCGGAAGGTGGCCATTCCGCTGTTGGAGTACTTCGACCGGGAGGGGATTACGAAGCGGGTCGGGGATTCGCGGCAGGTGTTGTGATGTCGCGGTAATCCCCCCGCACGTTCAGCCACCCCACCGGCACATCGCGCAAAACGATCGACGTCACCTGCCTGTCCACCGTCATCTTCTTGTTCCCGTACGTCAGCTCGCTGTGCTCAGCGAGGGGGAAGCCGTCGACCTGCATCAGGACCTCGTCGACGCTCTTCATCACCGGCACGAACGGCGACGACGGCGGCTCGCTGGCGATCATCATCGAATAGAGGCGCGGCGGAATCAGCGGATGTTTGCCGATCCACAGCTCGCGCGTGTAGCCGCCGAGCTTCACCACCGACTGCACGGCGGCGACGCCCTGCAGCGTCTTCGCCGCTTTCGTCGCGGAGATCTGCGCGCGCGGCAGGGCGTCGGGGAGCGGGCCGGCCAGCGCGGCGCGGAGATCCTTCTCCAGCTGCGCGCGGGAAACCGTGCGGAACGTGCGGGCCACGTCGTCGACGAACGTGACGCGGTCGTTGGCCACGTCGAAGAGGCGCCAGGAGTCGAGCTCGTCGCCGCTGCGGGCGCGGCCGTTGGCGATCACCAGCGTGTGCGACGTGGTCTTGTTGCCGGGCTGGATCGTCGTCTCGATCGTGACGACGGTGGCGCGCAGCTGCGGCGGCGCCGCGGCCTTTTTCACGGGCGGCGGCGGGGTGGGCTTACATGCGATGAGGGCAATGAGCAGAACGCCCGTCACTCTTTTGCGTCGTACCAACTTCGTCCCCAATGCGTGTCGACCGCGAGCGGCACTGCAAGCGGGTAGATGTTCTCCATCGTTTCTTTCACGATTCCCGCCACCTTCTCCACGCCCCCCTCGGCGACCTCGATGACGATCTCGTCGTGCACGGTGAGAAGCATGCGGGCGTCGCCGCCGAGGCGCTCGTCGAGGGCGATCATGGCCAGCTTCAGAATGTCCGCGGCCGTCCCCTGAATCGGCGCGTTCGTGGCCATCCGCTCGGCGTTGCCGCGGACCGTGAACGACTTGTTGTGGATCTCGGGGATGTAGCGCACGCGGCCGAAGAGCGTCGTCACTTTGCCGGTGGCGCGCGCCTCCTGCAGCGTGCGGTCGAGGTACTCCTGGATCTTCGGGTAGCGCGCGAAGTAGGCGTCGATGAAGTCCTTCGCCTGCGCCGTGGGGATGTTCAGCTCGTTGGAGAGGCGGAAGGCGGACATGCCGTAGAGCACGCCGAAGTTGATCGTCTTCGCGGCGCGGCGCTGGTCGGGCGTCAGCGCGTTCTCGGGGATGTTGAACATCTTCGAGGCCGTGGCGCGATGGATGTCGGCGCCGCGGCGGAAGGTCTCGATGAGGTCAGCGTCCTGCGAGATGTGGGCGAGGATGCGCAGCTCGACCTGCGAGTAGTCGGCGGCGAGGAGGACGTGCCCTTCGTCGGCGATGAAGGCGCGGCGGATCTCCCGGCCCAGTGGCGTGCGGATGGGGATGTTCTGCAGGTTCGGATCGGACGACGACAGGCGCCCCGTCGCCGCCACGGCCTGGTTGAACGACGTGTGCACGCGACCGTCGTTCGCGACGAGCTGCGGCAGGGCGTCGATGTAGGTGGACTTCAGCTTGTGCAGCTCGCGGTGTTGCAGGATGAGCTGCGGGACGGCGAAGCCGTGGCTGGCCAGCTCCTGCAGGACGTCTACCGACGTCGACCACGCCTTCGTCCCTTTCGTCTTCTTGATGACGGGGTACTGCAGCTTTTCGAAGAGGATGTGCCCGAGCTGCTGCGGCGAGTTGATGTTGAACTCGGTTCCGGCCTCGGCGTAGATGCGCTTTTCGAGGTCGGCGAGCTGCACGGCCATCGTGTTCGACATCTGCCGCAGCAGGTCGCAGTCGACGCGGATGCCGCGGTCCTCCATGCGCGCCAGGACGGGGATGAGCGGCAGCTCGATGGTCTCGTAGATTTTCTGCAGGGCCGGGTCGCGCTGGAGCTCCGGCTCGAGGATGTTCTTCAGGGCCAGGGCGATGTCGGACTTCTCGCCGAGGTAAGTGACGTAAGGAGCGAGCGGCGAGGAGCCGAGCTCGTGCTCGACGGCGAAGAGCGGCGCGGTCTTCTGCACGTCCTTGCGCGCGGTGACGTCGCGCTTGAGGCGGTCGCGCGAGACGTCGGCCAGCTCGTGGCTCGGCAGGCCGGGGTTGATGACGTAGGACATGATCATCGTGTCGGCCCAGCGGCTCGGCACCGGCCAGCCGGCCGCGCCGAGGCGGCGTTGCTGGAGCTTGGCGTCGTGGGCGACGAAGAGGCGGTCCTGCTGCAGGAGCTCTTTCAGGGCGTCGTCGAACTGGCCGATGGGAACGAGGAGAGATTCGTTTGGTTTGACGGAGAGGGATACGCCGAGGTCGGGCTCCAGCCAGATGGCGATGGGAGCGCCGGCGTCCGCGCCGGCTGGCTCGCGGGCGTCCCGCCCGCTCGTGGCCACGCGGTAATCGCGCTCCACGGGCGGCGCCTCCGGCAGGAACTCCTGCATCAGCGACGCGAACTCGAGGCGCGAGAAAACGTCGTGCAGCTTGGCGCGGTCGGGATCGCGGCGCTGGTACCTCTCGAATTCCGTGTCGACGGCGAGGTCGCACTTGATCCGGGCCAGCTCGCGCGACATGAACGCCTTGTCGCGGCTCTCCTCGAGCTTCTTCCGTTGCGCCGGCTTGAGCTTGTCGAGGTTCTCGTAGACGCCCTCGAGCGAGCCGAACTCGCCGATGAGCGATTTGGCCCCCTTCTCGCCGATGCCGGGGACGCCGGGAATGTTGTCGATGGCGTCGCCCCAGATGGCCATGACGTCGACGACTTTCTCGGGCGGCAGGCCGAAGGCCTCCTCGACCCCCTTTGCGTCGTAAAGAACTTCGCGTCCGGTGTGATAGAGCTTGATGCCGCCGCCGACGAGCTGGAAAAAGTCCTTGTCCGAGGTGGCGATGACGACGTCGTAGCCGCGGTCGCGCGCGGCGCAGGCCAGCGAGCCGATGAGATCGTCCGCTTCCCAATCGGTGACGCCGATGACGGGGATGCCGAAGCCGTCGAGGACCTCGTTGACGAACGGCAGCTGCACGGCCAGGTCGTCGGGCATCGGCCGCCGGTCTTTCTTGTAGTCGGCGAAGGCCTCGTGCCGCGTCGTGGCCCGGCCGACGTCGAAGGCCACGGCGACGAGGTTCGGATCGTGGTCCTTCAGCATCTTCCGCAGCATGGTCGTGAAGCCGTAGACGGCGTTCGTCGCCAGGCCGGCGGAGTTCGTGAGGCCGCGGATGGCGAAGTAGGAGCGGTAGACGTTGTTGGAGCCGTCGACGATGAAGAAGGTCGGTTTTTTCAAGGGTCCTAGACTATCCGAGGCCACAGAAAATCAGAACGCAGAATGCGAATGCAGAATTGAGAAAACGAGGAGCGCTCGCGCCAACAGACTCCCGTTTTCTACATTCTGCATTCGCGTTCTGCGTTCTAAGTTTCTGCGGCCCATCGCAGGTTACAGTTTCACGCAAACATTCTTCGCTTCCGTAAAAAACCGCAACGACTCGAACCCAGTTGTTGGAGCCGTCGACGATGAAAAAAGTGGGGCGTTTGGGCGGCATCGGTGGCGGATTGTATGCGTACAATCGACGCCATGCCGCCCGTTGTGGAGCACGCGTTCGCATGCGCTGCTTGCCAGGCCCAGGCTGGAGTGGTGCGCCTCTTCGGCCCCGCCGACCGCGCGGAGATCGTTCGCGACAGCTTCACCAGCCGCCTCACGCTGCGCGTGGACGCCGGCGCATTCGAGGCCGTGCAGCGGCTGATCGCCGCCGGCGACATCGGGGGCCTGTACGCCTTCGATCTGGAAGTGGCGTCGTTCTACTGCCCCGAGTGCCGGGCGTGCTATTGCGGCGAGCACTGGATCCGCCGCGACATCTTCGACGACGAGGACGGCTTCACCTGGCACGATTCGATCCGCGGCCACTGCCCCCGCGGCCACGACCGCATGCTCGAGGATTGATCACAACTTGACGCAGACGTTCTTGGCCTCGGTGAAAAACCGGAGCGACTCGAAGCCGCCTTCGCGTCCGACGCCGCTCTCGCGCATGCCGCCGAAGGGGACGCGGAGGTCGCGCAGGAGCCAGCAGTTGATCCAGACCGTGCCGCTGTCGATGGCGGCGGCGACGCGGTGGGCGCGCTGCAGGTCGCGCGTCCAGACGCTCGCGGCCAGGCCGTACTTCGTCGAGTTCGCGAAGGCCACGGCCTGCTCCTCGCCGTCGAACGGCGTGACAGTGACGACGGGGCCGAAGATCTCCTCCTGCAGCACGCGGCAATCGCAATCGAGGCCGGTGATCACGGTCGGCTCGACGAACCAGCCTTTACGGTCGACGCGCTTGCCTCCGGTGACGATCGTGCCGCCCTCCTGCTTCGCGAGCTCGATGTAGCCGGCGACTTTGCGGAGGTGGGCCTCGCTGATGAGCGCGCCGATGTCGGTCGACTCGTCGAGCGGGTCGCCGATCTTCAGCTTCTGCGTGGCGCTCACCAACCGGTCGACGAAGACGTCGTGGATCCGGCGCTCGACGAAGATGCGCGAGCCGCAGAGGCAGATCTCACCTTGATTCCAGAAGCTCGAGCGGATCGACGTGGCCACGGCGTCGTCGAGGTCGGCATCGGCGAAGATCACGTTCGGATTCTTTCCGCCGAGCTCCAGCGAGAGCTTCTTGAACAGCGGCGCGGCCATGGCCGCGACCTTCGTCCCCGTCGCGGTGCCGCCGGTGAAGGAGATCGCCGGCACGCCTGGATGCTCGCAGAGCGCGGCGCCCGCCTTCGTGCCGAGGCCGTGGACGATGTTGATCACGCCGGGCGGGATGCCGGCTTCGAGCGACAGCTCGGCGAGGCGGTGCGCGGTCAGCGGCGTCAGCTCGCTCGGCTTGGCCACGCAGGTGTTCCCCGCGGCGATGGCCGGGGCGATCTTCCACGACAGCAGGTAGAGCGGGAGGTTCCAGGGCGAGATCAGCCCGGCCACGCCGAGGGGCTGGCGCAAGGTGTAGTTGAGCGCGGCGGCGTCGGTGACATGAGCCTCGGAGGCCTCGTGCAGGATGGCGGTGGCGAAGAAGCGGAAGTTCGCCACGGCGCGCGGGATGTCGAGGCGCCGCGCCAGCGAGATGGTCTTGCCGTTATCGATCGACTCGAGGCGGGCCAGCTCGTCGAGATTGTTTTCGATGAGATCGGCGAGACGCAGAAGCAGCCGCGAGCGCTCCGCCGCCGGCGTCCGCGACCACGACGGGAACGCGCGCCGCGCCGCCTCCACCGCGGCGTCGACGTCGCCGGCGTCGCTGTCGGGGATGCGCGCGATGACTTCCTCGGTTGCGGGATTGACGTCGTCGAGCGTCGCGCCGGTGGCGACAAACGCGCCGCCGATGAAATTAGCGATGGCTCGCAACGAACTCCTCCGGCTCGAACTCCCACCGATCGACGTCGGGGTCCCACGAGTCCCACGGCACGATGGCGCTCATCCGCTCGCGCAGCTCCGGCGGGATGACCTCGGGCACGATGAAGGCCTTCTGCCGGCGCAGCTTGTACGGGTTGCGGAACTCGAAGCCGAGCACGCCGAGGATGTAGCGGGCGATGTACCACGTGGCCTGCGGGTTCCAGCCGTGGGCGATCTTCACCACGACGCCCAGGCCGTCCGGGTATTCGGGGTGCTCGATCGCCAGGCCGAGGAGGCCGTCGGCGCCTTCCTTGGCGATGACGCGGCCCTGGCAGGCCTTGAGGATCGTCGAGTCGAGGCGGTTGAAGCCGCCGATGAGGTCGGGATGGTTGATCATCGCCTCCCAGATCCAGTCGTCGTGACGCTCGGTGACGAGATTGGCGAAGAGGCGCGCGAGGTCCGTCACCGTCATCGAGATCGTCGGCAGGCCGCAGCCGTCCTTGGCGATCGTGCCGGGCAGCCATTCATCGCCCAACACGCGGCGGATGTAGGCGAGGTACTCCTGGAAGAACGGATGGTGCGGCCAGACGTAGCCGACGCGCGACCATCCCCTGAGGCGGCAGCCGCGCAGGATGGCGGCGTGCTCGCCGGAACAGCAGTGATACCAGCGGCGCGGGCGGCGCACCTGCCGGCCGAACTGGACGAGGGGCACGTCGAGCGGCGCCTGCATCATCCCCCACTCGCCCGGCAGGAGGATGGAGCGGGCCACGCGCACGTGCTCGGTGTCGCCGTTGTGCGAGGCGACGGAGATGGCCTGCTGCTCGCCGGTGAGGGCGTCGCGGAACTCGCCGGCGAAGACTTTCATCATCAGCGGCTTCGACATCGAGCGGCCGTAGACCTCGACGTTGCCGCCGAAGGAATGGAGGACGCGCCGGCCGGTGACCCAGGAGACGGCGCCGTGGATGGTGTTCTCGGCCACGCCGTTGCGGCGGTACTCGACCAGCGGCTGCCAGTTGGGCATGGGGCGGGCGAAGTTGACGGGGGTGGTCTCGTCGAACATGATCCGCCGTCAATGTACCTCCTCTACGAGGTCGCGCTCTACCTCGTCCTGATTCTCGGCCTGCCCTTTTTCCTGCTGCGCGGCAAATACACCGCGACGTTCGCCGAGCGGATGGGGCACTACCGCTCCGCGGCGCGGGGGCACGACGTCTGGATCCACGCGGTGTCGGTCGGCGAGGCGCTGGCGGCGAAGCCGGTGGTGGAGGCGATGCTGCGGCTGCGCCCTGAGACGACGATGGTGTTCACGACGACGACGGCGACAGGGCAGGCGCAGGCGAAGAAGCTCTTCCCGGCGGCGACGGTGACGTACTTTCCGCTCGACTTCTCCGTGGCCGTGAAGCGCTTTCTCGACCATCACCGCCCGCGCGTCTTCGCGGCGATGGAGACGGAGATCTGGCCGAACGCGACGCGGCTGGCGGCGGCGCGCGGGATCCGGCTGGTGCTGGCGAACGGGCGCATTTCCGACCGCTCGTTTCCCCGCTATCGCGCCGCGCGGCCGATCGTGGCGCGCGTGCTGCGGCACTACGACGCGATCCTGGCGCGGGAGGCGCGGGACGCGGAGCGCTTCCGGGCCATCGGGGCGCGCGATGTCGAAGTCGCAGGGAACGTGAAGTTCGACTATGTGCCGGACGAGCGGCCGCTGGAGTTCGACCTCCTCGGCCTCGCCGCGGGGCGGCCGATCCTCGTTCTCGGCTCGACGATGGAAGGGGAAGACGAGGCCCTGCTGCCGGAGGTGCTGAAGCTCGGCGCGTTCGTCGTCGTGGCGCCGCGGAAGCCGGAGCGGTTCGATGTTGTGGCGGGTCTTGCCGATTTCGCCCGCCGTTCCTGCGCCCCGCCCCCTGCGCCCCGCGCCCTCCTTCTGGACACCATCGGCGAGCTGGCCCGCGTCTACCGCTATGCGACAGCGGCGTTCATCGGCGGGAGCCTGGTGCCGACCGGCGGGCACAATCCGATCGAGGCGGCGGCCGTCGGCGTCCCCACGTGCTTCGGGCCGCATATGTCGAACTTCCGCGAGATCGCCGCGGTGTTCCTGCGCAACGGCGCGGCCGCGGAGGTGCGGAGCGCGAGCGACGCCGCCGCGTTCATGAAGACGATGATCGACGACGCCGGCGCCCGCAAGGCCATGGGCGAGCGCGCCCGGCGCACGGTCGAGGAAAACCGCGGCGCGGCGGAACGGACGGCGCGGCGCATCGTCGAGCTACTGGCGTGAACGTCCTGCTCAAACCGGCCGAGCTGCTCTGGCGCGGCGTCAACCGCCTCCGCCGGGCGCTCTACCGCCGCGGCCTGCTGAAGGCCAGGCGGCTGCCGAAGCCGGTCGTCTCCGTCGGGGCCATCACCATCGGCGGGGCGGGGAAAACGCCGGCCACGATCGCCATCGGCGAGTACCTGCGCGCGCGCGGCTGGCGCGTGGCCGTGCTGACGCGCGGGTACGGGCGGAGCGGGGCGGGGGGGCGGGTGACGGATGCGGACGCGGCGAAGTTCGGAGACGAGCCGGTATTGCTGACGAAAATCGGCGATGTGATTGTTGGCGAAAATCGATACCAAAATGGATTATCGATTAATTGTGATGTTTATCTGCTCGACGACGGCTTCCAGCACCTCCAGCTCGCCCGCGACGTCGACGTCGTCATCGACGCTCCCGGCAAGTGGCTCCGCGAGGGACGTTCCGCCCTCCGGGACGCGGACTTCGTCATCCCGCGGCGGCTGGAGATCGACGTCCCGAAAGGGCGGCTGTTCGCCTTCGCGGGCCTCGCGGACAACGAGCAGTTCTTCCGCGCGGTTGGCGCGGCCGGCACCATGTCGTTCGAAGACCATCATCGCTACACGGCGGAGGACCTGCAGCGCATCCGCGCCGCGGCCAAAGGCTTCGATGCCATCGTCACCACGGAAAAAGATGCCGTGAAGATTCTGCTCGTGCGCGAGGCCGACTCTGACATCATCGCCGTCGCCGCGCGCTTCGTCATCGACCCCGCCATTCTCGAGGCCATCGAGGCGCGCCTTCGCCGATGAGCCGCCGCCGCAAGAGCCGCCTCCAGCAGCGCCTGGAGTACGCCGCCTATCGCCTGGTGGCCGCCCCCGTCCGGCGCGCCTCCGACGACGCCCTCCACCGCTGGGGGGCGCGGATCGGCTCTTTGACGCGGCTCCTTGCGCGGCGGCGGAACCGCATCGCTGAGGAAAACTTCCGGGCCTGCTTCCCCGAGCGGGCCGCCGAGGCGAAGGACATCGTCAAAGAGTGCTGGCGCCACATGGGCCGCGAGGCCCTCGTCGCCATCAAGCTCCAGGCGCTGTCCGGCGAGGAGATCCGGGCCCGCTGCGACTTCGCCGGCGCCGAGATCGCGCGGGAGGCCTTGGCCCGCGGCCGCGGCGTGGTCTTCATCACCGCCCATTTCGGCAGCTGGGAGACGGTCGGCCTCGGCGCGGCCTCGCTGCTTGGGCAGCTCACCATCGTCGTGCGCGACCTCGACAACGAGCTCCTCGCCGCCGACCTGGCCCGCCTCCGGGCCCGCACCGGCGCCGTCATCGTCGATCGCCGCAACGCCGCGCGCGTCCTCTACAAAACGCTCGCCTCCGGGGGCGCCGTCGGCGTCCTCCCCGACCAGGCCGTCCTTCCGCGCGAGGGAGTCCTGGTGCCGTTTCTGAACCGCCCGGCCTGGACCACCGACGCCCCGGCCAAACTGGCGGCGAGGCTCGGCTCTACAATTGTGTTCGCTTTTTGCATTGGCGACGCGACCGGGCGGTATCGCTTCGAATTCGAGGACCCGATTCACGTCGACCAGCTGTCCGAGGAAGAAAGACAACCCGTGCCATTGACGACGCGAATCAACGACGTCCTCTCGCGCCGGATCGCAGCGCGTCCGGAGCTCTGGTTGTGGATGCACGATCGCTGGAAAGGGACTGCGACGGGGCGCAGCGAAATGCATGGCGAGTGAGACAGTCGTAATCGGCCTCAATTGGGTGGGCGACAACGTCCTGGCCCTCCCCACCTACCGGGCACTCCATCATCGCTTCCGGCATGAAGGAGGGATATCCGTCGCGGCCCCGGAGCCGATAGCCACGCTGCTGGCCTCGTCGGGGATCTTCCGCAAGGTCATCGGCTGGAACGGCTCGACGCGCGAGCGCATCCGCCTCCTGCGCAACGGCCGCTTCCGGCGGGCCATCATCCTGCCGAACTCCTTCCGCGCGGCCATGGTGGCGTTTGCCGCCGGCATCGGCGAGCGCTGGGGCTACGCGACCGACGCCCGCGGCCTGCTGCTCACGCACCGCGTCCCGCGCAACGGCGGCCGCGGGCATCAGCTCGACGACTACACGGCGCTCCTCGGCGCCATGAACGCGCCGCGCGTCGTCGACGAGCTGCCGATGATCCGCCTCCCGCAGACGACGAAGGAGAAGGCCCGCCGGCGCCTGCGCCAGCTCGGTCTCCGCATGGACCGGCCGCTCTTCGGGCTCCATGCCGGCGGCCTTTTCGGGCGGGCCAAGCATTGGGGCGACGACCGCTACCGCGAGACCGCCGACCGCCTCCGCGCCAACGGCTACGAGATCGTGCTGCTGACCAGCCCCGGCGAGCGCCAGCAGGCCGAGACGATCGCGGCCATGGGCGACCCGCTGCCGATGATCGGCGAGGACGGCGACGTGCTGCAGCTCGCCGCGGCCATCTCGCACTGCTCGGTCATCGTGACGAACGACAGCGGGCCGCTGCACCTGGCCACGGCGCTGGCCGTGCCGAGTGTCTCGATCTTCGGCCCGACCGACCCGGCCCGGACGGTCATCCCCGGCGCGAGCCGCGTGCTGCAGAAGCCGGTCGGCTGCCAACCGTGCTACCGCCGCGATTGTCCGCTGCGCCATCACCGCTGCATGACGGAGATCTCGGTCGACGACGTCTTCGGCGCGGCGGTGGGGCTGTTCAACGAGATCGACGGGAAGATCGAGCGAGTAGCGATTAGGGATTAGCGATTCGCTACCCGTCACAACGCCTTGTGATCGCCTGCACGGCGTCACATGTCAATGCGACGCAGCCTGTCTCCATGCGTCCAGGAAAGCGCCTCATCACCTGCCCGGAGAACCACCAGACCGCCGCGGTCGACATCAATCTCCTCCAGCACATGAGCGACTGCTCGCGCTGGCCCGAGAAGGCCGGCTGCGACCAGGCCTGCTTCCGGCAGATCGACGCGGAACCCGAGGACTGCCTGGTGCGCCGGATCGTGGCGGCGTGGTACGCGGGGAAGCGCTGCGCGGTGTGCGAGCGCGAGATCGGGCCGATCGTCTGGCACGAGCGCCCGCCCGCGCTCTGGGCCGCCGACGGGACGACGCGCCAGTGGACGGACGTCGCGCCGGAGGAGCTGCCGGCTGTCTTCGCCTCGCACGCGCCGCTTTGCTGGACGTGCCATCTGACGATGTCGTTCCTCCGCGAGCACCCCGACCTGGCGTTCGAGCGCCCGCGCCTCGAGCCGAAGCGGACGACGCTGCAGCCGACGACCGCGGTTTACTGACCGCCGAGGCAGGCCTGGCACGCCTCCTCGGACATCCGCCGGCGGCAGGCATCGAGCATGTCGTCGCGCGAGACTTGCTTCAACGCTCCGCGCATCTCCGCGCAGTCGGGACTCTTCTCGAAGTTCACCGCCGGCGGCTGGTGGTAGACGACCTTTTTGTCATGCATGGCGTGGATCGTCGGCCCGTTGTCCGGATCGACGCGGACGTCGAGGAGGTTGCCACCCTGCTTGAGGACCAGCGCGGCGCCGCCCGTCGGTCCGGCGACGAGCATCGCGGTCATCTCCTTTTTGCTGTCGAGCGTCAGCGCTGCGTGGTCGTTGGCGAACGTCACGTAGCCGCCGCGCTCGACGCCGGCGGCATCGTAGACGAGCATGCCTGCAGCCACGCGTGGCTTGCCGTTCTCGTACATCTCCGGCAGATGGCCGGCGATGCGCGCGCGCACGACGCCCTTCGCATCGACGACGTTGATCTCCGAGACGGTAAGGACTTTTGGCTGCTTCGGCGCCGCGGCGATGGTGAGCAGCGCGAGGTTGAGGACGATGAGCACCCCGATCAGCGCATTCTTTTTCATGATGCGCTGTACGCATCGATGACGGCAGGGTTTTAGAGCCCGAGCATCGCCAGCACGCCACCCGTCGTCAGGATCAGCCCGCCCGCGACGGCGTCGCCGAAGCGGTCGAGGAAGGCGAAGCGCAGCGTGCGCACGCCGGCCACGGCGACGCTGACGAGGACGATCATCGCCGCGATCGTGGCCGCCTCGTAGACGACCACCACCGCCCCTACCGCCGCCCACCCGCCCGCCGAGGCCGCCACGATCATCGGGATCACGGCCACGCAGGGGTCGAGCGAGAAGAGCGCGAAGAGCGACCACTCCGTGAGGCCGTGGTCGTGGTGCATGACCGCGAGAGGATCGCGGCGGAAGCTGCGCCACAGTCCCCAGACCGTGTAGATCGTGCCGAAGGCCATGAGCAGCAGCGTGGCGTGCTCCTCGAGGCGGATGCCGATGGCGTGCACCGCCTTGAGGCCGGTGACCAGCGCGACGACGCCGAGGATCGCCGAGACGGTCACGTGGCCGAGGCCGCAGAGGATGGTGATGCGCGCGGTGTGCGCGGTGCGCCAGCGGCGCGCGCGCGCCAGCGCGGCGAAGGGCACCCAGTGGTCGGGCGCGACGGAGTGCAGCGCGCCGACGACGGCCGCGGTCAGGGCCAGGACGGCCACGCTGCTCATGCGATCTCCGGGACCTCCAGCTCGGCGCGCTTCGTCTCCAGCCAGGCCAGCCACTCGCCGAAGCCGGAGTCGTCGAGTGCGGAGAGGGCGATGACGCTCGGCACCGGCATCACGCGGGCGAGCGCGTCGTGGATCTTTTCGACGCGCACGTGCGGGAGGTGGCGGAGAAGGTCCGTCTTCGTCAGCAGGACGAGGTCGGCCTTCCGGAACATCGTCGGGTATTTGAGCGGCTTGTCTTCCCCCTCGGTCACGGACAGGGCGACGACGTTGACGGCCTGGCCGAGGTCGTAGACCGCGGGGCAGACGAGGTTGCCGACGTTCTCGATGAAGAGATAGTCGACGCCGGCGAGGTCGAAGTGGTGCAGCGAGCGGTGCACGAGCGCGGCGTCGAGGTGGCAGGCCTGCCCGGTGGTGATGGCGCGGGAGCGGATGCCGGCGACGCGGAGACGCTCGGCATCGTGGTCGGTTGCGAGGTCGCCGGCCAGCGCCGCGAAGCGGCGGGCGTCGCCGCAGGCGCGCGCCGTGGCCTCGAGCACGGCGGTCTTGCCGGCGCCCGGCGAGCCCATGAGATTCACGCAGAGGATGCCGTCATCGAGGAAGTGCTCGCGGTTGTGCTCCGCCGTGGCGTCGTTCTTGGCGAGGATGCGATGCTGGACGTCGATCGGGACGACGTCCGGATCGCCGCAACCACAGTCCTGGCACATCAGGGAACCTCCATTTCGATTCGCTGGAGAAGGATCTCGTCGCCAACGGCGAGCCTCGCCGGCTCATCACAATTGCTGCAGTGCAGGACAGCGCCGCGCTGGAAAGGAACAAAGCACCGCGGGCATGTCCACTGCGCCGGCACACGCTCGATGGTGAGAGAGGCACCATCGCAACCAGTTCCCGCTCGAAACGTTTCGTATGCCGTCTGCAGCAGATCGGAGTCGACGCCAGCGAGGTCGCCGAGCTTGACGTAAATGTGGTGGACCGCGCCGCCGCCGTTGCTCGCGGCAACGGCTTCGACCTGGTCGATGAGGGCCTGGACGATGGAGTACTCATGCATCACTTCACCCCGAACTCCGGCACGCGTTTCTCGAAGAACGCGGCGATGCCCTCGGCGAAGTTGTCGCCGCCGGCGATGCGGGCGAGGTGGTCGAGCTCGCGGTCGAGGTGGAGGTCGAGCCGGTCCATCAGCGCGGCGTCGTTGATCAGACCCTTGGCGATGCCGAGGGCCTCGGTCGGGCCTTTTGCCAGACGCTGCGCGAGGGCAAAGACGTCCTCGTCGAACGTCTCCGTCGGATAGATCATCGTCACGAAGCCGTACTCCATCGCCTGCACGGCGCCGAGGCGCGGATTGAGGAAGAGCATCTCCATGGCCCGGCGGATGCCGACGAGGCGCGGGAGAAAGAACGTCGAGCTCTCCGCGCCGGTGAGGCCGGTCTTGGCGTACGCCCACTCGAAGACGGCGCGCTCCGAGGCCACGACGAGGTCGCACGACATGGCCAGGCCGAAGCCGCCCGCGGCGGCGATGCCGTCGACCGCGGCGATGAACGGCTTCGGGGCGCGGCGGATCTCGGAGATCGTGGAGTGGATGTATTCGAGGATTTCCTTGAAGCCGTCGCCGAACGATTTCGCCGCGCGGATCTCTTTCAAATCGGCGCCGCTGCAGAACACGCCGCCCTCGCCGCGGAGGATGGCGGCGCGCACGCCGGCGTCGCGGGCGAGCTGCAGGCCGGCCTTGCGCAGGTCGCGCGCGGTCTCGGCGTCGAGGGAGTTGAAGCGCTCGCGGCGATCGATGGTGATGACGCCGACGCCGTCGCGGACTTCGGTGCGGATGTGGCTCAGCATATGCGCGGCAACGGCTCGCCGTCGGGCTCGGCGAGCAGCCTCCTTCCAAAGCCGGTGTCGAGGATGATGGAGCCGGGGCGCTCGGCGATACAGGTGCCGACGATGGCGGCGTTCGCGCCGAGGGGATGGGCGCGCAGGACGTCGATCAGCGCCTCCGCGGCCTCGGCGGCAACGCCGATGACGGCCTTCCCTTCGTTGGCCACGTGCAGTGGATCGATGCCGAGGATCTCGCCGGCGGCGCGCACGGCGTCGGTCAGCGGGACCTTCATCTCGTTCAGCACCACGCCGACGCCGCTCTTCTTGGCCATCTCGTGCAGCGCGGAGGAGAGGCCGCCGCGCGTCGGGTCCTTCATGGCGTGGATGCCGTCGCCGATCGCGTCGAGCGCCGATTCGATGAGCGCGTTGATCGGCGCGACGTCGGAGACGAGATCGCCTTCGAGCTGCAGGCCGTGCCGCGCGGCCATGACTGCGAGGCCGTGATCGCCGATCGTGCCGGTGATGACGATGCGGTCGCCGGGCTTGAGGGCGTTGTCGCGGACGACGCGCTTCGTCAGGCCGGCGCCGGTGGTGTTGATGACGATGCCGTCGATCTCGCCGCGGCCCATGACCTTCGTGTCGCCGGTGACGACGACGACGCCCGCTTCCCTGCACGTGGTCACGAGCGACTGCTGGATCGCTTCGAGCACGGCGATGTCGAAGCCTTCCTCGAGGATCACGCCGCAGGTGAGGCCGAGCGGGCGCGTCGCGCCCATCATGGCCAGGTCGTTGACGGTGCCGGCGACGGAGATGCGGCCGATGTCGCCGCCGGGGAAGACGATCGGCTTGATGACGTGGGAGTCGGTGGTGAGGATGAGGAAGTCGTCGCCGAGGGGGATGGCCGCGCCGTCGTCCATCGCGCCGAGGCCGACGCCGGCGAAGGGCATGGCGGCGAAGTCCTTGATGAAGAGCTGCTCGATGAGCGAGCGCATGGCCCGGCCGCCGCCGCCCTGCTTCAAGGTGACCCTTTCGTGCGTGATGATGCGGTCGATTGTCGTCGTCATGGCAGATCAAAAACGAAACTCAGAACGCAGAATGCGAATGCAGAATTGAGAACAAACCGCGGCCACGCGCTCCCGTTTCTTCGTTCTGCATTCGCATTCTGCGTTCCGAGTTTCCGTGGGCTCATGCTGGTATCTCCACTTCGCTCAAATCCGGCACGCCGCCGTACAGATGCCAGATCTTGCACGTCCCCTCGTTCGAGACCATGCACGCGCCGACCGGCGTCTCCGGCACGCACTCCTTGTTGAAGAGCTTGCAGTCGTACGGATTGCGGATGCCGGCCATGATGTCGCCGCAGATGCACTGCTGCGCGAGATGCGCGGGGGCGTAGTCCCACAGCCGGGTCACGTCGATCCTGAAGCGCTTGCGGGCGTCGACGTGCGCGAACTCGTCGCGCAGGCGGAGGTTCCCGTTCGGCACGTGTGCGATGCCGCGCCAGCGTCCGCCGATAGTGCGGAAGACGCGCCACAGCTCCTGCTGGGCGGCGAGATTTCCTTCGCGCGTGACGCAGCGGGGGAAGGTGTTGACGACGCGCGGTGTGCCGTCCTTGACCAGCGCCACGAGCTCGACGAGGCTGGCCAGGATGTCGAGCGGCTCGAAGCCGGCCACGACGACCGGGACCTTGTGCCGCTCCACGAACGGCTCGAACACCGCGGAGCCGGTGATCGTCGCGGCGTGGCCGGCGGCGAGGAAGCCTTCCACGCGCGACTCCGGCATCTCGGCGACGATCTCCATCACCGGCGGGATGTACTTGTGCGCGGAGAGGACGGAGAAGTTCTTCGGCGGATCGGCGACGATGACCGCCGCCGTCGCCACCGCGGTGGTCTCGAATCCGGTGGCGAAGAAGACGACCTCCTCGTCCGGATACTGCCGCGCGATCTCGACCGCCTGCGAGGGGCTGTAGACGACGTGAACCTTGCCGCCGGCGTCGGCGAGCGACTTCACCGTGCCGGGGACTTTGAGCATGTCGCCGTACGTGGCGATGCGCACTCCGTCCTCCGCCAGCACGACGCCTTCATCGACCTCGGGGACGTCGGTCACGCAGACCGGACAGCCGGGACCCATGATGACTTCGAGCGACTTCGGGAAGAGCGAGCGCAGCCCGAACTTGGCGATGGCCTGCTCGTGGCTGCCGCAGACGTGCATGACGGCGACGGGGCGCGCGATCTCGTCCATGAGTCGCTGCAGCGTCGCCGCCAGCGACCGGGCCATGGCCGGATCGCGGAACTTGAGGGGCTCGCTCATCCGATCTCTCCGCGTACGTCCGCCGCCATGGCGTCTTCTTCCGCTTCCTTCATCAGGATCTCGTAGAGCGCGAGCGTCTCCTCGATCGACTCCTCCGGGATGCGGCGGATGGCGAAGCCGACGTGGTTGAGGATGTAGTCGCCCGGCTGCACCGGCTCGTCGACGATGTCGATGTTGACCTGCCGGCGCACGCCCCAGAAGTCGACCGTGGCCATGCTGCCGTGGATGTCGATGATCTTTCCGGGGACGCCTAGACACATACGAGCTCCTTGACAGCGGCGGCGCGGCCGCCGCACTCCACAAAGGCGTCGGCGATGAGCGCCTGGCCGAGGGCGATGCCGCCGTCGCCGGGCGGGACGTCGTGGTTCATGAAGACGCGCGCATCCGGACGCAGCGCGGCGACGACGCCCTCGGCGAGCCGCGCGTTCTGGAAGCAGCCGCCGGAGAGGACGACCGGCATCTCGCCGCGCGCGGTCAGCGCCGCGCGCGCCAGCTCCACGGTCACGTCGACGAGGGTGTTGTGGAAGCGCGCGGAGACGATGGCGGGATGACGTCCGGCGACGAGATCCTCGACCGCGGCGCGCATGACGGGACGGAAGTCGACTTCCCACGTGGCCGCGCCGTCGCGTACGACGACCGGGTAGCGCCCGCGCTCCGAGGCCTCGGCGATCATGTTCCACCGGAACGCGACCTCGCCCTCGTAGCGCGTGTCGGGCATCGACAGGGCCACGGCGCCGAGGGCGTCGAAGTAGCGGCCGACGCCGCGCGCGAGCGGCGCGTTCAGGCGCGAGGCGATCATCCGTCGCACCGCTTCGACGCCGCGGTGTGGGATGTCGCGGAACAGCGGCAGCGCGTGCAGCGGCGGCTCGCTGTCGAAGGCCTCGTCGAGCAACGCCAGGGCGATGCGCCACACCTGGCGGATGGCCTGATCGCCGCCCGCGAGCGGGATCGGGCGGAACGTGGCGAAGCGCTCGAAGCCGTCGTACGACGCGATCAGCACCTCGCCGCCCCAGGCCGTGCCGTCCGTGCCGTAGCCGGTGCCGTCGTAGGCGATGCCGACGACGGGCCCGCCGAGCTGATGCTCGGCCATCGCCGAGGCGATGTGCGCGTGGTGGTGCTGCACGCCGACGGTGCGCACGCCTTCCTGCGCCAGCGCGTAGCGCGTGGAAAAGTAGTCGGGATGGAGGTCGTGCGCGAGGAGCTTCGGCTCGACGCGCGTGAACTCCTTCATCTTCACGATGGCGCTCTCGTACGCGTTCAGCGTCTCGACGGTCTCGAGGTCGCCGATGTGCGGGCCGAGGAACGCGGCGTTGCCGCTGCCGATGCAGAAGGTGTTCTTCAGGTGCGCGCCGCAGGCGAGCACGGGCTCGGCGAAGGCGCGGGGGACGGAGATGGCGCGCGGGACGTAGCCGCGGGCACGGCGGAAGACGGTGGGGACGGCGTCGATGACGCGGACGACGGAGTCGTCGATGCGCGATTCGATGGCGCGGTTGTGGGTGATGAAGAGGTCGGCGACGTCGCCGAGGAGCTTGAGGGCGTCGGCGTCGCGGTGGACCATCGGCTCCTCGGCGAAGTTGCCCGAGGTCATCACCAGCGGCTTGGAGACCTCGCGCATGAGGATGTGGTGCAGCGGCGTGTACGGCAGGAAGATGCCGACGAGCGGGTTCTCGCCGGTGACCTCGGGGGCGATCTGCGCGTCGGGGCGCTTGCGCAGCAGCACGATCGGCCGCTCGATGCTCGTGAGCAGCCGTGCCTCTTCCTCGCTGACGAGCGCCAGCTGCGCGGCCGCGGCGAGGTCCCGCACCATGATCGCCAGCGGCTTGACTTCGCGGCGCTTGCGCTCGCGCAGGCGCTGCACCGACAGCGACGCGGTGGCGTCGCAGGCGAGGTGGAAGCCGCCCAGGCCTTTGATGGCGACGGTCATTCCGGCGCGGATGGCGCGGGCGGCGAAGCCGAGGGGATCGGGCGAATCGATCTCGCGGCCGTTCGGCGTCAGCGCCGCGAGCTGCGGACCGCACTTCGGACAGGCGTTCGGCTGCGCGTGGAAGCGCCGGTCCGAGGGATCGACGTACTCGGCGCGGCATTGCCCGCACATGACGAACGCGGCCATCGTGGTCTTGTCGCGGTCGTACGGCGCGCCCTGCACGATCGAGTAGCGCGGACCGCATTTCGTGCAGTTCGTGAAAGCGTAGCGGTAGCGGCGGTCGGTGGGATCGAAGACCTCGGCGAGGCAGTCGTCGCAGACGGCGAGGTCGGGCGGGATGATCGTGCGCGGCCCGGCGGCCTTGTCGCTGGCGACGATCTCGAAGGTCTCGCTCTCGCCGGCGGCGATGGCCCGCCACTCGACCTCGCGCACGCGCGCCGCCGGCGGCGCCTCGTTCGTCAGGCGCTCGAGGAAGTGATCGAGGATCTCGTCGTCGCCGAAAGCGTCGATCTGCACGCCGTACGCATCGTTCCAGACGCGGCCCGTGACGCGGTAGCGCGCGGCGAGCTGCCACACCCAGGGCCGAAAACCGACGCCTTGGACGACGCCGCGAATCTCGATGTGGCGGCCATGAAGGGACATCACAGGCAAGGTATGCCGCCGGGAAAAGAGGGCCGATGCGGGGGCTCACATGGCGGCGTGAGCCGTGTCACGCCGATGACAGTTCCGCCCGAACGGCCTCGATCAACCTCGGCACATTCCGCTGCACCGATTCCGACAATCCGACCCCCAACTCCAGGCTCTCCGGCACGAGCCCCAGCAGCACGAGCTCCGCCGGATAGCGCCCCGTCAGCCGCGCCGCGTCGAGCAGGTCGGCTACGCCGATCTGGTGCACGGAGAGCCGCTCGCGCACGGCCGGCAGCACGGCGTCACCGTCGATGCGGACCAGCGTGCCCGGCTTCGCGTCGCCGTGGCGGATGGCGTCGACGAGCACGGCGACGTGGGCGCCGGCGAGGATCGGCAGCAGCGAGAGGCCGAGCGTGCCGCCGTCGAGGAGCTCCACGCCGTCGCAGACGCTGTCGCGCGCCATCCGGGCGACGACGGCGGGGCCGAGGCCGTCGTCGCCGCAGAGCACGTTGCCGAGTCCGAGGACGATGATCCTCATCGCTTCACGAACTTGTAGCCGGAGAAGATCGACTCGATCGTCGCGTTCGCCTCCACCGTCGACATCACGATCGAGCTGTAGATGTGGTGCACGGCGAAGCCGGCCACCAGCCACATGGCCACGTGATGGATCAGCCGCGCCGTCTGCAGTCCTCCGAACAACGGAGCCAGGAACCCGAAGAGCTGCATCGGCGAGCCGTACGCTGCGCTCGCCGCGTACATGGCAAAGCCGGTGGCGATGAGCGCGAAGTGCAGCAGGAAGATCACCGTGTAGTCGAGCCCGGCCAGCGGATTGTGCCCGACGTACCCCGGCGGCTTGCGGAAGTTCGAGACGTAGAAGCGCATCGTCGGCAGCAGCCCGCGCAGGCGGTTGCGGTGGACGGGGAGGAACTGGTCCCAGCGCGCGTATTTGTTGCCCTGGAACATCCAGGCCAGGCGCGCGACGACGGCGAGCGTGAAGGCAATCGCGAAGTAGAAATGGATCGCGCGCATCCATCCCATGACGAAGCGTCCGCCGATGATGAAGGGATGGCCGATGTAGACGCCGGTCACGCCGAGGACGACGAAGGAGACGGCGATGACCCAATGCGCGAGGCGCACCGGCAACTCCCAGACGTAAACGCGTTCGCGGTAGCTCATCGCACCCTCACTCGCACCAGCTCGTTGCCGCCGGCGTCGACGACGTGCACGCCGCAGGCGATGCAGGGATCGAACGAGTGGATGGTGCGCAGGATCTCCACGGGACGGTTCGGATCGGCGATCGGCGTGTTCAGCAGCGCCTCCTCGTACGGCCCGCGCTTTTTGGCCGTGTCGCGCGGCGAGGCGTTCCAGGTGCTCGGCACGACGATCTGGTAGTTGTCGATCTTCCGGTCCTTGATCTTCACCCAATGCGCGAGCGCGCCGCGCGGGGCCTCGTGGAAGCCGACGCCGGCGCATTCCTTCGGCCACGTGTTCGGCTCCCACTTGGTGTTGTCGGCGATGCGGAGGTCGCGCTTGGCCATGTTGTCGGCGAGCTCGTCGACCCAGCCGCCGATGCGCGCGGCCAGGATCTGCGTCTCGATCCCGCGCGCGGCCACGCGGCCGAGCGTGGAGCAGAGCGCGTCCGGCCCGACCCCGAGCGCCTTCAGCACGCCGTCCACGGCCGTCTTCACTTCCGGCTGTCCGGTCGCGTAGCCGACGAGCATCCGCGCCAGCGGGCCGACTTCCATCGGCTCGCCGTCGTAGCGCGGCGACTTCATCCAGCTGTACTTCTCGTCGAGCTCGAGGCGGTCGAACGGCGGCTTCGGCCCGGTGTAATGCGGCGTGGTCTCGCCCACGGTCGGATGCAGGGCCTTGTCGTCGCCGCCGCTGTACGTGTACCAGGAGTACTTGACTTGCTCCGTGACCTTCGCTTCATCGAACGTCTCGAGCTTGTTTTGCCGCAGGACGCCGCGCGGGAAGAAGAGCACGGGATTGAACGAGTCATCCTCGGGGTACTCGCCGTAGACGAGGTAGTTCCCGACGCCGCGGCCCACCGCCGCCCAATCTTTGTAGAACGAAGCCACGGCGAGGAGGTCGGGGATGTAAACGCGGTCGACGAAGTCCTTCGCTTTGGCGATGAGGCCGCGCATCTCGGCGATCGTGCCGGCGTTGATCGAGGCCTGGCGGTCGGGATCGATCGGCGTGGCCATGCCGCCGACGAGGAAGCTCTGCAGGTGCGGGTTCTTCCCGCCGAGGATGGCGTGGATGCGGATGACTTCGCGCTGCCAGTCGAGGGCCTCGAGGTAGTGCGCGACGGCCATCAGATTCGCCTCGGCCGGCAGCTTGTACGCGGGATGGCCCCAGTACGCGTTGGCGAACGGACCGAGCTGGCCGCGGTCGACGAACGCCTTCAGCTTCGTCTTCACGCCGGCGAAGTACGTCGTGCTCGACAGCGGCCAGTCGCTGATCGACTGCTGCAACGCCGCGGTCTTGGCGGGATCGGCGGAGAGCGCGGAGACGACGTCAACCCAGTCGAAGGCGTGCAGGTGGTAGAAGTGGACGACGTGGTCCTGAATCGCCTGCGAGGCGATGATGAGATTGCGAAGGATGCGCGCGTTCGGCGGCGGCACGGCCCCGACGGCGTTCTCCACCGCCCGCACCGAGGCGATGGCGTGCACGGTCGTGCAGACGCCGCAGATGCGCTGCGTGAAGGCCCAGGCGTCGCGCGGATCGCGGTCCTTGAGGATCGTCTCGATGCCGCGGAACATCGTCGACGAAGCCCAGGCGTCGCTGACTTTGCCGCCGTCGACTTCCGCCTCGATGCGGAGATGCCCTTCGATGCGCGTGATTGGATCGACAACGACGTGTGTCATGACTGCTCCTCATCGCTCTTGTGGCGGCGCACGGCGGCGACGATGCCGTGCACGGCCAGACCGGCGGCCAGGACGCCGACGCCCGCGGCGCCGGCGGTGTCGATGTCCGCGTGCACGCCGTAGCCGTCGACGTTCTCGAGGTGGCGGTAGAAGGGCGTGTTCTTGTCCCAGAAATTCGCTTCCGAGCAGCCGAGGCAGGGATGGCCGGACTCGACCGGCCAGCTCGTGCCGCCGTTCCAGCGCACGTTCGGGCAGTTGCTGAACGCCACCGGCCCCTTGCAGCCGACTTTGTAGAGGCAATAGCCGATGCGGTGGCCCTCGTCGCCCCACAGCTCGACGTATTGCCCGGCGTCGAAGTGCGCGCGGCGCTGGCAGTTGTCGTGGATCAGCTTTCCGTAGGCGAAGAGCGGCCGGTTCTGGGAGTCGAGCGCGGGCCAGCTCTGGAAGGTGAGGTAGTGGACGATGGTGGCGGTGAGGTTCTCGACGTTGGCCGGGCACTGCGGGAGGTTGATCAGGTTCTTGATCCCCGGCACGGCCTCGGCCACGCTGATCGCGCCGGTCGGATTCGGCTTCGCCGCCGGCAGCCCGCCGTACGCGGCGCAGTTGCCGATGGCGATCGTGGCCGCGGCGTTGCCGCAGATTTCTTTCACGATCTGCTCGGCCGACCGGCCGCCGATCATGCAGTAGACGCCGCCGTCCTTGATCGGGATCGCGCCTTCGACGACGGCGATGTACGTTCCCTTCGGTTTCTTCAGCAGCTCGGTGGCGTTCGTTCCGGCCGCGGCCATGATGGTCTCGTGGTAATCGACGGAGAGGACGTCGAGCACGATGTCGGTGACGGTGGGACGCGAGGCGCGGAGGAACGACTCGGTGTCGCCGGTGCAGCCCTGGAACTCCATCCAGACGAGCGTGGGCTTCCGGACGGTGGCGAGGGCCTGGGCGATCTCGGCGGCGGCGCCGGTGGGGAGGGCGAGGGCGCCGGCCATGACGCCGCAGAATTTGACGAACTCGCGCCGCGAGACGCCGCGGCGTTCGAGCTCGCTGAGGAGCGTGTTCGAGTCACTCATCAGGGTAGTCCTCCTTGCGCAGTGACCGCTGTCATACGCGGTGTGTGCAGAGTGAACTTCGGGACGGTGACGCGCAGCGAGCGATCACACCCGCTGTTGTGACCGGGATCTCTTCGCCGAGTGAGGCCTGCCGAGCTCCCGCTCGTACTCGGCGACGTACCGCTCGGCCATGACGCGGTAGTGAAACTCGCGCATGGCCCGCTCCCGGCACGCCGCCGGCCGGATCTCGTGCACGCGCTCGGCCGCGGCGACGTACTCGTCGAGCGTCTCGCAGATGAAGCCGACGTCGGGCGTGACGAGCTCCGGGAGAGAGCCGTTCTTGCTGCCGATGACCGGAGTCCCCGACATCAGCGCCTCGGCGGCGACCAATCCGAACGGCTCGGCGATCTGCACGGGGAAGAAGAGCGCCCGGGCGGCGGCGAGCAGCGCAGCTTTCTCTTTGTCGACGACGTAGCCGAGGTAGGTGACGTTCGGCGACGCGAGCGCGGGCGGGACCGGTCGGTTTTCAAGGTCGGCGGCAACGAGCAGCCGCGCGCCGATGCGCTCGACGGTCTTGATCGCCACGAGGAGTCCCTTCGATTCGCCGCGATGCAGATGGCTGACGATGAAAAGGAAGTCGTCGCCCTTGCTCTCGGCGTACGCGATCTCCTCGGGATCGATGCCGTTCCAGACGTAGCGCGACGAGCCGAACGACGCCGCCTGCGCGCGCGAGACGTAGACGAGATGATCGGAGAGGATCGGCGCCAGCGAGTCCTCGTAGAGCGCGTGATACGTGCGCAGCCACGGCTTCGGCGCCGGCGGCGTCGGATCGAGCGGGCCGTCGCCGTAGTGATAGAGGTCGACGTCGCGACGGTCGCGCTCGCTGGCGATGACGCCGGGCGGCAGCGGCGCGGCATAGCCCTCTTCAACCGCGTAATAGACGGTGTGCCCCATCTCGCCGAGGCCCTTGGCAAGGTTGTCGTGCACGCGCGACGAGCCGTTGCCGCCGAGGCGCGCCGGGTAACGGCTGTCCGTCGTCATCAAGATCCGCACTGAAGGAGATATTTTATGCCGCCCACCAGAGATCGGCGTCGCGCGCGGGCTGGCGCCGCCGCGCCGTGACGCCGAGCTTCCCGACCTCGGCCACGACAGCCGCGGCCGCGGCGTCGAGCGCGCCCGCTACGGCCGGCGAGAGGCCGATGCCCATGTTCGTCGCCTCGGGTACGACGCCGACGAGGGTCACGATGCGCGGGCTCTCGCTGGTGAGGTCGAGCATCAGCAGCGTCTCGCGCAGGGCCGGGTCGTGCGGGGAGACCCGCAGACCGGGCGAGTATTTCAGGATCTCGTCGCGGTCGTAGATGCGGAGCGAGCCGGGCGGGAGGGTGGCGGAGACGGCGTCGACGAGGACGACGGCGTCGAAGCCGGCGAGGTGCGACGGCAGCTCGATCGCGGGCGTGCCGAGGTCCTCGACGACGACGTCGCCGTCGAACTCCCATTGCGAATCGACCAGGCGCACGACGGAGGGGCCGACCGCGTCGTCGTGCGCCAGGACGTTGCCGATTCCGTAGATGCCGATGCGCATGCGGTCTCCTGAGGGGACAGGGCACAGGGGACGGGGGACAGGTGGTGGTCGTCGCGAGAACGCCACCTGTGCCCTGTGACCCGTGCCCTGTCCCCTTCTATTGCACCTTCACCCTGGCGATGTTCTTCCCCTCGGCGTCGAACGTGTGCACCGCGCAGGCCATGCAGGGATCGAACGAGTGGATCGTGCGCACGACCTCGAGCGGATGCTCCGGCTGGGCCACCGGGTTCTTCAGCAACGCGGCCTCGTACGGGCCGATCTTGCCGTCCTTGTCGCGCGGGCTGGCGTTCCACGTCGTCGGCACGACGGCCTGGTAGTTCTTGATCTTGCCGTTGTCGACGACGACCCAATGCGACAGCGCGCCGCGCGGGGCCTCGTGGAAGCCGACGCCTTCGATCTCTCCCTTTGGGAACGTGGGCGGATTGAAAATCTTCGTGTCGCCCTTGAGGATGTTGTCGGTCAGGAGCTGCCACTGCTGCAGAGCGAGCTCGGAGAGCACCGCGGCGCGAATCGCCCGCGCGCCGTGGCGGCCAAGGGTGGAATGAAGCATGTCCGGAGTTGCGTGCAGGCGGGAGAGCGCCGCGTCCGTCCACTTCTTCATCAGTGGATCGCCCGCGGCGTAGCCGCAGAGCACGTTCGCCAGCGGCCCGACCTGGGCCGGCTCGCCCCGGAAGCGCGGCGCCTTCACCCACGAGTACTTGCCGTCTTCCTTCCAGTCGGTGAGCTCCGGCTCGGTCTTCCCCTCCCACGGATGCAGCGGCCCCGAGCCGGTGTAGTACGCGTGCGTCGAATCCTCGGTGACGCTCTTGCGCCAGAGCTCGTCCTTCGGCCCCTTGATCGGCTGGAACTTGGCGAGGTCCCCGTTCGGGATGTAGCCGCCCGGGAGTGCGTACTTCGTCGACGTCTCGTCGAGCGGCAGGTCGGGCACGGAGAGGTAATTCGTCACGCCCTTGCCATAGCCGAACCACTCCGGATAGAGGCCGGCCACCGCGCAGACGTCGGGGACGTAGACGTTCTGCACGAAGGGGATGACCTTGTCGAGCAGGGGCTTCATCGCGTAGAGGCGGTCGACGTTCATCGTGGCCTGGCTGTCGAGGTTGATGGCGTTGGCCACGCCGCCGACGGCGACGTTCTGGATGTGCGGCGTCTTCCCGCCGAGCATGGCTACGATCTGATTCGCGTAGCGCTGGTATTCGAGCGCCTGCAGGTAATGTGCGACGGCGAGGAGGTTGATCTCCGGCGGCAGCTTCATGGCCGGGTGGCCCCAATAGCCGTGGGCGAAGATACCGAGCTGGCCGCTCTCGACGAGAGCCTTGATCTTCGCCTTGACCGCGGCCATCTCCTTCGTGGAGTTGCCCGGCCAGTCGCTGAGGCTCTCGCCGATCTTCGAGGCCTTGGCCGGGTCGGCCTTGAGCACCTGCGTGACGTCGACCCAGTCGAGCGCCGAGAGCTGGTAGAAGTGGACGACGTGATCGTGCAGCGCGTGCGCGATCATGATCAGGTTGCGGATGTACTGCGCGTTCAGCGGGACGTCGAGGTTCAGGGCGTCCTCGACGGCGCGCACCGACGTGAGCGCGTGCACGGTCGTGCAGACGCCGCAGAAGCGCTGCGTGAACAGCCAAGCGTCGCGGGGATCGCGGCCGACGAGGATCCGCTCGATGCCGCGCCACATCGTCGACGACGCCCACGCCTTCTGCACCGCGCCGTCGTCGACTTCGACGTCGATGCGCAGGTGCCCTTCGATTCGGGTGATCGGATCAATGGTGATGCGTTTGGACATAGCTTTCTCCCAATGCGACGATGGGGAACTTCTTGACGACGGCGATGTAGACGGCGATCTCCGCGGCGACGAGACCGACGGTGACGACGATCTCCGGCACCGACGGGAAGTAGTGCCAGCCCGGCCCGGGCTGGAAGGCGAGCAGGTAGGCATCGAAGCGGTAGAGCGCGCCGCCCACCGCCAGCAGAATGGCCTGCCGGAAGATGTTGCCGAGCGAGTAGTGCTTCGTCTTCGTGAAGAGGATGACGACGGGGGCGATGAAGAAGAGGAGCTCGACCCAGAACATGAACGCGTACTTGTTCGCGCCGAAGGCGTAGCCGAGGCTGCCGCGCGCGGCCAGGTCGATGAAGCGGACGACGACGAAAAGGAGGCTGCACCACGCCGCCACCTTGGCCAGCTGGCGCAGCATCGGCGTCTCCGGCTTGTGCCCGAAGGCCTTCGACGAGAACGTCGCCTCGAAGACGACGATCGAGAAGCCCATCATGATGCAGCCGATGAGGAAGAGCAGCGGCAGCGACGGCGAGAACCACAGCGGGTGCATGCGCGGCCCGGTGAGCATCATCAGAGAGCCGAGCGACGACTGGTGCATCGTCGCCAGGAGCATGCCGAGGGCGACGATGAAGATCAGGAATTTGTCGAAGAACGCCGTCGACTTCCCGAACTTCTCCAACAGCGCCGGCACGAGCTCGATGTAGAGGACGACGCAGTAGGCCATGATGCAGAGCGCCACTTCGAGCAGCGCGGAATTGAGGTTCCAGTGGTTGATGAAGAGCGGCAGCTTCCACACCTGCCACGGCCGGCCGATGTCGATGACGACGGAGAAGCCGGCGATGGAGTAGCCGAGGGCGCTCGTCAGGATGGCCGGGCGGATCAGCGGGTGGTACTTGCCCTTGTTGAAGATGTAGACGAGGAGGGCCATGGCGTACCCGCCGCAGGCGAGCGCGGTGCCGGTGACGACGTCGAAGGCGATCCAGAGGCCCCACGGGTAGCCGTCGCTGAGCGCGGTCGTGGCGCCGAGGCCGGCGGCGAAGCGCCAGACGATCGTCGCGCCGGCCAGCGCCGCGAGGGCCACGAGAACGAGGAAGGAGCGGGTGAAGAGAGGCCCGCCAACGGCTCTAGCGTTCGTCATGCTCGGCCTCAGATGACTTGCGGTTGCGGAACATCACCGCCCCGAGCAGCGCGTAGAGCGCGATCGGTCCGACGAATCCCTTGTAGATGCCGTGCTGCACGGTCTGCTGGACCTCCGGTACGGGCTGGTCGGTGTGGAAGCGGAAGCCGAGCTCCTCGAACGGAATGTGGGAGAGGTAGAGCACCTGCGTTCCGCCGAGCTCTTTCTCGCCGTAGACCTTCGGGACATAGGTGTTCGGCTCGGTCCGCAGGCGCCGGTGGGCTTCGTCGAGCAGGGCGTCGTACTGCCCGAAGATCACAGCCTTGCGCGGGCAGACTTCGGTGCAGGCCGGCTGCTTCCCCTCGGCCACGCGCTCTTTGCAGAGCTCGCACTTGATCAGCTTCGGCGCGGCCTTGCTCCACTCGAACTTCGGCACGTTGAAGGCGCAGGCCATCGAGCAGTAGCGGCAGCCGACGCAGAGGCTCCCGTCCCAGCTGACGATGCCGTACTTCCCCTTGTGCAGCGCGCCGAGCATGCAGGCGCCGACGCAGGCGGGATCGACGCAGTGCATGCACTGCTTCTTGACGTACGAGCCCGACTCGGCGCGCTGGATGACGTTGCGCGTGGTCTCGTTCAGCCCTTCGGGCGCGTCGTAGAGCTTCGAGGCGCGCGTGTCGGCCGGCAGCGAGCCGGCCTCCTTGCAGGCCACGACGCAGGCCTTGCAGCCGATGCACTTCGTGGCGTCGTAAAGGAGGCCGACGGCGTCGGATGGAACTTTTCTTCGTTCGCGCGCCAATGCCGGCGTCGAGACGACGGCCATCGACGCGGCGATTCCCTTCAAGATCGTGCGTCTGTCCATCGTCTACTCCTCGTCGTTCAGCTTCCGTGAGGCGATGATGCCGCCGCCGACCAGCGCGCCGCCGATGACGCCGGCCACGCCGGTGGCGATGGGGCTGATGCCCTGGTGCTCCGCCCAGATTGGCGGGTACGCGTCGGGCGGGAAGGCGCGCTTGATGTCGACGGTCTCGTGGATGGGCATGGTGAAGACGACGCCCTGCTCCGTGCAGCCGACGCAGGGGTGCCCGATGCCGATCGGCCAGGCGTCGACGACTTCGTTGAAGTGCCGCGTCGAGCAGGCCGCGTGCGTGATCGGCCCCTTGCATCCGAGCTTGTAGAGGCAGAAGCCGCTGCGGTGCCCGTCATCGCCGAACTGCGTCGCGAAGCGCCCGGCGTCGAAGTGCGGGCGGCGCGGGCAGTGGTCGTGGATGTAGCGGTCGTAGGCGAACTTCGGCCGGTTCTGTTCGTCGAGCGCCGGGAGCTTGCCGGCGCGCGCGTACTCGAGCACGGTGGCCAGCAGCGTGTACGGGTTCGGCGGGCAGCCGGGGATGTTGACGACCGGCTTGTTCTTGACGAGCTTGATGACGCCGGTGGCGCCGGTGGGATTCTCGCCGCTCGACGGGACGCCGCCCCACGACGCGCACGAGCCGATGGAGACGACGGCGGCGGCGCGGCTGGTGACTTCGTCGAGCACCTGCAGGCCGGGCTTGCCGGCGAGGTAGAGGTACTTGCCGTTGTCCTTCGTCGGCACGGCGCCTTCGACGACGACGACGTACTTGCCCTCGTTCGCGTTCATGGCGTCCTGCAGGGCCAGCTCGGCGTCGCGGCCGGAGGCGGCCATGACGGTCTCGTGGTAGTCGAGGGAGATGACGTTGAAGATGAGGTCGGCCAGGTCGGGCTGGGAAGTGCGCAGCAGCGTTTCCGTGCAGCCGGTGCAGTCCTGCATCTGCAGCCAGATGACCGAGGGCCGCTTGGCCTTGCCGATTTCCGCGGCCACCAGCTCGGGGCTGAGATGGTTGGTGATGGCCAGGCCGGCCGGCGCGACGACCATCAGTTTGCCGCAGAAGGTGATGAATTGACGGCGGCTCACGCCGGCGCGCGCGAGACTTTCAGCGATGGAGGTCATGGAGTCTCCTTCCGGCGGGCGAGGGTAGGGAAGTGCCGCGCGTTTGCGACGTGTGGGCGATCACCTCACCTGGGTGATAATCGAGCGAGATGTCCGAGCCACTCGACGACGACCGGCTCTACAAGATCGGCGAGGTCTGCCGCATCGCCGACGTCCAGCCGTACGTCCTGAGGTATTGGGAGACGGAGTTCCCTTCCCTGGCCCCGAACAAGAGCGGCGGCGGCCAACGCCTCTACACGCGGCGCGAGATCGACGTGATCCTGCGCATCAAGCAGCTGCTGTACTCGGAAGGGTTCACGATCGCCGGGGCGAAGAAGAAGCTGGAGGTGGAGGAGCCGGCAGCGGGGCCGCCGAAGGACGTCAACAAGGCGCTCCGGCATGTGAAGGAAGAGCTGACGGCGATCCTGCGGATGCTGGACGAATGAAGCGATTAGGGATTAGCGATTCGCGATTAGGCCCGCCCCCCGAATCGCTAATCGCTAATCGCTAATCTGAACAGCGCCGCGATCCGCTCCAGCCCCGCCCGGTCCTCGTCGTCGAACGCATTCAGCCGGTCGGAATCGACGTCGAGCACGGCAATCAACTCGTGATCAGGGCCGAACACCGGCACGACGATCTCCGACTTCGAATTCGGATCGCAGGCGATGTGGCCGGGGAAGGCGTTCACGTCGGGGACGACGATCGTCTCGCGCCGCTGCGCGGCCGTGCCGCAGACGCCGCGGCCGAATTCGATCTGCAGGCAGCCGACCGTGCCGATGTACGGGCCGACGACGAGGCGATCGCCGCAGACGCGGTAGAAGCCGGTCCAGAAGAAGGCCTCGAACTTGTCCGCCAGAACGGAGTTGATCGTTGCCATGAGGGCGATGTCGTCGAGCGTGCCGCCCCCTTCGTCGCGCCAGATGGCGGTGATGGCGGCGTAGCACTCGTCGTAGGCCTCGGTCTTCACGCGAACGCGCTCCGGTAGACGCGCTCGTACTGCTCGGCGGAGCGGTCCCACGAGAAGTCGGCGCTCATGCCGTTGTGCTGGAGCTGCTTCCACGTCTTCGTCTCGCGGTAGTTCAGCGCGCCGATCCACATGGCCAGGTAGAAGTCGGCGTCGCGGCGGCCCTCGAAGCCGAAGCCGTTGGCGGCGTCGAGGTTCGTCCCGTCGAAGGGCACGACCGTGTCGCCGAGGCCGCCGGTCAGGCGCACCACCGGCAGCGTGCCGTAGCGCAGCGCGTACATCTGATTCAGACCGCACGGCTCGTAGAGCGACGGCATGAGCAGCAGGTCGCAGCCGGCGTAGATGCGGTGCGCGAGCGCGGCGTCGAAGCCGACGATGACGCGGCAGCGCTGGGCGTGCTCGTTGCCGATGCGGCGCAACGCATCCTCGTAGTGCGGATCGCCGCTGCCGAGGACGATGGCCTGCGCGCCGGCGTGCAGCATCCGCGGGAGGGCGGCGATGAGGAGATCGATCCCCTTCTGGTCGACGAGGCGGGAGACGAAGCCGTAGAGCGGCGTCTTCGCGGCGTGGCGCAGCTTCATCTCCTTCAGCAGGGCGCGCTTCGAAAGGGCCTTGCCGTTGAGGTGCTCGCGGTCGAAGTTCGAGGCGATGTTCGGGTCGGTGGCGGGATCCCACTCCTCGACGTCGATGCCGTTGAGGATCCCGGTGAGCTTGAACGAGAGGCTGCGCAGGATGCCGTCGAGGCCCGCGCCGAGCAGCGGGGTCTGGATCTCCCGCGCGTAGTTCGGCGACACGGTCGTGACCTGGTCGGCGAAGATGATGCCGCCCTTCATCAGATTGACGTCGCCCCAGTGCTCGACGCCGTCGGGGCGCCAGTAGCGGCTGTGCAGTCCGAGGGCGGCGAAGCGGTCGGCGCCGGCGACGCCCTGATAGTTGAGGTTGTGGATGGTGTAGACGGAGCGCGCGCCGGCGAAGGTCGGGCTGCCGCGCAGCCCGGAGTCGAAGTAGACGGGCAGCAGGGCGGTGTGCCAGTCGTGGGCGTGGACGATGTCGGGAGCGATGCCGAGGAGCTCGCAGCCGCGGATGATGGCCCGGCAGAAGAAGGTGTAGCGCTCGATGCCGTCGTCGTAGCCGTCGAGGCGCGGCGCGTAGATCTGATCGCGGTTGAAGAAGAAGTCGTTCTCGACGAGGACGATGGGGATGTCGGTCCCCGGCAGCGCCGCGCGCCGGTACGTGGCCTCGGCCGCCCAATTGGCCCAGAGGATGTGCGTGGTAGGGAGGATGACGTCCGGCTCGCCGCCGTTGCTCGCGAACCACTCGCGCGCCTGCCGGTAGTAGGGCATGAAGATGACGATCTGATGCCCGAGCTTCGCGAGGGCCTTCGGCAGGGAGCCGCAGACATCGCCGAGCCCGCCGGTTTTGGCGATCGGGGAAACCTCGGCGGTGGCAAAGAGGATCTTCATGAGACCAGGATGGCTGCGTAGCCAACCACGTGCCCGTAATCCTGATTGATGTCGCCCGAGGTGGCATGCTTGAGGAGGCGGGCGCGCGTGGCGCCGAGGGCCTTCGCGGCGACGAGCATGACCGTGGTGGGGATGAAACCGCACATGGAGACGTCGTGCTCGTCGACGGCGTCCCAGAGGCCGCGCGGGTCGAGCTCGACGACCTCGTCGATCGCGAGCTGGTCCTTGCGCAGCGTCGTCTGCTGGTCCTCGTAGTGGTTGAGGTCGGAGCTGGCCACGATGCCGATGTCGCGCCCGCGCACGACTTCGGCGATGGCGCCGCCGATCTCCTCGCAGAGCGCGAAGTTGTGGGTGGCCAGGCAGAGCGGGACGAAGGTGAAGTCGCCGGCCAGCTGCTGTTGCAAAAACGGGAGCTGGACTTCGAGCGAATGCTCGCGGGCGTGGGCTTTCCAGTCGTCGGCGAGCATCGGTGCGCGCTGCATGAGCTCATCGGCGAGCGCCGCGTCGACTTGCGCATCGCCGAGCGGCGTGCGCCACGCGCCCTCGCGGTTGATGGCCGCAAAGTGCCCGTAGCCGGTGTGATTCGGGCAGAGGATGACGTAGCGCTTCGGCAGCGCCGCCGTTTTGTAGAACGCGCCGGCGACGTGGCCGCTGTACATGAGCCCCGCGTGCGGCACGACCGCGCCGAGGAACGGCTCCTTCGCCGGCGGCTCGGGATTCGCGTCGAGGCACTGCGCGACCTGCTTGCGGAGGCGCTCGGGCGTGCCTTCGTAGAACTGGCTGGCGACGGCGGGCGGGCGGGTGGGCATGGCTCAGTCGTGCGGAAAGCTCGGCGCGTACAGCACCGTATTCAAAAACAGCGGCAGCGTCCCCCGCCAGAACAGGCGGAAATGCGGATCGTCGGCGAACGTCACGACGTAGCCGCGGCCGTAGCGCTCGGCGACCATGTAGGCGGAGCCTTTCAACCGGTCGAGCGACTCCGGCCAGGCCACGCCGGCGGCGAGGGGGTTGTCCTTGTCGATGGTGATGATGTTGTCGACCTTGTGCGCGACCGGCAGCATCGCATCCGACCCTTCGATCAGCACGAACGGCGCGCGCGGAACGCCGAAGGTGAAGAAGCTGTGCTCGTTCATCTTCGTGCGGAAGGCGGCGCCCGGCACGCTGAACTCGTGGTAGCGCTCCTCGGCCGGCGGATTCTTGTCGTCGTCCTTTTTCTTCGGCGGCTCCCACAGCTTCACCTTGGAGATCTCGATGTCTTTGTCGCGGAGAAAGCCGCTGGCGCCGCCGACGGCGACGAGCGTGCCGCCGCCGTTGATCCACGACTTCAGCTTTTCGATGCCGGGCTTGCCGAGGCGGTCGTGGTAGACGCCGCCCTCGGGGAGCACGAGGACGCGGTAGTGCGAGAAGTCGGTGCCGCGCAGCGCGTCGGTGGAGATCGTCGTGTGCGGGATGGGCGTGTCGACGTCGAGGGTGTGCCAGAGCATGCCGTACGACGTCGGGTTCGTGCCGTTGCCGCCGACGAGGCCGATCTTCGGATCGCGGATGTAGCGGATGCGCTCGGAGCCGAAGGCGATGCCGCCGATCCATCCGGTCTCGACGGGGAAGAACGCCGCTGACTCCTCGCGGCCGATGCGCTCCAGCGCGGCGTCGACGTCGCTCCTGTTGTTGCCCTTCAGCACGACGAGCGTGCCGCGGGCGAAGGTGCGATCGCCGATGACGATGGCGTCTTCGCTGACGTTGAACTTCACGTCATCGCGCAGCAGACGCCCGGCGACGCGGTAGACGTTCGGCTCGTTGCCGTCAACGACGTAGCCGTAGCCGGCGGCGCGGAAGGGCGGCGGCGCCGGCGCGGCGATCGGCTTCGCCCCCGCGACCGGCGCGGAGGTCGACCAGGCCTCGACGTTCATCGCCAGCGGCAGCGACCACGCCGTGAGGTCGTAGAACTGATCGGGCTCGTCTTCCTGCGTGCGCTGGCGTTGCTCCTCCAGAAATCCTTTCGTGAAGACCGGCGTGCGCTCCAGCAGCGTCTGGACCAGTCCGCCCGAGGGCTGGCGCGTGGAGACGACGGCGGTGCCGGCCGGGAAGGTGCGCGTGTCGTCCTTGCCGCTGTCGATGCGCGTGGCCTTCACCGTCACCGGCGCGGAGAGCGTTCCGATCTCGATCCCCTGTCGCTGCAACATCTCCACGAGCGGCTGGAACCCGGGCGAGCCGGCGGCGAGGAGGAACGTCGTCTCCGGCGCGGCGAGCTGCGTGCGCGCGGCCTCGTACGAGTAGCGCAGCAGCTCCTCGCGGTGCGCGGCGGCGGTGCGCAGCGTCGTCAGGCCGCTGGTGGTGTGGCGGGCGATGCGGTCGGCGAGCGTGTAGACGTTGCCGTCCTCGCGCTGCACGGCCGTGCCGGCGCGGCTGTGCCCGGCGACTTCGTACGTCATCCCGATTGCGCCGTGCAGCGACGGCCAGGAGTCGCCATAGCCGGGATAGAAGAGATCGAAGGTCTCGCCGACGAAGAACGGCCAATGATTTTTCGTGAAGGCCTCGGCATTCGCGCGGCCGAAGACCTCGAGCCAGCGGCTCACGTCCTTCGGCAGGTTGGCGTTGAGGGGCTTGGCGTCGGGCGGGAAGAAGTAGGTCGAGTTGTAGCCCATCTCGTGGAAGTCGACGAAGACCTGCGGCATCCACTGCCGGTACTGGGCGATGCGCGCGCGCACTTCGCGCTGCGACGACCAGGCCCAGTCGCGGTTCATGTCGATGAGGTAATGGTTGAAGCGGCCGCCCGGCCACGGCTCGCTGTGCTCGAAGGCGTCGGGGTTCGGGTTGGGCTCGACGCCGCGGGTGCGCGCGAACCATTGGATGTAGCGCTCGCGGCCGTCGGGGTTAAGCAGCGGATCGATGACGACGACGAGGTTGTCGAGCATCGGCGCCGAGGCGGGATCGTTGACGAGGGTGCTGGCCACGGCCATGGCCGCCTCGGCCGACGACGACTCGTTCCCGTGCACGCCGAAGGCGAGCCAGGCCACGGCGGGGTTGCCCTTGGCGATCTCGCCGGCGCGCTCGGCGCTGACGGAGCCGTTGGCGAGCGAGACGACGTTCGCGCGGATCTGCTCGAGGTTCGCGCGGTTCTTCGGCGAGGTGATGACGGCGAGGATCAGCGGGCGGTGCTCGTACGTCTCGCCGAATTGCTGGACGGTGATGAGGCTCGAGTTTTTCGCCAGGGTGTTGAAGTAGTCGACGATGCGCGGCCACGGCGTGAAGCGGTCGCCGAGCTTGTAGCCGAGGAATTGCTCGGGGGTTTGGGCGAATGCGGTGGCGGCGAGAAAGAGGAGAAGGAGGGCGATTCTGCGCGTCATGCGCGGCAGAGTTTACTCGTTGACGGCGACCTCGTCCTCGATGCTGGCGGACGCGCGCGTGCCGATGCCCAGGCGCTTCATCATCTCGTTCAGCGTCGAGGGCTTGAGCTGCAGCAGCTCCGCGGCCTTCTTCTGCACGCCGTTGGCGAGCTCCAGCGATTGCAGGATCATCGTCCGTTCGTAGCGCGAGACGGCGTCCTTGAGCGACAGGCCGTCGGAGGGGACGATCATGGCCGGCTGCTCCGTCTGCACCGGGAAGCGGAGGTAGTCGGGGAGGAGATCGGCGCCGATGCGCTCGCTCGTGCAGAGGACGACGGCGCGCTCGATCGTGTTCTCCAGCTCGCGCACGTTGCCGGGCCAGCCGTGGTCCATGAGGATGCGCATGGCGTCGGGCGTCAGCTCCTTGACCTTGCGCTTGTTCTCGTCCGCGTATTTTTCGAGGAAGTGCGCGGTGAGGAGCGGAATGTCCTCGCGGCGGCGGCGCAGCGGCGGGAGGGAGACGGTGATGACGTTGAGGCGATAGAAGAGATCCTCGCGGAAGCGGTTGTCGGCCATGAGCTTCGAGAGGTCGGCGTTCGTGGCGGCGATGATGCGCACGTCGACCTTGATCGTCTCCACGGAGCCCAGGCGCATGAACTCTTTTTCCTGGATGACGCGGAGGAGCTTGGCCTGCGTCTCCAGGTTGATGTTGCCGATCTCGTCGAGGAAGATCGAGCCGCCGTCGGCGACCTCGAAGAGGCCGCGCTTGGTGGCGATGGCGCCGGTGAAGGCGCCCTTCATGTGCCCGAAGAGCGACGACTCCAGGAGCTCCGGCGGGAGCGAGCCGGAGTTGACGGTGACGAAGGCGTTGCGCGCGCGCGGCGAGGCGTGGTGGATCGCCTTGGCCACGAGCTCCTTGCCCGTGCCGGACTCGCCGAAGATGAGGATGTTCGAGCGCGACGGCGCGGCCAGGCGGATCAGCTCGAAGATCTTCCGCATCGACTCCGACTTGCCGATGATGTTCGAGTAGGCGTACTTCTCGGAGAGCTCGGCCTTGAGGCGCTCGTTCTCGCGCGACAAGCGCCGCTGCTCGAGGGCCTTGTTGACGGTGAGGACGACTTCCTCGTTCTTGAACGGCTTGGGGATGTAGTGGAAAGCGCCGTGCTTCATGGCCTCGATGGCGCCGTCGATGGAGGAGAAGGCGGTGATGACGATGACGGGCAGCTGGGGGTTGGAGATGCGGACGGCCCGCAGCGTGTCGATGCCGCTGATGCCCGGAAGCATGACGTCGAGGATGACGAGGTCGACGTCGGGATCGCCGTCGAGGACGCTGAGGGCCTCTTCACCGCTGGCGGCCATGAGGACGTCGAAGCCCTCGCGGCGGAGGACGGTCTCCAGGACGTCGCGGAGGACTTCTTCGTCGTCGACGATCAGGATTCGCATGAGAATTCGAATGCAGAATGCAGAATGCAGAATGCAGAATGAACCGCGTCTTTAATTCTGCATTTTGCATTCTGCATTCTGCATTCACTCCTTCGCCGGCAACGTCACGGTAAACTCCGCTCCCGCCCCAGGCGCACTCTCCACCGCGATCTCCCCGTTCGACGCGTGCAGGATCCGCCGGGTGATCGCCAGGCCCAACCCCGTCCCTCCCTGCCCGCGCTTCGTCGTCACCAGCGGCTCGAAGATCCGCCCTTGCAGGTCGGGCGGGATTCCTTTGCCGTCGTCTTTGATACGGATCTGGACGCGGCCGTCGTTCTGCTGGACCGCGATCCAGATGTTGCCACGTTCGGCGACGGCGTCGCGGGCGTTGAGCAGGATGTTGGTCAGAACCTGCTGCAGGTCGTGAAAGTTCCCGTGCACGACGACGTCGGACATCGGCGCGACGTGGACCTGGATCTGCTTCTTCTCCAGCAGGTCCTCGTGCAGCGCCAGCGTGGCGGTCACGAGCTGCGGCACGCTCACCGCCTCGCGGGTGCGCGGGCGGTTGGCGATGAGGTCGAGCAGGTTGTTGACGAGGTTCGAGGCCCGAAACGACTGCTGCTCCATTTTTTTCAGCAGGCGGTACTTCGGATCATCGGGCGGCGTCTCGGCCAGGAGCAGCTGCGCGTACGACGAGATGCCGGTCAGCGGCGTGTTGACCTCGTGGGCGACGCCGGCGGCGAGGAGGCCGAGGGAGGCCAGGCGTTCTTTGTCCTGCAGCTCGCGCTCCAGGCGCACGCGCTCCGTCACGTCGCCGATGACCAGCACGCGCGCGCCGTCGGCCACGTCGCCGGCGGTGAGGGGGCTCGACGTCACCGTCACTTCCTTCTCCACGCCGGCGCTGTTGACGAAGTCGGTCGAGATCGAGCGTGCCCCGCTCTTGCGCAGCATCGCGTACGGCGGAAAGAGGGAGTCGATCGGCTCGTCGACGTTCTCGTCGCCGCCGACCAGCTCCCAGAACGCGTGGTTCGCGGTGAGGATCGTGCCGTCGCTGGCCACCACGGCGATCGCCGACGACGACGACTCGATGATGTTCTCGTTGTACTCCTTGAGCGACTTGATCTCCTCGAGCTGGCGGCGCAGGCGGCCGTAGAGGCGGGAGTTCTCGATGGCCAGGGCAACCGGCGCGCAGAGCGAGCCGACGAGGTGAATGTCGTCGCGCGAGAGCGGCTCCTCGCCGCGGCGCGTGCCGAGGAGCAGGAGGCCTTGCAGCTCGCCGCGGTTGCGCAGCGGGAAGACGTAGCGGTAGCCGGCGCGCAGGAGGAGCCACGGCTTCTCCGTGGCGTCGGGGAGGCGCGGCTCGCTGAGGATCATCGGCCCTTCGTCGGGCATCGGGCCGAATTCGGCGGCGGAGGCGCGGCGGGGCACGCCGTCCTCCGGCTGATAGATGAGGAGCGAGCCTCCTTCGAGCGTGTAGAGGTTCATCCGCTCCACGCCGATCGCGGCGCGCAGGCGCTCGCGCATCATCGAGATCAGCTCGTGCACGTCGTGGAACGTGGCCAGCTCCTGCGCGAACTCGCTCATGGCCCGGCGGTGGCGGTAGCTCTCGCGGTAGACGAACATCTCGATGACCGACTCGATGCGCCCCTTGACCGGGATCAGCACGCCGGCGATCACGAGCCCCGAGGTGAAGGCGAGGAAGTTCCGCTCCAGCGCGGAGCGCTCCTCGATCACGTGCGAGAGGATGAGGTTCACCGTGGAGAAGGCGATCATGCCGAAGGCGAAGACGATCGCGTAGGCGAGGGCCTCCTTGATCACCACCTCGACGTCCCACAGCTTGTACTTGAGGATCGACACCGCGAAGGCCAGCGGGATCAGCGCCAGCGGCAGGATGGCAATCGTCGAGTAGATCGGGCGCACGCTGCCGGTGACGAGGTACGGCACGAGGTAGACGGCGAGGAACGGGAGGAACCCGGCGATCATGCCGAGATAGATCCACTTGATCTGCTTCCGCCCGACGGCGGCGGCGTTGCGGTAGGTGTACGCGAGAGCGACCACCGCCAGCGTGAAGTAGACGGCGAAGTGGGTCAGCTCCCAGCGGTGGATGATGTCGAGCGACTTCAGCGGCGCGGCGATGGCCAGGCGGTTCGAGAAGATGAGGAGGTCGGCGTCCCACAGCGCCAGCAGCGCCGGCGGGACGTAGAGCGCGGCCAGGAGCGACTTCCGCCGCGTCATCGGCCGCGGGAAGACGAGGAAGAAGTTCAGCGTGATCGGCGGCAGGAGGATCATCGCCAGCTCTTCGATGACCTCGAGGACTTTGTAGCTGAAGTCGATGTCGCCCGCCGGCGTGTAGACGTAGACGATGAACGACAGCAAGGTGACGAGGTAGAAGAGGGTCGACTCCCCTCGGCCGCCGCGGAAGAGGGTGAAGAGGCCGATGGCGAGGTAGAGGAAGCCGATGAAGCTGAGGATGAGGTACGAGTAGTCGATCTTCAGCTCGGGGACGCGATACGTCAGGTTGAACGTGCGCCCGCCGCGGGCGACGATCATCGGGACGTTCTGCCCGATCCGGCGCAGGCTCTTCTGCAGCCCCTCGACCTCGGTGGCGGGCTGGTCGCCGATGACCCAGATCTCGTCGCCCGGCTTGAGCCCGGCGGCGGCGGCGTTGCTGCCGGGATCGACGCTCTTGACGGCGATGATTCCGTTGGGATGGCGGGTGAAGGTGAAGTCGATCCGCTCGAAGGAGGAGCGCTTCCGCTGGAAGGAGGCGAAGGCGCCCGCGACGATCGCCAGGGTCAGCAGGACGACAACGAGGTTCAGAAGGGCGGAGCGTCGCATGGATTCCGTGGGGACGAGGGCCATTCAACCCGAGTGCCGCGCCAGTTGTCGATCTAAATCGTTGAATGCAAACGTCCGGTCCATTGAATCGCCTCTGATCTGCACCGGTTTTTGTTCAATGGACCGGATTTGCGGCGCAGATTATTGAACCGGGAAGCGGCAGACGTCGCGGAGAAGGCAGACATCGCAGTTCTCCTTGCGCGGCCGCCGGCTGCAGAGGTCGAGGATGCCGAGGCGGCAGAGGGCGAAGTCGTAGCGGACGGGATCGGCGGCGTCGAACGTCGCCAGCCGCGTGGTCAGGGCGCGCGCGGTCTTCCAGTCGGCGCTCCGGCGGCGATTGAGGCCGAGGAAGGTGGCGATGCGGTGGACGTGGGTGTCGACCGGCATGACGAGCTTGGCCGGATCGACGAAGGTCCAGAGGCCGAGGTCGGGCGGGTGGCGGCGGACCATCCAGCGGAGATAGAGGTTCATGCGCTTGCAGGCGGAGCCGTCGCGCGGGCTGGTGAGGAGGTATTGCAACGAGCGGTTGGCGGTTAGCGGTTGGCGGTTGGGGGAGCGCAGCTCGTCGATGAAGCGGGTGAGCGATGGGCCGATGTCGTCGTCGCTGGCGTCGTAGCACGTTCGGAAAAGCTCGCCGAGGGAGCCGTGCTTCTCGATCGCCGCCGAAATGCATTCCAGAAACACGACGAGGTCGGCCGTCTTATGAAAACGGTGCGTGAACTCCCCTAACCGCCAACCGCTAACCGCCAACCGCTTCACGTACGCAAACGGAGAAGGCCCCATCTTCGCGAGAACGGAGCCAACGTTCTTCACGATGATCTCCGCCCGTCCGTACGCGAACGCCGCGGCGATCAGCCCCGCCACCTCCTGGTCGAGCGGGTCGTCGTAGCGGCGCACGAGCTCCAGCGGGTCAGGGGAGATCGTCGAGACATCGAACGTGGCCACGAGCTCGTCGAGGCGCTGGTGCAGCATGGCCTGCCGCAGCGGGCGTGACCTCACTTCGCCTCCGCGACGACGTTGCCGTCCTGGTCGAGCCAGCGCACGGCGGCGGGATGCACGTTGATGTCGATGCGGACGTACGGCGAGGTCAGCGCCTGCGTGACGATGCTGCCGGCGGCGGGGGCGTTGATCTTCGTCTTGACCGTGACGAGCTTCGCGTCGCCGCTGACCTCGGTCGGCTCGATCGACCAGCCGCCCGTGGAGCGCCGGCCGAGGGTCAGCGTGACGACCGAGCCGTCGACCGTGATCGACGGCTTCGTCGACTCGGCGCCGTACGATCCTCTGTCGATTACGCGAAAATCCATGGTCGTCGTACACGCAACAAGCAACAGAGCGACAATGGCCGTTCTCATGGCCGCGTTCAACATCAAAACCTCGACCCGAATTTTCCGTCTAAAGAGCCTCGGAGAACGTATGCGCCGGTCCATCATCGCCCTTTTCGTTTTCCTCGCCACTCTTCCCTGCTTCGCCTCGATCACCGGCACCGTCATGAACGGCGACGGCGCGGCGGTCGGCGGGGCGAAAGTCTCGGTCTTCGCGCCCGAGACACTCGTCGAACGGCGCCTGCGCGCGGTCTCGCCCACGCCGCAGCGGAAGGCGCTGGGCACGGCCACGACGGACGCGAACGGCAGCTTCCGCGTCGACGTGCCGAAGGAGCAGAGCTTCGTCGACCTCCGCGTCGACGCGGCCGGCTACGCGCCGGAATCGATGTGGAGCGCCGCCACCGACGAGGCCGGCGCGATCGTGCTGACGCGGGCGGCGATGAAAACCGGCACGATCACCGCGAACGGCAAGCCGGTCGCAAGCGCCACGGTGGCCTGGCTCGGCATCTCCGGCGTCGATTCCCTCGCCGTCACCGACGCCGCCGGCAAGTACAGCGTGCCCGATCCGGCCAAGTGGGCGATCCGCATCGTCGTCATCCATCCCGATTACGGCGTCTTCATCGAGACGATGATCCGCGACGCGGCCAAGCTGACGCCCGACCGCGCCATCACGCCGGGCGTGAAGCTGACCGGGCGCGTCGTCGCCGAGGATGGCACGACGCCGGTAGCGGGGGCGGAGCTGTTCCTCGATCACTGGCCCGCCGGCAAGACCGCGGGCGACGGCACGTTCACGATTGCCCATGCAAAGAAGGACTGGCAGGAGCTGGACGCATGGCTCGGCGCGCGCGTCGCGCACCGCGCGCACGCGGAGACGGCGGTGACGCTGAAGCTCGGCAAAGGGGCCGCTCTCAGCGGCACGCTCCTCGACGCCAAGACGAAGCAGCCGGTCGCCGGCGCGACGATCGCGCTCATGCCGGCCGGCAACGGCTTCGGCGCCGAGGTCGTGAACAACGCCATCACCGACGACAAGGGCAACTACTCGTTCGTCAACGTCGTGCCCGGCAATGTCGCCGTCGACGTCACCCGCCCCGGCTACTACGCCGCGCGCAGCGAGGCCGCGCTCGTGGCCGGGCGCACGGTGCAGAAGCCGCTGTACGGAACGCCGCTCGGCACGATCTCCGGCACCGTCGTCGACGAGGACAAGCGCCCCGTCGCCGCCGCGCACGTGACGACGCGCGCGGCCTCGCGCGAGCCGATGAACTTCATGGCCATGGGGCGCATGCCGGCGCGCGGCGCGTACAGCGGCCCGGACGGCCGCTTCGTCGCCCGCGACGTGAACACCGAGAGCGACGTCATCGTCGACGCCGCGAAGAAGGGCTACCCGTCGGCGCACACGTCGGCGATACGCCTCGCCGCGGGTGAGAAGAAGAGCGGCATCACGCTGACGATCCCGCGCGGCCTGGCCTTCAGCGGCCGCGTGCTCGACAGGAACAACCGGCCGGTCTCCGGCGCGGCCGTGGAGATGACGCAGTCGAACCCCGATCCGATGGCCGGGATGCGCCGCATCATGGCCTCGGTGATGAACCGCCCGAACGACGACGCGGTCCGCTCGGCGAGCGACGGCACGTTCACCGTGCGCGTCAAGGAAGGGCGCTACGACGTCGTCGTCAAGGCCGAGGGCTACGCGGCGAAGACGCTGCGCGCGCAGACCGTCGCCGCGGGGATGAAGCCGGTCGACGTCGTCCTCGATCCCGGCGTGGAGATCACCGGCCGCGTGTCGCGCGGCGGCGCGGGCGTGGAGGGCGTGATGGTGGCGACGATGTCGATGACCGAGGGGATGACCTCGTCGACCACGGGCCCGGACGGCTCGTTCCGCCTCACCGACCTCACCCCCGGCGCGATCATGCTCGTCTTCGCCCGCCCCGACGCCTTCATCCAGGAGATGCGCAGCGTCACCGCGCCGGCGAAGGACGTGAACATCGAGCTGCCGCAGGGCGGGCGCGTCAGCGGCCACGTCGTCGACAAGGCCACGCACCAGCCGGTGACATCGTTCCAGGCCGGCGTGTCGACGTCGCGCAGCGGCGGAGGCATGGTCATCCAGACGCCGCCGATGCTGAAGTCGTTCACGAGCGACGACGGCGCGTTCACGCTCGAGAACGTGAAGCCCGGGCCGACGCAGGTCGTCGTCAGCGCGCCCGGCTACACGCAGGGGCACGCCGCGAACATCGAGGTCGAGGACGGCAAGAGCGCGCCCGAGGTCACCGTGGAGCTCGACACCGGCGTCAAGCTCACCGGCAAGGTTACGGGGCCGGACGGCGCGCCGCTCTCCGGCGTCACCGTCGCTCCCGACATGACGTCGCGCGGCGGCCGGATGATGCGCTTCGACGCCATGGGAAGCTCGGTCGTGACCGACCCGAACGGCGAGTACACGGTCGAGGCGCTGGAGCCGGGCGAGAAGACGTTCAACTATTCGCACAGCGGCTACCTGACCGAGACGCGCACGGTGAATCTCACCGGCACGCAGGTTCGCAGCGACGTGCAGCTGTCGTCGGGAATGCGCATCGCCGGCGTCGTCATCGATGAAGGCGGTACGCCGGTGGCGGACGCGGTGGTGCGGGCCTCGTCGGCGAGCGACGCCACGTTCGGCCGCGAGGCCCACAGCGACGCCGGCGGCAATTTCCTCCTCGAAGGGCTGGCGCCAGGTCACTACACGTTCAACGCGACCAAGAGCGGCTACGCGAACGGGATCGCCCGCGACGTCGACGTGGCCTCGGGCGCGCCGGTGCGGTTGATCATGAAGAGCGGCGGGACGATCTCCGGCCACGTCAGCGGCCTCACGGCCGACGAGCTGCAGCAGGCGAACGTGACGGCCTCGGGGGTCGGCGTGGGGAACGCCACGGCGCCGGTCGACGCCGGTGGCAACTACCGCATCGACGGCGCGCCCACCGGCAGCGTGCGCGTCTCCGCGCGCGTCGGCGGGCCGATGTTCGCGGGGTCGACGAAGTCGTCGGAGCCGAAGACGGTCGTGCTCGAGCCCGGCGGCAGTGTCACCGCGGACATCGAGTTCAAGTCCGACACGGTCGTGCGCGGCCGGGTCACGCGGGCCGGGCAGCCGGAGCGCAACGCCACAGTGATGTTTTTCCCGAAGAGCGGAAAAGCCCAGACGAGCGCCACCACGCAGACGGACGGCACCGGCTACTACGAGCTGAGCGGCCTGGCCGACGGCCCGTACAGCGTGCAGGTGATCGACTTCAACCGCATGGCGCCGTACTGGACGGCGTACAGCGTCAGCGGCTCGGGGACGTTCGACGTCGACATCCGCACCGGCATCGTGCGCGGCCGCGTGCTCGACGCTACGAACGATCAGCCCCTCAATCAGGCCCGCGTGGAGCTCCGCCCCTCCGGCAGCGAGTCGCCGGGCAACACGATGGCCGCGGCGACGGACGCCGGCGGAAACTTCTCGCTGCCCGCGGTGCCGCTCGGCGCGTACCAGATCAGCGCCGACTTGGACAACTACGGCCACACGATCAAAGACGTGCAGGTGCAGGAGGCGCCATCGGACGTGGAGCTGAAGCTCTCGCCGTCGGCGGGGATCGTGCTGAACGTCGTCGACGGCCGCGACGGGCGCCTCCTCTCCGCGCAGCCGCGCGTGGTGGACATGCAGGGCCGCGCCATCGACACCGGCTTCCGCTTCAACAACACGCCGGAGCCGCTGAAGATCGACGTCTCCCCCGGCACGTACCGCGTGACGCTCTACGCGAACGGCTACGCGGCGAAGACGATCACGGTGACGGCGCCGTCGTCGCAGAGCGTGCCGATGACGCCCGGCGGCACGCTGCAGATCAAGTCGAAGAGCTCCGCGTCCGACCTGCGCTTCCGCCTGATCGACGGCAACGGCCTGCCCTACGGACGGCTCGGATTCAACGAAGGGACGTACCCGCTGCTGGCCTCACCGGCCGTGACGACGCTGCCGAACGTCGCGCCGGGCGTGTTCCGCCTGGAGGTGCTGGACAAGACCGACCGGGTGGTGAATTCGACGAGCGTGACGGTCGCGGACGGGATGCCGACGACGGTCGAAATCTAGGACTGAGCGATGAGGACTGAGGACTGAGGCTGCGCTCAGGCGCGATCTCGCGTCCGCCGCAGGCTCAGTCCTCAGCACTCAGTCCTCAGTCCTCGTCTTCCATCCCCACCGGCTCCGGAATCTCCGCCACGGCCTCGAGCGGCACGCGCTCGGGGCGGACGGCGGCGGCCGCGCCGAAGTTCTTGCGGTACTTCTCCAGCCGCTTGAAGAGATGGTGCAGGTCGTACGTCAGGCGCATGACCGTGCGGCGGAGCTTGTACTTCACGCGCTTGAAGGCCTCGAGGTCATCGCTCCGCAGCGTGGGCAGAAAAGCCTGGATCTCGGCGATGCGCTTGCGCACTTTCTCCAGATCCTTGTCCTGGACGTTGAGAAAAACTTCCTGGCCGTCGACGAGGAGCGGCTCGATGCCGCTCATCTGATCGTCGAACCACTTCCAAAGCTGGATCAGGTCGATGCGGCGGCCCTTGGAGAGGAAGCGCGTCTCCAGCAGGTCCTGGCGGAAGTAGCCGAAGAGGCGGCGGTCGTCGGTGCGGTTGAACTCCTCGTCGGTGAGGTTGCGGACGTTCCAGACGCCGTAGCGGATGATGTCGTTGCGCGTGCTGCGCAGCTGGCGGATGGTCTCCTCGAGATGTTTGAAGGGAAGCTGGGCGAGGGCTTGCGGTTCGGTGGTCATTGGCCGGCGAAGAATAGCATTGCGCTCGATATACTCGGCCGCGTGCGGAAATGGGCCGGCCTCGGCATCGTCTGGCTCTGGATCGTCGTTCTATTCGCCACGCATTGGGGCGACCGCTCTCCTTACTCGTACGGCTGGGCGATTTTCCACGGCCATTCCGCGCGTCTCCTCGGCACGGTGGTCAATCCCGACGCCGTCGTCGTCTACCCCGTCACCCTCTTTTTTTACGACGGGGAGACGCCGCGCAACTGGGGCGACTCCCCCAATTTCCGCCTGCCGTTCCATTCCTTCGTCGCGGCCACGGCCGCGGCCTTCACGCGGTCGTATCTGCTCGCGAACGACCTGGTGAACGTCGGCGCGCTCTGCCTGCTCGCGCTGGTGGCTGTCAATGCCGCCCGGCTCTACAAGCTGCGCACGGGAGCGGTGCTGTTGGCGCTCCTGACGATCGCGTCGCTGCCGTTCGTCGTCACCTACATCGGCCAGCCGATGCATTACATCGTCGGGATCACGATCAATTTTCTGGCCGTGATCGCCGCCGTGGCGTTGAGCGAGGACGATCTGCGCAAGCCTCTCCTCTCGGGCCTGCTGCTGGCCATCGTGATGCTCAATTACGATGCGTATATTTTCGCCGCGGCGCTCGCGGTCTATATTTTGTTTTTCGTCCGCTTCCGGCGCGTCGCCGACTACGCAATCTTCATTGTGGTCAGCGTTACGCCGGTCGTCGTCTGGGTCGAATTCCTCAGGTTCCTCACCGGAGACAGAGTTTCCCGAATGATTCAAAGGACGTTCATCGAGCCTATCGTCTACGCGTGGACGGAGTTTCTGAAACATCCCCTGACGTATCCATTGCAGCCGTTTCTCGCCGCGCATGTCGGATTGGACATGACCTGGCACTTCGTTCTGGCGATGGTCTACTGGCCGATCGTCGTCGTCATCGTCGCCGGCACATGGTATTTTCGCCGCGAGATTCCACCAGGCCGCCTGACGCTGATGATCGCGCTGCTGTTGTCGGCGTTTTTTCTGCATCAAGTCGTCACGGCCGGCTACGACTGGGAGAACAACCCGCGCCGCGCCGTGCCGGCCGTCTTCGCGCTGGCATGCGTCTATTGCTGGCTCGCCGATCGTTTGTGGCCGCGCAAGGCCTGGCGCGCGGTATTGATCGCGGTGTTGCTGATCAGCGGCACACTGGCGATGGCCGACGTCGTATTCGACACTCCGGTGATTACGTATCTCTCCACCGGCCAGGCGGCGCAGAGCAATCCGAAAGAGCCAATCACGATTCAATTCATGCGCTTCAATCAGGCCACAATGCCGACGTTGATGTCGGACGAGCGGCGCGTATGGCGGGATCTCGGCCGGGCCCGATGGCCCGAGCGCAACGTCGTGCTGCCGTTTCTGTTCGCGCAGTTTTTCAATGCGTTTTTTTGCTGCGCGCTTTTGTGGCTCTTATCGCGGGCGCGGCTCCTGTCGCGTCATGCCGCTGCGATCGCGGCGATCGTATGGCTGCTGAGCGCCGTTCGATTCATCTGAGCCGGACGAATTCCGAGTCCGTCGTGGCGTTGTTGACGACCGAGGCGTACGCGACGACGCGGCCGTCGCCGCCGACGACCTCGACACGCACGCGGCCGTCGAGCACGGGCGACGCGCTGAGCTCGCGCAAGGAGAACTGCAACTGCTGGTGGGGGCCGACGAGCCGGTCGACGGAACCGAGGATCTTGCCGCCGTTGTCGAAGAGCGTGAAGCGCAGCGCCGCCGAGCCGCCCGTCACCTCCGCCGCGCCGACGTTCGTACGGAAGGCGGTGTCGTTCTCGATGCGGATTGCGTCGGCGCTGTCGCCGTTGCCGAGGGCCTCGGCCACCGGCACGGCCACGGACTCGTCGCCGCCGCCGGCATCCGACGTGTTCCGCAGCCACACCACCCACCCGGCCGGCAGCTCGAATATGCCCGAGCCGTGCACGCCCTGGATCGGATAGAAGCTGAAGCCGCCGCCGTTGCTGGCGCTGGTGTTCACGACCTGCCCGAAGCTGTCGTAGATCGTCTCGCGCGCAAAAGGCGCCGGAAACGGCAAGACCGTATGCCAGAACCGAACGGTGCCCCACGACGTGCCGTTCGATCCGCGGACGTTGCCGATGACGGGAGCGGCGAACGTCCCGGCGCGCGGCTGTTGCGCCTTGATGAAGCGGGGATCATTGCCGGGAGCGACGAGCGACGCGTAGCCGTGCACCCGGGCCGCGCCGGCGACGATCTGAATCTGGATATATGGATAGACGCCCTGATCGCTGGGCAGTCCCGGCATGCGGAACTGCACGTGGCCGTACGGAGCGATGTCGACGTCCTGCGACCAGCGCTGGCCGCTGATCAGAAGGTTGAAAGCGGTGAAGCGCACCGTTCCCGGCTGGCCCGCGGTCTCGATGACGCCGAGGTTGGCGCGGTAGGGCTCAAAAATGAAGAGCTGGATCGTGAATTGGCCGGCGTCGCCCACGCCGACGGCGTCGCTGGCGGGCACCGCTTCGATTCCCTCGCCGAGGCCGCGCGCCGCGTCGACCGTCCGGCTCCAGGCCTGCACATTGCCGCTCAGAGCCAGCGTGCCGAGGCCGTCGGCGGCGAACAGCTGGGCCACGACGTCGCGGAAGACGGCCACCTCGCCCGGCGCGACGCCGACGTTGACCGCGCCGAACGTCGTCGTGCCGTCGGCGCCGCTCGGCGTGAAGATGATCGTGGCCGTGACCGCCGACGACGCTTTGTTGAAGAGAAAGAGATCGCTTCGCCACCGCGCGCCGTCGAGGCCGTTCGCATGCGCGACGGCGACGATGTGCTGCGCCGCCGCGGGCCGCGCCGTCAGCGGCTCGTCGCCCGAGAACTTCACCACCAGCGACCAGGAGAGCAGGCGCCCGACGCCGTTGCCGTGCGTGTCGGCGACGACGAGCTTCCAGACGCCGGCGATGGACTTGCCATTGAAGATCGTCAGCGGCTCGAGCGGCTCGATGTCGGAGCCGAACGTGGCGTGGATGTCGGGAACGCGGTCGAGCGACGGCGCGAAGAGCGTGCGCGTCGTGCCGTCGGGCGCGACGAGCGTGATGCGCAGGTCGCCGCGCGACGGATGCTCGATGTCGACGCGCACGAGGAGGCGGTCGACGGGGCGCGTATCGGTGACGAGCAGCGTCGACGTCGTGTCGGTGTTCGCGATCGGCACGCCGTGGTCGCTGCTCTGGAGGATCGTCAGCTCGCCGCGCGGCATGGCGCTGCAGCCGGTCAGGATGCCGCGCCTGGTCATCGATGCGCAAATCGTGGCCGCGTGCGCGCCGCCGTAGAGGGCGCGGTCGGCGTCGAGGAGCTTGCGGGCCATGACGTTGAACGTCGGGTCGGGCGGGACGCCGAAGGTCCCCTCGAGCACGATCGTGTCGGCGATGCGCCGCCCCTGCTCGACCCCGTTCTGCTGCACGAGCGCTTCGAAGATCTCGCGCAGCGCCGACGACCAGATCTCGCCGTTGCGGTGCTCGGTGCCGGCCTGCGTGGACACGACGTAGTCGGCCATCGTCTTGGTCGAATCGACGCGGCGCAGGCAGTCGGCGCCGGCGGCGTAGCCGCAGTTCTGCGAGGCGTCGTCGCCGCCGCAGCGCGCGTCCCAGTCGGCGATGCAGTACGGATCGCGGCCGCCGGCGATGGTGCCAACGTAGTTCTGCGAGAACGACCAGTAGTCGCCGAAGCCCTCGCCGAGGGCGCGCGACTGCTGCGAGGCCAGGCCGCCGAAGACGCCGGGGTCGATCCAGTCCTGAATGGCGTGCCCGAACTCGTGCAGCATGATGTCGGAGTCCTCGGCGTCGTCAGTGCCGCCGTCGCCGAAGAAGAGCTGGCCCATCCCGTTGGCATTGCCGCCGACGTACGCGGAGTTGTCGGCGCCGTTGAACGCGTGCGGATCGACAGGGATGGAGTAGCCGACGATGCGCCGCTCGCCGGTGAAGCCGAGCGACTGCATGTAGCGCTGCGAGCGGTCGAGATGGAAGTAGGCATTGACTTCCTCGAACTGCGGTTGGGAGCGGTCGAAGAAGAGCGGCTGCGCGGCGTCGGCGTGGGCGGTGAAGGGCGGGTCGGTGTCGACGATGGCGACGTTCGGCCCGGCGAGCATGCCGGCGGGCGGGAGGTCGGGGAGGTCGACGACGGTGTAAGCGGCGTCGGGCACCGCGGACGCGGCGTTGTTTTGGTCGCGCAGGGAGGGGTCGTTGAGCTTGGCGACGGGATTGGGGTCGAAGACGCGGGCCTTGGCATTCCAGACGAGGGACTCGGTGCGGATCTCCGCGCCTGAGTCGTCGATGTAGTGGATGGCCGCGGCGTCGGCGATGCGGCGCGCCGGCCGCGCTTCGCCGTTGACGAGGACGTAGACCTCTGTGGAGTGCGCCGGCCGTGCCGGCGCTCTGATAGCGGCGGCACGGCCGCCGCACTCCACACCATCGCGCTCGATCACCGCGCTGCCGACGACGTCGACGCCGTCGATGGTCTGCCGGTATGTCCGCCACGTCGCCGTCAGCGACTTCCGCTCCAGCACGAGGCGGAGCGTGTACGCGGCGAAAAGGGCGGCGCAGGTCACGCCCGCGATGATACGGGTACCGGCTCTTTTTCAGCCGCGACTTGCACGTTGGCCACGGGCAGCGAGAAGAAGAACGTCGTCCCCGCGCGCTCCTTGCTGTCGACCCAGATCGCGCCGCCGTGGCGCTCCACGATCTGCTTGGTGATGTAGAGGCCGAGGCCGAGGCCGCCGTAGTTCGTCGAGCTGACCTGGCGTCCGCGGTGGAAGCGCTCGAAGACCTGCCCGAGCTCGTCGGCGGGGATGCCGATGCCGCGGTCGCACACGGCGGTCACGAGCTGGTCGCCGCGGTCCTCGACGGTCACGTGGATGTCGCTGCCGTCGGGCGAGTACTTCGCGGCGTTCTCCAGCAGATTGCCGAGCACCTGCTCGAGGCGGTCGCGGTCGCCGAGCACTTCCTTGTCCGCGTCGGGCACTTCGACGTGAATGGTGCGCTCGCTGCCGGCGGGGTGGTGGTGCACGACCTCGCGCACGAACGAGGTCCACTGGATCGGCTCGCGGCGGATCTCCAGGCGCCCGGTCTCGATGCGGGAGACGTCGAGCAGCTCGAGGATGAGGCGCGACATGCGGTCGATCTGGTCGAGGGCGATGTCGAGGTACTCCTCCGACGTGGCCAGATCGTTCTCGCGGATCAACGCCTTGGCCAGCTGCGTGTAGCCCTTGATCGACGTGACCGGCGTGCGCAGCTCGTGCGAGGCGATGGAGAGGAACTCGTCCTTGAGCCGCGACAGGTCCTCGACCTTGCGCCGGGCGTCGACCTGTTCGGTGTAGAGCTTGGCGTTCTCGATGGCCAGCGAGGCGCGCTCGGCCAGCACCTCGGCGAGGGGCAGGTTTTCCTCGCTCATGGCCCGCTCGGGATCGTTCGCGGCGATGACCATCGCGCCGAGCATCTCGCGCCGCGTGCGCAGCGGGAGGATCAGCAGCGAGGCCAGCTTCATGTGCGGGACGTGGTACGACGTCGCGTCCGTCTGGGCCGGGCCGCCGCCGACGTTCTGCGTCAGCGAGGGATAGCCGGTGGCGACGACCTGGCCGATGATCCCTTCGCCGACGACGAGCGGCTGGCGATAGATGTAGGACCAGGACAGGCCGAGGGACGCCATGTCGCGGTGGTAGATCGAGGCGACGCGGAGCTCGTTGGAGTCGGGGGCCTTGAGGATGACGGCGGCCCAGTCGCCGAGGACCTCGGCCACGCGCTCGGCGATGGCCTGCGTGACCCAGCCGGGATCGATGTTGCTGGCAAAGAACGCGCCGGCGTCGGCGAGGATCTGGGCCCGCTCGGCCTGCACCTGCATCGACTCCTCGAGCAGGCGCCGCTCGGTGATGTCGCGGAGGGTCACGATGACGCCGGTGAGCTTCCCATCCTCGTGCAGCGGCGTGGCGTTCATCGACACGGCCACGCGGCGGTCCTCGCGGGCGATCATGACCGTGCGGTCCTGCACGGCCTGGCCGGTGGAGAGGGCCTGCGCGGCGGGGAGCTCCTTGGCGTCGAGCGGCGCGCCGCTCTCGCCGCGCAGCCGGTAGACCTCGGCCTGCTTGAAGATGGGAACGCCGACCTCGGACGAGCCGAGGAGCGTCTGGCCGGCGGGATTGATGAAGACCGTTTTGCCTTCGCCGTCGAAGAGCATCACGCCATCGGACATCCCGGCGATCATCGTCTCCGTCCGCCGGACCTGCCGCGTGACCTGCTCCTTGAGCCGCTGCTCGATGCGCCACACCGTGAAGGCGGCGACGATGAGGATGATCAGCGTGACGACGACCATCAGGATCGACAGGCCGAGGCGCATGCTGGTCATGCGGTCGAGATCGGCGACCTGGCGGCGGCGGTGGGCGTCGAGGATGACGCCGGTGAAGTCGGGCGCGGCGCGGTGCTGCCGCGCGGCCTCGAGCAGCACCTGGTTGGCCTCGTCGATGCGGTTGGCCTGGGCGAGGTCCATCTCCTGCTTCGTGAGCCTCCGCATTTCGGCGAAGTGGCGCCGCAGGTCGCCGATCAGCTGGACGTCGTGCGGATCGGTGGCCAGCTGCATGGCGTTCGTGTTGGCCTTCTGGAAGTTGCGCACGGCCTCGTCGTACTTCTGCTGGAACTGCGGGTTGCGCGTGAGGTGGTAGCCGCGCGCGGCAGAGATGATCGTGGTCGTGTCGTCGTCCATGGCGTTGACGTTGTCGTTGAGCGGCTCGGAGCCCTGGATGATGCGGTACTCCTGCTGCTTGCCGGTCTGCAGGACGGTGAGCGTCAGCGTCAGCCCGATGACAGCGAGCAGAGCCAGCGCGGCAAAGGCGCCCCAGAGCGTCCTGCGAATGGAGGAATCCACGACGGCTGCGCCAGATGCAATTTTCACGCCGTGGAAAGCGCTGAATCTAAACCATTTGCGGCGGGCACCGCGGATGCAGAGAGTTGGCTTGGGAGGATTTATGGCTCTCAGACCGCTGCGAAATGCCACGATTTCGTTCGGCCTCGTGTCGATCCCGGTCCGTTTCTACACGGCCACGAAATCGGAAGACGTCCACTTCAATCTCCTGCACGCAAGCTGCGGCACGCGCGTGAACCGCAAATGGTGGTGCCCGCATCACGAGAAAATCGTCGACTCCGACGAGCTGATCCGCGGCTACGCCGTCTCGAAGACGAAGTACGTCACCTTCGAAGACGAGGAGATCGAGGCGCTGGAGACCGACAGCAACCGCGCCCTCGACATCACCGAGTTCGTCGACCTCGGCGAGATCGATCCGATCTTCTTCGAGAAGGCCTACTTCCTCGGCCCCGCCCCCGGCGGCGGGAAGACGTATAAGCTCCTGGCCACAGCCATGAAGAAGGAGAACAAGGCCGCCGTGGCGCGCTGGGTCGCGGCCGGCAAGGAGCACCTCGTGGTCATCCGCCCGTACGAGAAGGGGCTGGCCCTGCACACGATGTTTTACGCGGACGAGGTGCGCGACTTCGGGGCCATCGACCTCGAGGACGTGGCGGTGCGCGAGAAAGAGATCCAGCTCGCCGAGACGCTCATCAACGAGCTGACGGAGGCGAAGTTCAATCCGATGCAGTTCAAGGACGAGTACCGCCAGCGCCTGCTCGAGCAGATCCGCAAGAAGGCGCACGGGAAGGCCATCGAGATCGAGGAGCGGGAGGAGAAGAAGGGCGGCGAGGTGGTCGATATCATGGAAGCGCTGCGCCGCAGCCTCGGCCAGGGCCGCGCGCCGGCCAAGCGGGCCGCGCCGCGCCGTACCGCGTCGCGAAAACGCGCGCCGGCTAAGAGGAGGAAAGCATCGTAGACCGCCTTCTCAAGAAGTACCGCGCCATGCGCGACTTCAAGGCCACGCCCGAGCCGGCGGGCGGGAAGCCGCGCAAGGCCAAGCTGCCGATCTTCGTCATCCAGAAGCACCACGCCTCGCGGCTGCACTACGACTTCCGCCTGGAGATGGAAGGCGTGCTCAAGTCGTGGGCGGTGCCGAAAGGGCCGTCGTACGACCCGGCTACGAAGCGCCTGGCCATGATGACCGAGGACCATCCGTACGACTACGCGTCGTTCGAGGGAGTGATCCCGGCCGGCAACTACGGCGCCGGGAACGTGATCATCTGGGACGAAGGCGGATGGGAGTTCATCGAGCCCGGCGACGATCCGGTGAAGGCGCTGAAGTCGGGGAAGCTGACGTTCCGGCTCTACGGGAAGAAGATGTTCGGGGAGTGGGCGCTGGTGAAGATCAAGGGGCGCTACGGCGACAAAGGGAACGAGTGGCTGCTGCTCAAGCACCGCGACGAGTACGCAAACGCGAAGGTGGACGTGACCGAGGTGGCGCCGCTGTCGGTGGTGTCGAACAAGGACGTCGACGAGATCGGCAGCGAGCGGACGTGGATCAGCAACCGGCCGGCCTCGGGACGCGCTCGGACGCTGGCGGACAAGCTCTCTGCTAAGCGCCCATCTCCCGCGCCGCGATCTCGAGCAGCTTCTTCTCGGAGTCGAAGCTCGCCCGCTCGACCGAGTCGGAAAGCGGCACCCACACGGCGTCGTCGACCTCGCTGAGCTGCGGCGTGAGCGTGCCGCCGGTGTACTGCATGAGGTAGAAGTCGACGCGCTTCTTCACCAGCGTGTCGGCGATGCGGAAGAAGTACTCGATGGTGTCGAGAGGCTTGACGATCTTGGCCTCGAGCCCGGTCTCCTCGCGCACTTCGCGCAGGGCCGCATCCTCCGAGGTCTCGCCCTGGGCGACCGCGCCCTTGGGCAGGCCCCAGCGCGTGCCGCCGCGCGTGGCGATCATGGCCACGTAGGGACGGCCGTGGAGAACGGTGATCACCGCACCGCCCGAGGAATGCTCGTGGCGGACATTCCCGCGCCTTCCGGACGCCATGCGGGCGCGATTCTACGCGCCTTTTCGGCCGTGACGTTTCGGTGAAATTGGCGTACGATTTTGGTGCGAGTAGGAGACAAAGGAGGGTCGGCCATGGCCTGGCTCGGAACCGTTACCGTCGTCGGACTCGTCGTTCTCGCCGCTCTGATCTGGGTGCTCGTCCGGATGCGGATGAAGGACCATCTCGAGGAGATCATGGCGAAGTGGAAGGGCAGCAGCCGCATCGTCTGCCGCGCCGACTTCCTCGAAGGGATCGAGAAGATCCCGGTCTGCCTCGCCCTGGCCGAGGACGTGATCCACTACGAGAACGCCGACCTGCAGGCCTCGCTGGACCTGCGCCACATCGACGAGATCGAATACGACGACGAGACCGCGACCGGGCACTCGGTCGTCGGCAAGGCCCTCCGCCTTCGCTCGCACGGGCACGCGTTCGAGTTCGTCCTCGATCAGGCCACGGCCAGACGCTGGGAAGAGCTCCTCCCCCCACGGAGTTTCGCCGAGGCCCCCGCCCGCGCCGTCTGAAATGGGCTGGGCGCCCTCCTCGTTGAGCAGTGCCGTCGGGGTGTAGCGCAGTCTGGTAGCGCACCTGCTTTGGGAGCAGGGGGTCGGAGGTTCGAATCCTCTCGCCCCGACCAATTTAGTTCTCAGTTCTTAGTTGTTAGTTCTTAGTTCTTAGTTCTTAGGTTTTGAACTAACAACTAACAACTAAGAACTAACAACCCACCAACTCCCCGTAGCTCAGGTGGATAGAGCAACAGCCTTCTAAGCTGTGGGTCGCAGGTTCGAGCCCTGCCGGGGAGGCCAGGCGGCTGCCACTCTGAAACGTTTTTGCCCTTTCCGTCACTACCTACCGAGGTAGCGCACGTGAGCAGCGTTCCGCAGACGAGGTATGGAAATCCCCCCAGCGAGCACTCCTTTAATGAGAACCTTGTTTCTCTAAAGGTTGCTCCACGTCCCGCTGGGAGGCTGCACGTGCATCGCTATCCATTCGACGCAGACTACTTGCGCCGTCTTCGTGAAGGCGATGGTCCCACCGTGGAGCACTTCGTCGGCTACTTCACTGAGAAGCTGACGATGAAGCTGTGGAAGGGCGGCTTCTCCCGCGCGGTCATGGACGACATCCGCCAGGAGACGTTCGCGCGCGTGCTGGCCAAGCTGCGCTCGCCGAACGGCATCCAGTCGCCGGAGAGCTTCGGCGGCTTCGTCTTCGCCGTCTGCAAGAACTACATCTTCGAGTGCTATCGCCAGACCTCGCGCCTGGACCAGATCGACGACGGCTGCCTGGAGCTGCCGGGCTCCGATCCCGACATCGAGCAGCGCCTGCTCCGCGGCGAGCGCGACGCCAAGGTCCGCCGCACGCTGAAGCTGATGAAGGCGAAAGAGCGCGAGATCCTCCTGGCCGTCTTCGTCGAGCAGCGGCCGAAGGACGACGTCTGCGCGCACTTCAACGTAACCCGTCCCTACCTGCGAGTCGTGCTGCACCGTGCCGTGGCCCGATTCCGATTTTTCTATTCGAGTGAGAAGGGGTAGCCCGTGAACCACGAACAAGCCATCGACATCCACGCCGCCGAGGGGTATTTGCTCGGCGATTTGAGCACCGCGGAGCGGGACGCCTTCGAGGAGCATTACTTCGACTGCGACACGTGCTTCGCCGACGTCCGCGACGGCGCCACCGTCGTGGCCGGCGCACGCGCCGCCGCGCGCGACGTCAAGCGCGGCTATGCGAGTTTCTTCCCCGCCTTCGCCGCCGCGGCCAGCGTGGCCGTGGCCGTTCTCGGTACCGCCGTTTACCAGCAGCTCGCCGTCATCGGCCCGCTGCGCGCGCAGGTGTCGAAGAACGGCGCCGCGCTGGCCAAAGAGCGGCAGGCCCATGTCCTGCCGGTCAAAGCCATCGGCGACGCGCGCGCGGAGCTCAAGGTCATCGAGAACGGACGCGCGCCGTTCGTCCTGGAGTTCACGATTTTTTCGAGCAATCCGTCGTCGCAATACAACTACAAGGTCGCCGATGCTCACGGCAAGACGTGGCTCGGCGGTCCGGTCAGCGCAGAACAGACCAAGCAGCCGGTCGATCTGTACGTGCCCGGCGGCGTTCTCCCTCCCGGCGATTACTCGCTCATCGTTACCGGCACTGGTGGGGAGTCGGTGCTTCAAGCGGAGTTCACGGTCCGATGACCTAGAAAAGAGAGGACGCCATGTTCAGAACAAAGAATCACATTTTTCTCTATCACGCGTATGCACTCCCCTTCGGCGGGTATGTGCGGGACAAGAACATGCAGTTCACCGCGCTCCCGGCCATCGCGCCGTCGGTATTGCCGATCACCGGCGGTTTCGCCTCCGCCTCGGAAAAGCACGTCAATTTCTCCGTGACGGGGAAGTACCTGTGGGGATTGGAAGGTCCGGGCAGTTTCAATCTCTACGTCGGCCACGCCTACAGCGAGGTGCGCGGGACGGTGGAAGACGGCGAGCCGGGGCCGTACGGGCCCTATGTCACGACGGTGCGGTCGGTGCTCGACGATGTGCGCATCAACGATGACCTCTACATCGAGCACTCCGAGGCTATCCTGATGTCGATGCACGCCAATCCCAGCAACCCTGAGCCGGCGCCGGAGCCGGGCGTCTTCGTCGGCGCAAGCGAGATGTACGGCGTGCACATCCGCGGCGCAAAGGCGACGCTCAACAAGCACCAGGCCATCGACCAGGATCCGGTTTACACGACGCTCCATTCCCAGGTCAGGACGATGCTGAGCGCATCCGTGAGGACTGGCTGGCCCATCAACGTCTGCAACTGGAACAACCCGAGTGACGTCCTCAGCACCGATCCGGAGTACGCGAGGGACTACGCGACGATCAATCAGGCCTCGCAGAATCGGCTGCGCTACTCGATCTTCGAAGACATCGATCTTCCGGCGACCGAAGGCGTCAAGAAGTTCAAGTCGTCGGTCGAAGTGGACAACTTCGGACGCGTCTTCTTCGGCGAGGTGATCGCCTCGAACGCGATGAAGCAGCTGACGATGTTCCGCATCAACCTCGGCTGCGACAACTGCGGTGACGCGGGCGGCAGCGGCGGCACGACGAACGGCGGCCCGATGCCATGATCCGGCGCGGCGCCGTTGCGCTGCTTCTTCTCGCCGCGATGGTGGCCTGCCACGCGCGGAAGGAGCAGACTGCGGCGCCAACACCGGAGGTGCTCTACGCGCGGGGGCGGGAAGCCATCGAGCGCTTCGATTACGCGGCCGCGGAGCAAATTGCCGACCAGGGAGCGGCGCGCTTCGCGGCACAAGCGCATTGGCGCGAGCTTTTCGCGATTCTCAAAGCGGAATCGCTGGTCAAGAACGAACCCGCCCGTGCACTGCGCCTGCTCGATGAAACGCCCGCGACCGACGCTCAGTTGCCGGCCGCGCGGCGCCTGATGGTTCGCGCAGCCACGGAAAGTACGGCCAAAGCCAATGAGACATATCTCGAGGCCGATGCCATCGCGGCGCGTTCACTTCCGGAGTTGCGTCCGGAGATCGCCGCGCGGCGGACCTCGCTTCTTTTTGCGCTCGGAAAAAGCGACGAAGCGAAACACGCCGCACAGCAGGCCATCGACGGGGCAACCGCGGCAAAGCAGATGTTCGTGCTCGCCATCGCCCACGGCGGCCTCGGCGGCGATGCCGGCAATCATGGTCAATGGGCCGCGGGCATCACGCAGTTCAGCCTCGCGCTGAAATACGCCAATGCCGCTCATGCGGCGCCGCTCGAGGTCGCGGCGATGGCAAACCTCGGTTGGTGTTACCTCGAAAGCGGCGATCTCGACCAGGCCATGGCGAATTTGAAGCCAGCCCTCGACGCGGCGCATCAGCAGTCGAACGACTATTACGAGCACATGACGTCCGTGCATATCGCAGACATCTACATACGCCGCATGGAGTACGCGCAAGCATTGCCGTATGTGAAGAGTGCGCTGGCCGCTGCGCAGAAGCTCCGCAAACCGAAAGAGCTCGCCAACTCCTATCACCAGCTCGGAGCGATCGAGCTCCGCCTCGGCCACCTTGACGCGGCGAGAACGTGGAACGAGAAAGCGCTGGCGACAAGAGGAAACGAGGCCAAGGGCGTGCTCACGGATCTCGTCGACAAGGGGCGCATTCTCGCCGCCACCGGAAACCCGGCAGCCGGACTGCAGATCCTCGACGGCGTTCTGGCATCGCACGATCCCGTGCCCGACCCGGCCACGCGCTGGCGCGTGCAGGGATACGAAGCCGAGATCTATGCCAAGCTGGGGCGCCTCGACGCGGCGAAGCGGATGTACGACGCCACGCTGAAGACCGGCACCGACGAGCGCGAGAGTGTTCGGGGACAGGACTCGCTGCTGGCCTTCGAGCGCAACTTCCTCAGCTTCTACGACGGGTACATCGAGATGCTGCGCCAGTCCGGGCGCGTCGCCGAGGCCCTCGACGTCGCGGAGCGCAGCCGCGCCCGATTTCTGCGCGAAGCGGTCGGCCTGCCGTCGAACGCGCCGGTCGAGCCGGTGCGCGTGGCGCGCGCGAAAAACGCCACGATCCTCTTCTACTGGATCGGCGCGAAGCGGTCGCTGCTCTGGACGATCACGCCGCGCGGCATCGACCTCGCCGAGCTTCCCGCGGACGACGAGATCGACCGCGCCGCCGACGCTTACCGCACCGAGCTGCAGTCGCCGCGGCATTCGCTCACCGGCAGCACGCTCGGTCCGAAGCTCTACGACATGCTCGTGGCCCCGGCGAAGATCGCGCCGCCGTCGCGCGTGATCATCCTTCCCGACGCCCACCTCCACGCTCTCAACTTCGAGACCCTCATCGCTCCGGAGCCGCAACCGCATTATTGGATCGACGACGTCACCGTCAGCTACTCGCCGTCGCTGCACCTCCTGGCCGCGACGCCGCCGTGGACGGCCGTCCGTGACGCGCGTCTCCTCGCCTTCGGCAATGTCCCCGCGGCCGGCCGCGAGTTTCCGCAGCTCCGCCAGTCCGGCGCGGAGATCTCCGCCGTGGCCCGGCATTTCGATCCCTCGCGCCAAGTCATCCTCAGCGGCGCGGCGGCGACGCCGGCGTCGTACACGGCATCGCATCCGGAGACGTTCGACTTCATCCACTTCGCGGCGCACGCAACCGCGAGCACCGACACTCCGCTCGAGTCGTCGGTGATCCTCGCCCCCGACGGCGCGAACGGCTTCCGCCTCTCCGGACGCGACATCGTTCGCCGACCGCTCGCGGCGCAGCTCGTGACGATCTCCAGCTGCAACAGCGCCGGCCGCCGGAGCTACGCCGGCGAGGGGCTGGTCGGGCTGGCGTGGGCGTTTCTCGGCGCGGGCGCGCGCCGGGTCGTGGCCGCGCAGTGGGAGGTGAGCGACTCGACGGCGCCTCGGGTGATGGACGCGATGTATGCGTCGATCGGCGACGGAGTCGAGCCCGCCGAGGCGCTGCGGCGCGCCAAGCTGGCCCTCCTGCACTCGGACAAGATCTACAGGAAGCCGCTGTACTGGGCGCCCTTCGTCGTCTACGGCGCGCTCTGAGTCAGCTTCGCGAGCGCGGCGCGGATGGCCGCGTGGGCGATGGCGACGTCGACGTCGCGCTGCAGCAGCGGCAGGTAGTGCTCGTTGAAGGCTCCGTCGTCGAAGAGCCGATCGACGCGCGCGGCGACGGCGCGAGCCTGGTCCGCGTCGAAGTCGGTGCGCGTCATCTCGTCGATCTCGACGATGAGCGCCGTCATCGGCTTGAGCCAGGCGAAGAAGGGATCGTCGGTGATGAGCTGGATCAGTTGCGCCGGGCTGTCGACGCTCTTGCCGTACCCGAACGCGTAGTCGTCGCGCGCGGAGTCGATGAGGGCGCGGTGCAGCGGCAGGAGGGCCTTCGACAGCGCGCGCAGCGCGGCGCGGAGCTCCGCCCGCTCCGGCGAGTCTGGGGTGTGCATGGTGCGCGCGAAGAAGGCGTCTCGGTCGATCGGCATGCCCTGAAAAATCACGCCTCCACGGTTGGCTGGGGAAGGGTGGGACAGGCAGTAGCCAACCGTAGAGGCCGTGAAACGAAGCTGCGTTCTGAGGCCGCCAAGTCTACCGCAATCGCGGCGTCGGGGGCGAACCTTGCGCGTCCGGGCGGCGGCGGCTAGAATGCGCGGCTCGGAATTCGAGCCGGAGCCGTCCGGTTAATTTTCGGTGCTCGCACCCATAGCTTAATTGGATAGAGCATCTGACTACGGATCAGAAGGTTGGAGGTTCGAGTCCTCCTGGGTGCACCAAGACGGAACCAACGGACGGCGGGCGATGCGGCCCGCCGTTGTACTCTTTGAAGATGGATCGAGCGCAGTGGATGGAAGAAGCCCTCGCGCTCGCGGAAGCGGCCGCCGCCGAGGGAGAGATCCCGGTCGGGGCGGTGGTCGTCGACCGGGAAGGGACGATCATCGGACGCGGGCGCAACCGCCGCCAGTCCGGCGATCCCCTCGGACACGCGGAGCTGCTGGCCATCGGCGAGGCCGCCCGCGCGGTCGGCGACTGGCGGCTGGAAGGAACGACGATGGTCGTGACCCTCGAGCCGTGCGCGATGTGCGCCGGGGCGCTGGTGAACGCGCGCGTGGAACGGCTGATCTTCGGAGCGTACGACCCGAAGGCCGGCTTCTGCGGCACGCTCGGGAACCTCGTCCAGGACCCACGCCTCAATCACCGCCTGGAGGTCGAGGGCGGGTTCGAGGAGGGGCGCTGCCGCGAGCTCCTGCAGCGTTTCTTCCAGCAATTGCGCCGCGAGGGAAAAACGGAGAGGTGGCAGAGTGGTTGATTGCGGCGGTCTCGAAAACCGTTGTGCCTTAACGGGTACCGGGGGTTCGAATCCCCCCCTCTCCGCCAGATCCATCGAAGCGCTGCCAGACCCCGGGAGAGATGGCCGAGTGGCTTAAGGCGCACGCTTGGAAAGCGTGTGTACGTTAACCCGTACCGTGGGTTCGAATCCCACTCTCTCCGCCAGCCCGACTTTAGGACAGGCTATTGCGGGTTCCCTCCCATTTCCGCTTCGCGCACCCACAGGTCCCATGAGTGTTGGCCATAGTTGTCCCCTGTACGCTTCCGTGCGGCCTCTGGATCGATGTATGTGATCTGGCCACCCAGCGCAATGGCCTGTGCTTGGATTTTGGCGCTCATCTCTAAATAAATGCTGCGCCCGACCGCTCCACGCAGCGTTGTGCCTACCACGGCGGTTCCATGCCCCAGAAGTAGAGCTGCCGGATGATTTCCCAAAGTCTTTGCCAACAGGCTTCCCGCTTCGGCGCTTTCAATCAGCGCCTGCTTGGGCCCGGGAACTACACGAGTGTCAAACACCGGAACACCCTGAACGACAAAGGCGGCCATGTGGAACACAGGACGAAGAGGGACGGAACTCACGCTGAAAGGAATCACTGCTGGCGAATGGCTATGCACAACGGCCATGACGTCTGGCCGTGCTTTGTAGATCTCTCCGTGAATGAACCGTTCGCGATAAAGATCCTGGTGCGTCGCAGGGATTGGATTGCTGTCGAGGTCGTATTCCAAAATATCATTGGCCGTGACGAGTGCCGGGGCCACATGCCACGGAAGCAAGTACCGATTAGAATTTCGATTGTGGCGTACGCTTACGTGCCCGAACGCGTCGAGGATCCCATAGTGCGCCAAAATATGGTTGGCCAGTACGAGTTCGCGAGCGACGTTGAAATCGGCCGCGTCGGAAACACCGCCGCTTTGCGCTATTCCAGGCTGTGGTGCGGCCGCCGCGACCGCGGCCAGTCCGCCCGCCGAAACCATAAAACTTCGCCGACTCACAGACTTTGTCTCTTGTTTGTGAACTGACATGGCCCAATGACCTCCATCGCATGAGCCAGGATTGTATCTTCCTTCAAGGGCGCCGACGCAGACGGTGCCTATGCGAGATCACGACCGAGCACGGCGGTTCGAAAATCGTCCACAATGCCCCGCCAAATTGCCAGGATCTCTCCGCGATTCAGGCTGACTACGGTCGCAGTCTGATCGCGGCCGTTACGGCCAATGCGGCGGCAAGGGTCATCAACGTCCAGCCGGACAATGTGGGAACGTCATTGACCACCGTAAGAGCTCCTGACGCAGCGGCGCCGGGCGCGGCCTCGCTAGAGGTGACTTGCGACGTCGTGTTGATGTGTGTGCCGAGGGCTATACCCTTCACGCTGACGGTAATCGTGCATGACTGACCTCCGGCGAGCACATTCGATGTGCTGGAAAAGGTCTCCGTGCCGGGATTGATGGAGAAGATGCCTCCTCCGGTTGCGAGCGTGCTGCACGTGCCGCCGGTTTGAGTGATGAGATCGATTCCCGCCGGCATGGTGTCGCTGAACTGAACGTTCGTGAGCGGCAGGGCAGCGTTGGGATTCGTCACCGTGATCGTGGCTATGGAGCTGCCGTTGAGCGCGACCAGCGCCGGGTTGAAGGTCTTGGTGATGACCGGAGAGGCGGCCTGCGCAAACGCCGTTCCTGCGAAGGACGCACTGATGAGCACAGCCGTGAGGATAGGCAGGTGCGACGATTTTTGATTCATTGCACTCCTTCTTGATCGCGGGGATCGTGATCATTGTCGAACATTCCACGCTCGGGCCACGAACTATTTTCAGGATCTCGGTGTCAGCCACGCCCCGCCAGCCGCCTCACTTCCTCCGACGGGATTGAAGCGTGGCAGCGATCGGGATTCCGATGAGGGCCGGCAACCAGAAAGAGAACAGTCTGTAGGCGAGTACGGCGACGACTGCGACGTTCGCCGGCACTCCCAGCCCGGCGAAGAGTGCTGCCATGGCCACTTCAATCACGGCAATGCCGCCCGGCACGAAGCTGGCGCGCCCCAGCAGGAGGGGCACGCCGTAACCTGCCACGAGAAGCGAAACATCCAGAACGTGTCCGGCGGCCAGGAATGCGTACCTGAGGCAGAGCAAATCGAAGATCAGAACCATCAGCGAACAACAGGCCGGCCTGAGCCACGCACCGTTCCGCATCCGCTGCCCCGTTTCCGCGGCGCTCGCCGTCGCGCGGATCAATCCCGAGTCATCCCAACCCGGCCGAACCCGTTTCATGAGCCGTGATGCATGCACCGCCGCCGCGGTCATCCAGTCGCTGCGCGCCAGTAGGATGATCGCCCCGACGATGACGATCGTGAGCGTCGACACCACGATCACGAGCGCCGTGACCGTCAGGCCCGAAAGCCGGTGAAAACGAAGCAGCTCGATGCCGCTCAAAAGCGAAAAAAAGACAAGAGAGGCCGCATCGAATACCGACGGCAGCCAGCTCGTCAGCGCCGCGGTGCCTGCCGACACGCCGCTCTCGCGCGTCCACTTGTACACCGCCGCGCCGAACCCAAGCGCGCCGGCCGCGACCAGGGCTACGGTTCCGGCTCCGATCTCGATCGCAGCCGCGCGGCGCAGCGCGATCCGATCGCCGTTGAGCTCGACGATGGATTGGAGCAGAACACCGTTGGCCACATAGCTGAGACTCTCCATCAAGAGAGCCAACAGAACCGCCCACGGCCTCATCGAACGTAGCGTCTCCAGCGAATCAGTGATGGTGTCGAGACGTGGCAGCAATAGGTGGATGAGGAGGCCGAGGATCACAACGACGGGAGCAGCGCGCAGAATGCGCAGCTTCAGCGGTCTGGGATCGACGTCTTCCGGAGTTGGATCCCCGATCGCGGATGGCATTCCGTTCTTGGCCCTGATTCAGTCTAGCTTACGGGCGTAAGATCGCCCGTGCATCGACAATTCGTGTTGCGTGACCCCATTGGCCGCGATGATGGAGGGACATCATGTATCGGCAGACGAACCACGTTTTCCTGTACCACGCTCATGCGGTTGCGGCGGGTGGGTGGGTGAAGCGGACGAACGGCGAGCATGAGCCGATCGAGAGCGTCGCGCCGTCGGCGCTCCTGGTGTCGGGCGGCTACAGCTCCAATTCCGCGCGCGGCGTGAACTTCCGGCCGCTGCGGAGCCATCCGTTCGGCAGCCGCGGGCCGAGCGAGTTCTTCGTCCACATCCGGCGCGCCTTCACGGAGGTCCGCGGCTACGAGAGCGACGAGGAGAATCCGTTCGGCGCGTACGTCACGACGATGCGCTCGGTGCTCGAGGGCTTCAGCGTCAACGACGTCCTCGAGGTCGAGTACGCCGAGGCCGTCCTCACCGCTACGCACGACAAGCCGAACCGGTATCGCGAGGCCGCCGAGGCTCGCATCCTTGTCGGCAGCTCGAGCATGCACGGGCTGCACGTTTCAGGCAAGAAAGTCGGCCTCGAGAAACACGACACCATCGACGACGTGCCCACCTTCGGCGGGCTTCGCGAGCAGATCCGGCAGCTCGCCACCGCCGGCAAAAGCGGCCCGGCCAACCGCTGGATCGAGGACCTTGCCGACTGGAACGACCTCACCGGCGTCCCCGATCACGCCCCGCAATACGCCAAGGACCTCAGCAACCCAGGCGCGGAAAGGCAGATTCGCCTTTCGCTGTTCAAGGGCCTCGACGCGCCGCAGCTCAACACCTACAAGGCGTCGATCGACGTCGAGAACTTCGGACGGATTTTTCCCGGCGAGATTTTCGCCTCCCCAGGGATGAAGCACATGACCATGCTGCGCCTCGACCTCGGCTGCGACAACTGCGGAGGCGTCGGCGGCAGCGGCGGATCGACGAACGGCGGCCCAGTGCCCTGAGCGCTACTTCAGCCCTACAGCCGGCGAATCGTGCGCTCGATCTGCTTGACGAGCTCGGCGCGATCGGACTGGGGAGGGATGTGGCGACGCTTCTCGACGTGCCGCAATTGAAGCGGTTCACCGCGATTGATCCGCCCACATTTCGTGCCGATGTACAGGCCTTCACCGCCCGTCAGTAAAATGGCCGCCGAATGCTCCCCCTCCTCCTCGTCGTCGCCTCGTATTTGATCGGCTCGATTCCGTTCAGCTACCTCGTCGTGCGCCTCATGACAGGGCAGGACATCCGCCAGCATGGCAGCCGCAACGTCGGGGCAACGAATGTCGCCCGCTCCTTCGGGAAGGCGCCGGGGGTCATCGCCCTCTTTCTGGACGGCGCGAAGGGATACGCCGCTGTCGTGCTCGCCGAGGTCCTCACGCGTCGGGCGGACTGGCCGCTGATGCCGGTGGCAGGGGATTCCTCGCCGTGGCACTCCACCGCCTTCTGGGTCGCCTTCGCGGCCTTCGTTGCCGTCGTCGGGCACATGTTCCCGGTGTGGCTCCGGTTCCACGGCGGCAAGGGCGTGGCCACGGCCACGGGGGCGTTCCTGGCGCTCGATCCCGTCGCCGTCGCGGCGGCGATCATCATCTTTCTCATCGTGCTGCTCACGCTGCGATTCGTCTCGCTTGCCTCCATCGTCAGCGCGGCTTCCTTTCCCGTGTTCCTCAGATTTCTGTCGAAGGCGCCGTTCTGGACCACCGTCGTCTCCATCGGCATCTCCATCCTCATCATCGTCAAGCACCACTCCAACATCGCCCGCATCGCCCAGGGGACCGAGCGGCGCATCGGCGATCCGAAGGAGCGTTCGTGAAACTGTCGATCATCGGCGCGGGATCGTTTGGCACCAGCATGGCCATCATCGCGGCGCGGGCGGGGCACGACGTTCTGCTCTGGGCGCACGATCCGAGCGTGGCCGAGGGCATCCGGCGCGGGCGGCGCAACCCCGTGTACATGCCGGCCATCGAGCTCGACGCGCGCATCGGCGCGACGCATTCGCTTGAGGAAGCGGCGGCGTTCAGCGACTCCATCTTCATGGTCGTGCCGAGCCATCACTACCGGCGCGTGCTGAGCGAGCTCGCGCCGCACGTCAGGCAGGTCGACGTCATCTCCGGCACGAAGGGCATCGAGAACGAGAGCCTCGACACGATGTCGCAGGTCACCGCGCAGGTCCTCGGCGAGAAGCTGCGCGCGTTCGCGGTGCTTTCCGGTCCGACCTTCGCGCTCGAAGCCGCGCGCGGCGATCCGACGGTGGCGGTGGCGGCCTCGACCGACGACGACTTCGCGCATGCCGCGCAGGGCATGCTCAGCGGCGGCACGTTCCGGCTCTACCGCACCGATGACGTCGCCGGCGTCGAGCTCGCCGGGTCGCTGAAGAACGTCATCGCCATCGCTGCCGGCGTCCTCGAAGGGCTCGGCCTCGGCTCGAATACGAACGCCGCGCTGATCACGCGCGGGCTGCACGAGATGACGAAGCTCGGCATCGCCCTCGGCGGGCGGCTCGAGACCTTCGCCGGGCTCGCCGGCATGGGCGACCTCGTCCTTACCTGCACCGGCGCGCTGTCGCGCAACCGTCGCGTCGGCGTCGAGCTCGGCCGCGGCAAGACGCTCGAGCAGATCCTCGGCGAGACGCGCGAGATCGCCGAGGGGGTGAAGACCGCGAAGGCCGCGCAGGCGCTGGCGGAGCGGCACCGGATCGAGATGCCGATCACGACCGAGATGTACCGCGTGCTCTACGAAGGCGAGTCGGCGCGCTCGGCGCTGCAGCGGCTGATGACGCGCTCGCTCAAGGCTGAGCACGCCCGCTGAAACGGCCCTTCGCTTGCACTTTAACCTCGGCGAAGGAGGCCGCACATGATGCACTTCCTGAAGAAGTTACTGATGTTCCGCATCGGGCAGAAAGCGTCGCGCGGTTTCGCGAAAACGATCGGCCTCGATGCGCTGGCAGGAATCGTCGGATTAGTCGGCGGCGTGAAGTACATGCGGCGCCACTCGTAGCGAGCGCTGGGGGCGCACGCTGTGCGCCCCTACCGTGGCGGCTGCTTCGGTTTCGCCGCTTCTTCCTGGAGATGCTCCGACATGGCCGGATCATCGAACAGCGTCGCGCCGCTCTCCTCGAGCTTCTTGCGGATCATCGCGGTGCGCTCGTCGCGCTCCTTCTGCTCCGCGACGGCGCGGTCGGCGGCTGCCTTGGCGTCGGCGGCACGCTTGAGCTGCTCGGCGCGCATCTCCTCTTCGGACACGTGGGGCGGCGCGGGCGGGAGGGCGGCGGGGGGCGTGTTGGCCGTGGTGATGTGACCGCCGGTCTTGATCAGAGAGTCGTTCGTGATGACGATCTTGGCCTTGCGCTTCTTGGCGGCCGAGGCCTTCGCGGCGGCGACGAGCGGCGAGTCGGCGACGGCCGGCGCGGTGGTGGCTGCCGCGGGTTCGGGGGCCGGCGCGGGCTGCGTTTGCGTCTGCGTCTCGCCGGCGAGCAGCGGCAGCGCGGCCATTGCCAATGATGCAAGCAGCAGCGGTTTCATGGTCCGTTCAATGCTACGCTTCCAGCTCATATTTCCCGAACCGCCCCGAATCTTGCAATTTGGCGGCTGAATGACGCCCGAGCTTCTGCTGCACAAATTCGGCTATCTGGCCGTCTTCGTCGGCACCTTTCTGGAAGGCGAGACCATCCTGGTCATGGCCGGCTTCTTTGCCGAGCGCGGCTATCTCCATCTCCTCGGCGTCATCCTCACCGCCTTCGGCGGCGCCTTCGTCGGCCACGTCTTCTGGTTCTGGCTCGGGCGCACCCAAGGCGTGAAGCTCCTCGACCGCATGCCGCGCATGAAAAGGCATTTCGGCCGCGGCATCCGCATCTTCGAGCGCTACGGCGCGCCGGCCATCTTCATCACCCAATGGCTCTATGGCCTGCGCGTCACCTGCGCGGTGATCATCGGCATCTCGAAAATCTCGGCCCTCAAATTCATCCTCTACGAGGCCATCACCTGCATCGTCTGGGCGATCATCATCGCCAGCGCCGGCTACTATTTCGGGCGCGCCGTGGAACGGGTGCTAGGCCGTGCGGCCCACATCGAGAAGTACGGATTGCTGATTCTGCTGATCGTTGGCGTGGCCCTCTTCGCCTGGCATCAGTGGAAGGATCGCCGTCCCACGCCCGATTAGAAATCCCTGTCCGTGCTCGACGCCGATCTCGCGCAGCACCGAGGCATGCGCCTCCGTCTCCACCCCCTCGGCGATGACTTCCTTGCCGAGCGTGTGCGCGACCGTGTTCACCGCCTGCACCAGCGCGCGGTTCGTCATGTTCGTGTCGACGTCGCGGATGAACGTGCGGTCGATCTTGACGTAGTCGACGGCCAGCGCGCGCAGGTAGCCGAGCGATGAGAAGCCGACGCCGAAGTCGTCGAGAGCGAAGAGGCAGCCGAGCTCCTTCAGCCGGCGGATCCAATTCCGCGCCGTGGCGAAGTCGGCGACCGCGGCGGACTCGGTGATCTCGAACGACAGCCGCCCCGGCTCGAGCGCGGCCGCGCGGATGCTCTGCTCGATGTGGGCGAGCAGCTCCTCGTCGTTGAGGCTCGCGGCGGAGAGGTTGGCGAAGATGCGCAGCGCCGGCCGCTGCACGATCGTGCCCAGCACGGCGTCGAAGACCCAGCGGTCAATTTGAGACATGAGGCCGTAGCGCTCGGCGAAGGGAAGGAAGCGGTCGGGGGGCATCTCGGCGCCGTCGTCGCCGGTCATGCGCACGAGGGCCTCGTAATGAGTCGTCTCGCCGTTGCCGAGGCGGATCACCGGCTGGAAGACGAGCGAGAAACGGCCGTCGCGCAGGGCGCGCTTGATCAGCGAGAGCATCTGCGACGCCGCGGCGAGATGAGCGCCGACGTGCTCCGACAGCGGATAGGCCACGACGCGGTTCTTGCCGCTCTCCTTCGCCGCGATCAGGGCGGAGTCGGCGCGGGAGAGGAGCACCTTGGCGTCGGTGGCGCCGTCGATCGGTGCGAGGCCGAGGCTGATCGACACGTTGAGCGCGTCGGCGGCGTGGCGCAGCCGCTCGGCGATGCTGACGGCATCCTCGGCGCTCACGTTCTGCAGCAGGACGGCGAACTCGTCGCTGCCGAAGCGGGCCATGAAGTCGCCGGGGCGGAGGACTTTTTCCAAGGCTCGGGCGAGATCGGAGAGGAGCCGGTCGCCGGCGTCGTGCCCGGCCGATTCGTTGACGAGCTTGAAGTCGTCGACGTCGATGACGAGCACCGCAGCGGTCGTGCCCTCGCGGGCGTGGCGCATGACGCGCTCGAACATCCCGTCGAAGGCGCGGCGGTTCGGCAGGTTCGTCAGCGGGTCGTGCATGGCCAGAAACCGGATCTGCTCCTCCTGCCGCTTCCGCTCGCTGACGTCCTGCTTCACGGCGACGAAGTGGGCAATCTCGCCGCGCTCGCCGCGCACCGGCGTGATGGTCTGTTCTTCCGCGTAGATCTCGCCGTCCTTGCGCCGGTTGTACATCTCGCCGCGCCAGACGCCGCCGGCCAGCAGCGTCTCCCACATCTGCCGGTAAAACGCGTCGCTGTGATTGCCGGAGCGGAGGATGCGCGGGGTCCGGCCGGCGACCTCGCGCAGTGTCCAGCCGGTGAGCTGGGTGAAGGCCGGGTTGGCCCACTCGATGGCGCCGTCGGCGCGCGTGACGAGGATCGCGTTCGCCGCCGACTCGCAGGCCACGGTCAGGAGGCGGATCTTTTCCTGATCGGCCGCGGCCAGGAGCGACAGCGCCACCTGATCGGCGAAGGCGCGCAACTCCTCCTCGGGGAACGGCTCGTCGTTGTCGCAGAAGAGCGTCAGCGCGCCGAGGACCCTGCCGTGGGCGATGAGCGGAAGGGCCAGCACCGAGCGCAGCCCGTGGGCGAGGGCGCGGTCGCGCCAGGCCCCGAAGCCGGGATCGCTCTCGATGCGGCAGGCGCGCTGCGCGCCGCTGCGGATGGCCGTGCCGGTGGGTCCGCTGCCGTTCGGCGACTCGTCCCAGCGGACGACGATGTCGTCGAGGAACGCCGCGGCCGGACCGGCGGCACAACGGATCTCCACTTGTCCGCCCTCTCCCTTGAGGCTGATTTGGACGAGGGGGTAGTTGTAGGCAGCAGTAAGGCCGTCGGCAATGAACTTCAACATCGAGTCGCGCGGCTCGCCGCGCAGGATCATTCGATCGACCTGGTGGATGAACGATGCGTAAATCATCACGGCGCATCGTGTTCGTGGGTCAAAAATCGACGCATGACCGCGCTCACACGAGGTGTGTGACAGAACGCTTTCCCCGGCCGCCCGGAGAGGTCAAAATGGGCTATGCGCTTCTCCCACCGCTACATCGGGCTCGTTCTGCTGCCGCCGATCGTCATCCTTTTGCCGCTGGCGATGGCCTTTCTCGTGAAGGTGACGCGTGTCACACACTGGCTGCCGATGGCGTCGACCGCGGCGGCGGTCTACATCGCCGGAGCCATTCTTTTCTACCTGGCCGTGGAGCCGTATGCGCGGCGTTCCATGGAGCAGCGGACGTCCGAGGCCATCTCCGCGTGCCTGACGCGCACGGTGCTCGGCGCGGTCATGCTGTGGCTCGGCGGGGGAGTGCTGCTGGCGCTCACCGGGTGGGCGGCGATCCGCCCGACATTCCTCGGTCTGCAGTACTTCGCCGAGGCCGCGCTCATCGTCGCCGCGCCGGCCATGGCCTGGAGCTACTGGACCGGCAAGCGCCTGCTCATCGGCGAGGCCGTCGACATCCGCCAGCTCGCCTACCGCGGCCGCGTCTACTCGATCGGCCTCAAGATCGCCATGGTCTTCATCGGCTTCTACATCGTCTCGGTCGGCGCACTCGTGCACATGGTGTCGTCGCGCATCGGCGACGAGGAAGTGGCCAGCCAGGTCGCCGGCTACGGCCTGCTCATCGCGGCGTTGACCGCGATCATCTTCGCCGTGGCCACGTATTTCCTGGCCCGCGACATCACCGCGCCGATGCAGCGCCTCATGCGCCTGGCCTCGGCCATGGCCGCGGGGCAGTTCGACGTCGAGCCGCGCGTCTTCGCCGACGACGAGATCGGCACGCTCGCCGCCAGCTTCGCCGTGACCCGTGAGCATCTGCGCGAGCTCATCGGCCGCGTCGGCAACCGCGGCGGCGCGATCACCAGCGGCGTGCGCGTGATGCGCGAGGGGACGGACGCGCTGCTCAGCGGCGCGCGCGAACAGAGCACGATGACCGAGCAGTCGGTGGCCTCGGTGTTCCACGTCCGCAGCGAGGCGGAGTCGGTCTTGAGCGCCGCCGACACGATGACCCAGGCGGCGACGGACTCGGCCTCGCGCGCGGCGGAGTTGCGGGCGTCGTCGCAGGAAGTCGCCGCGCGCATGGAGGACCTGGCCCGCTCGGTGGAGAAGAGCGCCTCCGGCACCGACGAGATCAGCGCCTCGGCCAACGAGATGTCGCGGCGGACGACGGTGCTGTCCGGCCTGAGCAACGACGTGCTCTCCTTCGTCGCCGAGATGGACGCGACGATCCGCAACATCCACGAGACGGCCACGACGACGGAGACGCTGGCGTCGGAGGCCAGCGGCCACGCGCGCACGGGCCGCGAGGCCGTCGACGAGACGGTCAGCGGCATCCGCACGGTGCAGGAGGCGACGCGGCGGACGATCGGGGCCTTCGAGTCGCTGCAGACGAGCCTCGGCCAGATCGGGCAGATCCTCACGTTCATCGACGAGGTCACGAACCGTACGAACCTGCTGTCATTCAACGCCGCCATCATCGCCGCGCAGGCGGGGCAGAACGACTTCGGCTTCTCCGTGATCGCCGAGGAGATCCGCCAGCTCGCCGACCGCACCCGGCAGTCGACGAAGGAGATCTCCGGGATCATCCGCAACGTGCAGCCGGTGGCGCAGCAGGCGCTGGCGGCGCTGGGCGAGAGCGGCAACCGCGTCGACAGCACGGTGTCGCTGGCGCAGAACGCGGCCGGGGCGCTGGCGACGATCCTGGAGAGCGCCGAGCGCTCGATGACGATGAGCCGGACGATGGCGCGCTCGCTGGAGGAGCAGGCCCGGGCCACGAAGCACCTGCACGAGGTGACGGCGCGGATGTCGGAGCACGTCGACGAGATCGACCGGGCCACGCGCGGGCAGGCCGAGGCCACGCGGCTGCTGTCGCAGGAGGCGGAGCGCGTCAGCGACATCGCCGCCGAGGTGAAGCGGGCCACGGACGATCAGGTGGCGACGGGGGCGGGCATCGCCCAGGCCATGGAGCAGATCGCCTCCGACGTGCGCGTGATCCGCGACCGCCTCGGCCGCCAGCTCGCCGAGGCCGAGGCCATCGCCAGCGCCACGCGCGCGACGCTGACGATCGCCAAGAAGAACAACGCCATCGCCGAGCAGTTCAGCGCGGCGATCGAGGACCTGGTCGTGAGCGGGAAGGTGTTTTCGGAGGATGTGAGCCGGTTTCGGGTGTGACGGAGGTTGTTAGGTTCTTAGGTTGTTAGGTTCTTAGGATTCGTGGCGATTGCACGTCCTAAGAACCTAAGAACATAAGAACCTAAGAACCTAAGAACTATCCTTCGTACGCCTTCTGCTCCAGCTCCGCCTGCGCCGCCGCCAGCCTTGCCACCGGCACGCGGTACGGGGAGCACGACACGTAGTTGAGATTGCACGTGCGGAAGAAGCGGATGGAGTCGGGGTCGCCGCCGTGCTCGCCGCAGACGCCGACCTTCAGCTTCGCGTTCGCGGAACGCCCGCGCTCCGTGCCGAGGCGCACGAGCTGGCCGACGCCCGTGACGTCGATCGACTCGAACGGGTCCTTCGGCAGGATCTTCTTGTCGACGTACTCGGGGAGGAACGTGCCGGCGTCGTCGCGCGAGTAGCCGAACGTCATCTGCGTGAGGTCGTTCGTGCCGAAAGAAAAGAACTCCGCGATCTCGCCGAGCTGGTCGGCGATCAGCGCCGCGCGCGGGATCTCGATCATCGTCCCGACCACGACCGGCACCTCCACGCCGCGCTCCTCGATGACCTCCGCGGCCACGCGGCGGGTCATCTCGCTGGTGAGCTGCAGCTCCTTCACCGTGCCGACGAGGGGGATCATGACTTCCGGATGGACGTCGATCCCTTCCTTTTTCAAGTCGCATGCGGCCTGGAAGATGGCCCGCACCTGCATCTCGTAAATTTCGGGATAGGTGATGCCGAGGCGGCAGCCGCGGTGGCCGAGCATCGGATTCACCTCGTGGAGCTGATTCACTTTCGCGCGCAGTTCGACGAAGCCCCAGCCCATGTCGCGCGCCAGCGCGGAGATCTGCCCTTCGTTCTGCGGCAGGAACTCGTGCAGCGGCGGATCGAGGAGGCGGATCGTCACCGGCATCCCGGCCAGCTCGCGGAAGATGCCTTCGAAGTCGGCTTTCTGGAACGGGAGGATGGCCTCGAGCGCGCGGCGACGACCCTCCTCGTTGCGTGCCAGGATCATCTCCCGCACGCGGATGATGCGCTCCTCGGCGAAGAACATGTGCTCGGTGCGGCAGAGGCCGATGCCGTGCGCGCCGAAGAGGCGGGCCACGCGGGCGTCGTTCGGCGTGTCGGCGTTCGTGCGCACGCCGAGGGTGCGGATCTCGTCGGCCCATTTCAGGAGACGGTCGAAGTTGCGGAAGATCTCCGACTGCTCCGGCTTCATCGTGTTCTCGACGAGGACCTGAAGCACTTCGGACGGCTTCGTCGGCAGCTTGCCGCCGATGATCTCGCCCGTCGTGCCGTCGAGGGAGATCCAGTCGCCCTCTTCGAGCGGCTCGTGGCCTTCGCTCTTCAGCTCGCCGCGGTTGTAGTCGACTTTGAGCGCGCCCGCGCCGACGACGCACGGCCGTCCCATGCCGCGGGCCACGACCGCGGCGTGCGAGGTGAGGCCGCCGCGCGTGGTGAGGATGCCGGCGGCGCTGTGCATGCCGGCGATGTCCTCGGGCGAGGTCTCGATGCGCACGAGCACGACCGGGCCGTCCTTGGCCATGGCCACGGCGTGCTCGGCGTTGAAGGCCACGCGCCCCGCCGCCGCGCCCGGGCCAGCGGGCAATCCGCGCCCGAGGAGCCGGCCGCCGTGCAGGGCCTTCTCTTTTTCCTGGGCGTCGAAAACGGGCGCGAGGAGCTGCACGATCTGCCCGGCCTCGACGCGCTCGACGGCCTCGCGCGGCGCGATCAGCTTTTCGTCGACCATGTCGCAGGCGATCTTCACCGCGGCGAAGCCGGTGCGCTTGCCGGTGCGCGTCTGCAGCAGGTACAGCTTGCCGGCTTCGATGGTGAACTCGATGTCCTGCATGTCGCGGTAGTGGGCCTCGAGTTTCTTGTAGACGTCCTCGAGCTGCGCGTAGGCCGCGGGCATCGTCTCTTCGAGCGATTTCTCGCCTTCGACGGCCTGCGCCTTCGAGATCGGCAGCGGCGTGCGGATGCCGGCGACGACGTCCTCGCCCTGCGCATTCGGGAGGTACTCGCCGAAGAACTTCCTCTCGCCGGTCGACGGGTTGCGCGTGAAGGCCACGCCGGTGGCGCAGTCGTCGCCCATGTTGCCGAAGACCATCGACTGCACGTTGACGGCGGTGCCCCAGTCGTCGGGGATGCCGTTCAATTTGCGGTAGGTGATGGCGCGCTGGTTGTTCCACGAGCCGAAGACCGCGCCGATGGCGCCCCAGAGCTGGTCGTTCACGTTCTGCGGGAAGTCCTTCCCGCTTTTGTCGCGGACGATGTTCTTGTACGTCGTGACGAGCTCGCGCAACGCGCCGGCGGGGATCTGGGCGTCGCTCTGAACGCCGGCGCGATCGCGCAGGGCGAAGAGCTCGTGCTCGAAGTGCTCCTTGTCGACCTCGAGGACGACGTCGGAGTACATCTGGATGAAGCGGCGGTAGGAGTCGAGGGCGAAGCGCTCGTCGTGCCTGGCCAGGCCGTTGATCGTTTCGTCGTTCAGGCCGAGGTTGAGGATCGTGTCCATCATGCCGGGCATGGAGGCGCGGGCGCCGGAGCGGACGGAGACGAGCAGAGGCTTGTTGCGGTCGCCGAATTTGCGGCCGACGACCTTCTCGACGCGGGCCAGGTTCTCGGCCACGGCCTCGCGCAGGTCGGGCGGGTACTGCCGGCCGTGGTCGTAGAAGTAGGTGCAGACCTCGGTGGAGATGGTGAAGCCGGGCGGCACGGGGACGCCGATGTTGGTCATCTCGGCGAGGCCCGCGCCCTTGCCGCCGAGGATGTTCTTCATCTTGGCGTTGCCCTCGGCGCGGCCTTCGCCGAAGTAGTAGACGTACTTCTTCGCCGTCTTATCTTCCGACTTCGAGATCGATGGTGCTGTAGAGCTCACGAGCGGCCTCCGACCCGGGAATCTGTCGTGCGTTGTCCGATCCCGCGGCGACGAGCGTCACCCCGTTCAGTGTGACTCCGGCATTGTGAAGCGCCTTGGCGAGGGAGTCGAGGGCGCGTTGGGCCCGGGCGCGGTCGGCCGCGGGGGTGGCCTCGCGGAACTCGTGGGCGACGAGGCGGGCGTTCGGGTGTTCTTTGATGGCGCCGGCGAGCCATTTCAGCGCCTCGGCGCTGCCGGCGGCGTCGAGGGTGCCGTCGGATGCGAAGCGGAGGCCGTAGAGCGAGTGGCGGCCGGCGCGCTTGAGAAATTCGCGGCCGACGTCGGGCCTCTCTCCGCGCGGCAGCAGCATCTCCGCGCGCTCGCCGAACCAGGCATCGCCGAAGAAGAGCGGGATGATCTCTTCGTGCCACTGGATGCCGTTGAGGTGATTGCCATCCGGCGAGACGGCGAAGATCGCGTAGCCGTATTCCGGCCCCCGGATCCATTCGAAGCGATAGACGCGGCCGTCGCTGCCGCCGTCGAGGACGAGCGTCGAGCGCGCGTACTGCATCGTCCCGCCGGTCTCCCAGAACTCGGCGGCGCGGCCGTTGACGCGCCACGTTCCCGTGATGCGTCCCGGCCGCGCCGGCGCCAGCTCGCGCCCGCGCGCGAGGATCGAGCTCACCACGGCCTGGCCGCCCTCGACGCCCGGCTCCGGCAGCGTCACGCGCAGGAACGCGGCGTCCGTGGGGCGCACGTCCATCCACTGCGGCGCGCTCGCCGGCTTCACGCGCAGCGTGGCCAGCGGCTGGAAGACGCGGCCGTCCATCGAGGTCTCGAAGACGATTTCCTTGGCGATGAGGTACGGCTTCTCCGGCGTGCGCGCGCCGACCTTGTCGATGCGCGACGGCGCGGCGAGGGCGATGACGAGCGACTGCGGGAAGTCCTTCGGCAGAGTCGCCCAGTACGTGGCGCCGTCGCCGTCGATGGCGGCGATCGCGGACATCTCCAGCAACGCTTCGCCGGTGCGGGAGACGACGGTCGCGCCGCGGGCCAGGTTCACGAGGCTGGAGCGCTCGGCGTCGTCGGGCGCCGGAGGCAGGATGAACGGCTTCTTCGGCGGGCCGGGCGGCTCGATGTCGCAGCCGCAGAGCAGGAGGAGGACGGCCGCGGCAAGCGCGCGCTTCATCGGAAGGTGCTACGGTCGACGACGATCTTCGTCACGTCGGCGATCTTCGTCACGGCGTTGCCGGCCTTGCGCAGCAGCGACATGCGGTTCTTGCGCACGGCCTCGTCGTCGACCATGACCATGACGTCGTCGAAGAATTTCTCCAGCTCCGGAGCCATGGCCGCGAACGATTCCAGGGCCCGGCGGTAGTCGCGGTCGCCGATCATCTCGTCGATCTGCGCGCCGACGACGGTGGCGAGATCGTTGAGGCGGCGCTCGCTCTCGTGCTCCAGCCTGGCCGGATCGACGTGCGTGGAGTCGTGCCCGGCGGTGATGTTGGCGATGCGCTTGGCGGAGTCGAGGATGTTCAGGAAGTCGCCGTGATCGCGCATCGTCTTCACGGCGTTGATGCGGTCGACGAGGTCGGTGAGCGACGACGCCCATCCAGCCTCCATGGCCGCGGCGATCTCGTCGTAGGCGAAGCCGTACTGCGAGGCCTCGAGCAGCGTGCGCACGCGCTCGGCGAAGAAGGCCAGGAGGTCGGCCTTGATGTCGTCGCCGAGGCCGTAGGCGGTGACGCCGAGGTCGATGAGGCGGTCGATGCCGGCGCGGACTTGGCGCTTGTCGCGGTTCAGGAGGATCTGCACGATTCCCTGCGCGGCGCGGCGCAGGCCGAAGGGATCGCGCGAGCCGGTGGGACGGACGCCGGCGGAGAAGAAGCCGGCCAGGGTGTCGATCTTGTCGGCCAGCGAGACGTAGGCGCCGCTGAGGGTGCGCGGCAGGGCGTCGTCGACGTTGACGGGGAGGTAGTGATCGTAGATGGCCTGCCAGGCGTCGTCGGGCACCCCTTCCTCGCGCGCGTAGATCCCGCCGATCTGCCCCTGCAGCTCGGTGAACTCCTTGACCATCTCGGTGACGAGGTCGCACTTGCAGAGCTCCGCGGCCTGCACGGTGGCGGCGTCGTCGGCGCTCAGCTCGCGGGCGATGCGCGTGATGCGCTGCGTCTTCTCGAGGTAGTTGCCGAGCTTGGCGTGGAACTCGAGATGGGCGAGCTGCTCGCGGCGCGCGGCCAGCGGGCGCTTGCGGTCGGTCTCGTAGAAGAACTTGGCGTCGGCGAAGCGCGCGTTGGTGACGAAGGAGTTCCCGTATCCGGCGTTCCCCTCGGGATCGCTCTCGTTGTCGAGCACCGCGAGGAAGAAGCTGGTGAGCTTGCCGGCGGCGTCGCGGATGGGCAGCTGCTTCTGATGGACGCGCATGACCATCACCAGCACTTCCTCCGGCAGGGCGAGGTATTCGGCGCGGAACTCGCCGCGCACGACGCCGGGGTACTCGGTGAGGTACTGCCACTGCGACCAGATGGAGGCGTCGACGGCCGGCGTTCCGCCAGCCTCGGATGCCAGCACGCGCGCGCGCTCGGCCATGACGTGGCGGCGGCGCGTGGCGTCGACGACAACCGAGGCCAGCTCGAGCTTGGTGACGTAGTCGTTGTACGTCGTGACCTTGATCGGATCGTTGGCGAGGATGCGATGGCCGGTCGTGGTCAGGCCCGACTTCACGCCGAAGATCTCGATCGGCAGGTGCTCGCCGTCGAGCGAGGAGACGATGCCGTGCAGCGGGCGGATGTACGTGTGCTCGCCGCCGCCCCAGCGCATCATCTTCGGCCAGCGCAGCCCTTCGACGATCTGCGGGATGCGCTGCTGGAGGATCTCGTCGGCGGCGCGGCCGGCGACGGTCCGGCGGATGCGCACGTAGTCGCCGCCTTCGAGGAGGTCGCCGGCTGTGGCGTTGTTCTTTTTCAGGAAGCCGTGCAGCGCCGGCGTCGGATTGCCATCGGCGTCGTAGGCATTCTTGCGCGGCGGGCCCTTGACCTCTTCCTCGCGGTCGGCCTGACTGGCGGGAACGTTCTCGAGGAAGAGCACGAGGCGCCGCGGGGTGGCGTTCGTGGTGATGGCGAACGAGCCGAGGTCGGTGAAGAGCTTCTCCACGCCGGCCTGCAACGCGGCGCGCGCGGCGTCGAGCATCCACGCCGGGATTTCTTCGAGGAGGATCTCGCAGAAGTACTCAGCCATGCTGCATGAGCGGGAATCCGAGCGTCTCCCGCGACTCCAGGTATTGATGGGCGCAGGCGACGGCGAGGTCGCGCACGCGCTTGATCACGGCCACGCGCTCGGTGACGGAGACGGCGCCGCGCGCGTCGAGGGTGTTGAACGTGTGCGAGCACTTGAGGGTCCAGTCGTAGGCGGGCAGGACGAGTTTCTCGTCGAGGCAGCGGCGGGCCTCTTTCTCGTAGATGTCGAGCAGCGTCCACTGCGTGTCGATGTCGGCGACTTCGAAGTAGTACTTGCTGAACTCGTACTCGTCCTGCTTGCGCAGCGGGCCGTAGCCGAAGCCGCCGCCCCACTCGATGTCGAAGACGGAGCTCTTGCGCGCCAGGAACATGGTCAGGCGCTCCAGGCCGTAGGTGATCTCCGCGGAGACGGGCGCGAGGTCGATGCCGCCGGCCTGCTGGAAGTAGGTGAACTGCGTGATCTCCATGCCGTCGAGGAGGATCTGCCAGCCCATCCCCCACGCGCCGAGGGTCGGCGACTCCCAGTTGTCCTCCTCGAAGCGGATGTCGTGCTTGGCGAGGTCGAGGCCGATGGCGCGCAGGGAGTCGAGATATAGGTCCTGCACGTCGAGCGGCGACGGCTTGAGGATGACCTGAAATTGATAGTGCTTGCCGAGGCGGAAGGGGTTGTCGCCGTAACGGCCGTCGGCGGGGCGGCGGGAGGGCTGGACGTAACCGACGTTGATGGGCTCGGGGCCGAGGACGCGCAGGAAGGTGGCCGGATGCATGGTGCCGGCGCCGACCTCGAGGTCGAGCGGGGTCTCGATGATGCAGCCCCGCTCGGCCCAGAAGTTCTGCAGCTTGAGGATGAGGTCTTGGAAGGTGAGGCGCGACATCGGGGCGGGGATTGTATCTCGCGTCCGGCGCCCGCGCCCGAGCCCGAATCCCCCGTCCGAATCCCCCGCCCGAAAAGCCGGGCGCGGGCTCGGGCTCGGGCGCGGGCGCGGGGGTCAGTGATGGCCGATGGTGTCGGTCTGCGTCGGCGGCGGCGCCGAGGTGTCGGTCTTGTCCTTGTTCTTCTTCGGCGGGGGCGCCGAGGTGTCGGTTGTTTGCGTCGTGTCGTTGGACGCTGTATCGGTCGTCGCCGTGTCGGTGGTGGTCGCCGTGGTCGACGTCGTGACGGTCAGCGGAGGCGGCGGTGGACGGCGCGTGCGCGTCGGCGGCGGTGGCGCCGGCATCCCGCTCGACATCGCCCCTGGCTGCTGCTGCGGCAGCACCCCGCCGGCCGGCCCGCCCGGCATGTTCGGCGGCGGCAGCGCCGTGCCGAGGGCGAACGTGCCGGTCGTGTCGGTGTTCGTCGCCGTCGACGGCGGAGGCGCCTCGCCCGGCGCGCTGATCGTCGACGTCGCGGTGTCGCTCTGCCCTTCCTGAACGACGTCGTACTGCTGCTGCGTGCGCTGCGCCGGAGCGGAGCGCCCGTGGCAGGCGAGCGCGGCCGCAGCGGCGAGCAGAACCGCGATGAAGGGCCTCATGATGACGGTAGGTCGCACGTTGTATGCCACGGGAAGAGCAGGTCTTCCGCTCCTGTTGCTCAAAGCGGACCGATTTAGTACAGTTTCGCGCCGATGCTGAAAATCTCGAGGCTCACCGACTACGGACTCCTCGCTGCCGTCTACCTCACGCGGCGGCCCGGCGCCGTCGTGTCGGCGCGCGAGATCGCGGAGTTCTACCACCTCCCCGTCCCGATGATCACCAAGGTCCTCAAGACGCTGCAGCACGGCGGTCTCGTGCAGTCGCATCGCGGCGTCGGCGGCGGGTATTCGTTCGACGGCGACGCCGAGGCAGTCACGCTCGGGCAGCTGCTCGACGCGCTGGAAGGGCCGTGGGACCTCGTTGAATGCGAGACCACCGACGACCGCGGGCACGCCCTCTGCTCGATCCGCGTGGCCTGCCCATCGCGGCGCTTCATGTTTGGCATCAACCGCGCCATCAAGGGCGCCTTCGAGCAGGTCACCCTCGGCGACCTCGCCCGCGGGGCGATGCCCACCCCGATCCTCGACAAGAGCGCGCTCACGGCGCGCGTGGAGATTCAATGAGCAACACCACGATCGAACAGATCGCGAACCAGGACTACAAGTACGGCTTCGTCACCGACATCGAAGCCGATCAGGCTCCGCCCGGCCTGAACGAGGACATCATCCGCCTCATCTCCGAGAAGAAAGAGGAGCCGGAGTGGCTGCTGCAGTGGCGCCTGAAATCGTTCCGCCACTGGCTGACGATGAAGGAGCCGACCTGGGCGAACGTGAAGTACGGCCCGATCGACTACCAGGCCATCCGCTACTACTCGGCGCCGAAGCAGAAGAAGACGCTGAACTCGATCGACGAAGTCGACCCCGAGCTGCGCCGCACGTTCGAGAAGCTCGGCATCTCCCTCGAGGAGCAGAAGCGCCTCAGCGGCGTGGCCGTCGACGCGGTGTTCGACTCCGTCTCCGTGGCCACGACGTTCCGCGCCGAGCTGGCCAAGCACGGCATCATCTTTTGCTCGTTCTCCGAGGCGGTGAAGAATCACCCCGACCTCGTCCGCAAATACCTCGGCAGCGTCGTCCCGTACACCGACAACTTCTTCGCCACGCTCAACTCCGCCGTCTTCTCCGACGGCTCGTTCTGCTACATCCCGAAGGGCGTGCGCTGCCCGATGGAGCTCTCGACGTACTTCCGCATCAACAGCGCCGGCACGGGGCAGTTCGAGCGGACGCTCATCGTCGCCGACGAAGGCGCGTACGTCAGCTACCTCGAAGGCTGCACCGCGCCGATGCGCGACGAGAACCAGCTTCACGCCGCCGTGGTCGAGCTGGTGGCGCTCGACAACGCCTCGATCAAGTACTCGACGGTGCAGAACTGGTATCCGGGCGACAAGGAAGGCAAAGGCGGGATCTACAACTTCGTCACCAAGCGCGGCAAGGCATTCGCGAACGCGAAGCTGTCGTGGACGCAGGTGGAAACCGGCTCGGCCATCACCTGGAAGTACCCGAGCTGCATCCTGCAGGGCGACAACTCCACCGGCGAGTTCTACTCGGTGGCGCTGACGAACAATTACCAGCAGGCCGACACCGGGACGAAGATGATCCACATCGGGCGCAACACGACGTCGACGATCGTCTCCAAGGGGATCTCGGCGGGGCACGGCCAGCAGACATACCGCGGCCAGGTGCTGATCATGAAGAACGCGGTGGACGCCCGCAATTACTCGCAATGCGACTCGCTGCTCCTCGGCGACAAGTGCGGGGCGCACACGTTCCCCTACATCGAAGTGCGCAACTCGACGGCGACGATGGAGCACGAGGCCTCGACGTCGAAGATCGGCGAGGACCAGCTCTTCTACTGCCAGCAGCGCGGGATCTCGGCCGAGGACGCGGTGTCGATGATCGTGAACGGCTTCTGCCGGGAAGTCTTCCGCGAGCTGCCGATGGAGTTCGCGGTGGAAGCGCAGAAGTTACTCGGAGTGAGTTTGGAAGGAAGCGTTGGTTGATGCTCGAAATTCGTAATTTGCACGCCGGAATCGACGGCAAAGAAATTCTGAAAGGCCTCTCCCTTTCGATCGGCGAAGGCGAAGTCCACGCCATCATGGGGCCGAACGGCTCCGGGAAGTCGACGCTGGCGAACGTGCTGGCCGGGCGGCCTCGCTACGCGGTCACGAACGGCAGCGTCACCTACGAAGGCAAAGACCTGCTGGCCATGCCGACCGAGGAGCGCGCGCGCCAGGGCGTCTTCCTGGCCATGCAGTACCCGGTCGAGATCCCCGGCGTGAACAACATCTACTTCCTCAAGGCCGCCTACAACGCCAAGCGCAAGTACCGCGGCGAGGAGGAGCTCGACGCCGTGGAGTTCCTGCAGCTCGTCCGGCAGAAGATGAAGGTCGTCGAGCTCGACGAGTCCTTCCTCAACCGCGGCGTGAACGAGGGCTTCTCCGGCGGCGAGAAGAAACGCAACGAGATTTTCCAGATGGCCGTGCTCGATCCGAAGCTGGCCATCCTCGACGAGACCGACTCCGGCCTCGACATCGACGCCCTGCGCATCGTGGCCGAGGGGGTCAACGCGCTGCGGAGCGAGAAGCACTCCGTGCTCGTGATCACGCACTACCAGCGCCTGCTGCGCTATCTCGTGCCCGACGTGGTGCACGTGCTGGCCGCCGGGCAGATCGTGAAGTCGGGCGGTAAGGAATTGGCCGAGGAGCTCGAGGCCAAGGGCTACGAGTGGATCGAGCAGGAGATGGCGGCGGCGCGATGACGACGGCGGTCGATTTCGATGTCCGTCAGCAGGCCGCGCAGCGGTTCGCGCAGCTCGGCTGGCCGACGCCGAAGCAGGAGGAGTGGAAGTACACGAACGTCGCCCCGATCGCGCGGGTCGATTGGAAGCTCGGCAGCGCCGCGGCGCCCGTGCCGCCCGATTTCCGTTTCTTCGAGCGGGCCGCGCAGGAGCTCGTGTTCGTGAACGGTCGGGGCGCACAGCGTGCGCTCGGAAGCGAACACTACGCGCGCTATGCCGACTACATGCGCCATCCCTTCACCGCCCTGAACACGGCCAACGCCCAGGACGGCGCGTGCATCGAGATCCCCGACGGCACCGTCGTCGACGGCTTCATCCACCTCCTCTTTGTCGGCGACGGCGACGAGGTCTGGTCGCATCCGCGCAACCTCATCGTCGTCGGGCGCAACGCCCACGTGGCCATCGTCGAGACCTACGTCGGCCGCGGCAAGTACTTCACGAACACGGTTACGGAGCTCGTCGCGAAAGAGGGCGCCGTCGTCGATCACACCAAGATCGAGTGCGAGTCGCTCGAGGCCTTCCACATCGGCACGCTGCAGATCCACCAGGAGCGGGCCTCGTCGGTCGTCTCGCGCTGTATCTCCATCGGCGGGGCGCTGGTGCGCAACGAGATCAACGTCGCCCTGGCCGGCGAAGGCGCGAGCATCACGCTCGATGGCCTCTTCACCCTCGGCGGCAATCAGCACTGCGACAACCACACCGTCATCGATCACCTCTACCCGCACTGCGACTCGGTCGAGCTCTACAAGGGCATCCTCGACCAGAGCGCGCGGGGGATCTTCGACGGGCGGATCATCGTCCGCCCCGACGCCCAGAAGACGAATTCGCGGCAGACGAACCACAACCTGCTGCTCAGCGAGACCGCCATCGTCGACTCCAAGCCGACGCTGGAGATCCACAACGACGACGTGAAGTGCAACCACGGCTCGACGATCGGCCAGCTCGACGAGGAGGCGCTGTTCTACCTCCGCTCGCGCGGGATCGGCGAGGCCGAGGCCCGAGGGCTGCTGATCCACGCCTTCGCCAGCGAGATCGTCGACCGCATGAAGGTCGAGCCGGTGCGCGAGCTGGTGCGGCGGGAGATGTTCCGGAGCATGCCGGAGCGGTTGCCGGAGCGGAGGACGCCATGAGCGTGACGGCGCAGCTTCTCGGCTTCGACGTGCAGCGCTTGCGGCGCGATTTTCCGATCCTGCACCGCACCATCCGCGGCCGGAAGCTCGTCTACCTCGACAACGCCGCCACGACGCAGAAGCCGCAGGCGGTGATCGACCGCATCGTCCGCTATTACACGGAAGAGAACTCGAACGTCCATCGCGGCGTGCACTATCTCAGCGAGATCGCCACGGCCGCGTACGAGTCGGCGCGCACGACGGTGAAGCGCTTCATCAACGCCCGCAGCGAAAAAGAAATCGTCTTCACGCGCGGGACGACGGAGTCGATCAACCTCGTGGTCTCGTCGTGGGGCGGCCGCAACGTCGGCCCGGACGACTGCGTGCTGATCACAGCCATCGAGCACCACTCGAACATCGTGCCGTGGCAGCTCCTCTGCGAATCGAAGGGGGCGAAGCTCCTCGTCGCGCCGGTGAGCGACGAAGGCGAGCTGATTCAATCCGAGTATCTGAAACTGCTCGAGTGCCACCCGAAGATCGTCGCCTTCAGCCACGCCTCGAACGCCCTCGGCACGATCAATCCGGTCAAGGCCATGACCCGCGCGGCGCACGACGCCGGCGCGCTCGTGCTCATCGACGGCGCGCAGGGCGTCCCGCACTGCGTCGTCGACGTGCAGGAGATCGACTGCGACTTCTACGCCTTCTCCGGCCACAAGGTCTACGGCCCGACCGGCGTCGGCGCGCTGTACGGCAAGGAGGCCCTGCTCGATGCCATGCCTCCGTACCAGGGCGGCGGGGACATGATCCTCTCCGTCTCGTTCGAGAAGACGACGTACAACGCGCTGCCTTACAAGTTCGAGGCGGGGACGCCGAACATCGAAGGCGTCGTCGGCCTGGCCGCGGCGCTCGACTACGTCGGCGGCGCCGGCATCGAGAACATCGCCGCGCACGAGCAGGAGCTGCTGCACTACGCCACGGCGCGCCTGCGGGAGCTCGACGGCGTGCGCATCATCGGCACGGCGCGCGAGAAGGCGTCCGTCATCTCCTTCACGCTCGAGGGCGTGCACCCGCACGACATCGGCACGATCCTCGACCAGGAGGGGATCGCCATCCGTACTGGACATCACTGCGCCCAGCCGCTCATGATGCGCTTCAACGTTCCCGCGACCGGGCGGGCGTCGTTCGGGATGTACAACACGAAGGAAGAGGCGGACGCGCTCGTGGCCGGCCTGCGGAGAGTCATCGAGGTCTTTGGCTGATGTCCGACAATCTCCGCGAGCTCTACCAGCAGGTCATCCTCGACCACAACCGCAATCCCCGCAATTACAAAGAGCTGCCGAACGCGACGCGCAAGGTGGACGGCTACAACCCGCTCTGCGGCGACCACTACACGATCTACGTCGAGCTCGACGGCGACACGATCCGCGACATCGGCTTCACCGGCAACGGCTGCGCGATCTCGAAGGCCTCGGCCTCGGTGATGAGCTCGACGGTGAAGGGAAAGAAGAGCGAGGAAGCGGAGCAGCTCTTCGACACGTTCCACAAGCTCGTCACCGGCGAGGGCCGCAGCGGCCTCGACGAGGCAGAATTGGGCCGCCTGGCAGCGTTCTCCGGAGTGTCGGAGTTCCCCGCGCGCGTAAAATGCGCAACGCTCGCGTGGCATACGCTGCATACGGCACTGAAGACCGATGATGAGGTGGTAACGACGGAGTAGGTTCTTAGGTTGTTAGGTTCTTAGGTTCTTACGTTGTCAGGAACTCCTAAGAACCTAAGAACGTAAGAACCTAAGAACCACTATGAACATGCGAGAAGAAATCGTCGTCACCCGCAACGTCGAGGCGATCATGATCCCCAGCGGCGAGCGCGTGCTTGTCCCCGAGGGAGCGCGGGCCACGATCACGCAGTCCCTCGGCGGCTCGTACACGATCATCACCGACCGGGGGCTGATGGTCCGCATCTCCGGCAGGGAAGTCGAGGCCATCGGCAAAACGCCCGAGAACGTGCCCCAGGCCGAGGAGAAAGCGCCGGCGACGAAGGAAGAGCTCGAGCAGGCCGTCTGGGAACAGCTCAAGACCTGCTACGACCCGGAGATCCCCGTCAACATCGTCGACCTCGGCCTGGTCTACCTCTGCGAGCTCGCGCCAAACGGCGAAGGGCTAACCGACGTGAAGGTCAAGATGACCCTCACCGCGCCCGGCTGCGGCATGGGTCCCGTCCTCGCCCACGACGTGAAGACGAAGATCGAGACGCTCCCGGGCGTGAAGAGCGCCGACGTCGAAGTCGTCTTCGATCCCGTGTGGGACCGGAGCATGATGTCCGAGGCGGCCAAGCTCCAGCTCGGGTTGTACTGGTAACGGAGGTTCCGCATGCACTGCGCCTGGTGCGGCACAGAGGTGCCGGTTGTCTCCTACGATCCCTGCCCGCGCTGCGGTAAGCCGACGAACGGCGCGGAGCGCCCGGCCCCCGCCGCCGCAGCGCCGGCGAAGAGCAACACCGCGGTCATCGTCATCGTCCTCGTCGTGATCTTCGGCGGGATCCTCGTCATCGGCGGCATCGCCGCGGCGATCATCATCCCCAACTTCATGACGGCGAGGCAGCGCTCCTGTCAGAGGCGGACGATGGCGGACATCCGCTCCGTCTCCACCGCCGTCGAAGCGTACGGGACCGACAAGAACGGATACCCGCAGGTGCAGTCGTACGACGAGCTCACGCCGCTGCTGGTCCCGACTTACATCCGTTTATTTCCCCAGCGCGACGGATGGAACCACCCCTTCCGTTACGCCTGCACGAAAATGCAGGACGGCAACTGCGCCGCCTACGCGATCGGCAGCGCGGGGCGGGACGGCGTCTTCGCCCAGGACCTTCGCGCGTATGCGGCCGGACCGCCCACGCCGACGACGAGCTACGACTGCGACCTGATCTACGCCAACGGCTCGTTCATTCAGTATCCGGAAGGTGTTCAGCACTAGCTCACGTACAGATCGCGCACCTTGGCCGTGTCCTCGTAGGCGCGGAACTGCGAGACCTTGCCGTCGCCGCGCACCGTGAACGTGTGGATGGCGCTGGTCGACGCGCTCTTGCCGTTCCTCTTGAAGCGGTAGGTGTAGTCGACCTTCACGAAGACCTGGTCGCCCGCGCCGGTGAAGATCGTCGGCTCGAAGTGCTCGAAGTCGACCTCGCCGGCCAGCGTGGTGAAGAAGTCGAGCACGCCGTCGCGGCCGCTGCGGATGCGGTACCACGGCACCTCGTTCTGCGCCGACGTGTCCGTGCCCCAGCTCACGTCGTCCGTGCACTCGCCGACGATCGTCTGGACGTCGCCGCGGCCGAAGGCGGCGTACATCTGCTGCATCTTCGCGATGTTCGCTTGTTCGCTCATGGATGCCCTCCGCGCCAAATTTACGGCGCGGAGGGCGGAGCGGATTTCAGAGGTGCTGGTTGAAGAACGTCCACGGGCCGAGCGAGTAGCCGGCCTTGTGGTGCTGCGCCTGGAGGTAGCCGTCGATGGCGGTCACGACGGCGAGGATGCCGGAGAGCGTTCCGCACGTCAGGAAGAGGCCGACGATCCAGACGACCAGGGCCACGATGCCCTTCATCTTCTGCCCCATCAGGAAGTAGCCGAGGCAGCCGGCCACGATGAGGTTGAGGATCAGGATGAGGACCGGGTCCTTGGCGTCGGGTGGCGGCGGGATGACCTCGCCTCCGCCGGCGGGCGGCGGGGGCTGCGTGGGTGGCGGCGTGGACGGGGGCGGCGGTGTGTACTCGGACATTCGATTCCTCCTACATCTTGTCGGCGAAGTCGCTGATCATCGGGAGGCGGAAGCGCTGGCCGTTCACGCCCTTGATGATGGCCATGACGCGGATGACGAGGAACCCGATCCAGATCGCGCACTCGATGATGACCACGCCGCAGCCGAGGAACGGGACTCGGCGCGCGACGAAGCCGAAGACGAAGAAGAAGACCCAGCAGATGATCTCGGCGATGAGGATCGACAGGCCGTTCTTGGCGTGCCACTGGATTTCGTTGTCTTCTTTCTTCGTGAGCAGCGGGACGAGGCAGAGGATCCAGAGATACGAGAGGACGACCATCAGCGTGCGGTCACTGCTCGGCGCGGCTCCTCCGGCGGGCGGTGGCGGCGGCGGTGGCGGCGTGTAGGTTCCGCCCGGCGGCGGCGTCGACGGTGGGACGGTGCTCATTGCATCTCCTTCGCTTGTCAGTTTTCGCGTGATTCTAGCCGCTTTTCGGCGGCGAGGAGAGGAAACGCTGTCAGCGCCAGCGAAACCGTGACCGCGGTCACGACGGCGATGACTCCCGTGGCCCGCGGGCTCTCCACGCCGAGGCCGAAGTGAAGGAGGTAGTCGGTCACGGGTCGCGCCATCAGCAGCATCAGCGCGCCGACGTAGGCGAGCGACGCGGCCATGTAGCCGAATCCGCCGAGCGAGAGCCCGACCTGCAGCGGATTCTCGGCGTTGAAGTTCGGAGCCAGCGCGCCGAGTCCGACGCCCATCGACACCAGCGTGACGGCGAGCATCGATGCGCCGCCCAGCGTGAACGCCCAGACCACGCGGTCGGCGTGCAGCAGGACATTCGCGAACGCCGTCAGGACGAAGGCCAGGATCGTCAGCGGCGCGGCGTAGACGATCACCTTCACGAGAAGGAAGCGGCGGTACGACACCGGCGCGCTCTGCACGAGCCAGAAGGCGCGGCCTTCGCTCGACACCGACGGATAGGCGAAGCGGAGGCAGATGGCGGCGATGACGAAGCCGGCCATGCCGAGGTTCGCGTAGGCGACGATGCCGGCGCGCACGTCGCCGCCGAGCGGCAGCATGCGGATGTTGTAGAGGTAGAGGAACAGCAGCGCGGCCATGAGGAAGAGCTGCGACCACTGGGCCACGTCGCGCGAGAGCGTGCGCACCTCCTTCGCCACGAGCGCGCGCGTCGGGGCGGCGAGCGGTTCGAGCAGGCGGTCGATCGCGCGCGTGACCGCGCTCGCGCCGATCGCCACCGGGGCCATGCTCTCCCGCGCCCGCACGAAGGCGGCGAAGTACGACGTCCGCGCGACGAAGAAGAAGGCCAGGAACGCGACCGCGAATGTCAGCCAGATCCTCGGCGGGAACGCGCCGGCGTCGGGATCGACCATCACGTCCGCGAGCGCAGTGCCGGGATAGCGCTCCATCGACGGCAGCTCGATCTCCTTGAGCAGCTGCACGGCGTCGGGCGTCGACATCGTCGTGAAGAAGCGCTCCGGCCGCGACACGCGGAAGGCGACGACGGCGAGCGTCAGCACGACGATGGCCAGCGTGGCCACGATCTGGTGCACGCGGCGCACGGGGAACCAGCGCACCAGGGACACGATGGCCAGCGCCCCGAGCGTCACCGGAATCGCCAGGAGCAGCGCCAGATTCGCCAGGACGACCGGGAAGAACGTCCGCGGCACCGGGTACTGCCGCGCGTAGGCGACGAACATCGGGATGAGGAAGACGTAGACGACCGTGGCGCTCTCGGCGAGGGTTTTCGCCCAGCGCGCCGCGACGATGCGCGATTTCGCGCGCGGCGCGGCGTGGTAGACCTCGAGGTCGAGGTCGGTGAAGAACGCGCCGATGGCCGCCGTCATCGCCGACGAAAACAGAATGACCACGGCCACGAGGAAGACGAGCGCGAGGAGGTTCCGCAGCAGTCCGATGGCGAACATCGGCGTCGTCTGTTCGACGTTGGCGATGGCCCGGAAGAGGCGGCGGAAGAGGGCGAAGTCGCCGTAGAGGAACGCCGCGGCGATGGCCGCGGTCACGCCGAGCTTCACGATGGCCGCGGCGTTGAACGGGCGCAGCTTCGCCGTCAGGAGGCGTGCAGGCCAGACTTGCGCAGCCACTCCATCGTCCTCTCGTCGCGCGCGACGCCCGCCTTCGACCGCTTCATGCCGAGCTCGATCAGCCGTTCGATCAGGCGCGAGTACTTGATCTCCGTCGCCTCCCAAAGCTTCGGGAACATCGACACCTGCGTGAAGCCGGGGATGGTGTTGATCTCGTTGACGAAGAGCCGGTTCGTGCCGCGCTCGAGGAAGAAGTCGACGCGCGCGAATCCGGCCGCGCCCACGGCCTTGAACGCCGCCACGGCGAGCCTTCGCAGCTCCTCGGTTTTCTCCTTTGGCAGCTTGGCCGGGATGGCGAGCTGGGCCTTGTTGCTGACGTACTTGTCGGCGTAGTCGTAGAACTCCGCGCCGGCGACGATCTCTCCCGGCACGCTGGCCTCGGGGGCTTCGTTGCCGAGGACCGAGACCTCGAGCTCGCGGGCGTCGATGCCGCGCTCGACGAGGACTTTGTCGTCGAACGTGAGCGCGAATTCGATGGCCTCGGCCAGCGCGCCGTCGCGCTTTACCTTCGTCACGCCGACCGAGGAGCCGCTGTTGGCCGGCTTGACGAAGTAGGGGAGGCGCAGGGCGTTGTTCACGGCCCGGCTGATGCGCTCCCGCTCCCCCGGCCACTCGGCTTCGGTGACGAGGACGTAGTCGACGATGGGAAGCTTCGCCGCGGCGAAGGCGTACTTCATGTGGGCCTTGTCCATCGCCACCGCCGAGGCGGCCACGCCGCTGCCGACGTACGGAATGCCCAGGATGTCGAGGTATCCCTGCAGCGTCCCGTCCTCGCCGTGCCTGCCGTGGATGATCGGGAAGGCGACGTCGACGTGATGGGCGCGCACCCAGGCTTCGAAGTTGAAGTCGCCGCTGTCCGAGGTGGCGCTGCCGTCGAGGACCTTCGCGCTCCGCTCCGGGCCGATGAAGCGGCCGTCGCGGGCGATGCAGATGGGGACGATCTCGATGCGCTCCTTCGGCGCCGCCGCGGCGATGGAGCGCGCGGAGAGGATGGAGACGTCGTGCTCGGGCGAGCGGCCGCCGAAGATCAGGACGGTGCGGGTGACGAGGCGGATCACTTCGGGATCGGCACGCTTCCCAGCAGATACTTCAAATCATCATCCCGCCAGCGGATGCCCGCGCCGAAGATGAAGGCCGTGTTGTTGAACGGATTGTCGACGCCGCTGCGGATGAAGATCATCGGCGTCTTCGGCTTGGCTTCGCGGAGCGTGTACTCGCCGAAGAGGCGCAGGTGCGGGTTCTTGTCGTAGCGCTCCGAGAAATCGAAGGCCTCGCCCGTCAGCGTGACGCGGCGGTTCCAGTGCCAGTCGATGCCGCCGCCGCCCGTCGAGTCGATGAGGCCGAGGCGGGCGTCGACGGGGCCGAGGTGCCAGCCGGCCTGCGCGGAGACGACGAAGTTGCGGTCGAACTGCGTCTCCTTCGTGATCGTCGTCGACGACTTCCCGGTGGCCGGATCGAGCGTCGTCGTCTCGAAGACCTTGTCCTTCTGATGGCCGAGCGGCGTGTCGGCCAGCTCGATGTTGTAGAAGCGGTTGTTCTCGGCCGGGTTGGGGCTGAGGCGCAGCCAGATCGCGGAGCGGGAGTTGCCGCCGAGATTCTCGATGTTGTTGCTCTGCTTCGGCAGGCCGCCGTAGTAGTCGGCGTTCATGCCGAGGTCGAGCTGGAGCCTGCCGACGCGGTTCAGCGTGTTCTTCAACTCGTTCACGCCGCCTTCGACGGAGGCCAGCGCGGTGTTGAGCCGGTTCGCGGTCTCGTCGCTGTACAGCAGCTTGCCGACCGTGCCCTGGCCGCTGCGCATTTGCGTCGTGATCGCGCCGAGGTTCTCCGACGTCGTCTTCAGGTCGGCGGAGAGCGCGCGCAGATTCTCGATCGTGTGGTGCACCTCGCTGCGGTTCTCCGTCACCGTGGCGCTCATGGCGTTGGCGACGCGCTCGATCGAATCGGCCAGCCGCGGGATCTGCGTGCGCAGCGACGCGGTGATGGCCTCGGCGTTCTTCATCGTGGCGTCGACGTTCGTGCGGTTCGCGGCGATCAGCTCGCGCACCTGCTTCGTGATGGCGTCGACGTTCGCGACGATGTCCTGCAGCTGCGCCTGCCCCGTCTGCGTGCCGATGCTGTTGCGCAGCGAGGAGGTGATCGCCTTCACGTCGGTGGCGATCGCGGAGATCTGGTCGGTGACCTGATCGATCGAGGCCGGCTGCGAACCGGGGATCATGACCGGCTGCTTCCCCTCGCCGATGACCGGCTGGCTCAGCGTGCCGGGATCGATCTCGACGTACTTCTCGCCGAGCAGCCCGAGGTTGGCGACGTGGGCCTTGGCGTTGGCGTGGAGCTGCACGTCCTTGTCGATCTCCATCTCCACCTCGGCCTTGCCGTCGGGGCGGAGATCGATTTTCGTCACCTTGCCGACGCGCACGCCGGCCACGCGCACGGCCGACTGCCGGTCGAGGCCGGCCACGGAGTCGAAGACGGCCGTGACTTTCTTGAGGTTGCCGGTGCGGCTGATCTTCACGTCCTCGATCTTCAAAACGAAGAACGCGAGGATGCCGAGGATCACCAGCATGAAGGCGCCGACTTTTGCCGCGGAAGACATAGTGTTGCCCTTCTACGCCTCGGCGCGCAGCGGGTCAATGCCGGCGCGCTCGAGCATCCTGACGAGCAGAGCAAGCGGCAGGCCGACGACGTTGGTGTAGCTGCCGTGGATGGAGTCGATGAACATGGCCCCGATGCCCTGGGCGGCGTAGGCGCCGGCCTTGTCGAGGCCTTCGCCGCTGCTCGCGTACCAGTCGATCTCGCGCGCCGACATGGCCGCCATGCGCACCTCGGTCTCGGCGATGCGCGTGTCGCCGTAGCCGCGCGCGGCGTTCATGACGGTGACGGCGGTGTAGACGACGTGGGTGCGCCCGGCGATGGCGGCGAGCATGCGCTTGGCGTCGTCGACGTCGAGCGGCTTCTCGAGCAGCTCGTCGCCGAGGTAGACGGTCGTGTCGGCGGCGACGATCCAGCGGTCGGGATGAAGGCGCGCCACGGCAGCGGCTTTCTCGCGCGAGAGCCGCGCGACGTACTCCTCCGGCGATTCCCCCGCCGCGCGGACCTCGGGGACGTCGCTGGGGATGACGTCGAAGGCGATGCCGATGGAGCCGAGGAGCTCGCGCCGCCGCGGCGAGCCGGAGGCAAGGATGATCTTCATGACGCCGCCCGAGCGATGCTCAAGATCACGACGAAGCGCGCCTCGGCCACGATGCGGTAGACGATGCGTAGGTGCTCCGCGCGGTACGACCAAAGCCCGCGCAGCGGCTCGAAGAGCGGAGCGCCGGCGATGGGGTCTTCGTCGATGGTCTCGAGGGCGCGCAGGACGAGGGCGCGCTCGTCGGCGGTCAGCACGGACCAGTCTTCGGCCACGCGCTCGGCAATTCTCACGCGGTCGTTCCACATCGCGAGTTAAACCAAAAACCTGAAACCAGAAACCAGAAGGCTCACGCCGGCGGCTCCTTCTGGTTTCTGGTTTCTGGTTTCTGGTTTTCCAACAGGTCTTCCATCACCATCAGCGCGTTCCGCTGCGCCTGCTCTTCACCGCGCCCGATCTGCTCCCGCAGCGCGGAATCGTTCCAAATATCCAGCGTCTCCCGCAGCGCCAGCCACTCGTCGTGGGAGACCAGCGCCACCACCGCCCGGCCGTTGCGCATGAACAGCGTGCGCCGCCCGGTCAGCTCACATTCGCCGACGAGCTCCCGCACTTCCGGCGGCAGGTCGAGGATGTCGATCCTCTTCTCCATGTTTCTCCAGCGCCGTGCGGAGGTACTCGGCGAACGCCTCGCCGAGGGCCTCGTTCTTCAGCGCGTAATCGACGGTCGCCTTCAGGTAGCCGAGCTTCTCGCCGGCGTCGTAGCGCGTTCCTTCGAAGATGTAGCCGTAGAAGCCGCCGTTTGCCTTCACCAGGCCGCGCAGCGCGTCGGTGAGCTGGATCTCGCCGCCGGCGCCGTGGCCGGTGGACTCCAGGATCGGGAAGATCTCCGGCGGGAGGATGTAGCGGCCGATGATCGCGTAATGCGAGGGCGGGTTCGACTTCGGCTTCTCGACCATGTCGCGCACTTTGAAGAGGCGGTCGCCGACGAGCTCGCCGGCCACGACGCCGTAGCGCGACGTCTCTGCGGCGCTGACTTCCATGAGCGCCAGCACCGGCGCGTGGAACTGCTCGAAGACGCGCCGCATCTGCCGCAGGCACGGCTCCTCGGAGAGGATGACGTCGTCGGGCAGGACGACGGCGAAGGGCTCGTTGCCGACCGCGTCGCGGGCCTGCAGGACGGCGTGGCCGAGGCCGAGGACGTCCTTCTGGCGGACGGCGATGAGGTCGGTCATCCTGCTCACCGCGTCGACCTCGGCCAGCAGATCGAGCTTCCCGCGATCGCGCAGCGACCGCTCCAGCTCCGCGGTGCGGTCGAAGTGGTCGAAAATCGCGTCCTTCCCCTTCGACGTCACGACGATGAGCTTGTCCAAGCCGGAACCGAGGGCCTCCTCGATGCCGTACTGCAGGATCGGCTTGTCGACGAGCGGCAGCATCTCCTTCGGGATCACTTTCGTGGCCGGAAAGAAGCGCGTGCCGAAGCCGGCGCAGGGAAAAACGCACGTACGGAGCGCCATCGCGGCGCGTAGCATAGCAGTGCTGAGTGCTGAGGACTGAGTGCTGAGTCGGTGGGCGAACGCAGCACTGGCGGCGAAGTTGCTTAAGGTTCGTCAGGTAGAATCTCGTACTTCTCGTGTTCATGCGTAAACTCTTGATCCTCCTACTCGTCCTCGTGGCGACGCCGCTCTCCGCCGAGTGGCGCCGGGCGAAGCTCTTCGGCGCGGACGTCCGCGCGCTCATCGTCGACCCTTCCAATCCCGACACGCTCTACCTCGGCACGAGCGGCGGCGAGGTCTACGTCTCCCGCGACGCGGCCAGGACGTGGTCGAACCCCCGCGGCAGCGTCGAGTTCCCCGGCTACGTCGTCGACAACCTCGTCATCGATCGCGACGGCCGGCTCTGGGCGGCGTGCTGGGGGCTGTGGGGCGGCGGCGTCATCGCCGTCTCCGCCGACGGCGGGCGCACCTGGTCGCGGCGCGACGCCGGGCTCGAGGAGATGTCCGTGCGCGCCATCGCCGTCGACCCGCACGACGCCAGCTTCGTCGTCGCCGGCGGCCTCACCGGCGTCTATCGCAGCACCGACGCCGGCAAGTCGTGGGAAAAAATCAGCGATCAGATCAACGTCGAGTCCCTCGCCCTCGATCCGCGCACGCACGACCGCATCTATGCCGGCACGTGGCGCCAGGGCATCCGCACCGACGACGGCGGCAAGACCTGGAAGCTGATCAACGGCGGCATGGTCCTCGACACGGACATGTTCGCGATCACGATCGATCCCGCGAACCCCGACGACGTCTGGGTGGCCACCTGCGGCTGGGTCTACAACACCGTCAACCGCGGCGACCTCTGGAAGCGCTACCGCGACGGCTTCGACAACCGCCGCATCCACGACGTCGAGATCGATCCCTGCGACCCGCAGACGGTCTACGCCGGCTCCGTGGCCGGGCTCTATCGCACGAACGATCGCGGCAAGAACTGGTACCGCGTCTCCGACGAGTCGCTCGTCGTCAACAACATCGCCCTCCACCCGCAGCGCCCGCACCGCCTCGTCCTCGGCATCGAGGGCGACGGCATCTACGTCTCGAACGACGACGGCAAGACGTTCGCGCGCTCCTGCGACGGGCTGCGCAACCTGACCATCACCACGATCGCCGCCGATCCCGCGCAGCCGAAGCGCGTTTACGCCTCGGTCGTCTTCGGCGGTTCGTCGAGCGGCATCTACGTCTCCGACGACGCGGCTCAGACGTGGCGCAAGCTGTCGACGACGCCGATCCCGCCGGTGCTCTCGCTCATCGTCAACACGGACGGCTTCATCGCCGGCACGGAGAAGGGCTTCTACCGCAGCAGCGACGGCGTCGAGTGGACGCAGAGCGCGCCGGTGAACAAGCCGCTGCGCGCCGACAAGGTGATCCGCTACAACGCCATGCGCTACTTCGCGGCCACGTCCGAGGGCGTCTACACGAGCAAGGACGCCGGCGCGAGCTGGGAGCGCCTCGCAGACGCCGACGCCCGCACGGTCGACATCGCCCTCGGCTACCTCGGCGAGAAGCGCGCCCTCTATGCCCTCACCACGAGCGGTCTGCAGCTCTTCGACGGCCGGCAGTGGTGGGCGATCGACGGCGCGCCGGCGAAGGGACGCACGCTCGCCCTGCGCTTCGAAGGAGGGCAGCAGTTCGTCTACGTGGCCGGGATGTCCGGCGTGAAGGCCGGCATCGTCGACGCCGGGCGCAAGTGGCACGAGGCCGAGGTGCCGGACGCGCAGTTCGCGTCGGTCTTCGGCGGCAGCCGCAGCGCGAACGAGTTCGTCTTCCTGACGTCGCGCCAGCAGCGCGAGGTCCTCGTCAGCGAGCCGCGCCAGAGCGAGTGGCGCGCGTTCCCACTGCCGTCGCTCACGGCCGAGGTGACGTCGATCGCCCTCGATCCGTTCGACGCGCAGCGGCTCTACATCGGCACGCTCGGCGAGGGCGTGTTCGTGTACGAGGGGAAGTCGACGAAGGTCGAGGCGGAGAAGAAGACGGTGCAGGCCGCGGTCACGGGCGGCGGATCGAATTAACGCGGCGGCGCCGGATCGTAATACCGCACCACCAGCACGCCGACGCCCTTCTGCCCCGACGCCGATTTCGGATCGTCGTTGAGCACGACCATCACGTTCGGCAGGCGGTTGTCGTAGACGAGGAGCGCCTTCGACGACACGCGCGGCCTTCCGAGGGCGCCGCGCAGGTACGACTTCTCCTCGGCGAAGGCGTCGCGGGCCTGGCCGACGATCGCGTAGAGCTCGAAGCGCACCGAGTGCAGCCGCTCGTGGTTGAAGTGCAGCGTCAGCGACTTGTCGTCGGCGTAGTCGACGACGTAGTGCTCGTCGTCGTCGCCGCGCTTCAGCGTCCAGCCGTTCGACTCCAGCGCCTTCACCGCCTCGGCTCGCGGCATGCCGATGGTGAGGTGGAACGCGGACGGCTGCATCCACGACGTCTTGTTGCTGCTCGGGAAGGGCGCCGCGAGGAGCAGCGCCACCAACGCCATCATGCCGCGCCCTGCGTCGTCGCCGCGGCCTTCATCTGCGGGTCCCAGCCGACGACGGCGTTGCCGGTGCCGATGACGGTCCAGTAGCCGTACAGCTCGCCCGGATAGTCGGGGAAGCCGAGCGCGGAGAGCATCCAGGCCAGGCCGCCGGCCTTGACCTCGCTGACGGCCATGTCCATGAACTCCGGCAAGATCGCCACGAGCTCGCGCGTGCGCCCGCTGCGCATGAGGTCGATGACTTTCATGTCCCACAGATAGCCGGAGTGCTCGTAGACGTGCTCGCGGGACATGTCCTCGGGGATGTCGGGCTCGGTGGTGAAGTGGCGGTGCGAGAGCGTGTTCGAGGCCAGCAGCACGGCGCGGCGCCCGCTGCGCTCGATGGCCCGCCGCGTGGCCTCGCCGAGGCGGATCATCTGCGCCTGGCCCATCTCGTTCGAAAAATAGTAGGGCGAGTTGTTCGAGGAAATCCCGACGATGGGGATGTCCCACTCCGGATTCATCATGTGGCAGGAGACGATCGTGCCGTAGTCGACGCGGAAGTTCGGATTCCGCATCATCTTCGTGATTAGCCCGTCCTTGCGCCCCTCCTCGGCGATCAGCTCGGCCAGCTCGACGTCGACTTTGATGTCGTAGTTGAAGCGGAAGAGGTTCGGGAAGATCGGATCGACGGAGAGCCCGTGGAACTCCGGCACGCCGAGGAAGTGGTGGCCGATGACGGTCTGCCAATGCGGCGAGTGGACGAGGAGGACGTCCGGCTTCTTGGCCAGGAAGTGCTTCCGGGCCCGCTCGTAGCCCCAGCGCAGGACCTCCCACCCGCACTCCGAGCGCGGCTCGTTGCGCCAGTGGTTTTCGCCGTAAACGATGTGCGGGGGGTGGGGCGCCAGTAAACCGCCGATGATCGCGCCTTGCATGCGCGCAGTTTACCGTGCTGAGTGCTGAGTGCTGAGTCGTGCGGCGGGAACACTCAGCACTCAGCACTCACAACTCAGCACTGCCTCGAAAGCACTTGCGGAGCCTTTCGGCTCCGCTCGTGGTACTTCGAAGGGGTTGGACCGCTGCGGCCAGTTGGTAGGATTCAAGGAAGCTTTGTGAATAATCGTCCAAAATCGGTCCAATAGTTAAGGAGGGAGCCCGCAGCGGCCACTGAGCGCAGGCAAGTCAGACGGGACCCGCGCTTAAACGGCTTCGACTCTTTCGAAACCTGTTCCATCGTGCCTCGCCTCTCTGCAGGATCGACGCCAACTCATCTGGACGCCGCCGGACTCTTGCGCACGATGACAGAAAAGGCTGAATTTATGAGGGTTTCGGTCGCGTGTTGCAACGGCGCGTAACACGGAAAAATTTTCCAGCCCTGGCGCCGCGGTTGCAATTCTGACCGGCGCCATGCGCACAACCCTGCACCTCTTTGCCGCGCTGCTCTCGCCGCCCCCGCCGCTCACGCCCAAAACTGGAGCCTCGGCGTCGGCACCGGACCCTTCGTCTTCGGCAACTTCGTCGAGAAGTCCGTCACCGTCGGCACCGAGAACGGCTCGACGACGACGACCACGCGCCTCTCCGCCGCCACCCGCCCCGGCCTCGCCGCCGACCTCGAGCGCGACTTCGGCCGCTGGCTCGGCGTCCGCGTCGGCGCGGCCTGGACCTACGCGCCGCTGCGTGCCAGCGGCGTGAACCTCGACGCGGGCCACATCGGCGTCACCACCATCGTCGTGCCGCTCGTCGTCAACCTCAATCGCGGCGACTTCCGCCTCCATCTCCTCGCCGGCCCCGCCTACGCGCTCTACCACGGCAACGCCCGCGCCGGCGGCGGCACCGGCTTCCCAATCTTCTCCGGCACGCGCGGGCGGGCGGGCGGGGTGGCCGGGGCGGGGGCGGCGTGGTGGTGGAGCAACCGCTTCGGCGTGGAGGGCGAGGTCTCCGACATCGTCACGAGCTCGCCGTTCCGCGAGCAGGACGTGACGCCCGCGCCGACGAAAGGGATTCACATCCTGCGGCCGAAGAACGTCCACACCACGATCGGTATCCGCTATCGCTTTTAAGATTTAAAGTAGATCCATGCGCAAAATTTTTGTGGTCCTTCTGTCGATGTCGATCTCCGTCTGCGCGGCGTTCGGGCAGACGGCCACGGCCCCGCAGCAGACGACGACTGCGAGAGAGATCGACCCGAACGAGCCTCCCGACGCGCCGCCGACGTACGACGATCACGATCCGAACAAGGTCGCCACGATCTCCTACGTGCACGGCTACAACCGCAAAGACTGGAAGGTCGCCGGCCTCGACGACCGCATTTCGATTCACGTGGACAACTTCAGTTGGCTATTCACGAAGGCGAACAACGACTGCGCGCAGATCGTCCTCTTCCTCGACGGGATGCCGCTCAAGGGGCTGAAGGCGGAGTCGTGCGACCGCGTCGCCGGCCACATCCGCTACCGGCTCCTGCGCACGCCCGACGCCGACAACGCCTGGCACGCGCTGCTCGGAAGCCCTCGCGGCTTCACGCATGTCGTCACGGTCTCGGTCGGCCCCGACGCGCAGACGACGCTCAGCCCCGATTCGCACAACAAATCCGAGGAGGCCGTGCAACTGCGGTTGCAGGTCCTGCCGCCGAAGCAGTTCCTGGCTTTCCTCGTGCTGATCGGCGTGATGCTGGCGGTCTTCATCATGCTCTGCCGGCGCACGAGCCTGATCCGCAGCGGCAGCCCCTCGGTGCCGTCGGCGCAGCGGCCGTACTCGCTATCGCTGTTCCAGATGTCGTTCTGGTTCTTCCTGGTGATCGCCGCGTATGTCTTCCTCTGGCTGATCAACGACGAGCTCGACACGATCACGGAGTCGGTGCTGGCGCTGATCGGCATCGGCGCGGCCACGGCCCTCGGCGCCACGATGATCGATCAGAACAAGCCGGCGCCGACGTCGGCCGACAGGAGCGAAGGTTTCCTCCGCGACGTGATGAGCGACCCCACCGGCATCAGCCTCCACCGCTTCCAGATGTTCGCCTGGACGCTGATCCTCGGCGTGATCTTCATCGCCTCGGTCTACCACAACCTGGAGATGCCGCAGTTCAGCGCCACGCTGCTCGGCCTCATGGGCATCAGCTCCGGCACGTACCTCGGCTTCAAGGTGCCGGAGAAGGCGTCGACCGACGCGCCCGCGGGGACGGCGACCGAGGCCGCTACACCGCCGAAATGACCTCGAGCTCGTCGAGGATGTCGACGATCGCGTGAAGCCGCAACTCGCCCGGCTCCGCGAGAAAGGCATCGAGCGCGGGCGTGGCGAAGCCGGCCTCCGCGAGCGCCGCGCGCAATGCGCCGGCGTCGCGCGCGAGCTCGTCCGAGGGCGGCAGTCCCGTCCCACTGCCTTGCCGTTCGATCGCGCTCTTCCGATCCGCGAGCTTCGCGCGCAGCGCGCCGATCGCGGCGACGACCGCGGGCGGCAGCGCCGTCGCGGCCTTGAGCGCGGCGACGTCGGCGCGTAGCGCATCGATGGCCGGCAGGACCGCGGTGGCGTCAGTCTGCGACAGGCTGTCGGCCGCCTCGGCAACATCGTTCAGCGCGAACTCGATGTCGCGGACGCGCGCGGCGTTGAGTCCATCGCGCGCGCTCGCCACCGCGTTCGCCAGCACCCTGACCGCCAGCTCGAGCTCCGGCCGCATCGCTGCCTGCAACTGAAACAGCGACGCCTCGAGCATCACCAGGTCGGTCATTGCTCTTTGTTGAGCAGTCTCCCCAGGCCCGCGATGATGTCGATCGGCAGCGGAAAGACGATCGTGGTGTTCTTCTCCACGCCGATCTCCGTCAGCGTCTGCAGGTAGCGGAGCTGCAGCGCCGTCGACTCGGTGGCCAGCACCTTGGCCGCGTCCGCGAGGCGCTGCGAGGCTGCGAACTCGCCCTCGGCGTGGATCAACTTCGCACGCTTCTCGCGCTCCGCCTCGGCCTGCTTCGCCATCGCCCGCAGCATCGACTCCGGCAGGTCGACCTGCTTGACCTCGACGTTGACGACCTTCACGCCCCACGGCTCGGTGTGCTGATCGAGGATGGTCTGGATGCGCGAGTTGAGCATGTCGCGATGCGCGAGAAGCTCGTCGAGCTCCACCTCGCCGAGGACCGAGCGCAGCGTCGTCTGCGCGAACTGCGAGGTCTGATAGCGGTAGTCGAACACTTCGACGACGGCGCGCCGCGGCTCGATCACGCGCAGGAAGACGACCGCGTTCACCTTCAGCGTGACGTTGTCGCGAGTGATGATGTCCTGCGGCGGCACTTCGAAGGCCTCCTGCCGCAGCGAAATGCGGACGATCCGGTCGATCGGCGCGAAGACGAGGAAGAGTCCCGGCCCCTTCGCCTCCGGCAGCAGCCGGCCGAGCCGGAAGATCACGCCGCGCTCGTACTCGGGAAGGATCTTGATCGAGCTGAGCAGGTAGAGACCGAAGACGATGACGATGATGAGGAAACCTGAGGGCATGGCGGAGGACCTCCGGCGCGGATTCTACTCCGCGGGCTCGACGATCAAGTGCAGCCCCTCCACGCCGGCCACGCGCACGCGCGTGCCCTCGTCGATGGCCTTCTTGGCCACGGCGTTCCAGATCTCGCCGTGAACGAAGACCTTCCCTTCCGGCCCGAGCGCCGTGCGGGCCACGCCGATCTCGCCGATCATCCCCTCCTGCCCGGTGGTGACGCGGTTGCGCCGCGCGCGCAGGACGAGGGTCATGAGGAAGACGGCGATGAGGCCGATGGGGATGCTGACCGCGGCCGCGGTCAGGAACCTCACGCGCATCTCCGGGATCGGTCCGTCGACGAGGAAGAGGGCGCCGAAGATCATGCAGACGACGCCGCCGATGCCGAGGACGCCGTGCGTGGCGAACTTGGCCTCGAGAGCGAAGAGCGCGAACGCCGCCAGTAGCAGTGCCAGCGCGGCATAACGCGTCGGTAGGAGGTTGAGGGCGAAGAGGGCCAGCAAGATCGAGATCACGCCGACGACGCCCGGCAGCACGGCGCCGGGGTGGTTGAGCTCCGCGAAGATGGCCAGCCCGCCGAGGGCGAAGAGAAGGAAGGCGATGTTCGGATCCATCAGCGTGGAGAGGAGGCGTTCCTTCAGCGTCATCTCGTAGTGCTCGATCGGCTTGCCGGCCACGCGCAGCACGACGTTGGTGCCGTCGTAGCGGCGCACGCTGCGGCCGTCGATGGCGTGGAGCAGCGACGGGACGTTCGCGGCGATCACGTCGATGAGCTTCTGCTGCAGCGCCTCCTGCTCGGTGAACGACTTCGACTCGCGCACGGCGCTCTCTGCCACGGCCACGTTGCGCCCGCGCTTCGCGGCCACGCTGCGCATCAGCGCCGCGGCGTCGTTCTCCATCTTCGTCTTCATGATCGGGTCCATCTTTTCGCCGAGGATCACCGGGTGCGACGCGCCGGTGTTCGTGCCCGGGGCCATGGCCGCGATGTCCGCGGCCTCGACGATGAAGAAGCCCGCCGACGCCGCGCGGCTCCCCGCGGGCGCGACGTAGACGATCACCGGCACGCGCGAGGTCATGATCTTCTCGACGATGGAGCGCGTCGACTCGATCAGCCCCCCCGGCGTCTGCAGCTCGATCAGCAGCGCCTCCGCGTGCGTCCGCTGCGCTTCCGCCAGCGCCCGCCCGATGAACTCGTCGCTGATGGGATGGATCATGTCGTTGACGGTGATCTGGAGGACGGCCGCGCGCGCGCTGGCCGCCACCGCGGCCGCGGCGGCGAGGAGGAGAAGGCGTTTCATGCCCCCTATTTTAGGACGGCGAGTAATCGGGGCCCGGTTCGTAGTTGAAAAACTTGGTGATGTCGTTGCGGAAGACGAGCTTGAAGTCGCCGATGGGGCCGTTGCGCTGCTTGCCGATGATGATCTCGGCGATGCCCTTCTCCTCGGTTTCCTTGTTGTAGACCTCGTCGCGGTAGATGAAGCAGACCACGTCGGCGTCCTGCTCAATGGAGCCCGACTCGCGGAGGTCGGAGAGCTGCGGGCGGTGGTCGCCGGTGCGCTGCTCGGGACGGCGCGAGAGCTGCGAAAGCGAGATCAGCGGCAGCTGCAGCTCCTTGGCCACGGCCTTGAGGCCGCGCGAGATCTGCGAGATCTCCTGGTTGCGCGACTCGATCTTCCCCTTCACGGACATGAGCTGGAGGTAGTCGACCATGACGAGGTCGAGCCCCGCCTCCATCTTCAGCCGCCGGGCCTTGGCGCGCAGCTCCATGACGTCAATGCCCGGCGTGTCGTCGACGAAGATCTTCGCCTTGGCCAGCCGCGACGAGGCCTCGGCCAGGTCGCGCCAGTTGCGGTCGCTGAGCATCCCGCCGCGGATCAGATGGTTGGCCACGCCCGACTCCGAAGAGAGGAGGCGCAGCCCGATCTGCTCCTTCGACATTTCCAGCGAGAAGACGCCGACGTTGTAGAGCCGGTGCGCGGGCGGGCGGGGCTGGCCGTCCTTGCCGGGGATGGCGATGGACTCAGCGATGTTCATCATGAAGCTGGTTTTCCCCATCGAGGGGCGCGCCGCGATGATGACGAGGTCCGACGGCTGAAACCCCGACGTGAACTCGTTGAAGCGGTCGTACCCGGTGGGGATGCCGGTGATCAGCTTCCCGGCGTGCTGCAGCTGCTCGATCGCGCTCATGTTCGTGCGGGTGATGCGATCGAGGCCGACGAAGCCCTTGTCGATGTTCCCCTCGGCGATGTCGTAGAGCGACTTCTCGGCGATGTTCAGCACGTCGGAAGGCTCGCCCGGCGCGTCGAGCGCCGCGCGCATGACGGAGTTCCCCATCACGATGAGCCGGCGCAGCGTCGACTTCTCTTTCACGATGCGCGCGTAGCGCTCGACGTTGGCGACGTCGGGGATGGCGTCGACGAGCGACGAAATGTACGCGGCCCCGCCGACCTGCTCGAGCTGGGCGTGGCGGGCCAGCTCTTCCTTCAAGGTGAGGAGGTCGATCTCGCGGCTCTGCTCCGCGAGCGTGCGCATCGTGGCGAAGATCGAGCGATGGGCGTCTTTGAAAAAATCCTCGGTGTCGATCGTGCCGAGGACGCGATAGAAGGCGTTGTTGTTGATCAGGATCGAGCCGAGCACCGCGCGCTCCGCATCGGGGGACTGCGGCAACGGCCGGTCGATCGCGACGTCGAGTTGCGAAACGCTCATCGTAGGACGAATTCGACGAATGTAGTCCCGGTTCTTCGGCGCGCGCGCTCATCCGCAGAGCGTCCGCAGCTTTTGAACATCGGGATGTTGCTCAGCCGGCACCGCGCGATTCCACAGGCTGTGGAAATTGCAGTTTTTTCTTGACAGTGCACGTGTCATTTTGACGGTTTGCGCGGCGCTTCACCACGAGTGTCGCTGCCTCCCTCGGGAGCCCGTCGCGCGCTCCACAAGTCGTAGAGCCGGCATGCGCCGGAATGCTCCCCTCCCGTAACCCTGTTGCGCACCGCGTCGTCTGATTCCCGTCTGGAGGAACTTGATGAAACGGATGCTTTTCTTGACGCTGGCGATGATCGCGCTGCCGCTCGCGGCGCAGCCGGCGCCGAGTGCCGCGACGAACGATCCGATCGTGGCCATGTTGAACGGCGAGACCATCACCGCGTCGAAGCTCGACGCCATGTACAACCGCCTTCCGCCGGCGATGAAAGAGCAGTACAACGAGAACGGCGGCAAGGCCGGCTTCCTCGACAACTACCTTCGCAAGCGCCTGCTCATCCAGGAGGCGGTGAAGGCCGGCTTCGACAAGCGTCCCGAGGTGCAGGCGGAGATGGAGACGGCCAAAGAGGGAGCGCTGTTCGACCGCTACGTGCGCGACGTCGTCTCCGCGCAGATCGTCACCGACGCCGAGGTCAAGAAGTACTACGACGAGCACCCCGACGAATTCGCCACGCCGGCGCGCGTGAAGGTGCGGCACATCGTCATCATCGCCAACGGCGCGGGGCCGCGCCCGAAGTCGAAGGAGGCCGCGCTCGAGCTCATCAAGAACGTCGCCGCGGATCTGCAGGTCAAGTTCCGCGGCGTCTCGCCGGCCGACCCGGCGGCGGCGCAGCGCATCCGCCTCTCGTATTTCTCCGAGGCGGCCCGCAAGTACTCCGAGGACGGCGCGGCGCCGAGCGGCGGCGACCTCGGATGGGTCGTCAAGGGGCAGCTCGATCCGCAGTTCGAGGCCGCGGCCTTCGACCTCGCGCCGGGCGTGCTGAGCGGCATCGTGGAGACGAAGTTCGGCTACCACATCATCCTCGTCGAGGACAAAGAGGCGGCGGGGCACGAGTCGTACGAGCGCGTGAAGCCGGTCCTGCGCGAGTACCTGCTGACGCAGCATCAGAACGACGTCGTGGCCGCGGTGACGCGGCTGACGAACGAGCTGCGCGCGTCGAGCAAGGTGGCGATCTATCCGGAGAACATCAGGTAGGCGCTAGCCCACGGATGCCGCGCGGTCCTCGGCGCCGTGCGCCGACTCCCACTCGTCGCACTCCGTCGAGAAGAGGTTGATGCGCGCCTTCTTGTACTCCTTCGTCGGATAGAGGGCCTGCTTCTCGCTGATGCCGGTGTCGATGGCCAGGTCGTCGATGATCGACTCGCACTCGTCGACGGAGCGGCCGTGCACGATCGTGTAGAGGTTGTACGGCCAGTCGTCGTAGACGGGGCGGAGGTAGCACTGCGACACGGCCTTGTTCTGGGACATGCGCGCGCCGATGTCGTCGACGGCGTCCTCCGGCACGACCCACACGCCCATGGCGCTCGCGGAGAAGCCCGGCTTGCGCGCAGCGATCTGCGCGCCGAAGCGGCGCAGCTGTCCGCGCTTGAGCAGCGAACGGGCCGTGCCGAGCAGCTCGTCGCTGGTGAGGCCGGAGCTCTTGGCCAGGGCGTCGAAGGGGCGCGGCTGCAGCGGAAGGTCGCGCTGCAGCAGGCGGATGCTCTCGATCTCGCCCGGCGTGAGCGGCGTGTACTTCGCCTCGGAGTGGCCGTCGTCGTCGCTGTTCTTGAACTGCTTGAGCGTCGGCAGCGGACGGACCGTGTCGCACTCGGCCTGGCCGCCGAGGATCTCGATCGTCTTCTCCAGGCCCAGCTTCGACGTCGGGGCGATGGCGATCGTGAACCAGAGATTGAAATCGTTGTTGCGCTTGTAATTCTGCGTGACGCCGGGATGGCCGTTGATCGTCGCGGCGGCGTCGTCGATGCGCTCGGGCGATACCTTCGCTGCCACCAGACAGGAGCGGTAGCCGAGCGCGCGCGTGTCGAATTGGGCCGTCACGGCCCGCACCAGGCCGTCGCGCTTGAGCCGTTCCGTCCGCTTGATCACTTCTTTCTCGGACATGTCGATCATCTGGCCGATGACCGCGAACGGCGTCGACAACAACGGAATCTCACCTTGCAGGGCGCCCAGCAACTCCCGGTCCCGTTGATCGATTTCCTGCATCGCATCCTCGCACGGCGAAGATTTTTCGTGGGGTTGCGCGGATTGTATCCGATCACCAGTCGTTCGCGGGCGGCGCGATTGCGATCTCGCGCAACTTCGGGAAATCGGAGCTCAGCGACTTGACGGCGGAGCGGTCAAGTCCGCAATAGCCCTGCGGGAACGGCGCCAGCTTCGCCATCCCGGCCTCGAACAGCCGCGGCGCGCCGCGGAGCGTCCCGCGCTTGACGTGATGGTAGGCGGCCGCGACCTGAATTAATCCCTGCAGGAACTGCTTCGTCTCCGACCGCGCCGCCAGCCAGAGCGTCTCCCACGACTCGTGCGCGTGCCAGAACTCCGAGGCGTTGAAGTGCGCGATGCCCTCGCGGAAGTGCCGGACGAAGTCGGGTTTTTCCAAACTCAATCCCCGGCACGGGTGCCCCGGCGCAGCGTCTCGCACATCGCCGTCGTGAAGTCGGTGGTGTTGCCGGTGCCGCCGATGTCGCGCGTGCGGTGCTCGGGGCCGGAGTCGAGGACCTTCACGATGGCGTCCTTGATCCGCCGGGCCGGCACCATCTCCCCGACGTGCTCGAGCATCAGCACGGCCGACTGCAGCAGCGCCAGCGGGTTGGCCTTGTTCTGGCCGGCGATGTCGGGGGCGCTGCCGTGCACGGCCTCGAAGACCGCGCCGTTCTCGCCGATGTTCGCGCCGGCGACGACGCCGAGGCCGCCGACCAGGCCCGCGGCCAGGTCGGAGACGATGTCGCCGTAGAGATTTTCGAGCAGGAGGATGTCGAACTGGTTCGGATTCATCACGAGCTGCATGCAGAGGTTGTCGACGATGCGGTCGTCCGCGGTGATGTTCGGGTACTCCTTGGCGATGTTGCGGAAGCACTGCAGGAACAGGCCGTCCGACATCTTCATGATGTTGGCCTTGTGCACGGCCGTGACGCGTTTACGGCCGTGCGTGCGCGCGTACTCGAAGGCGAAGCGGGCGATGCGCGTGGAGGCGCGCTCGGTGATGATCTTGAGCGACTCGACCACGCCGGGGACGACCTCGTGCTCGAGGCCGGAGTAGAGGTCCTCGGTGTTCTCGCGGACGACGATCAGGTCGACGTCGTCGTAGCGGGTGATGATGTTCGGCAGCGAGCGCACCGGCCGCAGGTTCGCGTAGAGGTCGAGGGCCTTGCGGAGGCGGACGTTGATCGACTGGAAGCCGGTGCCGATCGGCGTCGTGACCGGGCCCTTGAGGGCGACCTTGTTGCGCAGGATCGATTCCAGGACCTCGGGCGGGAGGGGATCGCCGAACCGGGCGATGGCCTCGGAGCCGACGAAGTACTTCTCCCACTCCACGTCGACGCCGGCGCACTCGATCATGGAGACCACGGCGGCCGTGACCTCGGGGCCGATGCCGTCACCGGGCAGGAGCGTGATCTTGTGCTGGGCCATCGGCGGGAATTCCTTTCAATTGCTCGCGGGCGCGGGCGAGCGAGAAGTCCATGGGGAAGAGGCGGGCCAGCGCGGCCAGCTCGGGGAGCTCGTCGAGGCAGCGGCGGACGCTGGCCAGGGTGGAGGGGATGAAATCGAGGTAGTGCAGGCGCCCGCGCTCGATGGGCTGGCGGGCGAAGGTGCCGAGGATCTTGAGGGAGCGCTGCAGGAGGGTCTCGAAGTAGCGGCGGCGGTCGGCGCCGTAGAGGTCGAGGAGCTCCAGCTCCCGGCCGCCGAGGATCTCGGCCACGCCGCGGTCGCGCAGGAGGGAGGCCAGGTCGTACGTATCCGGACCCATTCTCAGATCCTGATAATCGATCACATAAACATCACGATTAAACAGATGTAAATTCTGTCCATGATAATCGCGATGGCATAGCACGTATGGATGTCGTGCGATATTCTCGGCCAGCTTTTGAAACAGAGGGGCGAGCTCCTCGCCGCGGGCCGCCCCCATGAGCCGCTCCACGTAGAACTCCCGGGTCATCTCCATCTCGGCCAGGAAGAAGGGGGCGTCGAAGGACGGGTTGATGGCCAGCGGTCCGGCGCGCTGGAAGTCCTTGAGCATGGCGATGGCCCGCTCGTAGCACGGCAGGGCCTCGGCGTGGCGCTCGTGCAGGAGGTCGAAGAGCGTCCGGTCGCCGACGTCGGTCTGCAGCACGCAGGCCTCGTCGTGGGCCAGCACCTCCGGCACCCGCGCGTGCGGCGAGACCGCTTCGTAGGCGGCCAGGAACCGCCGGAGCTGTTCGCGCAGCTCGGGGGCGTAGTAGGCGAGGATGCGCGTGCCGCCGTCGGGCAGGCGCACGCGGAAGTAGCGCCGCGTGGAGGCGTCGCCGAGCAGCGGCTGGGCCGTCCATCCCTCCCCCGCGCAGTTCGCGAGGAACGTCGCGGCGTCGCCGGGGAGAGACGGACTGCTGGTCATCGACCGCCGGTCGGCGCGGGGCCCTTTTCGTCCGCCTTGGCCTCGCGGATGACGATCTTGTCGATCGAGATGGCGTTGTTCGGACGGTCGTTCGCGTCGCGCGGCGCGTTGGCGATCTTGTCGGCCACGTCCATCCCCTTCGTCACCTTGCCGAACGCCGTGTACTGCTTGTCGAGATAGCCGGCGTCGGCGACGCAGATGAAGAACTGCGACGAGGCGCTGTTCGGATCGTTCGTGCGGGCCGCGGAGACGACGCCGCGGCCGTGGTGGACGTCGTTGAACTCGGCCTTGAGCTTGTTCGGCGAGCCGCCCGTTCCCCAGGTCGAGGGCGGACCGGAGATGGTGTTCGGGTCGCCGCTCTGGATCATGAAGCCGGGGATGACGCGGTGGAACTTCACGCCGTTGTAGAAGCCTTTCTCGGCCAGGTCGATGAAGTTCTTGACGTGATTGGGGGCCACGTCGGGGAAGAAGCGGATGTCGATCTCGCCGGCGCTGGTGTGCAGCTCCGCGACTTTGTCTTTGTAGTAATCCATCGGTCGATTCTCCTCGGCTGTCGGTTTCGGCGCGGAGGCCGGCGTTGCTTTGGCGGGATTGGAGATGGATGACGAAGTCGTGGCGCTGTAGGTGGACGTCGTGGCGGCGCTCTTGGCCGCGTCCGGCGACGCCGTGTCGCGGTTCGCGGGCGCGCACGCCGCCAGCGCGGCCACGAGGAGTGCGAAGAGAACGGTTTTCAAGGCGATGCCTCCTTCGTAGGCGATATGCGGCGCGCATGCTACTACGAAGGGGACAGGAGAACAGGGGACGGGGGACAGGCCCCCGTCGCCCTAGAACTGTCCGCGGCCGCTCTCGTTGCGGCTCGACGCGGACTGCTCGTTGCCTCGGGGCTCGTTGCGGCCGAGGTTCGACCCGGCGGCGGATGAGCCCATGTCGGAGCCGAGCCCGATGTAGCTGCCGCGCTCGAAGTCGGTCGGGCCGCTGCTCATCCCCTGATTCGACTGCACCTGGCGCGTCCGGCCCCGGCTGTGCCCTCCTTCGCGGCCGATGGCCGACATGTGGGCTCGGTCGCGGCTGACGGCCTCGCCGCCCTTCCGGCCGGCGACGCGGGCCTCGTCGGAGGTGAACTCGTGAGCAGTGCCTTTGGCGTGCGCCGCGCGCCCGCCCTTGCTCGCAATTTCCTTTTGTTTGTTGGGGTCCATTGACGCAAAACCGCGCTTGCTCGTAGAAGCCATGGTGTCTCCTTTAATCGGTACTGCGAGAACTGCGATGTACTGCTTAAAGGCTGTTGAATCCGGCTTCACGAAATGTGCCAGTAGAGCGCGGTAAGCGCATAATTACGGCATCGGCAAGGAGGGTCTATGCCCGATACCCGGCCTGCCTGGTCCGAACAACTCGCGAATGCTCCCAAAACGGTGAGCTGGGAGACCGCCGTCACGAACGCCGATGCGAACGCGGTGCAGGGACTGCTGCGCCGGCATCAGCTTCCCGATCCCGGCGTGGCCACGGCGCGCGCCGCGGCGGTGATGGCCTCCCTAGGCGCCGGCACGATCGCCGAGGCCGACCTCGAAGCGTGGCGCGACGATGTCCTCAGCGTCTTCGACGCCGTCGACGGCATCAACGACTTTCGGCAAAAAGATCCGATCGCTCAGAGCTTCCGCATGGATCTGAACCGGCCCATGAACAATCTTCCCGCCGTGCTCGAGGACCTGCGCTCGGAGATGTGGCGCGGCAACTTGATGCGCCAGCGCTGGGTCGACTACCTCGACGAGCAGCGCGATCAGCTCGACCGCGATCTCTTCCTCTACCGCTTCGCCGACCTGACGCGCTGGCGCGACGAGAGCGCCTTCGACGCCGACGTCCGCGCGTACGGCTTCACGCACGTCGCCGGGGCCACGCATCACTCCTGGAAGCCGGAGCGGCCGGAGCTCGTCGGCGTCTATCGCCTGCCGCCGCGCGTGGAGCTGCGCTGGGTGTCGTGGCGGAGCGCGGCGCGGCGCTGCATGACCTACGCGCGCATCGACTACGAGAGCGGCGAGGCCGAGCTGCAGCTGCCGAAGATCACCGCCGGCGGCATGAAGGCCCTGGTGGCGGAGCGCGATTTCTTCGCCGGCGAATTGGCGCGCCTGGCCGGGGCGCAGCCGGAGCTGGTGAGCGTCGAGGCGGCCATGTGGCCGCTGATGCGCCAGTGCACCGAGGTCGATTCGTGGCGGATCCGCGTCGGCCGCCGCGGCGAGCTGTCCGGCCGCCGCCTCTCGGCTCCCCGCCGCCGCCGCGAAGGCGATCACGCCCTCGAGCTGCAGGGCGAGTGGCTGACCGCCGCGCGGACGCCGCTGTCGGTGCGCCTCGATTCGCGCACGGACGTCGTCAGCGTGCAGTGTCAATGCTCTCCCGCGGAAGCCGGCGAACTCGTGGCCCTCGTCCGCGGCAACCAGGCCCCCAGGCACGCCGGGACGGACATCGACCGGCTGGTGAAGTACATCCGCCACGTCAGCAAGGACGAGGACGTCGATCTCGACTCGCTCAAGACGTCGCTGCTCGACGACCTCGCGATCGAGATCGAGGACCTGCGCAAGGCCCTCGAGACCGTCGGCGTCGAAGGCACCGGCGCAAAGCTCTACTTCATCTGCCCGGTGACGCACACGGCGGTCATGCGCGGCGGCCGGAAGCTGATCCTCGACAAGCTGCCCGAGTTCGTCGAGTGCGAGAACCACGGCCCCACGCCGGTGAAGCACGCGACGCAGACCGCCGTGCGCATCGATCCCGGCGTCGAGCCGCAGCCGCCGCTGGCGAAGGCGGAGCTGTGGTGGCTGGCATACATGGGGGCGTTTCTGCTCCTGAGCTGGGGCTTTGCCCATCTGAGCGCGACCTATGCGCACGAGACGCATTTCCTCGTCCCGGGCTTCGCGCTGGCGACGATCGCGCCGGTGGCGGTGATCTATCTGCGATACGGGAAGGAGGCCTTCGACGCAGCGACGGAGCTGATCACGCGTTTCCTCGGGCCGCTGCAGCGGAAGTACAAACGTTGGCGGAGAGAGAGGGATTCGAACCCTCGGTAGAGCTTTAAGGCCCTACGGCGGTTTAGCAAACCGCTGGTTTCAGCCACTCACCCATCTCTCCGCGTCGTGGCCTACGGTTGGAAACTAACAAAGTGGCAAAGAGGTCGGGCAATTCCCGCCGATTCTAGCCGATGTCACCCCGAGCGTGAGCGAGGGGCCTGGGGGCATGGGCGGCGCGCAGACCCTCCCGCCCAGGCCCCTCGCTCACGCTCGGGGTGACATGGCCAAAGCCTTCCCGACCGCCTCGAGCGTCGGCTCGATCTCGATCGTCTCGATCCCGCGGAGGATCGCGTCGGGGTCTTTGAGGATGTGGCCCGTGAGCACGCAGACGATGCGCTCGCCGTCGCGCATGACGCCGGCGGCGCGGAGCTTTTTGACCCCGGCGAGCGTCGTGGCCGAGGCGGGCTCGCAGCCGATGCCCATGCGGTCGATCTCGCGCTTGGCGGCCATCAGCTCCTCGTCGGTGACCTGCTCGACGACGCCGTTCGTGGCGCGGATGGCCGCGACGGCCTTCTCGTAGCTGACCGGATCGCCGATGCGGATGGCGCTGGCGACGGTCTCGGCGTCGACGCGATGGCGCTGCGCGAAGTCTTCGCTGTAGCTGCGGTAGAACGGATTCGCGCCGCTGGCCTGGATCGCCGCCAGGCGCGGCGTGCGCTCGATCCAGCCGGCCGCGCGCGCTTCGCGCAGGGCCTTGCCGAACGCGCTGGTGTTGCCGAGGTTCCCGGCGGGGACGACGATCCAGTCGGGCGGGTTCCACTCCAGGTCCTGCAGGAGCTCCCAGACGATCGTCTTCTGCCCTTCGATGCGGAAGGGATTGATGGAGTTGACGAGGTAGATGCCGAGCGCGTCGCAGGCCTCGCGGACGAGGCGCATGGCGTCGTCGAAGCCGCCGCGGACGGAGAGCGCGGTCGCGCCGTAGGCGAGGGTCTGGGCGAGCTTCCCGGCGGCGACTTTTCCCGACGGGATGAAGACGATGGCGCGCAGCCCCGCCTGCGCGGCGTAGGCGGCGAGGGAGGCGCTGGTGTTCCCGGTCGAGGCGCAGGCCACGGCGCGCGCGCCGAGGCGTTTGGCCTGGGTCATGGCCACGGTCATGCCGCGGTCCTTGAACGAGCCGGTCGGATTCTCGCCCTCGTGCTTGAAAAAGATGCCGCCGCGCTCGTAGAGGCGCGTGTTGCCCTCCGGGTGCGTGACGATGTCGTCGCCGGCGTCGAGGACGCCCTCGCGGAAGCGCCAGACGCCGCTCTGGTCGAGCGGATTCCGGCTGGCGCGGCGTTGATCGAAGACGTTGCGATCGACGGTGATCGTGCCGCGTTCGACGCTCAGCAGGTTCCCGCAGTCGCAGGTGTAGCGGATCTCGTCGATAGGAAAGTTTTTCGCGCAGGCGATGCACTGGAGCGTCATACGGCGCGCACTCCCTGACGCGCGATCGCCGAGACGACCGCGCTCGAGACGATGTCGCCGAACGCCGCCTGCATGGCCTCGGCCGCGCGGCGCGCGATCTCCTCGGTCTCGCAGATGGCCGCAAGCGTCGGCCCGGAGCCGCTGATCGCGCAGCCGAGCGCTCCCGCGCTCATCGCCGCGCGCTTGGCCTCGGGGAAGCGCGGGATCAGCGGCGCGCGCCGCGGCTCGGCGTAGAGGTCGTCGAAGGCGAGGCGCAGCAGCGCCGCGTCGCCGGTGGCGAAGGCGTGCACGACCGCGGCGGTGTTGGCCATCTGCTGGACCCACAACGCGCGGCCGGACGTCGCGGGCAGCAGCTCGCGCGCGGCCTTCGTCTCGACGCGAACCTCAGGCGTGACGAGGGCGAGCTGCCAGTCGGCGGCGACTCTCAAGGCGATGACGTTCGCCGGCCGCAGCGACAGCACGAGAGCGAGCCCGCCGACGACGCACGGAGCGATGTTGTCGAGATGCCGCCCGGCCACGGCGACTTCGCCCTCGAGCGCGGCGGCGACGATGGCGAGCGTGTCGGGACGCTCGACGCCCATGGCCAGCGCCGCCGCGTACGCGCCGCCGACGCTGCTCGCGGCGCTGCCGCCGAGACCGCCGGAGACGGGGAGGCCTTTGTCGATGGAGACGACGACGTTGCGCATGTCGCCGTGCCCGCGCAGCCACGCCGTGGCCGCGAGCCAGGCGGCGTTGCGGTGCGGGTCGAGCGGGACGAGGTTCGCGTCGCGGCCGGCGACGGAGGCGATGCGGGCGTCGCCGTTCGTGAGCTCGACGGTGACGCGGTCGCCAAGGGCTTCGATGGCCAAGCCGAGGACGTCGAAGCCGGGGCCGCAGTTGCCGATCGAGCCGGGGGCGAAGACCGTGGCCTTCATCGCCTTCGCCTTCTCTCCTCCGTAGCAATCGCCACGATGTCGTTCAGCACGCCCGCCGCCGTCACGGTCGCGCCGGCGCCGGGGCCGGTGACGACGAGCGGGTTCGTGCTGTAGCGCTTCGAATAGATCGCCACCTGGTTGTCGGTCCCGTGCAGGTTCGCCGTCGGCGAGCTCTCGGGCACGTCCTCGAGGCCGACCGAGATCGAGCGCGCGCGGATGCGGGCCACGTAGCGGAGCACGCGCTTCTCGCGTTTGGCGCGGGCGATGCGCTCGCGGAATTCGTCGTCGGAAAAATCGAGCGGCTGCAGGCGGATCTCCGCCATCTCTGCGCGATGGCCAAGGGTGCGCGCCAGGATCAGGGCCTTGCGGGCCACGTCCATCCCCGACAGATCGTCGCGCGGGTCGGGCTCCGTGTAGCCGAGCTCCGAGGCGCGCTGCACGGCCGCGGAGAAGGCCACGCCTTTCTCCAGCTCCGTCATGATGTAGCCGAGCGTGCCGGAGAAGCAGCCGACGATGGTCTCGATCTTGTCGCCGGCCTGCTGCAGCTTGGCAATCGTGTCGAGCACCGGCAGCCCCGCGCCCGCCGTGGCCTCGTATCGCAGCGAGAGCCCGCGCTCCTTCGCCATGGCTACGAGGCGGTCGAAGTCGGCCTGCGGTCCCGCAAGCGGCTTCTTGTTCGCGAGAACGACGTTGAATCCGTGCCGCATCGCCTCGACGAGCAGCGCTCCGGTTTCATCGGAGGTTAGATCGACGAGGATCGGCCGGAACGACGGCAATGGCCAGAGCGCCTCCAGGCGCTGGCCATCGAACGGCGTTCCCGCCGCCTTCTGCTTCGCGAAGCGTTGCAGCGCGGCGGGCGAGAATCCACGCTCGTCGATCTTCACGCCGGAGCGGTCGGCGACGCCGGTGATTTTCAGGTCGACGTTGCCGCGCAGGTGGCTTCGCTGCGCGACGATCTGCCGGGCCAGCTCGCGCCCGATCTGCCCGAAGCCGAGCAGCGTCAGCGAGGCCTCGCGGCCGCCGCTGTCGGCGAGCGGGCGCACCTTGTGGAGCTGATACTCTTCGTGCAGCGCGCGCAGCGCGGCCGTGGCGTCCTTCTCCTCGACGGCCACGGTGATGTTCAGCTCCGACGAGCCTTGGGCGATGGCGATGATGTTCACGCCCGCGCCGCTGATGGCGGAGAACGTCCGCGCGGCGATGCCGGCGTGGCCGCGCATGCCGAGGCCGACGACGGCGATGAGGGCCACGCCCTTCTGCGCGGCGATGCGGTCGATGAGCTTCAGCTTCCGCTCCTTCGCGAAGGCATCCTCCAGCGCCTCGACGGCGTGCGCCGCCTCCGTTTGCGGGAGGACGAAGCAGATGCTTGACTCGCTCGACGACTGGCTGATCATCGCCACGGAGTGCCCGGCCTGCGAGAGCGCGGTGAACGTCTGTCCGGCCACGCCGGGGATGCCGGTCATGCCTTTGCCTTCGATGGCGACGAGGGCCTGGCCGTGGATCGCGGTCAGCGCCCTGACCGGGTAGGCGCCGCTCTTGACGTCGCCGGCGATGCGCGTGCCGCCGCCGTCGTGGAAGGCGTTGCGCACGAGCAGGGGGATGCGCCGGTCGACGAGCGGGATCATCGTCCGCGGATGGAGGACGCGCGCGCCGTAATACGCGAGCTCGGCGGCCTCGCGGTAGTGCATCTCGGCGATGACGCGCGCGTCGGGGACGGACTTCGGGTCGGCGGTCATGAGGCCGTCGACTTCCTTGAAGAGCGTGAGGCGCTCCGCGCCGGCGCTGCGGGCGACGATGGCGGCGGAGAAGTCGCTGCCGCCGCGGCCGAGGGTGACGACGGAGCCGTCCGGCCCGGTGGCGATGTAGCCGGGCATGACCACGACGGTTTTTTTCCGCAGCAGCGGGACGAGGGTCTGCGCGGCGGCGCGCTCGCAAGCGGCGAGATCGGGCCAGACGGCGCCGAAGCGGCGCTCGGTGTGGATGATGTCGACGGCGTCGACGTACTTCGCCGCGGTCCCGCTCTCCTCGAGCGCGCAGGTGAAGACCTCGGCCACGGCGCGCTCGCCGCGGGCCACGAGGGCGTCCTGCGTGCGCGTGGTCAGCTCCCGCAGCACGGCGATCGACTCGGTCATGGAGCGCATCTCGTGCGCGAAGGCGGCGATCGTCGCGGTCAGGCGCACGGCGCTCTCGCGGGAGCGGATGAGCTCGGCGATGAGGTCCAGATGGCGCGATTCGAACTCGGCCACGGCGGCGTCGCAGCGGGCGCGGTCGCCGCGCAGCGCGGCCTGGCCGGCGTCGAGGAGAAGGTCGGTGACGCCGTTCATCGCCGAGACGACGACGGCCACGTTCGGCGCGGCGCCGCGCACGTGCACGACCGCGCGGCGGATGGCATCCGCGCTGCCGACGGCCACTCCTCCGAATTTGAAGACCTGCGGCTTCATTTGGACGGGCGCGAGTATATCGGCCTCAGCGGAGCGCCGGCGTCGCGCCGGCTGGCCCGCAGGCGTCGCGCCTGCGCGCGGCCTAGGACAAAGTCCGGCTAGGTCACTCCGGCCCGATCGGGATTCCTGCCGCGAACGGAATGGTGCCGGGCAGATTGATCGGCCGCAGTTTCTTCTCCGCGATCGTTTTCGCTCCGCAGCGGAGGCTGCCCTCGGCCTTGCACGCTCCCGTGCGCATCTCCCAGATTCTGCCGTCGCGGATCTTGAGCGTGGCCGCCTCGATGGTCAGGGCGACGGCGACTTCGAATTCGATCCCGCCTTTGCGAACGCCGTTGACGAGGACGTCGATGTGCGGTTTGTGCACGGACCGGATCGTGTACGAGCCGATCGGCACAACGGAGATCTCGCCGGGCGGATGCTTCTCCTTGTCGCAGTACTTCAGCAACTCGTCGAACTTGCCGAGCGCGCCGCCGATGACGTCGTCGAGCGGCGTGGCCAGCGCCCCTTTGATGCTCTCGACGAGCGAATCGCGCACCGTGGCCGCGAAGCCGGGCGCCTTGATGCGGCTCAATTGCTCGCGCACGTCGGCCATGCCGGAGTCTCCCTCCAGCGTGGCCACAGCCGGATCGGGCAGTGCATCGTTGTCCGTCAGGACGTCCCACAGCGATGGATTCACGTGGCCTCCTTGCTGGCGCTGCTGCTCGACGATCCGCCTTCCGCGCGCAGGCTGACGTCGAATTCGCCCCACGGGGAATGACCGCCTGCCTGGAACGTCTGCGTCCCCGTGGCCTCAAAGGGCTTGAAGGCGATGTTCGGCAGCGGCACCGCGCCTCGGGGCGCGCCCCGCGAAACGCGAACGATGATGAGCGCGACGGCGACGACGACCAGCGCGGCGCCGAGGATGAGGAGCCACGGAAGGGGGGGCGGCGGGCGGGGTGGCGGAGGTGGATTGCCGCGCGGCGGCGCCGGCGTGGGCTCCGGAGTCGTCACCGTCACCGTGGCGGTGTTGTTCGCGGGCGGCGCCTCGGGGATGTTCACCGTCACGCTCGCGGAGTTGTTCTCGAAGTTCGACTCTTTCAACGCGTTCGACGGATCGATCGTCAATTGCACCGCGTAGGTTCCCGGTCTCACATCCGCCGGCAGGTTGATGGTCACCGGGTGTTCGCCCGCCTCCATCGGCGGGACCGCGACGATGAGCGGCGAGGTCCAGCCGTCCGCGGTCACCTGGATCGTGGTCGCGTCGGAGCTCCCGCCGCGCACGATGACCGGGACGGTGATCGAAGGCGGCGTCGCCGTGAAGGCCGGATCGCCGAGAGTGAGATCGAGCGGGATCTCCACGACCAGCGTCGCGGAGTTGTTCTCGAACGTCGTTTCTTGCAGAGCCTTCGACGCGTTGATCGTCAGCACGACTTCGTACGGCCCCGGCTTCAGGCCCGCGGGGAGCGGAATGGACACGGAGGTTTCGCCCGGCTTCATCGGCGGGACGTCGACGGCGACCGCTGACGGCCAGCCGTTCGCCGTCGCCTGGACCGTGGTCGCGTCGGCGTTCGCGCCGCGCACGAGCACCGGCACGACGATGGTCGGCGGCTCGGCGGTGAAGGTGGGCTTGCCGAGGGCGAGGTCGAGCCGGGGTGGCGGCTGTGGAATCTCCACGACCAGCGTCGCGGAGTTGTTCTCGAACGTCGTTTCCTTCAGAGCCTTCGACGCGTTGATCGTCAACACCACGTCGTACGGTCCCGGCTTCAGGCCCGCGGGCAGCGGGATAGAGACGGAGTGCGGTCCCGGCTTCATCGGCGGGACGTTGACGACGACGGGCGACGGCCAGCCGTTCGCCGTCGCCTCGATCGTGGTCGCCGCGGAGCCCCCGCCGCGCACGAGCACCGGCACGACGATGGCGGGCGGCTCGGCAGTGAAGGTGGGCTTGCCGAGGACGAGGTCGAGCCGGGGCGGCGGCTCCGGAATCTGGACGGCCAGTCTCGCCGCGTTGTTTCCGAACGTTGATTCCGGCAGAGCCTTCGACGGGTTGATCATCAGCGCCACGAAGTAAGGTCCGGGCTTCAAGCCGGCGGGCAGCGGGATCGACAGGCGGTGCTCTCCCGGCTCCATCGGCGGCACGTCGACGACGACCGGCGATGCCCAGCCGTTCGCACTTGCCTGGATCGTCGTCGCCTTCGAGCTCATGCCGGTCACGAGGACGGGAACGACGATCGCCGGCGGCTCGGCGATGAAGGCTGGCTTGCCGAGGACGAGGTCCAACTGGGGCGGCGGCGCCTGCGTCCGGCTCTCGAATTCGAGGTCGTCGACGGCGAGTCCGCTGGCGCCGAGGCCGCCCTCGGCACGAATTTCGACGCCGGCGATGCGCCGGTCCTTGTCGACGATCTCCATCGGCGTGGCGATCGGCATGGCGGATTTGCTCGCCGGCACGGAGACGGCGCGCCGACCGATGACCGTTCCGGCCGCGTCGTGAGCGAGAAAGAGGATCGTGCCGGGCTTCGGATGCGGCTCCGAATAGCCGACCCAGACTTTCACCCGCGTTTGCGGCGCGGCGAAGCTCGCCGCGATCGGCAGGGTGCAGAATTCGGCGGCATAACACTGCTCGATGGCATGCGTGCCCGAATGCGCGAATTTCGGGATCTGCTGGCCCTGTGCGTAGTCGAACACCTGGACGCGGTTGAAGGTGACGCCGCGCGCGGCATAGCGACCGGTGAGCACGGCCGGTCCGCCCTGGCCGCGGCCGCGAGTGGGCACGTCCTCGAAGTCGATCACCACCGTGCCGCCCTGCGGCGGCCGCGGCCGGACGTCGCGCGGCTGCTGGGGCGCCATCGCGAGCGCGACCGCGAGCAACGCCGTCGGACCAATCATCGGAGTCCGATCACGCTAGCACAAAGCCTCGCCCTCAGTGATCGCGGCCTGACACATAGAGAACCATTTCGAGAATGAACCGTTTCGATTCCGACTCGGGATATTCGCGGAAGGCGCGTAAGCCTTCAATCAGCGCGGCGCCAGAGAGTTGACGCGCGGCTTTGCGCGCGAAGGCGATGCTGCCGCAACGGCGCATCGCGGCATAGACCCGGTCCACCTCGCTCTTTTGTCTCTCATCGCGCGGCTTGGCAAGAAAGCGCTTCAGGTTGCGGCGCTCGGCAGAAGTGCAGTGCTTGAGGAGATGAACGATCATCAAGGTTCGTTTTCCTTCCCACAAGTCGCCGCGGATTTCCTTCCCGTATTTCGAGTACTTGCCGGTGAGATTCAGGATGTCGTCCTGGATCTGGAACGCGGCACCGAAATACCAGCCGAACCGGCAGAAGCGTTCCGCGTCGAGCTCCCGTCCGGTCGCCACCATCGCGCCGACGCGCAGTGGATAGATGAACGAATACCACGACGTCTTCTTGAGGCACATCTGCAGGTAGTCGCTCTCGTCGAGGTCGCAGAGATTGTCGCGAATCCAGCTGAGCTCGATCGCCTGGCCCTCGAGCGAATGCCGCATCATTCGCTCCGTCTCGTCCATCACGTCAGCACTGAGCTTTGGGCCGAGAATGTCGCGATTCGCCATCAGCCGCTGCAGGGCCAGGAGATTGGTGCCGTTGCCGACGTTCACCGCGATCCCGACACCGTGCTCCTTCTGCAGCGTCGGTCCGCCGCGCCGGCGGATGCTCGCATCCTGGACGTCGTCGATGATCAGAAACGCGTTGTGGAATAGCTCGATTGCCACGGCGGAGTTCAGTGCCCGCTGCTCGCTGCCGCCGAGAGCATTACACGTCGCGAGACATAACGCAGCGCGCAGACCTTTTCCCAGGCGGCGGGGATAGCTCGGAATGAGCTCGTACAAATAGCGCGGCCCTTCGCTCGGTACGTGGCCGAGGAGAGCGTGGGTCGTGAGATCGCGATAGCGTGCCAGGGTCTGTTCGAAAAGCCCGGACGGCGTCTCAGCGCGCGCGCGGTTTGTTCGGACCATTCGGCTTCACCGGGCCAGCGGCCTTCTTTCCGATGTTTGACTGCTTCACGAGCTCGTCGGCGACCTGCGCTCCCATGTTCACCAGCTCCACGACGACATCGAGCAGGCTGTGCGCGTTCGCGGTGAAGCGCTTGATGATCTCCGCGTTCTCGTCCGAGCGCAGCGCGGAGACCTGATCGTTGAGCACCGACACGACTTGATGCGCATCGTTCTGAAACCGCGCCAGGGCGTCTTTGAAATCGCCTGGATCGATCCGCCGCTCCCTCTGAAACCGCGTCTGCATCTGTTTCGCGGCGACGATGCCGGCGGCGATCTCTTCGTCGAGGAGCGTCGCCGCCTGCTTCACGATTTCCGAAGTGCTGCTGCCGATTCGCTCGAATCGCGGGTCTCGTTTGTCTGGCACGGGGGCCGCGACTCGTTTTCTTGCTGCCATCTTCTTGCCGCGTGTTCCGTTCGCCATTTCATCAACCTCCTACTCCGGCTTTTCTGGTATTCATCCGCTACCTTCATCGCGCTTTGCGCGAGATTGACGCCCGCGGTTCTGAACCATCGTGGCACCCATCTCCGCCGCTGAAGCCGCGGCGGCACAGATGAATCGCCGCCGCCGCGCCGGACGGGCCGGCACCTGCAACAACGACGTCGCAGTCGATCCGCGCCATGGCTTGTCCCTTTCAAGGAAGGAGTGCCGCCGGTATGGGTTTCCCTACCCCTGCGCGTGAACTGCTATACGAGCTTATTGCTGAGTCTGGCGGGGCATCTGGGACGATTTTCGAACCGCTCTGCTCGTAGGGCAGCCTGACGGTCGGTGTTCAATGCGTTTGGCCATAGTTCCTACGAAAACGCGGTAAACTCATTTACTTAATTACCCGGATAAAGCTCAAGTGCGCCGAATTATCCTTACTGGGGTCGCGCTTCTCATCGCTCGCCTGCCTGTGGCGGCGTATGGCGCTACCCGGCCCGCCGATGTTAGGGCTGCGTCGGCAAGCCTCACAATCGTCGCCGGCAACAACCAGCAGGGGTTGCTCGGGCAGCGTCTGGCGCAGCCGCTCGTCGTGCAACTGCTCGAGCAGATCCTTGTGTCCCCCGCCCCCCCTGTAAGCCCTGTTCCCGGCGCAGCCGTGCAGTGGCGCGTCACGAGAGGTCAAGCGCAGCTGGAGCCGGCGTCGGATACAACCGATGAGCAGGGACAGGCGAGCACGAATGTGATGCTCGGCAGCGTCGGCGCAATCGAAGTCGAAGCGGTCGCCGCCGGCGTCTCCGTCACATTCACGCTGGTCTCGACGACATGCTTCAAAGATTGCGCTGAGGGTCCGGTGGCGGTTCCGATCGCGCAAGTCCTCGACGGAATCTGCGCCCGAAACGATCCGACGTTCTCGACCGTCTGCAAAGCGCTGTCTGCGCTGTCGAACAGCGACCTGACGCCGGCGCTCGAACACGTCGCGCCGCAGGAGTCGGCGGTGCAGTCGATCGCCGCCCGCGAAGTGATCTCCGCTGTCACGACCGGCATCCAGGCGCGGCTGGCCGCAGTGAGAACGGGCGTCAAGCGCTCCCCCGGCGCGAATTTGTCAATCGATGCCAATGGCCATGCCATCCCGGTCGGCGCGCTGGCGAAAGCGCTCTTACCGAGGGCAATGAGCTCCGCGGCCGGCAACGCGGAAAACGACGACAACGGTTGGTCAGCATTCCTCAGCGGCGACCTCGGCTCCGGAAAGCGGATTGTCCACTCCGGCCAGCTCGGCTTCAAGCTCGACTCGCGCGGCGTGATGGCTGGCGTCGATCACTCCTCCGGCGAAAACATCTTCGGCATTTCACTCAATCTTATGAAACTCGATTCAAAGCTGAACGACGACGCCGGCTCGATCGATGTCAACTGCTCCGCGCTCTCTATTTACGGGAGCCGTGGCGGACTCTTCGCCAGCGGCGCTCCGGCGACCGGCACGGGAATCCACTACGACGGTGTGCACATCGACGGTAGCCTTACGGCCGGCAAGAATCGCTACGCCTCCGAACACGTCGTCGCCATCCCCGGCACGCCGGTCGAGCGCGCCACAAGCGTGAATGACGCAACCCTGTTCGCGCTGACCGGCGCCACGGCTGTTGACGCGCACCGTGGCAGCACCGAATTCGAGGCGTCCGTCTCCGGATCGTGGTCGCGCACGCGCATCGGAGACTTGACCGAGAACGGCAGCGGTCCGCTGATCCTCTTCGTACAGGGTCATGAGATCGACTCGCTCCTGGCGACGGCCGGCTTCACTGTGCACTCCGGGTGGTCCGTCCCGTTCGGAACGCTCAGTCCCAATGTCCACGCGGAGATGATTCACGAGTTCAAGAGCGCCGCGCGCCTCGTGACCGCGCGCTTCCGCCGGGATGTCCTGGGCACGCCCTTTACGATTCCGATAGACCGTCCCGACACGAACTACGGAAAAATCGCGGCCGGATTTCTGGCCGGGTTCCCGGGCGGCGTCTCCGCATATATCGAGGCAACGCAGGACGTCCTACGCTCCGACCTGAAGTACCGGACGGTTCAGTTCGGCGTGTTGAAGTCATTCTGACACCATGAGGAGGGAACATCATGGTCTTCCGCTCCGCCGTCTTTGCGCTGTTTCTGCTGTCGATCCCTGCGACCCGATCAAGCGCGAGCACACAGGCTCCGCCGCCGAACGCGGAAGATCTGCGGATCGTCGAGTGCCGTCTCGCGCCGACGATCAAGTGGATCGCCGGGAAGCCGCATCCGGTCGGAGCGCGGTCGGTGCGGACAACCGCGGCCGACTGCCGCGTTCGCGGCGGGCTCGAGCTCGCGCGAAAAGCGATTCTCAAAACTCTGGCAGGTCTGCATCCGCTCCGATGCGGTGAGGCGAGCTGCTATTCGAGCAGCGAGGTTGCCGACGCCGTGAGTCGGATTCGGCAGCAGGTTCACCAAGCCATTCCGCCGCAGGCCGAGGCGCTCGCGTTGGCTCTCGACGCCGATCTCGATCGGGCAAGCCAGATCGGCGAGCCGCTGCCGCTCAATCCCATCCAACCGGCGCGCTCCCGGCCGGACAATGCAACGACCGGCTACCGCAGGCATACCGTCGCAGATGCATTCTACAAATTTGCCGAGGCGCTCGATCACCTTCTGAGCCACGACCGCCTAGCGCCGGATCTGACGATCGGCAGCAATCCCGGTTCCGCCGATTTCGTGATGCAGGTTGGCACTTCCGAGATCACCAGGCGCGGTGGCGTCACCAACACGCATTTGCCGACGGTCTGGCGTGGCGTTTATGCGGCCGAGGCGCGGAAGCAGGGTTACAAGACGTCGCGAAATTTGACGATCAATCTCATGAACGATGGACGGACGGATATCTTCTGTGAGCTGGCTCCGGAAAGAGCGGACGCCGAGTCTGTGTGCAAGGTGCGGCCATGACCGAGCTTCCCAAGCTCCCCGAAACTGCGGGGAAGTATCTCCGCTACATTCTTGCGTTCGGCGTCACGCTCGTCGTTGGCTTGGCTCCGTTGCTCGGGAAGGTCCATGTTCCACTCTTCACAGCAATTCTGGACGTGTTCCCGCTGAACGTCTCTGAATCACTCATTCCCTTTGCCGCGTTCATCATGACGTTCCCCGCCGTCGCGGTGCAGTTCTTCGGCGAGGATGTGATCGCGTCTACGGATCTGAATCGCTGGTTCCTGTGGACCTTTGCCTTCATCGCGCCGCTGACCATCGCACTCTACGTCTACTATTCGTTCACCGTGACGCTGGTCAATTTCGAGGGACAGAAGGGTATGGCGGCGTATGTGACCGGGACCCACATGCTGCCGACCTGCCCGTGTACACACCAGCCTCCGCTCCAGATCACGAGCTGCATCGGCAATAGGATCACTCTCAATCCCGCAGAAGTCACCGACTGCTATCCCGCCGCCGAGATCAACCCGCGCAAGGCGATTCTGTCCGCGTTGTACATGATGCTGATGCTGGGATTCGGGATGCTCATCGGCCTCCTCGTCCTCAAGGAACAGCAGCGGCGGTTGCTGCGACAGGATGCGCCTGCTACAGGCTGACGTCGCACGGCCGAGCCGCTGGCGGAGGAGGTGGGATTCGAACCCACGGTGGAGTTGCCCCCACGGCGGTTTTCAAGACCGCTGCCTTAAACCACTCGGCCACTCCTCCATCCTGGGTGGGTGGGCGTCAGGGGAACGCGATTCTAGGGGAGAAGATTCACGTCCAGCGTGATCTTCAATCGCAGCCGCCGGTGCTGGCGCAGCTCCTCCGCGGTCAGGTTCAGCGGCACCGTCACCTCCTTCACCAGGCCGTCCGTGGCGCGGCGCTCGGCGTGCGGAGGGGCGGCCACCGTCGAGGTCGACGACCCGAGGTCGGGGAGCGAGCTCAGGATCCCCTCGGGGAGCGGGATCTCGATCGATGTCATCGGCACCTCGTCGAACGGGTGCGGGTTGCCGGGCGGGGGCGGCACGTCGGCGAGCGGGCCGGATGTCGCGAAGTAGTCCGTGATCTCGGCGAACGGCGCGGACTCCTGGGCGGAGGGCGGGGGGGTGGGCGGCGGGATCAGCTCCGTCGGCACGAGTGGGATGCTCTCGTCGGCCGCGCTGTCCACGGCCACGAAGATCCCGCTGTTCGCCGGCGGCAGCGGGCCGTCGTACGCGGCGGCGGGCAGCGGCTGCTCGTCGTCGTCGTCCCACAGCGAATCATGCGGGCGCTCCGCCGGCACCGTCGGATTCAGGATCTGGATCTCGCGCTCCACCGGCTCCGATCCTTCCAGGCCGTACTTCTTGATCAGGTGCGCGAGCACCAGCTGTGTGATCCCCTTCAGAGTCTCCTCGACCCCGAGTCCCGTCGTGGCCACCGACTCGTACTTCGGCGCCCCGAGCTTGTTCACCTCGCGGTCGATGTCGTCGACCGGCAGCGCGTTCGGCAGGTCGCGCTTGTTGTACTGCATCACCAGCGGGATCTCCCGGATGCGCACGCCCTGGCGCTTGAGGTTGTCCTCGAGGTTCTGCATCGACTCCAGGTTCGCGTCGAGCGCGAAGTCCTGGCTGTCGGCGACGAAGACGATCCCGTCGGCGCCCTTCAGCACGAGCTGCCGCGTGGAGTTGTAGTAGACCTGTCCGGGCACCGTGTAGAGCTGCAGCTTCGTGCGCATCCCGCGGATCTTGCCGAGGTCGAGGGGGAGGAAGTCGAAGAACAGCGTGCGGTCCGTCTTCGTCGCCAGCGAGAGCATCTTGCTCTTGTTGTTCGACGGCAGCGAGTCGTAGATGAACTGCAGATTCGTCGTCTTGCCGCAGAGCCCCGGCCCGTAATAGACGATCTTCGCGGTGATCTCGCGGGTGGCGTAATTGAAGAGGACCATGGTGCGCCTTGGGTGCCGGTGAGTGTAACGCATCGCTGACCACGCGCTGCAACTCCTTCGGTATCATGTGCGCCTTTGCTCGGAGGTGACATGATCGTCAGGCGGTTTCTCACCGCGATCGCCGTCTTCGCGCTCGCCGCGCCGCTCCTGGCCGACGCTCCCGGCGTCTACGCCATCACCGGCGGCACCGTGCATCCGGTCAGCGGCCCGGCCATCGAGAACGGCGTCGTCGTCATCCGCGACGGCTTGATCGAGGCGGCCGGCGCGAACCTGGCCGTCCCCGCCGACGCGGCCGTGATCGATGCCAAGGGGAAGCACGTCTACCCTGGCCTCATCGATGCGCAGACGTCGCTCGGATTTCCGTCCGCCACGCCGCCGCGGCGCGGCCGCGGCGCGCCGGCCACGCGCCCGCAGAGCGCGGCCACGGAGCTGCCCCAGACGTCGCCCGAGTTCCTGGCGCTGCACGAGGCCAGGCTCAGCGACGACGACGTCGACGCCAAGCGCGCCACCGGCGTGACCACGATCCTCACCGCCCCCTCCTTCGGCATCTTCAACGGCCAGTCCGTGATCCTCGACCTCGGCGGCGGCACGATGGAGCAGCGCATCGTCCGCGGCACCGCCGCTCAGCAGATCTCGTTCAATCCGCGCCCGGCCTGGACCTATCCCGACTCGCTCATGGGCGTGATCTCGTACATTCGCCAGTCGCTGTTCGATGGGGAGCACTACGCCGCGGCGCACGCGATCTACGACAAGAACCCCGCGGGCAACCCGCGCCCCGGCGAAAGTCCGTCGGCGGTCGCGCTGGGCGCCGTCCTTCGCCGCGACGTGCCGGTCGTCTTCATCGCCGACAGCGAGCTGATGATGCGCCGGGCCATGGCCATCGCGCGCGAGTTCAACCTCAAATACATCCTTTCCGGCGCGCGCCAGGCGTACCGGATGCCGGGCGATCTGAAGGACGTGCCGGTGCTCGTCTCGGTGAAATGGCCGACGGCGCCGGCCTCGAAGGAAGACCGCGAGGAGCAGCCGCTGCGCCTCATCCGCGAGCGGCAGGAGACGCCGACGTCGCCCGCGGTCCTGCAGAAGAACGGCGTGCTCTACGCGCTCGTCAGCGGGCCGGGGAAAACGAGCGAGTTCATTCCTGGGATTCGGAAGGCCATCGACAACGGCCTCTCCGCGGACGACGCCTTGCGCGCCGTCACGCTCAACCCGGCGCGCATCTTCGGCGTCGACCGCCAGCTCGGCTCGCTCGACAAGGGGAAGATCGCCAACGTCGTCGTCACCGACAAGCCGATCTTCGACAAGGATGCGAAGGTGCAGCGCGTCTACATCGACGGCCGCGAGGTCAAGCTGCCGAGCGAAGAGGAGAAGAAGCGCGGCGCCGGCGCGGCCGCCGCGGCGTCGCCGCTCGACGGCGCCTGGAGCCTGATCGTGAAGGCGTCGGCGGGCGACGTCAACGTCAACGCGCGCTTCCACGTCGAGGACGGCAAGGTCAGCGGCTCCTTCTCCGGCGACCGCGGCTCCGGCGACATCCTCAACGGCACCTTCGACGGCACCACGCTCGAGTTCACCATCAACGTGCGCGGGCAGGCGGAGCAGGAGGACTGGGTCTTCCACGGCACGCTCTCCGGCACGTCCATCAGCGGCACGGTCTCGACGACGCTCGGGACGCTGCCGTTCAGCGGGAGCAAGTCACGATGAAGCGCTTGTTTGTCGTTGCACTCGCATTCGCCGCCACCGCGGCCGTCGCCGATACCGTCATCCGCGACGCCACCATCCTCACCATCACCCACGGCAAGATCGAGCACGGCTCGGTCCTCATCCGCGGCACGAAGATCGCCGCGGTCGGGCCGAACGACCAGGTGCAGGTCCCCGCAGGCGCCACGGTCATCGACGCCGCCGGCAAGTTCGTCATGCCCGGCATCGTCGACACGCACAGCCACACCGCCATCGAGGGGAGCGCGAACGAGATCTCCCTGCCGAACACCGGCATGGTGCGCATCCGCGACGTGCTGACGAACGACGACGTCAACGTCTATCGCGAGCTCGCCGGCGGCACGACCTGCGCGCTCGTCCTGCACGGCTCGGCGAATCCGATCGGCGGCCAGTCGCAGATCGTGAAATGGAAGTGGGGCCATCCCGTCTCCGAGTGGCCGGTGGCCGACGCGCCGCGCACGATCAAGTTCGCACTCGGCGAGAATCCGAAGAGCTCGAACTTCCGCCCGCCGCCCGGCATCCCCCTGCAGTATCCGCAGACGCGCATGGGCGTCGAGGAGGTCATCCGCCAGGCCTTCACCGACGCGAAGGATTACGCCGCGAAGTGGGCCGAGTACGACGCGAAGAAGAAGCGCGGCGAGGACCCCATCCCGCCGCGCCGCGACATCCTCATGGAGACGATGAACGACATCCTGGCCGGCAAGATCGACGTGCACTCGCACTGCTACCGTTCCGACGAGATCCTGATGCTGCTGCGCCTCAGCGACGAGCAGGGCTTCAAGATCCGCGAGCTGCAGCACGTCCTCGAGGGCTACAAAGTGGCCAAGGAGATCGCCGCGCACGGCGTCGGCGGCGGGACGTTCATCGACTGGTGGGGCTTCAAGATGGAAGCGTACGACGCCATTCCGTACAACGTCGCCCTCATGGACCGTGCCGGCGTCCTCACCTCCGTCAACTCCGACTCCGACGAGCTGGCCCGCCGCCTCAACCTCGACGCCGCGAAGGCGATGAAGTACGGCGGGCTCTCCGAGGAGGAGGCGCTCAAGCTCTGCACCCTCAACGGCGCGAAGCAGCTCCGCCTCGACGACCGCATCGGCTCGATCGACGCCGGCAAGGACGCGGACGTCGTCATCTGGAACGGCCATCCGTTCTCGACCTACTCGCGCGTCGACACGACGTTCGTCGAAGGGGAGATCGTCTTCGATCGGCAGAAAGACCTCGCCCAGCGCGCCGCGCTGGCGAAGGAGAAAGCGGACCGCTTGAAGAAGGAAGCGGACGACGAGAAGAAGAACAAGCCCGGAAAGAAAGACGAGGAGAAGAGCGATGAGTAAGCGCGTCGCCGCATTCGCCTGCGCCATGGCCGCCGGCTCGCTCTTCGCGCAGTCGGTGATCCCGAACAGCCCCGGCAAGAAGCCGGCGGTGGCGATCCGCAACGCCACGATCTATCCCGTGACCTCCGCGCCGATCGAGAACGGCACGATCGTCTTCGCCAACGGAACGATCACCGCGGTCGGCAAGGACGCGGCCGTCCCCGCGGGGGCGATGGTCATCGACGGCACGGGGCTGCGCGTCTATCCCGGCCTGATCGACTCCGGCTCGCGCGTCGGCCTCGTCGAGATCGACGCCGTCCCCGGTTCCGTCGACACCGCGGAGCTCGGCGATATCAATCCCAACGCGCGCGCCGAGGTGGCCATCAATCCGCACAGCAACCTCATTCCGGTTACGCGCGTGAACGGCATCACCACTGCCGTCGTCGAGCCTGTCGGCGGCATCGTCTCCGGCTCGTCTGCGCTCGTGCAGTTCGCCGGCTGGACGCCGCAGGAGATGACGGTGAAGGCGCCGCTGGCGATGCACATCCACTTCCCGCGGCTGCGCGGCGGACGCTTCGCCGAGGTGCCGCAGGACGAGGAGGCGGAAAAGGAAGCGAAGAAAAATTACACGCAGGCCGTCGACAAGCTGCGCGACACCCTCCGCGACGCCCAGGCCTACGCCAAGGCCGCGGCCGCGCACGGGAAGCGCTTCGACCGCGACCTCGTCCTCGAGGCGCTCGTGCCGGTCGTGGAAGGGCGCGAGCCGGTGGTCATGCACGCCAGCCTCGAGCGCGACATCCGCGCGGCCATCAAGTTCGCCGACGAGATGAAGCTGAAGATGATCCTGGCCGACGCCGAGGACGTGCAGAAGGTGATCCCCGATCTGAAGAAGGGCAACATCCCGGTGATCCTCGGCCCGATCCTGGAGCTCCCGCCGCGCGAGGACGATCCGTACGATCTCCTCTTCTCCAACGCCAAGGCCCTCTACGACGGCGGCGTGCCGTTCGCGATCCAGTCGCAGGACTCGCACAACGCCCGCAACCTGCCGTACCAGGCCGCCGCGTGCGCGGCCTTCGGGCTGCCGAAGGAGGCGGCGCTGAAGGCGGTGACGATCTTCCCGGCGCAGATCTTCGGCGTCGCCGACAAGGTCGGATCGCTGGAGCCCGGCAAGCGCGCCGACGTCATCGTCACCGACGGCGATCCGCTGGAGATCGTCACGCACGTGAAGCGGCTGTTCATCGGCGGCGAAGATATCTCGCTGGAGACGAATCAGACGTTGCTGTACGAGAAGTTTTCGAAGCGACCCTGAAGAGTGCTGAGGACTGAGGACTGAGGACTGAGCCTGCGGCGTGCGCGCGATCGTGCCCGAGCGGAGCCTCAGTCCTCAGTCCTCAGCACTCAGTCCTCGTCCTGCATTAGAATCTCGCTTAGTTCTTTCGCAATCTTTGTTCGCGACGGTGAACGGGAAGCCGGTGTGATACCGGCGCGGCCCCCGCCACTGTAACCGGCGACGACCCGCGCTTTGCGCGATGCGCCCCACTGCCAACAGCGGGAAGGGAGCGCGGGAAGGACGACCCGGAAGCCAGGAGACCGACCGCGGCGAACTTCATTTCTTCATCGGCCTCTTCGGAGGGAAGGAGCTCGCCGTGAACATCCTCTTCATCCTTTTTCTCGCCGCCGTTGCCCCGCAGAAAATCTCCGACCGCATCGTCGTCACCGCCTCCGACGTCCCCGAGACCATCGAGTCGACTCCCGCCGCCGTCACCGTCGTCACGAAAAAAGACATCGACGAGCGCGCCGCCCGCGACGTCGCCGACGTCCTGCGCGAAGTGCCCGGCCTGACCGTGAGCCGCACCGGCTCGCCCGGCAAGGCCACTTCGCTCTTCACCCGCGGAGCGGCCTCGACGCAGACGCTCGTGCTCTGGAACGGCATCGAGATCAACAACCCGTACTTCTCCGGCTACGATTGGGGCCGCTTCTCCACCGCGGGCGTGGAGCAGGTCGAAGTCGTGCGCGGGCCGTTCTCCGCGCTCTACGGCTCCGAGGCCGTGGCGGGCGTCGTCAACGTCATCACCGAGCCGGCGGCGAGCGGCGTGCGCGCCGAGGTCGAGAGCGGCGGCCACGGGCTGCGCAACGGTCTCTTCGACGGCAGCTGGGTCAGCGGCGCGAACCGCTTCAGCGCCGCGCTCGAGCACCGCACCGACGACGGCTTCGCCGCGAACGACGACTTCCGCCAGAACAGCGGCAACGCCGTGTGGCGCTGGGCGCCTTCGAAGACGTTCTCCTTCGGCTTCGCCGCCCGCGCCACGTCCTACGACCTCGGCATTCCGTTCAACCTCAACGCCACGGCCAGCGCGCTCGTGCCGAGCCTGCAGCGCCGGCAGAACGGGACCGAGCGGCAGATCGCCGTGCCGCTGCAGCAGACGTTCGGGATCTTTTCGTACGACGTGACGCTCTCGGAGGCGCGCAACGACGACCGCTTCGACGATCCCGACGATCCCTTCGGCGTGACGAGTGCGCGGACGACGTCGCGCACGCGCCGGGCCCGCCTGACCACGCGCACGGCCACGTCGTCGTTCGGCACGATCGTCGCCGGCGGGGAGATCGAGCGCGCCAAGGTCGACGACGCGAACAACTTCGGCGTGAACCTGGCGGGCATGACCAGGCGCGACGACTCGCTCTTCGTCGAGGACCGTGCCAAGCTCGGCCCGGTCGAGCTGAGCGCCGGCGTCCGCTACGACCGCTTCGACACGTTCGGCAGCCAGCTCTCGCCGCGAGTCGCCGCCGCGCTCGTGCGCAACGGCACGAAGTGGCGCGCCGCGTACGGCGAAGGCTTCCGCGCGCCGTCGATCGGCGAGCTGTACTACCCGTTTTCCGGCAATCGCGATCTGAAGGCCGAGCGCAGCCGCTCGTTCGAAGCCGGCTTCGACACCGGCCTCGGCCGCGACACGCTCGTCTCGCTGACGGCGTTCTGGAGCCGCTATCGCAACCTCATCAACTTCGACAACGCCACGTTCCTGTTCGCGAACATCGGCCGCGCCCGCAGCGACGGCCTCGAGCTCGGCGTCGACGAGCAGTTGCCGTCGTCGTTCTATTCGCATCTCACCTACACGTTCCTCCATCGCGACGAGGACGAGGCCACGGGCGAGCGCCTGCCGAGGCGGCCGAAGCACTCCGGCGCGCTGACGTTCGGCTGGCGCGACCGCGGCATGGACGCCAACGTGTCGATCGTGCGCAGCGGCGCGCGCGCCGACATCCTGCCGGTCTTTCCCTTCTCGCGCACGACGAACGGCGCGTACACGACCGTCGACGCGAACGTGCAGATGCACGCCGGCCGCCTCACGCCGTTCGTGAAGCTGGAGAATCTGCGCAACGAGAGGTACGAGGAAGTGATGGGATATCCGTCGCCGGGAAGGCGGGCGGTGGTGGGAGTGCGGCTCGGGAATTGAGGTGACCGGGAACAGGTGACAGGGCGACAGATTGAGTTGTCGCCCACCTGTCACCCGTTCTCTGTTCCCCGTCACCTAGGAACGCTAGATGCACCGCAACGGTGCAATGCTCATTGGCAAAACCCATTGGGCCATCGCCGAGGGCTGGATTCCTGAGTACAGCCATGGCCCCGAGCCGGAGATGCTCAGCCATGAGACGGCGTGCATCCTCAACGCCGGCGACGCCGACGCCCACGTCGACATCACCGTCTACTTCGCCGACCGCGAGCCGGCCGGGCCGTATCGCCTGACCGTGCCCGCGCGGCGCACGCTCCATGTCCGCTTCAACGACCTCCGCGATCCCGAGCCCATCCCGCGCGCCACCGACTACTCCAGCGTCCTCGTCGCCGACGTCCCCGTCGTCGTCCAGCACACCCGCCTCGATTCGCGGCAGTCCGCGAACGCCCTTCTCACCACCATCGCCTATTCGGAGTGACCATGGCCCAGACAACCGCCGATTTCCTCGTCGACCGCCTGCACGCCTGGGGCGTGCGCCGCATCTACGGCTATCCGGGCGACGGCATCAACGGCATCATGGGCGCGCTCGAGCGGGCCGAGGGGAAGATCGACTTCGTGCAGGTGCGGCACGAGGAGATGGCCGCGTTCATGGCCTGCGCGCACGCCAAGTTCACCGGCGAGCCCGGCGTCTGCCTGGCCACCTCCGGGCCGGGCGCGATCCATCTGCTGAACGGGCTTTACGACGCAAAGCTCGACCACCAGCCCGTCGTGGCCATCGTCGGCCAGTCGGCGCGCATGGCCATGGGCGGCAGCTACCAGCAGGAAGTCGACCTGCAATCGCTCTTCAAGGACGTCGCCGGCGAATACGTGCAGACGGCCATGGCGCCCGCGCAGATGCGCCACCTCATCGACCGCGCCGTGCGCATCGCCCGCGCCGAGCGCACCGTCACCTGCCTGATCATCCCGCACGACCTGCAGGACGAGAAAATGGCCGAGCCGCCGCGGAAGCACGGCAGCATCCACTCCGGCGTCGGCTTCACCTCGCCGCGCGTGATTCCGTCGGACGACGATCTCAAGCGCGCCGCCGAGGTCCTCAACGCCGGCGAGAAAGTGGCCATGCTCATCGGCGCCGGGGCCTTCGACGCGGCCGACGAAGTCGTCGAAGTCGCCGAGCTCCTCGGCGCCGGCGTCGCCAAAGCGCTCCTCGGCAAAGCCGCGCTTCCGGATGACCTTCCCTTTGTCACCGGCGCCATCGGCCTCCTCGGCACGAAGCCGAGCTGGACGCTCATGGACGAATGCGACACCCTGCTCATGGTCGGCTCAAGCTTCCCGTACTCCGAGTTTTTGCCCGAGGAGGGGAACGCGCGCGGGGTGCAGATCGACATCGACGGGCGCATGCTCTCCATCCGCTATCCGATGGAGGTCAACCTCACCGGCGACTCGAAGGAGACGCTGCGCGCGCTCATCCCGCTGCTGGTGCGGAAGCAGGACCGCGCCTGGCGGCAGAAGATCGAAGAGGAGATCCGCGACTGGTGGAAGGTCCTCGAGGAGCACGCCATGGTCGACGCGGATCCGATCAATCCCGAGCGCGTCTTCTGGGAGCTCTCGCCGCGGCTGCCCGAGGGCGCGATCGTCGCCGCGGACTCGGGGTCGACGGCGTCGTGGTACGCGCGGCACCTGAAGTTTCGCAAAGGGATGATGGGCTCGCTCAGCGGCAACCTGGCCACGATGGGGCCGGGCGTGCCGTACGTGATCGCGGCGAAGTTCGCGTTTCCGTCGAAAGTGGCCATCGCCTGCGTCGGCGACGGCGCGTTCCAGATGAACGGCATGAACGAGATGATCACCATCGCCAAGTACTGGCAGGAGTGGAGCGATCCGCGGCTGATCGTCTGCGTGCTCAAGAACCGCGACCTGAACATGGTCACGTGGGAAGAGCGCGTGATGGCGGGCGACGCGAAGTTCGAGGCCTCGCAGGTCGTGCCCGACTTCCCGTACGCGCAGTACGCGGAGTCGATCGGGCTCAAGGGGATCCGCGTGGAGACGTGCGACCGCGTCGCGGCCGGATGGGACGAGGCCTTCGCGGCCACGAGGCCGGTGGTGATCGAGTTCCATACCGACCCCGAGGTGCCGCCGCTGCCGCCGCACATCACCGCGGAGCAGGCCAGGAACTTCATGACCTCGCTGCTGCACGATCCGAATCGGGCGGAGATGATCAAGGAGTCGTTCAAGTCGATGTTCGCGTCGTTGAAGTGATGAGGACTGAGGACTGAGGACTGAGGACTGAGCCTGCGGCCATGACGACGATCGTGCCCAAGCGGAGCCTCAGTCCTCAGTCCTCAGTCCTGTGCAGTCGATCGACGTCGCCGCCTACACGATCCCCACCGCGACGCCCGAGTCCGACGGCACGCTGGAGTGGTCGTCGACGACGCTCGTGGCCGTGCACGCAACCGCGGGCGGCAAGCGCGGCTTCGGCTACACCTACGCCGACGTCGCCACGGCCGCGTTCATCCGCGCGCACTTCGTCGATTTGGTCGTGGGCCGCGACGCGATGTCGATCGAGTCCGCGTGGGCGGCGATGATCCGCGCCGTCCGCAACCTCGGCCGCCGCGGCGTGGCGGCCATGGCCATCTCCGCGGTCGACGCCGCGCTGTGGGACCTCAAGTGCAAGCTCCTCGGCCTGCCGCTCGTCACGCTCCTCGGCCAGGTGCGCGAGGCCGCGCCGGTCTACATGAGCGGCGGCTTCACGTCGTACACGATCGAAGAGCTGGCGGAGCAGCTCGCCGGCTGGCCGCGGGTGAAGATGAAAGTCGGCCGCGACGCCCGCGCCGACCGCGAGCGCGTCCGCGCCGTGCGCGAGGCCATCGGCGCCGAGGCCGAGCTCTTCGTCGACGCCAACGGCGCCTACACGCGCAAGCTCGCCCTCGAACAAGGCCGGGCCTTTGCCGAGCACAACGTGCGTTGGTTCGAGGAGCCGGTGTCGTCGGATGACCTCGATGGCCTGCGGTTCCTGCGCGACGCGCTTCCGATGGAGATTGCCGCCGGCGAATACGGCTACGAGCTGCTGTATTACGAAAACATGATCGATGCCGTCGACGTCATACAGGCCGACGCCACCCGCTGCCTCGGCATCACGGGCTTCATCAAGACCTCCGCGCTCTGCGAGGCGCGCGGCAGGCCGCTCTCCGCGCACTGCGCGCCGTCGCTGCACGCCCACGCCGCGTGCGCCCTCCTGCCGCTGCGGCACATCGAGTACTTCTTCGACCACATGCGCATCGAGTCGCGCTACTTCGACGGCTTCGTCGAGGCCGTCGACGGCGCCATTCGGCCCGACCTGACCCGGCCGGGTATCGGCGTCGAATTGAAAGCGATAGATTTGCAGCCGCTATGAATCCGCGCCGCTTCGATCCCATCCGCTTCGACAAGCCCGGCGCCGCGCCGCGCTTCGACTACAGCGACCGCATCCAGCGCGTGAACGTCGACGCGGCCGCGCTGGCCTCGGAGCTGCGGCGCGAGCTGCGCGGCGAAGTGCGCTTCGACGACGGCACGCGCGCGCTCTACGCCACCGACGCCTCGAATTACCGGCAGGTCCCGATCGGCGTCGTGCGCCCGTACGACGACGCCGACGTCATCGCCGCCGTGGCCCTGGCCCGCAAGCACGGCGCGCCGATCCTCGCGCGCGGCGGCGGCACGAGCCTGGCCGGGCAGTGCTGCAACGTCGCCGTCGTCATCGACTTCTCGAAATACATGCACGCCATCCTCGAGATGAACCCGGGCGAGAAGTACGCGCGCGTCCAGCCCGGCATCGTCCTCGACGACCTGCGCACCGCGGCCGAGGAGCATCGGCTCACGTTCGGCCCCGACCCCGCCACGCACACGCGCTGCACCATCGGCGGCATGATCGGCAACAACTCCTGCGGCGTGCACGCGCTGATGGCCGGGAAGACCGTCGACAACATCGAGGCGCTGAAAGTGCTGCTGTACGACGGCACGCAGATGACCGTCGGCCCGACGTCCGAGGAAGAGATCGGGCGCATCATCGCCCGCGGCGGACGCGAGGGCGAGATCTTCGCGGGACTCAAAAAAATCCGCGACACGTACGGCGACGAGGTCCGCCGCCGCTACCCGAAGATCCCGCGCCGCGTCTCCGGCTACAACCTCGACTCCCTGCTACCCGAGGACGGCTTCCACGTCGCCAAGGCCCTCGTCGGCAGCGAGTGCACCTGCGTCGTCGTCCTGGAGGCCAAGTGCCGCCTCGTCGATTCGCCGCCGTCGCGCGTCCTCGCCGTCCTCGGCTATGACGACATCTTCATCGCCGCCGACCACGTTCCGCGCCTCCTGGAGTTCGAGCCCATCGGCCTAGAGGGCGTCGACGACCGCCTCGTCGAGGACATGAAGGCCAAGCACCTCCACGTCAAGAACCTGGAACTTCTGCCGGACGGCAAGGGCTGGCTGCTCGTCGAATTCGGCGGCGAGTCGATCCAGGACGCGGAGTGGAAGGCGCAGCGGATGATCGACGCCCTGAAGAAGGAGAAGCCCGCGCCGAGCGCGAAGCTCTACACCGATCCCGCCGTGACCCGCAAGATCTGGCAGATCCGCGAGTCCGGCCTCGGCGCGACCGCGTTCGTCCCCGGCAAGCCGATGACGTGGGAAGGTTGGGAGGACTCCGCCGTCGATCCCAAGCACCTCGGCAAGTACCTGCGCGAGCTGCGCGCGCTCATGGAGAAGTTCGGCTACTACGGCGATCTCTACGGCCACTTCGGCCAGGCCTGCGTGCACACGCGGAACAACTTCGACCTCGAGTCGGCGCCCGGCATCGCCAAGTTCCGCGCCTACATCGACGAGGCCGCCGACCTCTGCCTCAAGTACAACGGCTCGCTCTCCGGCGAGCACGGCGACGGGCAGTCGCGCGCCGAGCTGCTGCCGAAGATGTTTGGCGAGCGCCTTATCGGCGCGTTCCGCGAGTTCAAGGCGCTGTGGGACCCGGAGTGGAAGATGAACCCCGGCAAGGTGGTGACGCCGTACCACCCGACCGAGAATCTCCGCCTTGGCAGCGACTTCCAGCAGTGGGCGCCGGAGACGCATTTTCAATTTCCGGAAGACGAGGGGCGGATGGAGCGCGCGGTCATGCGCTGCGTCGGCGTCGGCGAGTGCCGCCGCTTCGATCACGGCGTGATGTGCCCGAGCTACATGGTCACGCGCGAGGAAGAGCACTCCACGCGCGGACGGGCCCGGCTGCTCTTCGAGATGTTCGAGGGCGAGGTCATCCCCAACGACTGGCGCAACGAAGCCGTGAAGGACGCGCTCGACCTCTGCCTGGCCTGCAAAGGCTGCAAGGGCGAGTGCCCGGTCAACGTCGACATGGCCACGTTCAAGGCCGAGTTCCTCTCGCACTACTACGAGGGGCGCCTGCGGCCGGTGACGGCGTACTCGATGGGCTTGATCTACTGGTGGTCGCGCGCGGCTGCGGTGACGCCGCAGGTCGCCAACGCCGTGATGTCGCTGCCGTTCGTGAAGACGCTGGCCGGCGTGGCGCCGGAGCGGCGGATGCCGCTCTACGCTCGTGAAACATTCGTGGAACAATTCCGGAAGCGGCCGCGCACGGGCGAACCGCACCGCCGCGTCCTCCTCTGGCCCGACACGTTCAACAACCACTTCCACCCCGAGACGGCCATGGCCGCCGTCGAAGTGCTGGAGAACGCCGGCTACCACGTCACCATCCCGCGGCGGCAGCTCTGCTGCGGGCGTCCGCTCTACGACTTCGGCTTCCTCAAGACCGCCAAGCGTCTGCTCGCCGAGACGATGGACGTCCTGCAGCCCGAGCTCGAGGAAGGCATCCCCATCATCGGCCTCGAGCCGAGCTGCGTCTCCGTCTTCCGCGACGAGCTGGGCGGGCTCTTTCCCGCGCACCCGGCCGCGAAGCGCTTGAAAGAGTCGGCCGTCACGCTGAGCGAGTTCCTCATCCGCGAAAACGTTCCCCTGCCGAAGATGAGCGCCAAGGCGCTGATGCAGGCCCACTGTCATCACCGCGCCATCATGAAGATCAACGCCGAGGAGGAGGTGCTGAGGAAAGTCGGCCTCGACCTGGAGACGCCCGACGCCGGCTGCTGCGGCATGGCCGGCGCGTTCGGCTTCGAGCGCGAGCACTACGAGATCTCCATGCGCGCCGGCGAGCGGATGATCCTGCCGAAGGTGCGCGAGGCTGCGCTCGACACCCTCATCGTCGCCGACGGCTTCAGCTGCCGCGAGCAGATCGCCCAGGCCACGCCGCGGCGGGCCCTGCACCTCGCACAGGTCCTGCAACTGGCTCTGCGCAAGGAGCGCGGGGAAGCCCCTCCATCGATCGCCGAAGTGCCGCCGCCGGATTGGAAAAAGCTCGGGTGGACGGCCGCGGGGATCGCCGGCGGCGCCGCGCTCTTCGCGGGAGGAATATGGCTGCTCCGGAGCAGGCGGAAGCGATTGCGGACTACGCCGCCATCGGCGACACGCGATCGATCGCGCTGATCTCGAAGCGCGGCTCGATCGACTGGCTCTGCTGGCCGCGCTTCGACGCGCCGTCGATCTTCGCCCGGCTTCTCGACGTCAACAAAGGCGGCCACTTCTCCATCGCCCCGAGCGTGCCGTTCACGTCGACGCGGAAATACATCGGCGACACGAACGTGCTCGAGACGACCTTCACCTGCGACGGCGGCGAGCTCCGGCTTACCGATCTCATGCCCGTGCTGACCGAGGAGGAGAAACAGCGCCGCGTCACGCCGTTCCGGCAGATCCTGCGCCGCGTCGAATGCGTCCGCGGCGCGGTGCCGGTGGCCGTCGACTTCGCGCCCCGTCCCGACTACGCGCGCATCGTGCCGCGCATCGAGGCCCGCGGCGACTGCGTCTGCTGCGCCTGGGGCGCGCGCGTCCTCAACCTCCGCCACGACGCGCGGTTCGACGATCGCGGCCGCGCCGAGCTCACGCTCCGCGCCGGCGAGCGCCGCACGTTCGCCCTCGGCTACGACGACCACGCCCCCGCCGTCCTCGCGCCCCTCGACGGCGACGACGTCGAGTGCACAATCGACTACTGGTCGCGATGGTCGTCGCAGCTCGCCTACAAAGGCCCGTACCGCGACGCGGTCATGCGCAGCGCGCTCGTGCTCAAGCTCCTCGCCTACGCCCCTTCGGGCGGCATCGTCGCCGCGGCCACGACTTCCCTGCCGGAGAAGATCGGCGGCATCCGCAACTGGGACTACCGCTACTGCTGGCTGCGCGACGCCTCCTTCACCGTCAGCGCGCTCTACGACTGCGGCTTCGAGCGCGAAGGCGCCGCGTTCCTCGACTGGCTCCTCTACTCGACTCGCCTGACCCAGCCGAGCCTGCAGATCCTCTACGACGTCTTCGGCGAAGCGCGCCTCCCCGAGCGCGAGCTCGAGCACCTCGAGGGCTATCGCGGTTCGCGCCCCGTGCGCGCCGGCAACAACGCCTACAACCAGTTTCAGCTCGACGTCTATGGCGAAGTCATCGGGGCGATGGAGGAGGCGGTCAACCGCGGCGAGAAGCTCGACCGCGACCGCAAGCGCCTCGTGCACCGGCTGGCCGAACAGGTCGTCAAGCGCTGGCGCGAGCCCGACGACGGCATCTGGGAGAAGCGCGGCGGGCGGCGCCAGCACATCCATTCGAAGATCATGGCCTGGTCGGCGCTCGACTGCGCGGGCCGTCTGACGGAGGACTTCGGCGCGGTCAAGGAGGAGATCCGCAATTACGTCCTGACGGAGGGCTTCAACCGCGAGCGGAACAGCTTCGTGGCCGTTGCCGGCGAGGACGACCTCGACGCCAGCCTCCTCTACGCGATGCGCGTCGGCATCGTCGAGCCGGACGACCCGCGCATGCTCGGCACGGTCGACGCCATCCGCTCCCGCCTCGGCCGCGACGATCTCGTCTTCCGCTACGACACGCGCGACGTCGAGGACGGCCTCCCCGCCGGCGAGGGCGCCTTCCTGGCCTGCAGCATGTGGCTCGTCGAGGCCCTCACGCTCGCGAACCGCCGCGGCGAAGCCGAGAAGATCTTCGAGAAACTGCTGCGCCGCGCGAACGACGTCGGCCTCTTCTCCGAGGAAGCCGACGCCGAGACGGGCGAGCTCCTCGGCAATTTCCCGCAGGCCCTCACGCACATCGGCTTGATGAACGCCGCGCTCTGCCTCAGCGAAGTCGATAGAACGCCCCGAGGATCAGCCCGTACGTCGCGTGCACCAGGATGAGCACCACCGGCGTCATGCGCCCGTAGTTCACCGCCAGGAAGCCGGGCGGCTCGAGGAGGCGCGTCGGCTCGGGGCCGCGGAAGTCCGACACCATGCGCGGGTGCATGCCCGGCAGGATCGGCAGCACGGCCACGACGACGAAAATCCCCTGCACGCAGCCCATGAGCGCGCCCAGCCACCACGTCGCGGCGTGCATCTGATCGAAGAAGAGCGCGTAGACGATGGCGACGATCCAGCCGTTGACGACGTGGAACAGCGCGCCGATGACCTTGGCCCGGTCGCGGTTCGGCGTCACCATCGTGCCGATGATGAACGGCAGGTCGATGCGCGTGAGCCCGAGCGACTGCGCGGCGATCGTCAGCCCGGTGAGCACGATCGTCGCGGCGAAGCCCCAGAGCAGGATGGATGGAAGGTTCATTGCAACGCTGAACGCTATGCAAGAAACGGTCGTGATCACCGGCGCCTCCGCCGGCGTCGGGCGTGCCACGGCGCAGTTGTTCGGCCGCCGCCACGCAAGAGTTGGCCTCATCGCGCGCGGCCGCGACGGCCTCGAGGCCGCGAAGCGCGAGATCGAGACCGCGGGCGGCGAGGCCCTCGTGCTGCCGCTCGACGTCAGCGATCATGATGCGGTCGAGCAGGCCGCCGCCGAGGTCGAGCGCGCCTTCGGCCCGATCGACATCTGGGTCAACAACGCCATGCTCTCCGTCTTCTCCCCGATCATGGAGATGACGCCCGACGATTACCGCCGCGTCACCGAGGTCACGTACCTCGGCTACGTATGGGGCACGCTCGCGGCGCTGCGGCGCATGAAGCCGCGCGACCGCGGCGCCATCGTGCAGGTCGGCTCCGCGCTCGCCTACCGCGGCATCCCGCTGCAGTCGGCGTACTGCGCGGCCAAGCACGCCGTGCAGGGCTTCCACGACTCGCTGCGCTCCGAGCTCATCCACGACGGTAGCAACGTCCGCGTGGTCATGGTGAACATGCCGGCGCTGAACACGCCGCAGTTCCGCTGGGTGAAGTCGCGCCTGCCGCGCAAGGCCCAGCCGGTGCCGCCGATCTTCCAACCCGAGGTCGCGGCGGAGGCGATCGTCTGGGCCGCGTACAGCGGGCGGCGCGAGATCAACGTGGGCCTGCCGACGTCGATGGTCGTCATCGGCAACAACTTCTTCCCCGGTTACGGCGACGAGTATCTCGGCAAGCACGGCTACGACGCGCAGATGATCGACGAGCCCGAGGACCCGAACCGCCCGAACAACCTCGACGCGCCGCTGCCCGGCGACCACGGCGCGCACGGCGTCTTCGACGATCGCTCGCGCCCGCTTTCCATCGAGCTCGAGCTCAACAAAAAGCGCCAGTGGTGGCTCGCCGGAGGTGCGCTCTTTGCAGCCGTTTCGTTTTTATTATGGAAGCAAAAGCGAAACTCTTAGGACATCCCATTCACCAGATGCTCATCGTTTTTCCGCTGGGCCTTCTGGCAACGTCGCTGTTCTTCGACATCGCCTACCTGATCACGAATCGCGGTGAGCTCGCGCGCGTCGCGTTCTGGATGATCTTCGCCGGCGTGATCGGCGCGCTGCTCGCGGCCGTGTTCGGCCTCATCGACTGGCTCGGCATCCCCGGCGGCACGCGCGCCAAACGCCTCGGCGCGTGGCACGGCATCGGGAACGTGATCGTGGCGGCGCTCTTCGCCGTGAGCTGGTGGGTCCGGCGCGGCGATCCGTCGACGCCGGCGACGATGGCCATCGTCCTGTCCGCGATCGCGGTCGGCATCGCCCTCGTCACCGGCTGGCTCGGCGGCGAGCTTGTCGGTCAGCTCGGCATTGGCGTCAACGAAGAGGCAAACCCGAACGCGCCCAGCTCGTTGCGGGAACATTGATTCCCAACGGATCATCGTTCGGGGCCGTAGTTGCGGTGTGCCCCGAACGATGATCCCGCTTCTCGCTCTTCTCGTCTCTTCCACTCTCGCCGCCGCCCCCGCGAGCCTCGGACCGGAGATTCCGGTCGGCGATACGGCCTTCGGCAACGCCGCCCTCGGCCAGCAGCTCGCCGGCGTGGCCTCGAACGGCCGCGACTACCTCGTGCTCTGGAACGACTCGCGCAGCCTTCCCTTCGGCGCCCGCCGCGCCGCGCTCTATGCCGGCCGCGTCGACGCCGCCGGACATCCGACCGATCCGCCGGGACACAAGCTCGTCGACGACGCCGAGGGACAGATCGTCTGGAACGGCACCTCGTACGTGCTCATCTACGACGTGCAGGGCATCAGCTTTGAACAGCTTCTCGACGACGACGGCAAGCCGCTCGGGCCGCCGATGCACCTCGACCTCGGCGGACCGTCGCTGGCCATCGGCACGAACCGCGGCAACGTCCTCACCGTCGACGCCAGCGGCGAAGTCTTCCTCGCCGGCTTCGACGGCACGGTGACGCGGCAGCACGCCGGCCATCAGCTCGACGGCGTTTCTCAAATCGGCGCGGCGCCGGACGGGAACTACTTTTTCGCCGCGACGTGGTCGGAATGCGTGGGACCGTGCGCGCAGCACATGGAGCTCGAGCGCGTCGACGGCACGACCGGCGTGGTGACGCATTTCCTGCGCAGCGACGTCAGCTACGGCACGCAGATCAGCGGCGCGGCGACGGACGACGGGCGCCTGCTCATCGCCTGGAACGATCCGAAGGCCGACCAATTCTCCGTCCGCTACGAGATCGTCGATGCCGCCGGCCACGTGCTGGCCGGGCCGGCGCTGCTGGCGAACGCGACGCCGCTCTACGCGATCAGCACCGGCTGGGACGGCCGCGACTTCCTCGTCGCCTTCGCCGACCAGAGCTGGCGCCTCGCCTCGAACGGGCCCGTCCTCGAGCACGCGGCGGCCGACCGCACCCCGCTGCTGTTCGCGTGCAGCGCCGGCGGCGTGCTCGAAGCGCGCACGGTCTCGACCGCGGCCGACGTCGACGTCTTCGTCCGCGCCGCGCCGTCGTTCGCGCAGCTCGCCGCGTCGGAGCAGCGCTCCGTGGCCGTGTCGTCGCGGCTGCAGGCGCGGCCGCGCCTCGCGGCAAGCGAAGCGGGCTTCGTGGCCTGGTTCGAATTTTCGCCGTCGCCGTCGCTGATGGTGCAGCCGGCCGGCGGCGCCGTCACGCACATCGCCGACGTCGCGCCGTGGAACGCGTACCTGCCGCCCGCGCTCGGCATCGCCCGCGGCGGCAACAGCGTTCTCGTGGCGTGGGAGGCGGTGGTCGGCGACAAGCTCGGCTTCCTGGCCAAACGCGTCGCGCTCGACGGTACGCCGCTCGACGCCGAGCCGATTCCCTTCGCCTTCAATGAAGACTTCAGCTACTACGACGGCTCGCGCACGATCTCGATCGCCTTCGACGGCACGAACTTCCTCGCCGTCTGGCCCGCGTCCAACGGCGCCATCCACGGCGTGCGCATCGCGCAGAGCGGGAAGCTGCTCGACGACGCGCCGCTCGTCCTCGCCCAGCCCAACGGCCACGCCGCGGTCACGCCGCGCGTGGTCTGGAACGGCAAGAACTTCGTCGTCGCCTGGCTCGATGAGATCTTCTGCTTTTGCCTCATCTCGCCCGCGCCGCCGCCGACGGTCCGCGTCTACGTCATCCGCGCCGGCAGCGACGGCCGGCCGCTCGACAGCACGCCGATCGTCCTCTGGGACAAGCAGACCTACTTTTCGAGCCTTGCCCTCGCCACGAACGGCGACGACGCCGCGTTGGTCTGGACCGGCACCGGCTGCGTCTACGCGGCGACGCTGCGCGCCGACGGCACGCCGGGCGGCGATCCGCAGACAGTGACATGCCGTCCGCTGCCGAACGTCTACTCCGGCTCGTTCGACAACGCCGGTGTGGCCTGGAGCGGCAGCGAGTACGTCGCCATCTGGACCAATCCCGACTCGCGCCGGCTCCACGCCGAGCGCCTCGACTTCAGCGGCAGCGCCGCCATTCCGATCGATAGCGGCGTCGACGTCAGCCCCGCCGGCCTCGACGCCTCGCAGCCCGACATCGCTTCGACCGCGGCCGGCGTCGCCATCGCCTACGTCCGCCCGGCGCCCGAGTCGCAGTTCGGCGGCGCCCCGCGCATTTTCATCCGCATCCTGAATCGCCTCGGCGTCCTCCCGCGCCGGCGCCCCTCCCGATAACCGACATGCGAACGTTCCTCTCTCTCCTCTTCCTTGCCACAACCGCCGCCGCCGCGACGCCGCTGGCGCCGGTCGCGCTCACCAACGCGCCGTACCAGCAGACGCCGTTCGACGTCGCCTCGAACGGCACCGACTTCGTGGCCATCTGGTCCGACCAGCGCTCCGGCCTCGATCTCGTCCCGGGAGATCGGCCGCCGGCGCTCTACGACTCGCGCCTCAACGCCGACGGCACCGCCGCCACGCCGGCCGGCCGGCGGCTCGCGCCGCGCGGTTACTTCGCGAAGCTGGCGCGCAACGGCGCCGGGTATCTCGTCGCCTGGAGCGACCTCGACAACCTGTTCACGATGCCGCTCGACGCCGGCGGCGCACCCGCCGGTCCGGCGTCGGTCCTGACGAAGAGCGGACAACCGCTGGCGCTGGCATCGAACGGCTCGAGCTTCCTTCTGCTGTACACCGACGTCACCGGCTTTCACGCCGCGATCCTCATGCCCGACGGCAAGACGGTGCAGGCGACGACGCTCCTCACCAGCGACCAACAGGTCTCCTCGATTTGGGTCCTGCCGGATGGGAGCTATCAGTTCGTCGCTTTTCAGGTGAAGTGCACGAACCTCATCTGCGCCACCTCGATCGCGCTCACCACGGTGTCGAGCAGCGGCGCGGTAACCGAGGAGAAGCTGTCCAATGTTTCGCGCACCGCGACGATTGCCGCGGCGTACGGCAATGGGCACGTGCTTGTTGCGGATCAGGCCAGCACGCAGGCCGGCCGCTTCGTCGAATATCGCCTCTTCGACAGCAACAGCGCCGCGCAGTTGCACGAGGCCGTGCAGTTTGCCGCCGATCCGGCGTTTTGCACCTGCTCGATCTCCGCGGGGTGGGACGGCGGCGAGTTCCTGATCGGCTATCAGTGGACGCCGGATCTCCGCGCCGCGCGCGTGACGTCGGACGGCGTGCTGCTCGACGCCACCGCGCCGATCGTGCTCGATCCCGGCGGCGGCACCGCGCCCGTCTTCGCGTCCAACGGCGCCACGACCGCGGTGGTCTGGGGAAGCACTCCGCTGACGTCCGACGTCGTCTCGCGCTCTGTCCGTTCCTTCGACGACCTCGCCGCCGCGCCGGTGCACCTCGTCTCGCAGAGCGCCGCGCTCGAGCGCCGCGTCCAGCTCGCCGCCGGCCCGAACGGCCCGCTCGCCGTCTGGCGCGCGCGCTATCCGAATCCGGCCATCGCCGGCGGCATCGTCGGCGGCGCCGCGACGACGATCGCGCCGTCGAACCAGTTCGATTTGCAATCGCCGGAGGCCGCGCGCAGCCGCGACGCGTTCCTCGTCGTCTGGCGCGAGCAGCCGCTGAATCCGTACCTCGGGAACCAGTCGTTCCGGATTATGGGCCGCCGGGTGTCGTTTCTCGGCGTGTCGCTCGACGTGCCGTTCCTCATCGCATCGAGCACCCTGCCGGTCTTCACCTCGGCCGAGCCGACGATCGCCGTCGCCTCCGACGGCACGAACTGGCTCGTCGTCTTTCCCGACGACCAGCTGACCGTGCGCGGCGTGCGCGTCTCCCCGGACGGCGCCGTGCTCGATTCCAAGCCGGTCACGTTGTCGATCGGCCCCCCGCATTTCGGGATTCCCGGATCTCCGCACGTCGTCTGGAGCGGCTCGAAGTACATCGTCGTCTGGACCGAGGATCCGCACAACCCGGTCATCCTCTCGCCGCCGGGGCCGCCGTCATCGCAGCTGTACGAAACGCGCCTCACCGCGGCGGGCCAGGTCATCGACACGAAGCAGATCCGGGACGGCGGCTTCGTTGCGGCCCTGGCCCTCGCCGCCGGGCCGGACCGGCTCCTGCTCGCGTGGGTGGAAAACAACATCGCCGTCGACGAAATGGTCCTCAGCGGCGACGGCACGCCGCTGACGAGCGCGCGCACCATCACGTCACTGCAGAAAGGGCTGATCGCCGACGTCGACGCGGCGTGGGACGGCGCGTCGTTCGTCACCGCATGGACCGTGCGGCCGAATTACATCGACGCGATCGCGTTTTACGAGCACGTCGACGCGAACGGCCTCCCGATCGAGCCGGCGCCGATCGACTTCGCGCCGGAGCTGCCGACGAAGTACACGCCGTCGCTCGCGCCGAGCGCCGGCGGCGTCACCGTCGCCTTCGAGGCCATCGGCGACACGGAGGTCTCGCGCGTCTTCGCCACGACGATCGATCGCGTCGGCCAGCCGCCGCGCCGGCGCGCAGCGCGCTAAGAGTCTGCGCGGCAGAACACGCCTCAGGCGAGATCGTGCGGCGGCCTTAGGCAAGCAACGCCGCCGGCCGTGCCGGCTAGATCCGAATCAGCTTCGCGTACTTGGCGATGAACTTCTTCGACCCGGCGCGATCGAAGTAGACCGTCAGCTTGGCGTCGGGACCGTCCCCTTCCATCGTCAGGATGGTCCCGTCGCCGAACTGCGCGTGGCGCACGCGCTGTCCGCGCTTGAGCTGCGCCGGCTGCGGCGCGGCTGCCGTCTTGATCGCCGCGGAGTCGAGCTTCACCGGGCCGCCGAAGAACGACTGCAGCGTGTTCGCCGTCGACGCCAGCCGCTGCGGCGGCGCCTGCGCGGGCCGCATCGGCCGGTCGCGCCACGACGCCTGCGGCGCCGGCCGCGCGCGTCCCGTGCGCATCTCTTCCGTCACCTCTTCGGGAATCTCGTCGAGGAACGGCGACGGCGACTGCTCGCGGAACTGCCCGTGCAGCCGCCTCTCCAGCGAATGAATGCAGTACAGCTGCTCGCGGGCGCGGGTCATGCCGACGTAGCAGAGGCGGCGCTCCTCCTCGATGTCGTCCTCCTCGTCGCGCGACTGCGAATGCGGCAGGATGCCCTCTTCCATCCCGGCCAGGAAGACGACCTTGAACTCGAGCCCCTTGGCCGCGTGCAGCGTCATCAGCGTCACGCCCTTCTGCGACTCGTAGCGGTCGAGGTCCGACATCAGCGTGATCGAGTCGAGGTAATCGCCGAGCTGCGCGCCGGGATTCTGCTCCGAGAACTCGCGCGCGGAGCCGAGGAGCTCGTCGATGTTCTGCAGGCGCGACTCGTCCTGGATGTCGCGCGACTCCTGCAGCATGCGCCGGTAGCCGGTGCGCAGCAGCAGGTAGTCGAAGAGCTCCGGCAGCGGATTTGCCGCGGCGCGCTGCAGGTCGTTGACGATCTCGCGGAACTCGCGGACCGCTTTGGCCGCACGCGTGGGGAGAAAGCCGAGGTCGCCTTCGATGATCGTCCAGAGCGAGACGTTCTGGGCCTTGGAGGCGTCGTCGAGCGCGCTCACGGTCGTGTCGCCGATGCCGCGCGATGGCGCGTTGATCACGCGCTCGATCGAGGGCGTGTCGTGCGGGCGCACGGCCAGGCGGAGGTAGGCCATGATGTCCTTGATCTCCGCGCGCTCGTAGAACTTCACGCCGCCGACCACGGAGTAGGGGAGGTTCGCGCGCAGCAGCTCCTCTTCGAACGGCCGCGACTGCGCGTTCATCCGGAAGAGCACGGCGAAGTCGGTGAGCTGGTAGCGCGCGCGCAGGGCGTTGATCCGCTCCAGGACGAACTGCGCCTCCTCGCGGTCCGTCGAGCAGGCCACGACGCGCACCTTGTCGCCGCTGCCGCCGGTGGTGAAGAGCTTCTTCCCTTTCCGAGCGGCGTTGTGCTCGACCAGGCCCGTGGCGGCGTCGAGGATGTTCCCGGTGGAGCGGTAGTTCTGCTCGAGCTTCACGATGCGCGCGCCGGGGAAGTCGCGCTCGAAGTTGAGGATGTTGTTGATGTCGGCGCCGCGGAAGCGGTAGATCGACTGGTCCTCGTCGCCGACGGCGACGATGTTCCCCCGCGGGCCGGAGAGGGCCTTGATCAGCGCGTACTGGGCGCGGTTCGTGTCCTGGTACTCGTCGACGAGGATGTGCTGGAAGCGCGCGTGGATCTCGCCGCGGACGTCCTCGTGCTCGCGCAGGAGCCGGACGTAGTTGCCGATGAGGTCGTCGAAGTCCATGGCGTCGAACTCTTTGATCTTGCGCTGATAGAGCCGGTAGACCTCGGCCACGCGCGCGCCGAAGAAGTCGAGGTTCTCCTTCTCGTACTCGGCCGGCCCGATGAGCTCGTTCTTGGCGTGGGAGATGCGGTTGAGGATCGAGCGCGGCGGGAAGGCCTCGTCGCTGATCTGCAGCTCGCGCATGCAGCGCCTCACGAGCGTGAGCTGGTCGGCGGTGTCGTAGACGACGAACGATTTCGTGAAGCCGAGGCGGTCGGCGTAGCGGCGGAGCATGCGCAGTGAAGTCGAGTGGAACGTGCCGATCCACGGCCGCGCGCCGATGTTCGGGACGAGGCGCTCCACGCGGCCGAGCATCTCGTTGGCGGCCTTGTTCGTGAAGGTGACGGCGAGGACGTTGTACGGCGCCACGCCGCGCTCGCCGAGGAGCCAGGCGATACGGTAGGTGATGACGCGGGTCTTTCCCGAGCCCGCGCCGGCCAGCACGAGCAGCGGGCCTTCGCCGTGGGTGACGGCGTCGCGCTGCTGGGGGTTGAGTCCGGAGAGGTCGATCATCGGCGGCGGATCTTAACAGGCCGTTTCGGGGACGAAATCCAATCCCTCCGGCCTCTGTTACACTCGCACGTCCGATCGGAGGCTTCATGTTTGGTTCACTTGGTCTGCCCGAGCTGCTCGTCATCCTGGTCATCGTGATCATCATCTTCGGCGCCGGCCGCCTGCCGCAGCTCGGACGCGGACTCGGCGAAGGCATCCAGAACTTCCGCAACGGCCTCCGCGGCGAAGACAAGAAAGCCGCCGAGGAGAAAAAAGAGAAGTCGGCCTAGCCGCTTGGCTCGTTGGCTCATCACCGGCGCAGGCGGCATGGTCGGCACCGACCTCCGCGAGGCGCTGGCCCTTCGCGATGAGCCCGTCGTCGCCCTCACCAAGAACGAACTCGACATCACCGACTCCCGCCACATCTCCGCCTGCGTGGCCGAGGCCCGGCCGGACGTGATCGTCAACTGCGCCGCGTACACGAAGGTGGATCAGGCCGAATCCGACGCCGGGCTGGCCAACGCCGTCAACGGCTCCGCCGTCGAGCTGCTCGCCTCGGCCGCGAACGAGGCCGGCGCACTGCTCGTGCAGATCTCCACCGACTTCGTCTTCGACGGCAGGAAGCGCGCGCCGTACGAGATCAACGACGAAACGAACCCGCTCTCCGCCTACGGCCGCTCGAAGCTCCTCGGCGAAGTCGCGGCCACGCACGCGCGGAAGCACGTGATCGTCCGCACGTCGTGGCTCTTCGGCGTGCACGGCTGGAACTTCGTCGAGGCCATCCTCAAGCAGGTGCACCTCGGCAAGCCGCTGCGCGTCGTCAACGACCAGCGCGGCCGGCCGACGTACACACCGCATCTGGCCGAGGCGATCATTCGGATCGTGGCGAACGACGCGCGCGGCATCGTGCACTACGCCGATGCCGACGAATGCACGTGGTACGACTTCGCCCGCGAGATCGCCCCCGGCGCGGAGATCACGGCGATCTCTTCCGACGAGATGCCCCGCCCCGCCGCCCGCCCCGCGTACTCGGTGCTCTCGACCGAGCGCTACGAGCGGATGACCGGCGTCACTCCGGCGTCGTGGCGGGAGGGGCTGCGGGAGTATTTGCGTGCATCAGGTACTCGACGTTCCCCTCAGCGCCCCTGACAGGGCTCTCGATCACGCCTTTGACGTCGAACCCGTTCTCGCGCGCGAAGGCGACGACCGACTCCACCGCGGCAGCGCGCTTCGTTTCGTCGCGCACGATGCCGCCCTTGCCGACGTCGCGCTTCCCGACCTCGAATTGCGGCTTGATCAGCGCGACGACATCTCCTCTCGCGAACGTGGCTACCGCGGGCAAGATCAGCTTGAGCGAGATGAACGAGACATCGATCGACACGAACCCAATCGCTTCCTCGAAATCGGCCGCCGTCAGATAGCGCGCATTGACCTTCTCGCGATTGATGACGCGCGGATCGTTGCGCAGCGAGGCGTCGATCTGTCCATAGCCGACATCGATCGCGTACACCTTGGCCGCGCCGTGCTTGAGCAGGACATCGGTGAACCCGCCCGTCGATGCGCCGATGTCCGCGCAGACTTTCCCCCGCACCTCAATCCCGAACGCCTCCAGCGCATGGGCGAGCTTCACGCCCCCCCGCCCGACCCACGGATGCTCGAGCGCCTCGATGGCTAGCGCGTCCTCCGCCCCCACGAGCGCGCCGGCCTTGTCGACGTGCCTGCCGTTGACGAGCACCCGCCGGGCCATGATCAGCGACTGCGCCTTCGCCCGCGACTCGACGAGGCCGCGCTCGAGGAGGGCGACGTCGAGGCGCTGCCTGATCATGCGTTGAGGATGGCGAAGCCTTCCTGGACGAAGTGGTGGTCGTTGGTGAGGACGGTGGTGATGCCGCGGCGAATCATCAGTCGCATCGACGCGCAGTCAACGAGCGAATACTCCTTGTCGAGCCGGCGCTCGTACAACGTTAACGCCTCTTCGAACAGATGACGCGTGAGCGATGCGACCGTGAACTGCTCGCTGACAAGCACATCGCGAACGAAGGCCGCAACATGCTTGCGCCAAAGATCGCCGTGGCCGCTGAAAAACGCCAGCAACTCGCTCAGCACGCCATCGTGCGTGACGAATGATGCTTCGCGAAGCGTTCTAGCCAACCGCGTCACTGTGCGATGGTGAGGATCGGAGTCGCGAAGGTAGGCGATGAAGAACCAGGTATCGACGAAATATGCCGTCATCTACTTCGCGGTTACCCGTTGCGGTATGCCGTAGACGACTTCGTCTACCTGATCGCTCGTCGGGAAGTCTCGCTCGTCAGCGGGAACTGCTCGACGAATCTTGTCCATTGCATCGGCCAGATCACCAATCGTCTTCATCTGCCGAGGTGGCGGTTCGTGCATGTACTTCCCATCCAAGAAATCGCGCACGCGACGTGCGATGCCGGGCGCGTCTAGATCGTACTGCGCGCGCAGAACATCCTGCGCGCCATGATGCACATACTCGTCAGGAATGCCGATACGGTGGAAACGTGCGCCATCCAGGCCGAGTTGCTCGCATCGTTCCATGATGGCAGCGCCGAATCCGCCTGCGAGCGATCCTTCTTCAACGGTGATGACACGAGCAAACATCGTGCAGAAGCGGGTAATCAGCTCGTCGTCGAGTGGCTTCACGAAACGCGCGTTGACGACGGTGATGTCGATGCCTTCCTTCTCCAGGATCTCCGCCGCCTGCATCGCCGGCCGGACCTCGTTGCCGATGGCGAAGATCGTCGCGGCGTTGCCTTCCCGCAGCACCTCGCCCTTGCCGATCGGCAGCGACTGCAGCTCCGCGTCGAGCGGCACGCCGGCGCCGTTGCCGCGCGGATAGCGCAGCGACGTCGGGTGCCCGGTCTCGAACGCCGTCTTGAGCATGTGGCGCAGCTCGTTCTCGTCCTTCGGGGCCATGCAGACCATGTTCGGGAAGAGGCGGAGGTAGGCCATGTCGTAGATGCCGTGGTGCGTCGGGCCGTCCTGGCCGGCGATGCCGGCGCGGTCGAGGGCGAAGACCACCGGCAGGTCCATGATGGCCACGTCGTGGAAGACCTGGTCGAAGGCGCGCTGCAGGAACGTCGAGTAGATCGCCGCGATCGGCTTCATCCCCTGCGTGGCCATGCCGCCGCTGAACGTCACGGCGTGCTCCTCGGCGATGCCGACGTCGAACATGCGATCGGGAAGCGCCTTGGCGAACTTGTCGAGGCCTGTCCCTTCGGGCATGGCCGCCGTGATGGCCACGATCTTCGGATCGTTTTTCGCGAGCTGGATCAGCGTCTCCGCGAAGATCGCCGTGTACGACGGCGGGCCCGGCTTCGACTTCACCACTTCGCCCGACTCGATGTCGAACGGCGTCACGCCGTGCGACCAAATCGGCTTGTTCTCGGCGGGGACGTAGCCCTTCCCCTTCTTCGTGATCACGTGGATCAGCAGCGGGCCGTTGTAGTCCTTGTTCTTTTCGAAGATGTCGATCAGGCCGTCGAGGTCGTGGCCGTTGATCGGTCCGAGGTACTTGAAGCCCAGCTCCTCGAACAGCGTGCCGGGGACGACCGTGTGCTTGAGGATCTGCTCCATCTCCGAGGCCAGCTCGTGGAGCTTCGCGCCGACAAGCGGAATGTGGTCCATGATCCCCTTGGCGAGATCCTTGGCCTGGTTGTAGCGCTGTCCCTTGAGGATCGAGTTGAGGTAGCCCGACATCGCCCCGACGTTCGTCGAGATCGACATGTCGTTGTCGTTGAGGACGATCATCAGCTTGCGCTTGAGATGCCCGGCCTGATTGAGCCCTTCGAGCGCGAGGCCGCCGGAGAGCGCGCCGTCGCCGATGATGGCCACGACGCGGTAATCCTCCTTGCGGAAGTCGCGGGCCACGGCGATGCCGAGGGCCGCGGAGATCGACGTCGAGGCGTGGCCGGCGTTGAAGACGTCGTACTCCGACTCCTCGCGCTTGCAGAAGCCGGAGATGCCGCCGTGCTGGCGGATGGTCGGGAACTGCTCGCGCCGGCCGGTGATGAGCTTGTGCGGGTAGGACTGGTGGCCGGTGTCGAAGACGATCTGGTCGCGCGGCGTGTTGAAGACCGAGTGCAGGGCGAGGGTGAGCTCGACGATGCCGAGGTTGCCGCCGAAGTGGCCGCCGAACTTGGAGACGACGTCGATGATGCGCTCGCGGATCTCGTCGGCGAGCTGGTGGAGCTGGCGGCGATCGAGCTTGCGAACGTCGTGCGGCGTGTTGATGGTGTCGAGAATTCGGCTCATTTCGTCGTGATCCTAGGAGCGGCGCTCGCAGATGTAACGTGCGATGTGCGCGAGATAGTTCGCCGCAGGACCGGCGATCTTATCAGCGTTCTCGATGGCCACGCGGAGGAGCCGGGCCGCCTCGGCGCGCGCGGCCTGGGCGCCGAGGAGCGCGGGGTAGGTGAGCTTCCCCTGGGCCGCGTCCTTGCCGGCGGTCTTTCCGAGCTCCTCGGAGGTGGCCTCGACGTCGAGGAGGTCGTCGACGATCTGGAACATCAGGCCGAGCGCCGTGCCGTAGGCCTCGAGGGCCGCGAGCTGCGCGTCGGAGGCGTTGCCGAGGAGGCCGCCGAGGAGGACGGAGGCGGTGAGGAGCTTGCCGGTTTTGTTGCGGTGGATGAATTCGAGGAGACCGCGGTCGAGGCGTCCCGTAGATTCCATGTCCGCGACCTGCCCGCCGATCATGCCGCGCGAGTCGACGGCCTCGGCCACGACGCCGAGGGCGCGCAACTGCCGCGCCGCGTCGACGGACGCCAGCGGCCGCGCCAGCCAGGCGAAGGCCTCGGTCAGTAGCGCGTCGCCGGCCAGGATGCCGATGGCCTCGCCGTAGACGACGTGTGTCGTCTTCCGCCCGCGGCGATAGTCGTCGTCGTCCATGGCCGGAAGGTCGTCGTGCACTAGCGAGTACGTGTGGATTAGCTCGAGCGCGGCGAAGTGAGCGACGAGCGGCGCGGGGTCGGCGCCGCAGGCCTCGGCCGCGGCGATCGCCAGGATCGGGCGCACGCGCTTGCCCCCGCCGAGGACCGCGTAGCGCATGGCCTCGTGGATCACGACGGGCGGCGTGGCGGCGGGCGGGAGCTGCGCGTCGAGGGTGCGGTCGACGAGCGCGCGCCGCTCCGCCAGGTACTCCGCGAGCGTCACAGCTCCTCTTCGGCGGCCTCGGCGTCGAGCTCGAACGGCTCCACGCGCGGCTGCCCCTTCGCGTCGGCGAGGATCAGCTCGATCTTCTTCTCCACCTCCTCGAGCTTCTGGTTGCAGAAGCGCGACAGGCGGATGCCCTCCTCGAAGAGCTGCAGCGACTCGTCGAGCGGCAGCTCCTCCGACTCCAGGCGCTGCACGATCTTCTCGAGCTGCTGAAAGGCTTTCTCGAATTCGTTCCCGCGGGTGCGTGCCATCACGACTCCGTCGGCCAGGTGGTCTCGATGCCGAGCGTCTTGGCGTCGACTGTACACGACAACGCGCCGCGTTTGAGCTGCAACTCGATGGGATCGCCGACGTTGACGGCGTTCGAGTCGAGGATCGGCTTGCGCCGTTTGCGGACGCGCGAGAAGGCGATGGCGTAGCCGCGCGAGAGCACCGACAGCGGCGACACCGCGGCGAGCGTGCCGACGACGGCGTCGAAGCGGTTGCGCTCGCGGGCCGCGCGCGCCGGGAACTGGGCGAGCGGGCCCTCCGCGGCGGCCAGGCGAATGCGCAGCGCGCGGGCGCGCGCCTCGACGATGCGATAGAGCGACACGCGGCCGCGGTTCAGGCGCTCCCGGCGCGCGGCGATGCGGCGAGGCACGAGGCCGAGGCGATCCGACGACGACAAATGCCGCAGCTCGTGCCGGACGTTGCGTACGCGTCCTTCGACGACGTGGCGGACGCGGCGGAGGTGATGCTCGACGAGCGTGCAGATCTCGCTCTTGGCGCGGATGACGATCTCCGCGGCGGCGCTCGGTGTCGGTGCGCGCAGGTCGGCGACGAGGTCCGCGATCGTGAAGTCGGTTTCGTGGCCGATGCCGGAGATCGTCGGGATCGCGCACGCGGCCACGGCCCGGGCCACGATCTCCTCGTTGAACGGCCAGAGATCCTCGAGCGAGCCTCCGCCGCGGCAGATCAGCACCACGTCGTGCAGCTGCCAGCGCGAAAGGTGGCGCAGCGCGGCGGCGATCTCGCGCCCCGCGTACTGCCCCTGCACGCGCACCGGGTAGATCTGCAGATGCAGTCCCTCGAAGCGGCGGCCGATGACGTTGAGGATGTCGCGGATGGCCGCGCCGCTCGGGCTCGTGACGACGGCGATGCGCGCGGGGAGCATCGGAATCGGCTTCTTGCGCGCGGCGTCGAAGAGCCCTTCCTCGGCCAGGCGGCGCTTCAGTTGCTCGAAAGCGAGCTGAAGCGCTCCGAGGCCGGCGGGCTCAGCGGCAATGGCGTTGAGCTGAAATTCACCTTTCTGTTCGTAGATGGCCAAGCGTCCGCGCACGACCAAATTCAAACCGTTCTCGATGCGGAAGCGCAGGAAGCGCGCCGCGGTCGAGAACATCACCACGCGCATCGATGCCTTCGCGTCCTTGATCGAGAAGTAGTGGTGGCCCGCCGTCGAGCGCGTGTAGTTCGTCACTTCGCCTTCGACGGCGATGTCGTTGTAGCGGAAAAGATCGAGGTTGATCTGCCGGATCAGCTCGCTGACCTGGTAAACGCGTTCGGACATCGGAGGAGCAGTGTAGCGATTTCAGGCAAGAGAGTTGCTCTTCCGTTCAGCAGCCAAAGAAGGCACAACCGAAAAGGAGTCATGAAATGAAAGCAGACACGCTGTTAAAGAAGACGACGGCGACGCTCGGCGCGGCCGTCCTCGCGTTTGTGGTGGGTTGCTCGACCCACCGCGCGGTCGACACGACCGCACAGACGACCGGTGAGATCCGCACCGAGCAGGCCTCTCAGAACCAGGCCACGCCCGACCAGACCCTCGGCACGGCTCCCGCGCCGGCCAACACACAGGGCGCCGCGGTGACCTCCACCCCGGCGGTCATTTCCGGCCCTGCCGCTGTCGACAAGAGCGGCAACATCTACTCGTCGAGCGCGGTCGGCGCGGCGGGTAACGGCTCGGGCACGGGCCTGAACACGAACGTCAACATCCGTCCGGCTCAGACCACCGCGGAGTCGAGCGTGTCGGTGACGCAGTCGCCGGCGACGACGGTCGAGACAGCGCCCGCTCCGGTGGCGACGACGCCGGCTCCGGTCGTGGTCGAGACGACCCCGGCTCCGGCCCCCGCGCCGGTCGTAGTCGAGACGCCGGCCCCGGCTCCGGTCGTGACCGAGACGCAGACCACGACGACCGAGACGGTCCCGATGACCTCGTCCACGACGACCGAGGAGAAGACCACCACCACGCATCACAAGCGGATGCGCAAGGATTAACGATTTCGCGGAGGGGTCACTCCGTCAGCGGCCCCTCCGCTTTCCCCTCGATGAACTGCCGCACGATCGGATTCTGCGATCGCTGAAACTCCTCCGGCGTTCCCTCCTCCACGATGTGACCCTTGTGCAGCATGGCCACGCGGTCGGCGATCTTGAACGCCACCTTCATGTCGTGCGTGATCGACACCGTGGTCGTGTTCAGGTTTTGGTCCATCTCCACGATCAGCTCGGCGATGACGTCGCTGATCACCGGGTCGAGGCCCGTGGTCGGCTCGTCGAACAAAAGAATTTCCGGCTTGAGCGAGATGGCCCGGGCGAAGCCGACGCGCCGGCGCATGCCGCCGGAGAGCTCCGAGGGACGTTTGTTTTCCACGCCCTGCAGGTGCACCTGATCGAGGCACTCCTCGACGCGCGTGCGCATCTCCGGCTCCGTCATCTTCGTGTGCCGGCGCAGCGGGAAGGCGATGTTCTCGAAGACCGACATGGAGTCGAAGAGCGCCCCTTCCTGGAAGGCCATGCCGAAGTGGCGGCGGTAGCGGTTCAGCTCCTGCTCCGTCATCGTGCAGATGTCGCTGCCGGCGATGATGATGTGTCCGCGGTCGGGCCGCATCAGGCCGATGATGTGCTTCAGCGTGACGCTCTTCCCCTGCCCCGAGCCGCCGACGATGACGAGCGACTCGCCGCGCTCGACGTCGATGTTCAAGTCGCGCAGCACCTGCTTGCCGCCCAGCGCTTTGTCGACGTGCTGAACGGAGATGACCGGAGTGGGAACCGCGACCTCGAGAGTTCGGCCGGCTGGTCTCGTCGTCGTGCTTCGGTCCTCAGTCGTCATCGCTCAGTCCTAAAACAGCACCTTGGTCAGGAAGAAGTCGGAGAGGAGGATGATCAGCGAGGCCTCGACGACCGCCGCCGTCGTCGCGCGCCCCACGCCCTCGGCGCCGCCGCTGGTGTAGTAGCCGCGCACGCAGCCGGTCAGCGTCAGGATCAGGCCGAAGACGGCCGACTTGATCACGCCGCTCCAGAGGTCTTTCATGACCAGGAACTGGTAGGTGTTCTCCGAGTAAATGACCGGGTTCGCCTCCATCAGCTTCACGGCCACGAGGTAACCGCCGTAGACGCCGAGGGCGTCGCCGAGAATCGTGAGGAGAGGGAGCATCAGGACGCCGGCCACCACGCGCGGCACGAAGAGGTACTGCACGGGATCGGTGGCCAGCGCTTTGAGCGCGTCGATCTGCTCGGTGACGCGCATCGTGCCGATCTCCGCGGCCATCGACGAGCCGACGCGCCCCGTGACCATGAGGGCGACGAGCACGGGGGCGAGCTCGCGGAGCATGGCCAGGGAGACGACGCTGCCGACGAAGTTCTCGGCGTGCACGCGCCGGAAGCCGATGTAGGTCTGCAGGGCCAGCACCGCGCCGGTGAACAGAGCGGTGAGGAAGACGACGGGGATGGAGTCTACGCCGAGGCGGACCATCTGCCGCAGCCACTCCACGCCTTCGAACGGCCTGTGGAACATCCACTTGAGCGTCCGCCACAGCATGCGGAACCAGAGCCCGGTCTCCTCGAAGACGTGGAGGAAGATCAGTCCGATGCGCTCGAGAACGGCAGTCATGGCTTGTACACCCGCGGCACGCGCGCGCTGATGCGGCAGAAAACCTCGTAGGCGATTGTACCGGTGTGCGCGGCGTGCTCCTCGGCCGTGATTTCTTCGCCGAGGAGGACGACCTCGTCGCCGGGGGCGGCGCCGGCGATGTCCGTGACGTCGACGGTGAGGAGGTCCATCGACACGCGCCCGACGACGGGCGCACGCTTGCCGCGCACGAGGACCTCGCCGCGGTTGGAGAGGAGACGGCTGTAGCCGTCGGCGTATCCGACGGGCAAGGTAGCGATACGGCTTTCGCGCGCCGTGCGGAACGTCGTGCCGTAGCCGATGAGGTGGCCTTTTGGCAGCGTCTTGAGCCGCACGATCTCGGTGCGCCAGCGGAGGACGGGCTCGAGGCGCTTCTGTCCGTTGTCGAGCGGCGCCGCTCCGAGCAGGACGATTCCCGTCCGCACGTAGTCGCCCGGCGCGACGATCCCGCGCATCGTCGCGGCGCTGTTCGCGGCGTGATGCAGCGGCGCGTCGACGCCGCCTTCGCGCAGCGCCGCCAGCATGCGCTGAAAGTTTTCCGTCTGTACCTCGGTGAACGGATCGAGCGGATCGCTCGCGTTCGCGTAGTGCGTGTAAATCGCGTCGATGCGCAGCCGCGGCGCGGCGCGGATCATGTCGATGGCGGCCGGCAGATCGCTCTCGATCAGCCCCATCCGTCCCATGCCGCTGTCGAGCTTCAGATGGATGGCCACGTCGCGCTCCCGGGCCACGTCGCACGCGGCCGCGAGCTCCTCGGGGCCGACGACGCCGGCGACGATGCGCTGCTCCGTCGCAACGGAGATCTGCTCGCGCGTCAGCGGCCCGAAGACGAGCAGCGGCAGGGCGATGCCGGCCGCGCGCAGCTCCAGCGCCTCCTCGAGCAAGGCCACGGCGATCATGGCCACGCGGTCGTGATTGCATTCGCGCGCCAGCGGCACGGCGCCGTGGCCGTACGCGTTCGCCTTCAGCACGGCGATGATGCGCGAGCGCTCCGGCAGGATGCGCGCGACGGCGTCGAGGTTGCACCGGAACGCGCCGAGGTCGATGTCGACCCACGTCGGTCTACCAGACATGCACGTTCTGTCCGTTGATCGGCCGCGAGCGCTCCGAGGCCAGGAAGAGAATCGTCTCCGCGACCTCGGCGGGCGTCATGTCGGCAGGCGCGCCGCTGCTCGCCTCCGCCCACATCTTCGTGTCCACCGCGCCGGGGCTCACACAGTTCACGCGCACGCCACGCTCCTTCAGCTCCACGGCCATGGCCTCGGTCATGGAGATCAACGCCCCCTTGCTCGCGCAGTACGAGATCCAGCCGGGGAACTTCTCGGGGCCGGGGACGCCGGAGATCGAGGCCACGTTCACGATCGTCGCGCCGGCCTTCATGGCCCGCAGCGCCCGCCGCGCGCAGAGGAACGCCCCGCGCACGTTCACCGCGAACATGCGGTCCCAGTCGTCCGCGCTCGTCGCGTCTATCGGCTTCGGATCGATCATGCCAGCGTTGTTGATGAGGATGTCGCACGCGCCGAAGCGCGCCTCCGTCTCGGCGAAGAGGCGCTCGATGTCCGCTTCGCCGGCGACGTCGCCCGCCACGGCGAGCATGCGGCCTTCGTGCCGCGCGGCCAGCTCCCGCAGCCGCTCCGCGGAGCGCGCGAAGATCGCCACGCGCGCCCCGCGCTCGGCCAGTTTCTCCGCGCAGGCGGCGCCGATGCCGCTCGACGCGCCGGTGACGACGGCGACGCGCTGTTGGAATTCCATATAATCCGGGCGCAGGCTACTGCAAACGACGGGTCTTTGAGGAGTGCGCATGAATGAACCGCTGAATACGCTGCTCAACCTCTTCTTCCGGTGGGCTCACGTCGTGGCCGGCATCACCTGGATCGGCCACCTCTATTTCTTCAACTGGGTCAACGGGCCGTTCCAGGGGAAGATCGACGGTCCGACGAAGCGCGCCGTCAACCCCGAGCTGATGCCGCGCGCGCTGTTCTGGTTCCGCTGGGGCGCGGCCTGGACCTGGATCACCGGGTTCCTCCTGGCCGGCCTCATCTACTACCAGTCGCGCGACGTGCTGTTCGAGGACACGTTCAAGACGAACAACCCCTGGCTCTGGCTGGCCATCTACCTGGTCACGCTGGCCGTCGGCTTCGTCGTCTACAACGCCATCATGAAGGCGCTGGCGAACAAGGTCGTGGCCGCGATCATCTGCCTGGTGCTGTACGCCGGCGTCTGGGCGCTGCTCGAATGCGTCGGCCACTACAGCGCCCGGGCGCTCTACATCCACGGCGGCGCGACGTTCGGCACGGCCATGGCCCTCAACGTCTGGATGATCATCTGGCCGTATCAGCAGAAGATCATCAACGCCACGAAGGCCGGGACGCCGCTGGCTCCCGACTCGGCCGAGGTCAAGATCGCCGGGCTGCGCTCGCGGCACAACACGTACATGTCTGTGCCGCTGGTGATGTTCATGATCAGCAACCACTACCCGACGATGTTCAGCAACCCGTACCGCGATCTCTGCGCCACCGGCGTGATCGTCCTCGGCTTTTTCATGGTCTGGGTGCTGTACAAGAAGGCGGGAAAGGTTCCGGGCTTCTAGTTGCGGCTGCTGCAGGTTGACGCGTTCACGTCCGAGCCGTTCCGCGGCAATCCCGCGGCGGTGCTGTTTCTCGACCGCGAGCGTGACGACGCCTGGATGAGGAACGTCGCCGCGGAGATGAATCTCTCCGAGACGGCGTTCCTCCTGCCGCGCGACGACGGCTGGTCGCTGCGTTGGTTCACCCCCGCCGTGGAGGTGAAGCTCTGCGGCCACGCCACGCTGGCCAGCGCGCACGCGCTGTGGGAAGAGGGGCGGCTGCGTCCCGACGAAGTGGCGCGCTTCCATACGCTGAGCGGACTGCTCACGGCGACGCGCGACGGCGATCTCATCGAGCTCGATTTCCCGGCCAAGGAAGAGGAGGAGATCCGGCCGCCGGACGGGCTCCTCTCCGCGCTCGGCGCGCAGCACGCCTGGTACGCCGGGCGCAACGAGTTCGACTACCTCGTGGAGCTCGACTCGGAGGAGGAGGTGCGCGCGCTGCAGCCCGACTTCGCGGCGCTGGCGCAGCTTCCGGTGCGCGGCGTGATGGTGACGAGCCGCGCGGCGACGGAGGGGATCGACTTCGTCTCACGCTTCTTCGCGCCGGCGGTCGGCGTGAACGAGGACCCGGTGACGGGCTCGGCGCACAGCTGCCTCACGCCGTTCTGGGCCGCGCGCCTGGAGAAGAACGAGATGCGGGCCATGCAGGTCTCCGCGCGCGGTGGGGTGCTGCGCGTGCGCCTCGCCGGCGACCGCGTGAAGATGGCCGGGCCGGCGGTGACGGTGATGCGCGGCGAGCTCGCGGCGTGATTTTGTGAGCTGGCTCACGTCCTCTCCGCCGGCGCGAGCCTAGATTCTCGCAATCCTCCAAGGCGCGAACGCTCAGCCGCACCCGCCGGCGTACGCGGGCCGAGGTGTGCTTCTCTGCCTCCTCTTCGCGCCGGCGCTCTTCGCGCAGGTCACGATCAATGTCGATGCCGCGGCGAACCGGCATCCCATCAATCCGAACGTCTACGGCGTCGCCTTCGCCACGACCGCGCAGCTCCTCGACCTCAACGTGCCGCTGAACCGCTCCGGCGGCAACGCTACGACGCGCTACAACTGGCAGCTCAACGCCACGAATCACGCCGCCGACTGGTTCTTCGAGTCGATCGCCGAGACGAGCGCGCTCGCCGGCGAGAGCGCCGACACGTTCATCCGCGACACGAAGGCCGCCGGCGCGCAGCCGATGATCACGATCCCGGTCATCGGATGGACGGCCAAGCTCGGCCCCAACCGCGCCAAGCTGGCCGGCTTCTCCGTCGCCAAGTACGGCGCGCAGCAGAGCACCGACCCGTACATGCCCGACGCCGGCAACGGCCTGCGCGCGAACGGCAGCGAGGTCGCGGGCAACGATCCGAACGACGCGAACATGCCGGTCGACGCGCTTTTCCAGCAAGCCTGGGTGCAGCACCTCGTCGCGCAGTGGGGCGGCGTTCGCTACTACCTCCTCGACAACGAGGCGTCGATCTGGCACGCCACGCATCGCGACGTCCATCCCGCCGGCGCGACGATGGACGAGGTGCTGGCGAAGATGCGCGACCACGCGCAGCGCATCCGCGCCGCCGACCGCAACACGCTGATCTGCGGCCCCGAGGAGTGGGGATGGGTCGGCTACTTCTATAGCGGCTACGACCAGCAGTGGGCGGCGGCGCACAACTGGTCGAGCTTCCCCGACCGCGCCGCGCACGGCGGCGCCGACTACGTCGCCTGGCTCGTCGCGAATTTGCGCGGTCTGCTCGACGTCGTCACCGTGCATTACTACCCGCAGAGCGGCGAGTTCAGCGACGACGTCTTCACTGCAATGCAGCTCCGCCGCAACCGCTCCACGCGCTCGCTGTGGGACCCGAGCTACGTCGACGAGTCGTGGATCGGCGACACGGTGCGCCTGATTCCGCGCATGCGCGAGTGGGCGTCGGGGCTGCCGATCGGAATCACGGAGTACAACTGGGGCGCCGAGTCGGACATGAACGGCGCCACGGCGCAGGCCGACGTCCTCGGCATTTTCGGCCGTGAAGGCCTCGACCTCGCCGCGCGCTGGACGACGCCCGCGGCCGGCTCGCCGGCGTACGACGCGATCCGGATCTATCGCAACTACGACGGCGCGAAGTCGGCGTTCGGCGACACGTCGGTGAGCGCGGGCGGGCCGAACCCCGACAGCGTCGCCGTCTTTGCCGCGCAGCGCTCCTCGGACGGCGCGCTGACGGTGATGATCGTGACGAAGGTCCTGAGCGGCACGACATCGGCGACGATCAAGATCGCGAACTTCAACGCCGCCGCGAGCGCGCAGCGGTGGCAGCTCGCCGCGGGGACGCACATCGTCCGCCTCGCCGATCTCACCTCGCTTTCGCTGACGCTCCCGCCGAAGAGCGTGACGCTGCTGGTGATCCCGCCGGCGGCGGCGGGACGCCATCGCGCGGCGCGGCACTGAACGTCCCGATACAATGCCTCGCGGTGACGATCCGCGAGACCCTCGAAAACATCGAAGCCGAGACCCTCGTCCCGCGCGCCGCGCTGAGCGCGAAGACGCGCGGCCGCGACCGCGCCGAGGCCGAGGACGACCTCCGCCCGTCGTACCAGCGCGACCGCGACCGCATCATCCATTGCAAGGCCTTCCGCCGGCTCAAGCACAAGACCCAGGTTTTCCTCGCGCCCGAGGGCGATCACTACCGCACGCGGCTCACGCACGTGCTGGAGGTGACGCAGATCGCGCGGACGATCGCGAAGTCGCTCCGCCTCAACGAGGTCCTCACCGAGGCCATCGGCCTCGGCCACGACCTCGGCCACTCCGCCTTCGGCCACGCCGGCGAGGCGGCCCTGAACAAGCTCGTGCGCGGCGGCTTCGATCATTACCGGCAGTCCGTGCGCGTCGTGGAGAAGCTCGAAAACGACGGCCGCGGCCTCAACCTCACCGTCGAAGTGCGCGACGGCATCCTCAAACATTCGAAAGGCGAGAAGGGCGAGCTGCTGCGCACGCGTCCGCGCGCGCGGGCCCTCACGCTCGAGGGCGACATCGTGCGCATCTCCGACATCGTCGCCTACGTGAACCACGACATCGACGACGGCATCCGCGCCGGCCTGCTGGCGGAGGACGACATTCCCAAGCCGATCCGCGACACGCTCGGCCGCGCCGGCAGCGCGCGCATCGACCGTATGGTCCGAGACGTGATCGCCTCCACGCTGGCCTGCGACTACGAGGCCGTCACCATGTCGGCCGAGGTGCTCGAGGCGCTCGAGGAGCTGCGGCGCTTCATGTTCGAGAACATGTACCTGATCCCCGCCGTGCGCGACGAGCTGGAGAAGGCGAAGCGGATCGTGACCGCGCTGTTCGAGCACGTCGTCGCCCATCCCGAAGAGTTCCTGCCCGTGGACAGCGAGGAGACGACGGAGCGCCTGGCGATCGACTTTGTCGCCGGGATGACGGACCGCTACGCGATCAAGTTGTATGAAAAGTTGTTCGTGCCGCGGGCGTGGGTGTGAGGTTCTTAGTTGTTAGTTCTTAGTTCTTAGTTTTTGGAGGCCGAAAGCAAACTAAGAACTAAGAACTAAGAACTAAGAACTAACAACTAAAAACGCCCCGGCAGCACCGGAGCGTCGTCATGGCAGTCGGTAAGTGACGGACTATTTCTTCCCCTTCCCTCCCCGCTTCGCGGTGTTCACGCTCTCCTTGAGGTCCTTGCCGGCCTTGAAGCGGACGTTCTTCGACGCCGGGATGGTGATCTTTTCGTTGGTGCGGGGGTTGCGGCCCTCGCGCGCTTTGCGCTGCGAGACCGAGAAGCTGCCCAGTCCGGGGATCGCGCAGCGCTCGCCGCGCTGGCACGAGTCGGAGATGTAGCCGACGAACGCGTCGAACGCGGCGGTCGCTTCCTTCTTCGAGATGCCGGCCTGCTCGGCGATCTCGTTGATGACGTCAGCTTTTCCTGCCATAAACGTCTTCCTCCTGTTTTCGCGAAAACCGCGATTTTCTGCGGGGTTTCGACAATCTATGGAAACCATTTCGGTTTGTCAACGGGATGATCGCGCGCGATTTTTTCTTCGTCGCGCACGATCGTTTCGCGCGATTCGCGGCGCAGGAAACGGAGCGCGTCGAGGTAGCCGCGCACCACCGAAACGACCTGCGCGTGGCTCCACGTGAACGGGGCTACGGAGAGCGGCGCGCCCGACTCGGGATCGATCTGCTCGGGCAGGATCAGCGACGGCCGCGCCTTCGAGCGCGCCCAGCGCACCAGGTCGAGCGCCGACTGCAGCTCGGCGACGGATGTCGCCCGGGCCACGGCGTGCTCGGCCAGCCAGAGCGTGCAGATCAGCCACGGATTGCCGGGGACGCTGTCGTCGCCGTCGCGGCGCTGGTAGTGGTCGCCCTCGTAGCGGGCCACGCCACCCGTCTCCGTCGGCACCCACAGCGTCTCGCGCACGGCGCGCATCGTCCCTTCCACCATGGCGCTCTCGGCGGGAAAGACGTCGAGGTAGAACGTGCCGAACGCGGAGGCGTCGATGGTGGCGTCGAGCTCCAGCGTGTCGTCGTCGCGCAGCACCAGGCCGCGCGCGAAGCGCGCCTCCTGCTCGAGCCAGAGGTGGCGGACGATGGCGTCGCGCACCTCGGCGGCCGCGCGCGCGTAGCGTTCGCGCCGCTCCGGCTCGTTGAAGAGGTTGGCCAGCTCCGACGCCGCGTGCAGCCCGGCGCAGACGGCGGCGCAGGTGAAGGTGAAGACGCCCTGGCGCTCTTCCCAGATGTCGAACGACGGCTTCGGCAGACGCGTGAGCGGATCGCGGAAGTCGAGCATGAACTCGGCCGGCTGCACGATCAGGCGCTTGTAGACGGAGCGCACGAACTCGAGGTCGCGCGTCCGCTCGTAGTGCCGGGCCACGAGCCAGAGGATCAGCGCCGTCTCGTCCTCCTGGATGGGAAGCTGCTTCCTGCCGTGGCGCACCCACGGGTTCCACGCCGACGCCACCGAGCCGTCGGGCGCGTACTTGTGGAGGAAGTAGCCCTCGCCGGAGATCGAGTCGTGCGCGAACTGGATGAAGCGCCGCGCCGTGGCGTGGAAGCCGGCCCGGTCCATGGCGTCGGCGACGAAAGCGCCGTCGCGCGGCCAGACGTACGAGTAGTGGTCGTTGTGGCTCCACTCGATGTCGGAGTCGTTCGCGGCGGTGATGCCGCCGTCGCGATCGCACTGCGTCTGCACGACGAGGAGCGAGCGGCGGTAGAGATCGCAGATCTCCTCCGGCAAATCCGAAAGATCCTCGCCGTTTTTGTTGACCCATGTGTACCAGAGCGACGCCGTGCGGGCGATGATGCGCGCCGGCGTCTCCTCGCGCACGTAGCGGTCGAGCTGGCGGACCTCGCCGTAGCGGCGGCCGGCGCAGATCCAGTAGTAGACGTTGGCGCTGCCGTGCGCCTCGAGCTCGGCGGCGATGGCGATCGTCGAGTCGACCGATCCCTGCTGGATGGCGTTCCCGCTCAACACGCCATCCTCGGCATCGCGCCACGTCCCCTCCTCGCCGATGCCGCTGCGCCCGCAGGCGTACTCGTCGATGCCCCACTGCGCGTCGGTGCCGGCGCTGACGAGGAAGTAACGCTTCATCTTGTAGTGGATGACGGAGCGGGAGTCGGGATCGACCATGGCCGTGTCGCCGGCCGGGTTGCCGTAAAGGTTGAAGTCGTGGTGAAAGAAAAACTTCACCGTGCGGGCTTCGTCGCGAAGGTTGCGGACGACGATCTTGCGGACGAAGACGTTGGCGTCGGCGTCGACGGCGTCGTGGCAGCGCAGGCGCAGGCCGAGCTCGGCGTTCTCGGCGGCGACGTCGGTGACGATGGTGTCGCGCAGATAGCCGAGGGTGCGCGTCCAGCGGTCGTCCTCGATCCAGCTGCAGACGCCGTCGGCCCAGAGACCGAAGCGGAAGCGCGCGCCGCTGTGGTTCTCGTGGCCGACGTGCGGAAAGTAGATGTCGGCGAGGCGGTACTTGGCGTCGAAGGCAACGAGGAGCGAGCCGTTGCCGACCGGGATGTCACGCGGCATGGGGCGGAATTCTTAACACAAACGCCGTGAAGCCGTCCGCGCCCGACTCGGGCGTGAGGCGGAGGACGCCGTCTTCGACCCAGCGCCGGACGTCGTCGTTCACGAAATCGCCGACGTCGAGTTTCTCGAAACCGGCGACGATCTCGTCGTTCTCTTCGGGCTCGAGCGAGCAGGTCGAGTAGACGACGTACTTGTTCGCGAGCCCGGCCGCGGATTCGAGCAATTCACGCTGGAGCGTTGCGAACGATGGTAGGTCGCTCTCGCGGAGGCGCCACTTCAGCTCGGGATTTTTTCGGATCGTGCCGGTGGCGCTGCACGGCGTGTCGAGGAGGACGGTGTCGAATTTTCTGTTGAATGGCGCTTGCCGCGCATCGCTCACGACTCCGCGCACGCGCAAGCGCCCGATCGAAATGTCATTGCTGACGACGCGCGCCCCGCGCATGGCCGCGACGACGCTCTTCCCGCCGGGCGCGGCGGCGAGATCGAGGATGTCGTCCGACGTCGCGGCGGCGATGTCGGCGATGACTGCGCTTCCCTCGTCGAGGACGATCCCTTCGACTTCGGCGGAAGAGCCGCGCAGCTTCCACATGCCGGGGACGAGGTTCGACGGCGTGGCATCGGGCGGCGGTGTGGTGGTGATGACGTCGGGGTACGACAGCCCTTGGTTCGCGCTCGCGATGCGCGCGGCGCGCTCCTCGCCGTAGTTGCGGATCCATCGCGCGATCAGCCAGGGCGGGTGGGCGGTGCGGGTGGCGAGGTCGGGCGGCTCGACGTCGGTAACGCGGCGGAGGACTGCGTTCACGAAGCCGCGGGCGTGTTTCGGCGCGAGATCGACGGTCTCGGCGACCGCGGCGTACTTCGCGACGGCCATGTACAGCAGCTGGTACGCGCCGATGCGCAGGACGTCGAGAAGCTGCTCGTCGATTTTGCGCTTGGCCAGCGACGCGACGACGAAGTCGAGGCGCGAGCGCCAGCGCAGCACGCCGAGGACGAGCGTGCGGACGAAGCCGGACTCGCTCGCCAGCAGCGGCGCGGCGAAGGCCTGCTCGCGCTCGATGCGCCGGAGGATCTGCAGCGCGCGCTGCCGCTCGTTCATGGCATCACGCGCCAATGCTCCGCGCGGGCCACGTCCGCCGCGGAAACGCGCGGCTTCCCGGCGCGCTGGATCGTGCGCACGCGCAGCGCCCCCTCGCCGCAGGCGACGACGACGCCGTCGTCGATGGCCACGATCGTTCCGGGCTCGCCGTGCGCGTCGGCGGGCGCGAGTTCGATCAGCTTCATCGTGGCCGTGAAAATCCCCGGCCACGGATCGAAGGCCCGAAATTTGTCGTAGATCGCGCGGGCCGGCGCGCTCCAGTCGACGAGCCCTTCCTCTTTTTCGATCTTCGGCGCGAGCGTGGCCCGGGCGTGGTCCTGCTCGACCTCCGGCGGCCGGGCGCGCAGCATGCGCAGCATGGCCTCGGCGCCGAGAGCGGAGAGCCGAGAGCCGAGAGCCGGGGAGTGCTCGTCGGGATCGATCGGCGTGCGCACCGCGGCCAGCATCGGCCCATGGTCGAGCTGTTCGTCGACGCGCATGATCGTCACGCCCGTCTCCGTCTCGCCGTGCTCGATGGCGCGCTGAATCGGCGCCGCACCGCGATACTTCGGCAAGAGCGACGCGTGCACGTTGTAGAACGGCATCGCCGCGAGCAGCGCCGGCGGCAGGATCTTTCCGTACGCGACGACGATGGCGGCGTCCGCCGCCGGCGGAACAAAATCGCGGATGCGCGCCGGCTGGGCGACGGGCAACCCGAGCTCGCGCGCCCTCGCGACGACAGCGGGCGACTGCACGCGCATGCCGCGCCCCGCGGGCTTGTCCGGCTGGGCAACGACGAGCGCGACGTCGTGCTCGCGCGCGACGGCGTCGAGCGTCGCCACCGCGAATTGAGGAGTTCCGAAAAAAACAACGCGCACCGGGGCGCGATTCTACGGCTTCACCTTCAACTGCGTCCCCGTCATGACCGTCCCACTCGTCTGCGTGGCGTGCTGCGTGTCCGTCACGGTCGGGGGCTGATCGCCGAGCGTGTACGTCGGCGGATTCGGCGACGTCGGCTGCCGCGTCACGTTCTTCCCCTCGGCGCCCTTGCTCGGCTCCGGCGCCGCGCCGGGCATGCCGTGCGCGCTCGGGGCCTCCGACGACTTCGTCGCCGGGTGCGTCATCGCCGGCGGGTTGTTCTGGTAGTCGCGCGGGATGCGCTCGCCGCGGCAGGCGGCGGCGATGATCGCGAAAGCGACGACCCAACGCATATGCGAAGCGAGTTCAAGCGCTGTGCCATAAAATCCCCGAATGCGAAAAACTTTGATCGCGCTTGTCCTGTCGATGCTCGCCGCCGCCGCGCTCGCGCAGGTGGCCGAGGGGGACCAGCACTACGCGCTGCGCGCCGAGGGGCACGCGGGCGGGCGGGCCAAGGCGGCGCAAGTCGACGCGGCCCTCGCCGCGTACCAGCGCGCCGTCAGCGCGAACGCGAACGACCTCGAGGCGCGCTGGAAGCTGCTGCGCGCGTACCGCTTCAAAGGCGCGTACGTGGCGGCGTCGAACGACGAGAAGAAGAAGGTCTACGCCGAGGCGAAGACAGCGGGCGAGGGGGCGCTGGCGCTCCTCGACAAGCTGCTGCGCGCGAAGGGGCTGACCTCGGTGACGAAGGCGACGGAGAAGCAGGTCGCCGACGTCGCGCGCGCGATCCCCGGCGCCGACGAAGTGTTTCTCTGGGACGCGATCAACTGGGGCGAGTGGGCGCTGGCCTACGGCAAGATGGCCGCCGCGCGCGAAGGAGCGGCCGACCGCATCCGCCGCGAGGCCACGATCGCCATGCTGATCGATCCGAAGCTCGAGGCCGGCACGCCGCAGCGCGTCCTCGGACGGCTGCACGATCAGACGCCGCGGATTCCGTTCATCACCGGCTGGGCCTCGGAGAAGGAAGCGGTGCGGTTCCTCAACGAGTCGCTGAGGATCGATCCGGCGAACAAGATCACGAAGGTCTTTCTGGCCGAGGCGATGGTCAGCAACGACGGCAACACGAAGCCGGCGGCGATCCAGATGCTGAAGGAGTGCCTCGCCGCGCCGAATCCGCCGGAGTACGAGGTCGAGCAGGCCGCGGCGACGGACGACGCGCGGGCGCTGCTCAAGAAGTGGGGCGCGGCGTAACCGATCACGGCTGCTGCGACGGCAGCGCGGCGATGAACTGCGTGTCGCCGTTGGCGTCGACCACCGTCGCGTAGGCGATGCACGTCCCGGCCACGATGCCGATGTGCACGCTCGTGGTCTCGTCGAGGCGCGTGCGCAGCTGGGACTCGAGGTCGGTCAGCGTGTACGAGTCGTCCTCGCCGAGGCCTTCCTCGACCGGCTTGCCGAGAGCCTGGCCGGTGCGCGAGCGCGCCGTGATGCGGAAGGTGGCCGGGATCGCGCCGACGTTCACGATGCCGATGTTGATCCGCCGGTCCTTCGTCGTCGGCAGGCCGAAGATCGTCAGGTCGTCGTTCGGCGTCCCCGCCGTCGCGGAGTCGGCCAGCGTCAGCGGCGCGTCGATCGTAGCCCGCGCGTCGTGGGCGACGTCCGCGGTCTTCACGCGCGCCACGGGCGCGGCGCCGCCGCGGAACTCGATCCACAGCACGCCGCGGCTCTCCGGCGCGCCGAAAAAGGAGCGGACGACGTCGGGCCAGACGATGCTCTGCCCCGCGGCGAGCGTGACGGCGCGGTGGGCGCGCGTGTCGCCGGCGACGTAGCGAAGGTCGAGGGCAATCGAGGCTTTGAAGGGGTTGTGCAGCATCAGGTCGGAGCGCCAGTACGCGCCGCCGACGCCCGGGACGGTGCCGACGGTGGGGAAGACGAGGCGCGTGCGCGCGCCGATCGTGCCGAGCTCCTTCAGCGTGGGGATGCGGAACTGGCGCATGTAGCCGGCGAGGTTGAGGCGCGGCGGCTGGGGCTTGCGCACCCAGATCTCCACGCCGCGCGTGGTGTGGGCGAAGTCGTAGAAGTCATCGAGGTACGCGGCCACGGCCTGGGCGCGGATGGCGTTGTCGATGCCGTCGAAGATGTCGAATTCCTGCGGGGAACGGCGGATGACGACGGGCGGCTTGGCGCGCTCGAGGGCCACGATGGTCTCACGCTGCAGCGCCGGCGGCGAGAGGATCGGCACTTGGTAGAAACGCGTCGGGTTCGGCCGCTCGCAGAAAAAGTAGAGCGCCGGCTGGTTGGAGAAGTCGAAGATCGGCTGACCGGGCTTGCTGTGCTGCCATACCCAGTACCGCACCGCGTCGATGCGGTGCTTGATCTCCTCGGCCTGCGGATCGCGGATCACGCCGCTGACGCGGCCCTGGTAGTGGCAGGTGTCGTCGATGCGGCCGTTGGCGATGTCCGGCACCCACAGCGCCACGGCGAGGAGCGGCAGGAGCGCGAGGACCCACAGCCGTCCGACGCGCGCGAAGAGGACGAGAAGGATGAGGATCATCGGCCCGATCAGGAAGGCGGAGAAGTATTGATGCGGGAAGTCGGCGCGGCCGAGGGCGCTGCGTTGCGTGAGGACGGCGAAGACGGTGAGGGCGAAGAGGGCGGTGTCGATCCACTCCCAGCGTTTGCGGCGCCAGATCAGCACGGCGATGGCGATGCAGATGACGAGCGGGTTGAGGAGGAAGCGGAAGTGCTCGTAGAGGACGAAGTCTGAGAGCGCGCGGAGGTTGAGGTTCTTGCTGCGGAAGGTGCTGGTGAGGTCGGGGAACGGCAGCGACCAGACGGCGTCGATGATTTTCGGCAGGGTGAGGAAGGAGGTTTCGAAGAAGGCGTGTAGCGCGTTTTTACTTGCCAGGTAGATGACGAACGGCGCGGTGCCGGCGATGATGCCGGCGAGGAAAAGTAACGGAGCGCCGGCGTCCACGCCGGCTGGCTTGGCGGCGTCCACGCCGCCGCGGGACGCGAGACGCGTCCCTGCCAGCTGGCGGGACGCCAGCGCTCCGCACGCAATCAACCCCCCTACGATCGAGTAGAGCCCGATGTCGAAGCTGAAGAAAAACGTGATGCCGGCGGCGACGCCGCTGAGGACAAAGAGCGCTTTCGATTTTCTGCGCAGCGCGGCCAGCAGCAGCGCCAGGACGAGGATCTCCCAGAGCTCGCGCTCGTTATCGACGGTGGTGACGGCGCCGAGGAGCATGACCAGCGCCGCGAGCGGGATGGAGTCGAAGATGGCCATGCCGACGTACCAGAGCGCCGGCACGGCGAACGAGCCGAGGACCACGGGGCGCGCCAGCGCGATCTCGACGTGGCGGCCGAAGAGCTGGAAGAGCCAGGCGTCGAGCTGGCCGTCCTCGAGCAGGCCGTGGAGGACGAAGACGTCGCGGTACGGGACCTTGCCGCGCAGGTAATCGAACGCCGGGCCGAGGGACTCGCCGCGGTGGAAGAGATCGATCCATTGCGTCAGCGCCGCCGTCGAGGCGTAGCTGAGGCAGTACAGCAGGATGGGGATGATGACGTAGGCGGTGACGTTGCGGACCTGTTTTTCATCGAGCGGTCGATTGCCGCGCAGCGCCAGCAGGATGGCGATGAAGGTTACGCCCATGACCGTGGAGATGGCGATGTGCGCGGGAACGAAGCGAAGGCCGAGCGCCGGGAGGATGACGAGCGGCAGCGCGCCGACGGCGACGCGCTGGAAGGCCGTTTCGAGATCGACGTCGAGCGTGAACGAGGCGATGCGGGCGATGAGCGCGAACGCGCACCAGAAGAGGACGACGAAGAAGCCTGCGAAGACGATCTCCAGGAAGAGCGTGGCCACGTGTCCGATGCGGTGCCACGTGCCGATGTAGAAGTCGAGGATCCACGCCAGCGCCTCGGCGGCGATGAGGGCGTTGAAGGCTCTCTGTTTCAGAAGTTGGCGGAGCCATCGCGTTCTTTGCACGAGGAGCAGGGCTCGCGGGCCGAGCTGGGAGGCGGCCAGCGGGATGATCAGCGGCCAGCCCCACTTGAAGGTGGTGAGGTAGAGGAAGGGGGCGAGGAAGAATGGGCCGACGAAGAGGGCGGACGCGAGACGCGTCCGCGCCAGCTCGCGGGACGCGAGCGCTCCGAGCCTGAAAAACAAGATCGTCAGCGGGGGGACGAGGACGAAGAAGAGGAGCGCGGTGAGGTAGTCGCGGAGCTTCGAGGCGTTCTCGACGGTGACGCGGCCGACGGCGACGTGCGGCGTCGGCGGAACGCCGCGCAGGAGCTGCGTCGCGCCGAGAAAAATGCCGCAGGCGAAGAAGAACGCCGCCAGCCAGAGGAGGGCTCGAAAGACGCGCGACACGCGCGGCAGACTACCTCAAACGTTCGATGACCGCGTCGTGCAGCGCCTGGATCGTGGCAGTCGACGCCTCCACGTCCACCGCCCGCCCGTGCCGCCGAATCGCGTCGCTCGTGATCGGCCCGATCGACGCCACGATCGCGCCGTTCGCGCCGCCGCCGCTGGCGAAGAAGTTGTCGACCGTCGAGGCGCTCGTGAACGTGACGACGTCGATGTCGTGCAATTCGCCGGCATCGTGCGTAGCCGGCACGTTGCGATATGCGACCGCGAGGTGCACTTCGCCGCCGCGCCTGCGCAGCTCGTCGAGGAGGTCGTCGCGTCCCTCCTGGGCGCGGACGATGGCCACGCGGCCGGGCTGCGCGGGCATCAGCGGGATCAGGGCCGAGGACAGGAACTTGTCGGGGACGATGTCGGGAGCGATGCCGTGCGCGCGCAGCGCTGCCGCGGTCGCGTCGCCAACCGCGGCGACCTTCGACGAAATCGAGCGCACGTCCTTCCCCTTGGCGAAGAGCCGCTCGAAGAACGCGCTCACGCCGTTCGTCGAGGTGAAGATCAGCCAGTCCCACGCCTCGTCGACGGCGCGGTCGAGTGAGTCCCACGACTCCGGCGGCACGATCTCGATCGTCGGGAACTGCACGACCTGCGCGCCGCTCTCCTCGAACAGACGCTTGAGATCGGAAGCCTGCTCGCGGGCGCGTGTGACGACGACGCGGCGGCCGAAGAGCGGCTTCGACTCGAACCAGTTGATGACGTCGTGGAGCTGCACGACCTCGCCGACGACGATGAGCGCCGGCGGCTCGATCTTCGCCTCCGCGGCGCGGGCCTCGATGTCGTCGAGCGTCCCGGCCACGGTGCGCTGCTCCGGCCGCGTGGCGTGCGAGATCACGGCCACGCGGCGCGCGCCGGGCACGCCGTGCTCGCGCAGCTTGCGCGCGATCAGCGGCAAATTGGCCAAGCCCATCATGAAGACGATCGTCCCGTTGAGCTGCGCCAGCGCGGCCCACTGGATGCCCGTCGACTCCTCGCTCTCGTGTCCCGTCACGAGCGTCACCGACGTCGCGTGGGCGCGGTGCGTGACCGGGATGCCGGCGTAGGCTGGGCCGGCAATCGACGAGGAGATGCCGGGGACGATCTCGAACTCCACGCCCGCAGCGGCCAGCTCCTCGGCCTCCTCGCCGCCGCGGCCGAAGACGAAGGGATCGCCGCCCTTGAGGCGGACGATGCGCTTCCCTTTTTTCGCTTCGTCGACGAGCAGTTGGTTGATCTGGTCCTGCGGCAGCGTGTGCGCGCTGGCGCGCTTGCCGACGTAGACGACCTGCGCGCTCTTCGGGAAGCGGGCCACGATCTCGCGGGAGACGAGGGCGTCGCAGGCGATGAGGTCGGCGCCGGCGATCAGCTCCGCGGCGCGCAGCGTCAGCAGCCCGGGATCGCCCGGGCCGGCGCCGACGAGAAAGACTTTTCCGTTGCTCACTTCAGCAGCTCCATGGCCCCGCGGTCGACGAGCTCGTCGAACACCTCCTGCACGACGGCCTCGGGCTCGTCGCCTTCGCGGATCACGCGCAGGTTGCGATCGCCTTCGATCTCGCCGAAGAAGGCGCGGATTTTCACGTGGCCGTTGACGGTGGCGTGCACGGCGACGGCGGAGTAGCAGTCGAGGGCCTCGCCGAATTTCTGCAGCACGCCGCGCTCGGCGAGCGCCGCGATCTCGCTGGGGCGGTGATTGATCGCCGCGGCGGCTTCGCGGGCGTGCTCGTCGTCCTTGTTGCACTCGATGCCGACGATACCCTGCCCCGCGGCCGGCACCATGGCCTCGACGTCGAACTGGGCGGTGATCTCGCTGGCGCGGCCGAGGCGGATCAGGCCGGCCGATGCGAGCACGGCACCGTCGTACAGACCCGCGCGTAATTTGTTGATGCGCGTGTCGACATTGCCGCGCATCTCCTCGAGCTTCAGCGACGGGAAGAGCAGGCGCAGCTGCGCGCGGCGGCGCGGCGCGCTCGTGCCGACGACGGCGCCGTCGCCTAGCTTCTCGATGCGCGTGCCGTCGAGCTGCACCCAGGCGTCGCGGGCGTCGGCGCGCTCGAGGAATCCGGCCAGCACGAAGTCGGCGGGGATGATCGACGGCACGTCCTTCAGCGAGTGCACGGCGATGTCGATCTCGCGCCGCGCCAGCGCCTCTTCGAGCTCCTTGATGAACAGCCCCTTGCCGCCGATCGACGCCAGCGACGTGTCGGTGCGCTTGTCGCCGGTCGTCTTGATGGTGACGATCTCCGTGCGGTAGCCGGCCTCCTTGAGGCGGTTCGAGACCTCGTTGGCCTGCCACAGAGCGAGCTGGCTGCCGCGCGTTCCGATGCGCATCGTCTCGCTCATCGCAGCCCGAAAATCTTTCGAATGGTTTTGCGGATCGTCTCGCGCTGCTCCTGCGGCTCGTCGGCTTCCTTCAGCTGCAGGATCGGGTAGTGGAGGATCTTGTTGACCAGCTGCGTGGTCATCATCTCGATGGCCTCGTGCTGCTCGGCCGTGATCGGACCGGCGCGGCGGAGGCACTTCTCCAGCTCCGCGGCGCGGATCTCCTCGAGGCGCTGCTGGAGCTCGACGATGGTCGGCACGGCGTCCTGCGCGGCCAGGCGGCGGTGGAAGCCCTCCACTTCCTTCGCCACGATCTCTTCCGCCTGCTGGGCCTTCTTCGCGCGCAGCTCGCGGTTCGACTCGGCCACGAGCTGGAGGTCGTCGATGTTGTAGAGATACGCGCCCTCGACGCCGGCGATCGCGGGGTCGATGTTGCGCGGCACGCTGAGGTCGATGAGGAAGAGGTTCTTCATCTTGCGCGTGGCCAGGGCGCGCTCGACCTGGCTCCGCTCGATGACGAAATGCGGGGCGGCGGTGGAGGCGATGACGATGTCGCACGTGGCCAGGAACGGCTCGATGGCGCTGAACTGGATGGCCTCGCCGCCGAAGCGCTCGGCGAGCTGCAGGCCGCGCTCGAAGGCGCGGTTGGCGACGAAGATCTGGCGCACGCCGGAGCCGGCGAGGTTCTCCGCGGTGAGCTCGCCGATCTCGCCCGCGCCGAGGAGCAGGGCCTGGAGGCCGTCGAGATCGCCGAAGATTTTCTTCGCCAGCTCGACCGCGGCGTACGGCACGGACACGGCGTGCTCGCCGATGCCGGTGTCGGTGCGCACTTTCTTGGCCACGCGCATGGTGTGCTCGAAGACCTGTCCGAGGACTGGGTCGAGCGCGCCGCAGCGCTGGCTGGCCAGGAAGGCGGCGCGGACCTGGCCGTGGATCTGCGGCTCGCCGAGGATCATCGAGTCGAGGCCGGAGGCGACGCGGAAGAGGTGCTTGACGACGTCGCCGTGGCGGAGGATGTAGAGGTGCTTCTCGAGCTCGGCGCGCTCGGCGCCGCCGCGCTCGGCGAGCCAGAGGACGAGCGACTCGATGATGTCCTCGTTCGTCGCGGAGACGAAGGTCTCGACGCGGTTGCAGGTGGAGACGATGGCCGCGCCGTCGACGCCGTTCATGGCCGTCAGCGACGCGATGAGCTCCGGCAGCCTGGCCTCGGCCACGCTCAGGCGCTCGCGCACGTGCACGGGGGCGGTGCGGTGGTTGAGGCCGATGGCGATCAGGGCCATGGCATCACCTCACGCATGGCGAATCCCCAAAATCGCAACGACCACCGCGACCACCGCGCAGGCGGATATCACCATCGTCCGCCGCCCGCGGTAGACGCCGCTGATGTACGACTGCAGCAGCGTGGCGAAGAGGACCCAGGCCACGATCGCCCCGACCTGCTTGACGCGAAGGTCGAGCAGCTCCGCGGTCGTGCGGTACGACCAGAGGATCCCGGTCAGGATGCCGAGGGTGTAGATGCTGAAGCCGACGGCGAGGGCGCGATAGCTCAGCGTCCGGCAGACGTTGAGGCTCGGGATCCACTCCCACAGACGCCCGCGCTGCTTCGATTTCAGCGAGCGGTCCTGCATCCAGGCCAGGGCGTTGAAGGCCACGCCGATGAGCAGCGCGGCCACGCCGACCGTCGAAAGAAGAATGTGCGTGGTGAAGAGCTTCGACTGCGCCTTCGCGGCGAAGACGAACGGCTCGTGCACGACGGCGGCGACGGTCAGGAGCATCAGCACGAGCGGGTAGACGAAGAACGACGCCGCCTGCACGCGGTACTTGAAGAGGAGCACGAGCTCGACGACGAAGATCGTCCAGGAGAGGAAGGCCGCGGTCTCGGGGAGGTTCGTCAGCGGCGGGTGGTGGGTGCGCACGCAGATCGTGCCGATCCAGACGGTGTGGCTGACGAAGCCGGCGAGCATGAGCACGAGCGCCGGCGTCTGCAGGCTTCGCCCGAACAGCGACCCGAGCGCGACCAGCGTGCCGGCCGCGTAGAGCGCGAGTGCGAGGTAGAGGGTCAGGTTCGGGCTCATGCGAATTTCTTGCTGAAGACGATTTTGTCGCACTCGATGCGATAGAAGTCCTTGATGCGCGAGATCTCGTCGTATCCGCTGCGCTGGTAAAAGCGCAACGTGGGCGCATAACTTTCCTTCGACGAGGTTTCGATGAGGAGCATGCGCCCGCGCTGGCGGCGCACTTCGTTCTCCACGAAGCGGAGGAGGAGCTGGCCAAAGCCCTGCCCCTGATGCCGCGGGTCGACGGCGATCCAGTAGAGGTCGAAGACGCCCTCGGTCTTCGGCGTGGCGCCGTAGGTGACGTAGCCCTGGACCATGCGGCTGGGCCCGCTTTCTGGGGACTCGAGTACGAAGGTGAGGTACTCGGCGCGCGCGCCGTCGTCGAGGGAGTGGTCGACGAGGTCGACGGCGGCGCGGATCTCGTCGTCCGTAAATCGCGCCGTGGCAACGAGTATCTCGCGGATGCGCGCGCGATCGCGCGCTTCGGCCGGACGGATTTTCATCGGACTGGCGACATCATAAATAATCTTCGGGGCCGTCGGGCGCTGCATCGCGAATGCAGGGTATGGCGCCGGCAAAATAGGGCCAAACAGAAGAGATCACATCGCTTTGTGATTGTGGTCACTCGGAGCGCCAGCGTCTCGCCGGCTGGCCGGGCGCCGTCCCGCGGCGCCCCCTCACGCCCGGCGGCGGGACGCCGCCTCGCCAGCCGTCGGGACGACGGCGCTCCGAAAGTCGTTCGGTAGCCACGCTGTGACATACGTCGTGTCGTCCGTAGCCCTCTGCTCGTACACCACCCCCACCTCGTGCAATTGCGCGAGCAGCCGCGATTCCGAGTGCGGGATCGCCAGCTCCACGACCTCGCCGCCGGCGAGCTCGCGCTCGCGGATGGCCTCGACGAGCTTGTCGACGTTCCGGCCGGTCAGCGCCGACACCGCCACCGCGCCCTTTCGGCGGATCATCGTCTCGGCGCGGTCGACTTTGTTGTAGACCTCCATGACCCGGTCGGCGGAGACGCCGAGGTCGCGGAGGACCTGCTCGGCGACGGTGCGCTGCTCCTCGTATTGCGGGTGGCTCACGTCGATCACGTGCAGCACGAGGTCGGCGGCGACGGCCTCCTCCATCGTCGAGCGGAACGAAGCCACGAGGTTGTGCGGGAGCTTGCGGATGAAGCCGACGGTGTCGATGACGACTGTCTCGCGCGGCATCTCGAAGGCGGCGCGTTGCGACTTGGCGTCGAGCGTGGCGAACAACTTGTCCACCGCCGCCGCGCCGCCGCGCGTGAGCTGGTTGAACAGCGTCGACTTCCCGGCGTTCGTGTAGCCGACCAGCGCCACGGTGAAGGCGCCGCCGCGGGCCTTGCGCTGCGTCACGCGGGTGCGCTCGATCTTGCGCAGCTCCTCTTTCAGGTGGGCGATGCGGTTGCGGATGATGCGCCGGTCGAGCTCGATCTGCGTCTCGCCGACGCCGCGCGTTCCGATGCCGCCGGCCTGGCGCTCGAGGTGCGTCCAGGCCCGCGTCAGGCGCGGCAGCGTGTACTCGAGCTGGGCCAGCTCCACCTGCGTGCGGGCCTCGCGGCTGCGGGCGCGGCCGGCGAAGATGTCGAGGATCAGACCGCTGCGGTCGATGACCTTCGTGCCGATGATCTTCTCGAGGTTGCGCACCTGCGCCGGTCCGAGGTCGTCGTCGAAGACCACGAGCTTCGCGGCGTGGCGCTCGGCGAGGGTCTTGATCTCTTCCGCCTTCCCCTTGCCGACGAACGTGGCCGGGTCGGGGGCGGGACGCCGAGCGAAAATTTTCGCGACGACGTTGCCTCCGGCAGTGTCGATCAGTTTCTCGAGCTCGTCGAGATGTTCCTCGGCGGTGCCGCGGCTCAGCTCCGGAAGGAGAAGCCCGGCGGCGATGACGTTCTCACTCATGGCTTATTGTGCAGCATCAGCCAACGCGAAAACTCGTAAAACGCTTCCGGCAGCGTCTTCGTTTGCCCCGACTTCACGATCGTGTAGCGCGGGCCCTCGACGAGGCCGAGCGTCGGCGGCTCGCGGAACGTCGTGAACACGAACGCGGCGGAGCGCGCGGCGTGCTCGGGATCGAAGAGGTCGATGCCGAGGGTCTGGTTGCGGTAGGGAACGCCGCAGAACGAGGCCAGCGTCGGCATCAGGTCGATGTGGCTCGCGGCGATGTCGATCCTCCGCGGCGGCACGTGGAAGCCCGGCGCGTAAATGATCATCGGCACGTGGTAGACGATCAGCGACAGATCGCCGAGTTTGAGCGCCTCGCCGGGCGCGCCTGTGCGCGTGCCGTGGTCGCCGTAGAGGACGAAGACGGTGTTGTTGAACCACGGCTGCGTCCGGGCCTTCTCGATGAACAGCCCGACGGCGTGGTCGAGGTAGCGGAAGGAGTTGTACTCGGCGTTCGACTCGAAGGCGTTCCTGCGCAGGTCGTCGTCGCTCAGGATCTCGTGCGCGTAGCCGCGCGTCTGCTTCGGCACGGTGTACGGCCGGTGGTTGCCGGACGTCAGGATCAGCGCGAAGAACGGCTTCGTCTGCTTCGAGAGCTCGTCCGCGGCCTCGGCCATCATGTCTTCGTCGGTGATGCCCCAGACGTCGACCGGCTTGGCCTTGTACCACCCTTCCTCGAAGATCTTCAGGCCGTCGATGTTGTGGGCGAGCATGCCGCGGATGTTCGACCAGTTCGCGCTCCCGCCGAGGAAAAAGTACTTCTCGTAGCCCTTGAAGTCGTTGACGATCGTGTATTGGTCGACAGCCAGCGGGTTGTTGCCGGCGGCCTGCCACGGGCTGACGTCGGCCATGCCGAAGACGGCCGCGAAAAGCGCGCGCGCGGTCTTCTCCGAGGGGGAGTAATAGTTCGTGAAGAGAATCCCTTCGCGCGCCAGGCGGTCGACGTTCGGACAGCCGTTGGCGCGGTTGCCGAACGCGCCGCTCTTGAAGGCGGCGAACGACTCGAGCTGGATGACGACGACGTTGGGCCAGCTGTTCGTCTGTGGGAAGAGCCGCGGCGTGCGCGACAGCGACAGCGACCGTGCGTCGTAGCGGTCGACGCCGGTGTACGCGGCCATGATCGGGTAGAGCTGGCGCACGCGGTTCTCGTCGAGCTTCGCCGGCTTCTCGCGCATCGTCTCGAAGAGGAACTGCGGCGGGTTCAGGGCCAGCTCCGCGGCGAACGGATCGCGGGACACGTAGGCATCGCTCCAGCGCAGCGGGTAGCGCGAGATCTTTCCGTAGATGCACGCGAGCAGAAACGCGGCCAGCACGATGCGCTGCCAGAGCGGCTCTTTCGGTTGTGCTGCGCTGCTCTTGCCGCGCAGGGCGAACACCAGCGCGGCCAGGAACAGCAGGATCCCGAGCGCGAACCAGACCACGTGGTACGACTCCCACACCATGTGCAGGGAGATGAGCGGATTGCGGAGGAACTCCAGCTCGCTGGCGTTCACGCGCTGGCGGACGTACGCGTACGAGCCGAAGTCGACGGCATAGCAGAGGAGGACGATGATCTCGAACGCGGCGGCGAGGACGACGGCCCAGCGGCGCATGCCGCCGATGACGATCGGAGCCACCACCAGCGCGGCGATGCGGGCGTCGAACTTCAGGCCGAGGTAGAAGGCGCGCAGGAGGTCGGCGGAGGCGAGGTGGTGGCCGAAGACGAGCAGGAAGGCCAGCCGCAGCAGCGTGAAGACGACGATGTTGGCGGCGAAGATCAGCAGCGTGCGTCGGATCATCCGGCGAAGCTCGGCGCCACCTTGGTCATGAAGTCGTCCATGTTCCGCATCACGCGCTTGGAGTCGTGGTTGTTGAAGTCGAACCAGAGCATCAAACGATCCTCGGGGTGAAAGCGTTCCCGGATCTGCCTGACGATGGCCGCGGCGTCGCCGACGAGGGCGTTGTTCGTGGCCCGGCGGACCTTCTCCTCGTCGAGCGTCCCTTCGAGCGCGCGCCAGTAATTCGACAGCGCCGTCGTCGCCACCTCTTCGCTCGGGAAGACCAGCACCGTGCGCGGCATGAGGCGCCGCTGCCATCCGCCGCCGTGGTAGGCCGTGGCCATCAGCTCGTTCGTGCGCTCGATCTCCGTGCCGGGCGTGATGGAGAGGTTGAAGACGCCGACCGGCATGATCGTGTTCGCGAACGTCTGCAGGGCCGGATCGTGCGAGCCGATGGAGAGGTGCAGCAGATCCATGCGCGGTTCCTGCGGCACGATCTTGAGATTCGGGAAGCTCCAGCGCGGCGCGAGCGGCACCTCGTCCGCGTCCTGCCCGTGCGCGTCGAGGACGCGCTGCCAGTCGGCGTCGGAGCGGAAGTCGCCGCGGCGCAGCGTGCGCGCCGCGATCATCGACGAATTCAGTGTCTCCCCTTTCAGCAGGCGGAGGAAAATCTCCGTCGCTTCCTCGAAGATTTTGTTCTTGACGACGTGCCAGGCCGCCTCCTCGACGGGATTCCTCGGCACGATGCCGTAGGGGATGTTGATGAACGGGAAGCGCCCGGAGGCGAAGCCGATGGTGAGCGTGCGCCGCTCGTTCGGGTCGAGGCCGTGCAGGGCCAGGAAGGTCTTGATCCGCTCCGCGTGCGCGATCGGGCCGCCGTTGCAGAGGATGTTCAGGATGGCCGAGCCGGCGCCGATGCGCGACGTGCGCGCGAAGACGCGGTGGGCCAGCTGGAGGATGTCGGTGTTCAGGCCGATCTCGCCGACGAAGTGCGGGATGACGGCGCCGGGGTTGGTCTTCTGCACCTCGGTGGAGAGATGGCTTTCGGCGACCCAGGCCGTGCCGAAGCCGAGGCGGTCGGCCAGCTCGACCTGCTCGAAGAAGTTCGCGAACATCGTCCGCTCATCGGGCAGATAGCCGTCGACCTCGGTCTGGCAGATCGAGAAGAAGATGTCGAATTCCACACCGGAACTTTACTGCACGAAGTGCAACGGCACCGTCGTCGCCGCGCCTTTGCGCTTCACCGTGACGTCGACCGCCGTCACCGGCTTGTCGATCTCCATCACCAGCGCGGTGGCGCCGCCGCTCCTGGCCGCGCCGAGGAACTTGATCTGCGGCTTGGCGTCGAAGGTGACCTCCTCCGGCTTCGCGTTCGGCACGAAGATGGCGAATCGCTTCGTGCGCGCGGTGGCGGCGGGGATAAAGTGCTCGCCGTTGAGGTCGAACGGGTAGGCGGCGGAGGTCTTGTCGTGCGACGTTCCCTTGACCAGCACCCAGTTCGGATTTTCCTCGACGAAGATCGGCGCGGCGGCGAGCTGGTTGGACTCGGGCACGACCACGTCGGTGCGCGCGAAGCCCTTCTTCGGCCCGGCGATGACGAGCGTCTTCACCGCGTAGCGGCCCGGCGGCAGCGCCAGCGTGGCCCAGTACTTCACGCCGTTCGCGCGCATCTTCGCGCTGACCTTGCTGAGATCGAAGGTGACGTGCTGGTACAGCCGGTCGCGCACGGTGCCGGCGTCGTCGAAGGCGTAGACGTAGAAGTCGAGGGCGCTCTGCTTCTCGAGATCGGCGCCGCTGACCTCGACGATCACCGGCACCTGGGACTCGCTGGAGAGCGTCGGGAACGCTGCCGCCAGCGAGGCCGTGCGGAGGTCCTTCTGCTCGACGTCGTTCATGACGATCTCGGCGTTCGTCAGCGTCCGCTCTTCCTTCGTCTCCGTGCCGCTCTCGTAATAGCCGGCGCGGGCGAAGGCCTGCGAGCCCGAGGGGACGTTGGCGAGCTTGACCTTCAGCTCGTGGAAGCGGCCCGGCTTCACCGCCGGCGCCTGGAACGAGAGCACGTAGACGACTTCCTGCGTCTTCATGAGGCGCGCGAAGTCGGTCTCGATCTTGTTCGCGTTCTTGAAGACCATGCCGCCGGTGGGCTGGGCGAGGAGGCGCAGGGCGTCGTTGCTGTTGACGAACGCCCCCTGCTCGTTGTTCTCGACGCGCAGGCCCTGGATGTCGAGCGCGTGCAGCACCACGTCGGAGCCGCGGAAGGCCTCGCCCATGCGCCGCAGGGTTGTGGCCGCGCTGTTCGACCCGAAGCGTTTGTCGGTCTCGGTCGAGTACGGCGAATTCTCGAAGCTCAGGTCCTCGCGCGCGTCGCTTCCCTGCACGAAGCGGGGATCGAATCCTTCGGAGAGGAAGACGAGCTGCTTGCGGCCGGGGATGCCGCGCAGGGTCTTGGCCAGGTCACCGAGGAAGTCCATCTCCTTCTCGGCCTCGGCACGCACGGTCTCGCGGTTCTGGCGCACGGCGCTGGCCATGATCACGGCGAGGTTCTCGTCACCCATCGCGGCCTTCCCCTTCCCGACGGTGCTTTCCTGTTCGGAGACTTCGAAGGCGTTGCCGACGCGGCCGAGGTGCAGCGGATCGTCGGTGCGCGTCTGCACGGGGTTGGCGATGGCCTCGGCGACGAGCTGCCGGTCGGTGGTGAACGCGGCGACGAGGCGGAAGCCATGCTTGTCGATCGTGCCGAGGCCGACGAGGTCGTGCGGCTGCACCGACTTCGACACGAACTGCCGCGCCGCCTCCTGCGCCCGCGCCAGCGACGACGGCTTCGAGAACGAGAGATCGAAGAGGAGCAGGAACTTGCGCCGCGCCGCCGGATTCAGCGGCGAGACCGCGCTCATCGACTCCTTCGACGCGAAGTCGATCGTGTCGACGCCGGTGATCTGGACCTCTTTCCCCTGATCGAAGAGCTTGAAGTTCGCCGCGGTGAGGCCGCGGACGGGGTTGCCGCTGCCGTCGACGACGGTCACCGGCACTTCGACGAGGCTGACGGTGATCGACTCCTGCATCTGCGCGGACGCTGCCGCGGCGAGCGCTGCCAGCAATGCAAAGACGCGGATACGCATGGGTTTCCTCCGGGCTTGCGAACGAACGCAGCCTACTCCCGATTCGATTCCGGCGCCGGTTAGGAGGTTGTAACCATCAGAAGCGCGCCACCATCGAGACGGACGCGACCTTGTAATGCGGCGAGGTGTCGTAGGCCGCATCCACCTGGAAGCGCGGCCAGGCCAGACCGGCGCCGATGGAGCGATGGTTCTGCGACTCGCCGCGCGGATAGAGGATCGCCGCGGCGACGCGGTCGGGCGTCGTCAGCGGGCCGCGGTATTCGATCGAGTGCGCCGGGTCGTGCCACCAGCCGACGCGCAGCGCCAGGGGGATCTTCGTGGCGAAGAAGTACTCCGCGCCGGCGTGGACCTCGGTGACGTCGGGGGCCTTGTAGGCTTTGTCGATCTCGCGCACCGACTCGTTGATGGAGACGAAGTTGTCGACGAGGTTCGAGTACTTCACGCGCACGCCGTCGACGTTGACGGTGAGAACGGGAATGGGCCGGAAGGAGATGCCGGCGCCGAAGACATCGGGGATGTGGAAGGTGGTGTCGGAGACCTTGACGAAGTTGAAGTTCGTGTCGGAGTTGGCCGCGAACGTCGGGGCCTTGTAGCGCGCCCCTTTCTTATACACCGCGCCGGCGCTGAAACGGTCCGTCGGCGCCCACTTCACGCCGGCGGCGAAGGTGATGTCGCTGACGTCCTTCGCCTTCTCGCCGTTCTTGGTGATGTCGCTGGTGGCCTGCACGGAGATGCTGGAGAAGTCGAAGTCGGGCGTGACGCGGAAGGTGAACGCGCTCTCGTTGAAGCGCTGGTAGCGCAGCGTGCCGCCGAACGACCACGTGCCGACCTTGTACGCGCCGGCGATGCCGTAGGTGCGCTCGGTGACGTCGAGGGCGCTGAGGAACGGCAGGATTGTGTACTGCAGGCAGGCGAAATCGTCCTTGAGCTGCTGGTTGATGGCGATGCACTGGTCGCGGCTGACCGGGCCGTTGCCGTTCTTCGGCAGATAGAACGTCGGCACGTCGGCGGTGACGGCGCCGGTGAATTGGTTGCGGATGGGGATGACCTGCCCGGCGCCCTCGTTGCGCAAGGCCTCGTGGTAGTAGACGCCGAAGGTGGCGTTCTTGTACGGGAAGACGGCGCTGGCGAAGGTGATGGGGACGCGCTGGCTGTAGTGGTTGAAGTCGGTGCGGGTGATGTCGGGGAAGGTGCCGGTGGTAGTGAAGGTCTGCTGCTCGACGTAGTTGCGGATCTCGATGGAGACCTCGGGCTTGCGCAGGATGGTCAGCCCGGCCGGGTTCGCTTCGGCAGCCGAGGCGTCGTCGGCGAGGCCGAGAAACGCGCCGCCCATGCCGAGGGAGCGGGCGCCGGGGTTGCCGAAGTTGAACTGCAGGCCGGAGAGGGACTCGATGTCGGTGTTCTGGGCGAAGACGGGGAGGGCGATCAACATGAGCAAAAGGAGGGTTTTGCGCATGGGGGAAGAATAACAGGTAGGGGCGCACAGCGTGCGCCCACTGCCCGCGTGCCGGGCGCACGCTGTGCGCCCCTACCGGGCGAACTCGATCACCTTTGCCACGACCTCGGCCGGCGCCCCGAGCTGTTTCGCGCGGTCCTTGCGCCAGCTCCACTCGATGACGCCGTTGGCCAGGCTCTTCGCCCCGACGGCAATCCGCAGCGGGAAGCCGATGAGATCCGCATCCTTGAACTTCACGCCGGGGCGTTCGTCGCGGTCGTCGAAGAGGACGTCGACGCCGGCTGCGAGCAGTTTCGCGTAAACGTCTTCCGCAACGGCGCGCACGTTCTCCTCTTTTCCGATCGACGTCACCACCACCTCGAACGGTGCGATCGGCATCGGCCAGATGATCCCGTCGTCGTCGTGGCTCTGCTCCACCGCCGCGGCCACCGTGCGGCCCACGCCGAGGCCATAGCAGCCCATGATCATCGGCTTGCGCTCGCCGTTCTCGTCGAGGAAAACGCAGCCCATCGGCTCGGAGTACTTCGTGCCGAGCTTGAAGACGTGGCCGACCTCGATGCCGCGGTAGATCTCCAGCGGCGTGGAGCAGCGCGGGCACGGGTCGCCGGCCACGACCGTGGTCACGTCGGCGTACTCCGGCTCGGGGAAGTCGCGGCCGGGATTCGCGCCGCCGAGGTGCGTGTCCTTCTTGTTGCCGCCGACGATCCAGTTCACGCGGCCCTTGAGCGACGCGTCCGCGATCACGCGGCACTGCGCTCCTACAGGCCCGCAGTATCCAACAAAGCCGCCGGTGGTCCGCTCGAACTCCGCGTTCCAGTACGGCGAGCCGGTTGGGAACAATTCGAGTTCGGTCGCGCCGAGGTAGTTTTTGACCTTAACTTCATTGACGTCGCGATCGCCGCGCACAAGGACCATGACTGTCTTCTTGTCCGCACGAAAGACGAGGGTCTTGACGAGCTGCGACGTCGGCTTGCCGAGGAAGCGGCCGACGTCGTCGATCGTCTGCGTGCCCGGCGTGTGCAGCTCGGCGATCGCCTCCGCCGGCGCAGGCTCGGGCTCGTCGAGGAAAAACTTCGACGTCGCCTTCTCCACGTTCGCGCCGTAGCGGCAGCTCGGGCAGGAGACGACCGCGTCCTCGCCCGACTGCGCCAGGACCATGAACTCGTGCGAGGCGCTGCCGCCGATGTTGCCGGTGTCGGCCTCGACCGCGACGTTGTCGAGCGCGCAGCGGCGGAAGATCGCGCTGTACGCCGCGCGCATCGCTTCGTACGTTTCGTCGAGCGACGCGGCCGTGGCGTGGAACGAATACGCGTCCTTCATCGTGAACTCGCGCCCGCGCATGAGGCCGAAGCGCGGCCGGACTTCGTCGCGGAACTTGGTCTGGATCTGGTAGAGGTTTACCGGCAGCTGCCGGTACGAATTGAGCGTGTTGCGCACGGCGTCGGTGACGACTTCCTCGGCCGTCGGGCCGTAGACGAAGTCGCGCTCGTGGCGGTCTTTGATCCGCAGCAGCTCCTTGCCGTAGCGCTGCCAGCGCTTCGACTCCATCCACAGCTCGCCCGGATGGATCGTCGGCCCGAGGAGCTCCACCGCGCCGGCGCGGTTCATCTCCTCGCGGATGATGGCCTCGAGTTTCTTCATCGAGCGCAGCCCGAGCGGCAGGTAGGTGTAGATTCCAGCCGCGACTTTGCGGATGATGCCGGCGCGCATCATCAGGATCTGGCTGATGACGTCGGCGTCGGCCGGCGATTCGCGCAGCGTGTAAATGAAGGACTGGCTCCAGCGCATGAGGGCGGGGATTCTACAAGGAAACCTCGCGGTTCTAGGCATGGCATGACTGCGCCAAATCGCATCCTGCGCTTTGACCGCACGCCCGTCGCCCGATTGATCTCCTGCGCGGCCACGTTCGCCTCGGCGGCGCTCGTGTTCGACTACCTTTCGCACGGCGCGAAGGAGATCGAGCCGCTGACGCTGACGGCGTTCGTGCTGCTTTTCCTCTGCACGCTGGCCGCGGCGGCGGTGCAGTACGGCGACCACATCTATTTCAGCGACGACGGCGTGATGTACGAGAACCGCGTGCTGTCGTGGCTCGGCAAACCGGGACGCTGGCTGCCGTGGGAGGACATCGTGGAGATCCGCGAGATCAAGCGGAAGATCCTGGTGCTGCTCTCGCGCGACGGCCGCCGCGTCCTGGTCGACGCCATCCTTGGCTACGCGATTGCTAGAAACGAGATTCTCAGGCGCGCCCCGCATGCCGTGCTGTCGGGGACGTTGGCCCGAGATGACGTTTGAAGAAACGCCTCGCTCTTCTCGCCGCCCTTTTTCTCCCCCTTATCGTCGTCCTCGTCATCATCGCCACGCGGCGGCCGGTCGCGCGCCATCGCGTCTTTCGCGCCGCGCCCGTGCCGGTCGCTCCCGCCGCGGTCCATCCTTACCTCCAGACGCGTCTGCTCATCGAGCGCAATGAGCCCGCGGCCGCGGCGAAGGTGCTGGCGCCGTTCCTCGCGCCGGGCAATCCGTTCCGCGACCTGGCCCTCTATCACCAGGCCGAGATCGACGACGCCCTCGGCCGCCACGACGCCGCGAGCCGCGACCGCCAGGCGCTGATCTTCGGCTACCCGTCGGCGTTTTACCGCGCCGAGGCCATCGACGACGAAGTCGAATACCTGATGCGCGACCCGCGCCGGCTTGCCGCGTTCGCGCAGCGGATCGCGTCGCGCGACGTGGAAGCGCGCCTCGCCGAGGCGTCGAGGAACGGCGCCTCATGCCTCGCCATCCTCGCCCACGGCACCGGGGACGACGCCGCGGAGCACGCCGCGCGCGCGCTCGACCGGCCGGATCTCGTGGCGCGGCTCACGCCATCGCAGAAGATCCTCCTCGGCACGGCCATGCTGAACCACCGCCACTTCGACCGCGCCGCGGCCCTGCTCAGCTCCGTCCCGCACGGCGACGACGTCACCTTCGACATCGGCCGCGCCTACTTCGGCGACGAGAAATTCGCGCAGGCGCAGGCGACGTACCTCCGCGGCGCGCGGCAGACTAAGAGCGCGGCGATGAAGACGACGTTTCTCTGGCATGCCGCGCGCGCCGCGCAGCTGCAGGGGAACGACGCGGCCGCGGAGCAGCTGATGACGCAGGCCATCGCCCAGCCGGCGCGCACGCCCGCCACCGCCGCGGCGCTGACGCAGCGGCTGCGCACGCGGCTCAAGCAGCGACGCTTCGCCGAGGCGGCCGCGGACCTCGGCGCGGTGCGCAAGCTCTTCCCGAAGGACCACGCCGTCGTCGAGGCCTCGCTCGCCTACGCCGTCGGCATGCTCGGCGCCGGAAATCCCGGCGCGTGCGTCGTGACCCTCAACGCCATCCCGCGCAATCTCCTCGACAAGCTCGAGCCGTACGAGATCGAGTACTGGCGCGGCCGCGCGCTGGAATCATTGAATCCGGCGGCGGCGAAAACCGCCTATCTCGACGTCGCGAACGCCACGGTGCCTACGCACTTCGCCGCCTTCGCGCGGCAGCGCCTGCACTTCCAACCGGACCTCGGCAAGCTCGCGGAGAGTTACCGCCAGAAGCCCGCCTACGCCGCGGTCATGGACCTCAAGCCGCTCCCGTTCCCGCGCTTCCCGCTGCCGCCGAACGCCTCGCGCGCCGAGGTGCTGATGGCCTTGGGCCTCTTCGACGAAGCGGCCGACGACGTCCCGCGCATCTGGCCGCTGCACCCGATGCGGAGCGGCCTCACGCAGTCGCTCGCCCTGAACCTTGGCAACGCCGGACGCGAGTCGATTCACGCCATCGAAGAGGTGATGAAGGAGGTGCCGGCCGACTATGTCCCGCGGCTCCTTCCGCGCCTCGTCCGCGAGCTGCTCTACCCGCGCTTCTTCGCCAAGGAGATCGACGCCGACGCGAAGAGCTACGGCGCTGACCCGACGCTGGTGCTGGCCATCATGCGCGAGGAGTCGCGCTTCAACCCCCGGGCGAAGTCGGAGGCGGCCGCGCGCGGGCTGCTGCAGTTCATCATCACCACGGCCCGGCAGATCGGCCGCGACGTCGGCCTCGTCAACGTCGACGAGGACGATCTCTACGACCCGCGCGTGATCATCCGCCTCGGCGCGAAGTACGTCGCCACGCTCTCGAAGCAGCTCGGCGGCGACCCCTACCGGATCGCCGCCGCCTACAACGCCGGCCCGCATCAGGCCGCGCTCTGGTCGCGCCTCGCCGCCGGCCCAGGCGACGACTTCTTCCTCACCGCCGTCAGCTTCGACGAGACGAAGGACTACGTGCGCAAGGTGATGAACTCGTACGAGAACTACGCGGAGCTGGCCACCAGAAACCGCTCGTAAAACTCCCGATACATCGGCACGACGCGGTTCACGTTGAACTGCTCCTCCGCCAGCGCCCGGCCGGCACGGCCGAGGCGGCGGTGCAGCACGCGGTCGGAGAGGATGGCGATGGCGCGCTCGGCCATGGCGTCGACGTCGCCGACCGGCAGCAGGTACCCCGTCTCGCCGTCGACGACGACCTCGGGCAGCCCGCCCGCGCGCGTGGCGATGACCGGGACCTCCGAGGCCATGGCCTCGAGCGCGGCCATGCCGAACGACTCGTGCTCGCTCGGCAACAGGAACAGATCGCTCGCGCCGACGACCTCCTCGAGGTTCGGGACGTTGCCGAGGAAGAAAACGCGGTCTTTGAGGTGATGCTGCCGGCAGAAGGCCTCGGCGCGCGAGCGGTCGGGGCCGTCGCCGATCATCACCAGGCGGCTCGGGATCACGCGCAGCACGCGCTCGAAGACGGCCAGCACGTCCATGATCCGCTTCACGGGACGGAAGTTCGAGACGTGGCAGAGAAGGCGGTCGCCGGCCTCGCCGAAGAGATGGTAGAAGGCGCTCTCGTGCCGCTGGAACCGCGCCGGATCGACGAAGTTCGGGATCACGGCGATCTCTTTCTTCGTGTCGAAGTTCTTCTCCGTCTCTTCGCGCAGCCACTGCGACACTGCGGTGACGCCGTCGGAGACCTCGATGCCGAACTTCGTGATCGGGAGGTAGCTGGCGTCGCGGCCGACGAGGGTGATGTCGGTGCCGTGCAGCGTGGTCACGAAGCGCATGCGGTCGCCGAGGATCTCCCGGGCCAGGTGGGCGCTGATGGCGTGGGGGATCGCGTAGTGCACGTGCAGCACGTCGAGGCGCTCGTACTCGGCGATCTCCGCCATCTTCGTGGCCAGGGCCAGCGTGTACGGCGGGAAGGGATCGAAGAGCGGATACGGCGTGACCGTGACCTCGTGGAAGCGGACGCGCTCGTGCAGGATGTTCAGGCGCGACGGAAGGGCGTAACTGATGAAGTGCACGTCGTCGCCCATCCTGGCCAGGGCGATGCCGAGCTCCGTGGCCACGACGCCCGAGCCGCCGAAGGTGGGGTAGCAGGTGATGCCGACTCTCATTGTCATCGTGCTTTGTAGGCCGCCGAAACTTAGAACGCAGAATGCGAATGCAGAATGTAGAAAACGAGAGCCGGTAGCTTATCGCGCTCCCGTTTTCTCAATTCTGCATTCGCATTCTGCGTTCTGAATTTCCGTAGCCTAACTCGACGTCCTCTCCTCACGGCTCCCTCCCTCCGTACGCCGCGATCACGTCCTCGATCCGCGGCGGCTGCTTCGTCACATACGCCTCGCCGTATTCGACGCCGATGAGCGCGCCGAAGTGGCGGCCGCGGGCCTCGATGATGTCGAGAAACGATTTCTTGGAGATGAACGTGTCCGGCTCCTTCGACTTCGGGTCGTGGAACTGCGACTTGAACGCGGCGATGGCGCGCATCTTCGTCTTCCACTCCTTCGTCACGTCGACGACGAAGCTCGGCGGGACGAGGTAGTTCTGCATGTAATAAATCGTCGTTTGCGGTCGATGCGCTTTCGCGCCGGTCTCCAGCGCGCGCAACCCGGCGTAGAACGAGGCCTCGGTGATGACGCGGCCGGCGCGGGCGTGGTCGGGATGGCGCTCGTCGGGCCACGGCGCGAAGACGACGGACGGGCGGTATTTGCGCACGACCTCGATGATGCGCATCTCCTCGGCGCGGCCGGTGCGCAGGCCGCCGTCGCCGAAGTTGAGCTGCTCGCGGTAGGCCGCGCCGAGGACGCGCTCCGAGGCCGCGGCCTCGCGCTTGCGCGTCTGCGGCGTGCCGCGCGTCCCCATCTCCCCGCTGGTGAGGTCGACGATGGCCACGCGCAGCCCGCGCCGGACGAAGTTGACGATCGTCCCCCCGCAGGACAGCTCGATGTCGTCGGGATGGGCGTCGAAGAAGATGGCGTCGGCGGTCATAGCGTCACGATCCTGCATACATCACTGTCCGGCTCCACCTCCTCGACCAAGCGGTCGACGAAATGCTGCCCGAGCTCCATCCAGTACGCAATCCAGCCGACGATGCGGTCTTGCACGTGGCGGTCCGGGTAGAGCGTGGCCACGAGCTCGCGCGCGGCGGCGAAGCGCTCGCGGTCGCGGCGCACCAGGGCGCGCACGGCGCGCTCGGCGAGCTTCTCGAAGTGGTACTCGATGTGGCCGATCGACCGGCTGACGCGGCGGGCGATGGCGTGATCCGCGGGCAACGCGACGTCGCCGATCTTCGTGAAGACCTCGGTGAGCTCGCGCCGCCCTTTCTCCGCCGCCTCGCGGATCTTCGCGACGCCCTCGGGCTCGCGCTCGGCGAGCAGCGTCTCGGCGCCGGCGAAGATCTCCTCCGCGTCGATGCCGTAGCGCTCCATGGCCCGTGCCACCCGCCGCGGCGCCACGAGCGCGTGCGCGCGCAAGGCCACGCGCGGCATCGTCACGCCGAGGAGAGCGTGCAGCGGCGCGAGCTGCGCGTAGTACGCGACCTCGGCCGGCCCGCCGACGAAGACGTCCGGCTGCAGCGCGAAGTCCTGCAGCAGCGGGCGCGTCAGCGCCGACGTCGACGTGCGCTCCGGCGGCGGCAGCGTGTCGGTGATGTCGCGATTGCCGTGGTCGTCGATCGCGTAGAGCAGCGTGTACTGCCCGTTCTCGCGCGGCGCGACCTGCGGCGTGTATCCGGCCGCTTGCAGCGCGGCGGCGCGCGCGGCGAGCGCGCTCTGGATGTCGCTCCGGCGATTCACGATCGATTCGAACAGCGGCGTGCCCGTGCGGCGAAGCTCCGGCAGGAGCGCATCGACCAGCACGACGTCGCGCGGGAAGACGCCGGCGATCAGCTCGGCGAAGGAGTCGCGGAACGTGATGTCCTCGCGCAGCCACGGCGGCCGGGGCATGTCGAAGAAGGCCAGGAGCTCGTCGATCAGCACCGGCGGCAGCGGCAGCGGCCCGACCACGTCGCGCGTCTCCACGGCGCGCGCGGCGCGGAGGTAGACGAGATCGCGCTGCGCGCGCGCGTCGCCCGCCGGCAAGGCGATACTCGCGGCCTCGGCGTAGTCGTGGTCCTCCGTCGCCAGCCAGAAAAAGAGCGTCGTCGGGATGCCGCGCGCCTCGTTGTCGCGCTTCATCTTCACCAGCGTGGCCAGTTTCACCAGCGTGTAGAGCGGCCCGCCGGCGAACCCGCACTGCTGCCCGGCCACGATGGCCACGCTCTCGCCGCGGTTCCAGCGCCGGACGTCGTCGCCGGCGAAAAGGCCCCAGCGTTTGTTCGAGTCGATCAGCGCCTCGGCCAGGGCGTCGCGGTTGCGCGGGCGCGGCTTCGGCTCGCCGCCGCGACAAAGAAACCTCGCATCGCCGCCGAGCCAGTCGAGCACGAAGCGGTTGAAGCCGGGATAACTCGACAGCGGGAACTGCACGCTCATCGATTCTTCGTCCCCACCACGATCAGCCGCGGCGAGCTCATCTCGAACGGCGCGCTGAGGAAATCGCCGAAGGCGGCACGGATCGTCAGGCCGGCGGAAGTGAACATCATCGAGATCTCGTCGAGATCGTATCCGCGAACGCGCTCCAGGTAACGCTTCCCTCCCATTGTTATCCGTTTGTTGAACGAGCGGTCGGAGGGGTCGAACCAGCGCTCGATGACGACGTCGCCGCGCGTCTCGCGCTGCACGAGCTTCTCCAGCTCGCGATGGAGGTTGAGGTAGTCGAAGAGGAAGACCGCCCCTTTCTCCAGCACGCGGGTCATCTCGTGCACGACGGCGACGTTCTCCTCCTCGGTGGCGAAGTAACCGAACGAGGTGAAGAAGCTCACCAGCCCGGCGAAGCTCGACGTGCAGAACGGCAGCGCGCGCATGTCCGCGCGGACCACGGGGAGCTGGCCGTACTCGGCGCGCCCGGTGCGCAGCATGATGTAGGAGAGGTCGCAGCCGGCGGCATGGTAGCCGGCGGCGCGCAGCTCGGCGATGTGCCGGCCCTTGCCGCAGGCCAGGTCGAGCAGCGGGCCGTGGACGTAGCCGCAGTGCTCGCGAAAAAAACCGACCTGCTGCTTTGCCTCGTCATCGTCGCGATGCGAGTAAAGCTCGAGGTATTCCTCGCCGAACCATTCGTGAAACCAGGTCATATCAGCGGAGCGCCGGCGTCCGCGCCGGCTGGCCTGCGGGCGTCCGCGCCCGCCCGCGGCGAGACGCCGCGTCACCAGCCGCCGAGACGGCGGCGCTTCTAGCGTGCGAGTTTATCCGCGAGACGACGCTCGTGCTCCCGCGCTTTCTCGAGGGCCGCCTCCAGCGAGGCCACGACCTCCCGCGCGCCAGCGAGCATGGCCTGGAGATCGGCGTCGTCGTGGACCTCGGCCGCCGGCGCGGCGAACGGGTCCTCCTCGGGCTCCACGTCGACGGGCGCGAAGGGATCCGCGGCCACCGCTTTGTGCGTCCCGGTCAGTCCTTCGCTCAAGTCCGGCGGCGGCAGCTCCGGCTCCTCGTGCAGCGAGGTGTCGACGCTGCGCTTGAGATTGTCGAGGATGCGCGCCACCGCCGCGCGCAGCGTGGCCGTCACGCCCGCGCCGTTGATGGCCGCGGCCTCCACGACCGGAATTCCGTCAGGATGGAGATACGCATTCATGTCGTCGACGCTGTCGACGTTCGGCAGGTCGCGCTTGTTGTACTGGAAGACGAGGGCGATCTTCTGCGGATCGATGCGGTTGATGCGCAGGTTTGTCTTCAGGTTGTCGAGGCTCTCCAGGTTCGACTCGCGCATCGACGACTGCGAGTCGGCCACGAAGACGACCCCGTCCGCGCCGCGCAGCACGAGCTTGCGCGTGGCGTCGTAGAAGACCTGCCCCGGCACGGTGTAGAGCTGCACGCGCACCTTCTGCCCACCGATCGTGCCCAGCTCCATCGGCATGAAGTCGAAGAAGAGCGTCCGGTCCGTCTCCGTCGACATCGAGATCATCTTTCCTTTGTTCTCGAGCTTCGGGTTGCCGTAGATCTTCTCCAGGTTCGTCGTCTTCCCGCACAGGCCCGGGCCGTAGTAGACGAGCTTCACCGTCACTTCGTTAATGGCTTTGTTGATCAGGACCATTGCGGAAAAGATTAGCATTGGACCGCTTCGCATGCTGGCTCCCGGCACCCGCATCGGTCCCTACGAAGTCCTGTCGCTGCTCGGCGAAGGGGGGATGGGCGCCGTCTACCGCGGCCGCGACCCCCGCCTCGGACGCGACGTAGCCATCAAGATTCTCCTCCCCGACTCCGCGCGCGACGACGACGCCCTGGCCCGTTTCGAGCGGGAGGCGCGTGCCATCGCCTCGCTGTCGCACCCGAACGTCCTCTCGATCTTCGACTACGGCGACTCGGAGGGGACGTTCTTCGTCGTCACCGAGCTGCTGGAAGGGGAGACCCTGCGGGTGCGCCTGATGAACGACATTGTCGACTGGCGCGCCGCGATCGACATCGGCGCGGAGATCGCCGAGGGGCTGGCGGCGGCGCATTCGCGCTCCGTTGTCCATCGCGATCTCAAGCCGGAGAACGTCTTCCTCACCCGCGAGGGACGCGTGAAGATCCTCGACTTCGGCCTGGCCCAGACCGACCCGTTCCTGACCGGCGAGGACACCGGCAACCTGCCGACGCGGAAGTTCCAGACCGACCCCGGCACGATCGTCGGGACGCTCTCGTACATGTCGCCGGAGCAGCTCAAAGGCGAAGCCGTCGACGGCACGGCCGACATCTTTTCCCTCGGCTGCATCCTCTACGAGATGGTCACGTCGAAGAAGCCGTTCCAGCGCGGCTCCGGCGCGGCCACGATCGCGGCCATCCTCAAGGAAGAGGTGTCCCGCGACGAGCTGGCCGAGTCGGTGCCGCCGGAGTTCCAGCGCGTCATCGAAGGATGCGTGGAGAAGAACCCGCTGCAGCGGTTCCAGTCGGCGCGCGACTTGGCCCTGACGCTTCGGGCGATCTCGTCGAGCACGTCGACGCGCCTCGACCTCCTGCCGCGGCGGCGCGCGAAGTCGAAGTCGATCGACTCCATCGCCGTTCTGCCGTTCCAGAACGGCGGCGCCGACGCCGGCACCGAATACCTCTCCGACGGCGTGACCGAGGGCGTCATCAACAAGCTCTCCCAACTGCCGAAGCTGAAGGTGATGGCCCGCAGCACGGTGTTCCGCTACAAGGGCCGCGAGGTCGACCCGCGCGCGGTGGGGCGCGACCTGCGCGTGCGCGCGGTGCTGAGCGGGCGGGTCAAGCACGTCGGCGACCGCATCGTGATCACGGTCGAGCTGGTCGACTCGCACGACGGATCGCACCTCTGGGGCGAGCAGTACAACCGCCAGATTGCCGACCTGGTGACGCTGCAGGAGGAAATGTCGGCGGAGATCGCCGAGAAGCTGCGCCTCCGCCTGACCGGCGCGGAGAAGAAGCGCCTGCGCAAGAAGTCGACGGAGAACACGGAGGCCTATCAGCTCTACCTCAAGGGTCGCTACCAGTGGAACAAGCGCACGGAGGAGAGCCTGAAGAAAGGGATCGCGCACTTCGAGGAGGCCATCGAGAGCGATCCGTCGTTCGCCGGCGCGTACGCGGGGCTGGCCGACAGCTACATCACGCTGGCGACGAATATCCCGCTCCCGCCGCGCGAGGCCATGCCGAAGGCGAAGGCGGCGGCTGCGCGGGCGCTGGAGATCGACGACGGCCTGGCCGAGGCGTGGGCGTCGCTGGCGGCGGTGAAGTGGTGGTACGAGTGGGATTGGGACGGCGCCGCGGCGGCGTACGAGCGGGCCATCAAGCTGAATCCGAATTACGCGACGGCGCACGACGGCTACGCGATGCTGCTCTGCGCGCGCGGGCGCTTCGAGGCCTCGCTGGAGCAGGTGCGGAAGGCCGCGGAGCTCGATCCGCTGTCGCGCATCATCGCCGTGCACGCCGGCTGGCCGTTCTATTTCGCCCGCGATTACGACTCTGCCATCGGTAGATTCGAGAAGGCGCTGGAGCTCGACGACAAGTTCATCCCCGCCCAGGCCTGGCGCGGCATGGCCTTAGGACAGCAGCACCGCTACGAGGACGCGCTAGCCGCATTCCAGCGCGCGCTGGAGACGGACCGCGTGCCGATTCTCCTGGCCATGCTCGGCCACACCCGCGCGATCGCCGGCCACCGCGCCGAGGCGGAGATGATCCTGTCGATGCTCGCCGAGCAGGCCAGGACGCGCTACATCTCGCCGTACGACATCGCCATGATTTACGCCGGCCTCGGCGACAAGGCCGCCGCGCTGGCGAAGCTGAACGAAGCGTACGAGGACCGGAGCGCGTGGCTGGTGTTCGTGAATGTCGATCCCCGGCTGGACGGGCTGCGCGGGGAGGGGGAGTTTCGGGAGCTGGCGGCGCGGTTGGATTGACAAGCGTCAACGAGAAAACGCATCAGCCCTTGTGAACCTCTTCACGCGCGCACACATGAATTGCAGTTTTGTATTTTGCGTGCAATTCTTTGCGCAATAGCGCATTCAGCGTTATTCGACACCGACACACCGCGAGTGCAATGTATGCGCTCTTCAATCGTGTCGCCGCCTTCAAGAAAATCAAGCAACGGCATAATGATACAAAGAGAGTCACCAATATAGTCGTCCGCGGGAGTGTTATCGTCTTAGTCGTGACCGTGCGAGACAAGCTAATCCGGCAGATCGTTGCCGGCCGATCGGATTCAAATATCCAGTTCGAGCCGCTCTGCCACATGCTTCGCTCGCTCGGTTTTCATGAACGAATCCGAGGAGATCATCACATTTTCGGCAAGCCAGGAATCGTCGAAATCATTAATCTTCAACCACTTCCGGACGGTAAGGCGAAAGCATACCAAGTGAAGCAGGTTCGAAACTTGATCGTCCGGTATAAACTCGTGGATGAAAATGATGGAAGCTGATCCCCGTTACGAAATCATCATTTACTGGAGCGATGAAGACAACGCCTTCATCGCGGAGGTGCCCGAGCTGCCGGGTTGCATGGCCGACGGCCATACGTACGAGGCAGCCGTCTCCAACGTCAAAGTCGTCATTCGAGAATGGCTCGAAATGGCGCGTGAGATGGGACGTGCGATTCCGGAGCCGAAAGGTCGGCTCATGTACGCCTAACGCCGCCCAACGATCCTCACAAGCTGACAAACCGCCGATCTGTTGCCCGACGGCCGAGCGGCCTCGGGCAGCTCGCGGCAGGGCGGGTGCCGCGACTGACGAAAGATTCGGACCGGCACGGTTGCAGCTCAGAGCGGCCGATCCACCTCCTGCAGATCCGTTAAAATCCCACCATGTCCCTCCGCACCGAACTCCTCGACAAAGCTCGCATCGAACAGATCATCGGCGTCGTACGTGAAGAGAGCGCCGACGTGGCCGAGGCCGTGGCCGAGGCGTACGCGCGCAACGGCGTGCGCATCATCGAGGTCACGCTGACCACGCCGGACGCTTTCGAGCTCATCGCCAAGCTTGCGGCGCGCTACGCCGAGGCCGACGTCGTCATTGCCGCCGGCACCGTGCGCAGCAGCAACGACGCCGCCCTGGCCCGGCGGGCCGGAGCCCAGGTCATCGTCTCGCCGCACACCGACTACCAGGTCATCGAGTACGCGAACGAGAACGACCTCCTCTCCGTCGCGGGCGCGGCCACGCCCACCGAGATCATCCGGGCCTGGGAAGCGGGCGCCGACATCGTCAAGGTCTACCCGGCCCCGCACCTCGGCGGCCCCGACTACATCCGCACCATCCGCGGCCCCATCCGCGACGTGCAGATGCTCGCCGGCGGCCCGGTGGCTCTCGACATGATCGAGCCCTACCTCGACGCCGGCTGCATCGCCGTCAACCTCGGCGCCTCTTTGGCCGTGCCCGACCTCGTGCGCACCGCGCAGTGGGACGAGATCGGGCGGCGGGCGCTGCTGGCGACGTCGATCATCCAGTCGAGGCGCGACGTGGTCGAGGCCGCGACGTACGTGCATTGATGCCGATCCAGAAAGCCTACATCGTCCCCGGCCAGCCCCACGTCCTGCTCGCGCCGGAAAAGAACTCCGGCTGGGCCTCGCTCCGCGCCAGCTACGAGGCCGTCGGCCGCGAGATCGCCGCCTCCGGCGCGGAGCTCATCCTCGTCTACTCCACGCAGTGGTTTTCCGTCATCGGGCATCTCTTCCAGACCGATCCAGCGCCGAAGTGGATCCTCGTCGATCAGAACTGGTACGAGCTCGGCGAGATCCCGTACGAGTTCCGCGTCGATCCCGAATTCGGGAAGCTCTACTGCGCGATCTGCAAGCAGAACGGCATGCAGGCGGCGACGGTGAACTACCGCGGCTTCCCGATCGACACCGGCACCGTCGTGGCCCTGAAGCTTTTGAATCCGGACAACGCCGTCCCCGCCTCCGTCGTCTCCTGCAACATCTACGCGGAGCGCGAGGAGACGCGGGCTCTCGGCATGGCCGGGCGGGCGGCCATCGAGCAGTACGGCAAGAAGACCGTCGTCGTCGTCGTGACGAATCTCTCCAACCGCTACGAGGTCGCCGACGTCGACCCCGCGCACGACCGCGTCTCCTCGGCGAAGGACGACGAATGGAACCGCAAGATCCTGGAGATGCTCGGCGAGGGCCGCCTCGAGGACGTCGCCCAGGTCGCGCGCGACTTCGCCCGCGAAGCCAACGCCGACATGGGCTTCAAGGCCATCTGGTGGCTGGCCGCGCTCATGGGCGAGCACAACCGCTACGACGGCAAGGTGTGGGACTACCAGCCGGTGTGGGGGACGGGCAACGCCATCGTCGAGCTAACGCCGAACGCGCAGAAAGAGATCGAGTGGGAGAAGGAGTTCGACGAAGGGACGCCGATCACGTTCGCGCAGTCGAGCGGCACGGGGCTCGACACCCACAACGTCGTCGAGGTCGTGACGACCGACCGGGCCGCGCCGCCGGTCGGGCCGTACCCGCACGCGCGCCGCGTCGGCAACCTCCTCTTCCTCTCCGGCGTCGGACCGCGGCAGCCCGGCACGGGCGCGATCCCCGGCCCCGACATCGAGACGCAGACGCGCGCGACGATCGCCAACGTCAAGGCCATCCTCGAGGAGGCCGGCAGCTCGCTCGACAAAGTCCTCGACGTGACCGTCTACCTCACGGACATGAAGCGCGACTTCGAGCGCTTCAACCGCACGTACGCGGAAACGCTCGGGAAAGTGCAGCCGGCGCGGACGACCGTCGGCGTCGACTCGCTGCCGACGCCGATCCTGGTCGAGCTGAAAGTGATCGCCGGGGCATGACGCTCATCGACATCTCGCCGGTCCTCGACGCCTCGATCGCCGTCTGGCCGGGCGACACGGCCTTCGCCCGCAACGTCAGCCACGACATCGACGCCGGCGCCCACCTGACCCTCTCCGACGTGCGCACGACCCTGCACGCCGGCGCGCACGCGGACGCGCCGAGCCACTACGCCGCGGGCGGCGGGGACATCGCCTCGCGCCCGCTGGAGCTCTACATCGGCCAGTGCATCGTGCTGCACGTGAACGTCAACCGCGGCGACCGCATCCGGCCGATGCACATCGCCGGCAAGGCCGTCACCGCGCCGCGGGTGCTCTTCCGTACCGGCACGTTTCCCGATCCGCGGAACTGGAACGACGACTTCGCCAGCCTCTCGCCCGAGGTCATCGACGTGCTGCACGGGCACGGCGTCGTCCTGGTCGGCATCGACACGCCCTCGGTCGATCCGTTCGAGTCGAAGGCGCTGGAGTCGCACCGGGCCCTGGCCGAGTACGACATGGCCAACCTCGAGGGGCTCGTGCTCGACGATGTGGCCGAGGGGACGTATGAGCTCATCGCGGCGCCGCTGCGGATTCGGGGCGGGGATGCCAGTCCGGTGCGGGCGGTGCTGCGAACGATCTAGAGCGACTCGTACAACTTCATCAGCCGCTCCGCGGCGCGCGCGTAGGAGAACTCCGCCGATCTTGCGAACGCCTCGCGGCGCGACGCGGCGAGATCGGCGCTGGCGATGTCGATCACCGTCGCCGCGAGCGACTCGGGCGTGGACGACGGCGCCAGCGACGTTGCGCCGAGCGCGCCGAGGATGGCGGGCATGCCGTCGATGCGATACGTGGCCGGGACGACGCCGCAGCCCATGGCCTCGATCACGGCGCGGTGGCCCTCGTCGGAGCCGCGGGCGGTGAAGAGGAGGACGTCGGCGGCGCGGTAGTGCGCAGCCAGGTCCTCCTCGTGATAGCCGGCCCAGATCGGCTCGACGCCGAGGTCGCGGGCGAGCGCCTCGAGGGTGGGGCGGTGGGGGCCGTGGCCGATGATCATCAGCCGCGCGCCGGCGATCGACTTCCGCACCAGCGCGTACGTGCGCAGCACATCCTCGAAGCCGCGCGCGGGGTCGAGCTTGCCGATGGCCACGAGCAGCAGCGCGCCGTCGTCGAGGTGATAGGCCGCGCGCAGGTCCGGCCCCTCGGGCGTGAACTGCTGCGTGTCGAGCGGCGGCGGCGTGAAGAGCGCGAAGCGGCCGCGGATCGGCGGCACCTCGGCCAGGGTGTTGTTGATCACGCAGAGCCCGTCGGTGCGGCGGATCAGCGCGACCGTGAACGGATCGCCGCGGATCACGCGCCGCGAATGAAACGTGCGCACGATCTTCACCTTCTCCCGCCCGGCGATGAAGCGCGCCAGGACGTGGTCGTAGGTGAGGTGGGCGTGGATGACGTCGAAGCCGTGGTGGTCGATGAGTTGCTCGAGCGCGGCCGCGGTGCGGATGAAGGCGACGGGGTTCTGTGCCTTGGCGATGGTGGGGTGGGCGAAGTCGATGCGGGCGAGCTTCTGCTCGAGCTTGTAGCCGCCGACGTAGGCGTAGTGCGCGTCGACGCCGGCCTGGCGCAGCGCGGCGGCCTCGGCGAAGGCCGGAGCGGCCGCGCCGGTCCAGCGATTGCCGGCGGCCAGGTGCAGGACTCGCATTGCGCGGCGAATGCTACACTTCGCGCGCCAATGGCCGTCGACGCCGAGCTTCTGGAAATCCTGGCCTGCCCCCTCTGCAAGGAGGAGGTGCGCATGGTGACGCTCTCGGCCGCGCGCGCCGGCGCGGTGCGGGAGAAGTTCCGGGAGAAGTTCCGCGGCGAAGAGCCGGTCGTCGAGCAGGGCTTGCAGTGCGTGAAATGCCACCGGATCTACCCGATCGTGAGCGACATTCCGGTGATGCTGGTGGACGAAGCGTTCGAGGAAGCGTGACGCGCGGCGTGGCCCTGGCCACCTTCTTCTACCTCGCCCACATCTTCTGTTCCGGCTGGATCGCCTCCTCCGAGCTGGCCCTCGTCGGCCTGCTCGCCACGCTCGCCGTCCTCGTCTGGCGCGGCGAGATCAAGCCCTCCTTTCACATCCTCTACTTCCCGCTCTTCGTCTACGCCCTCGACTCCACGATTTCCTCGATCGCCAACGGCGCCTCCAAACACGCCTTCGGCGAGAGCGCGCTCTGGCTCAAATGCCTCCTCTTTCCGGCCGCGCTCATCCTCTTCCGCAACGTCCCGCGCACGCGCGAGCTGGCGCTCAAGACCTTCCTCGTCTTCGGCGTCTTCTCCTCGCTCTACGGCTTCGTGCAGTACTTCATTTTTCATCAGCGCGACCTCGAGCACCGGATCACCGGCCCGGCCGCGCACGTCATGACCTACTCGGGCCTCATGCTGCCGGTGGCGCTGATGTTCCTCGTCCTCTGGGTGCACGACCGCCGCAACCTCTGGCTCCTCGGCGGCACGATCCTGACCACGCTCACGCTGCTCATGACCTACACCCGCAGCGCCTGGCTGGGCTGGCTCTGCGCCGTCCTCGTTCTGGCCGCGCTGAAGCGGCCGCGCCTTTTAGCGTGGGCCGTCCCGGCCGGGATCCTCGTCATCACCTTCCTGCCGCTGCCGTACTTCGCGCGGGTGATGTCGACCTTCGACACCAAGCAGTCGTCGAACTTCGACCGCATCCGCATGTTCCAGGGGGGCGTCGAGATCGTCAAAGACTTCCCCGTCCTCGGCGTCGGGCCGGGCAACATGAAGGAGGTCTACCCGCTCTACCGGAAGCCCGACGCGCCGCGTTTCCGCATCCCGCACCTGCACAACAACCTCGTGCAACTGTGGGCGGAGCGGGGCATCGTCGCGCTCGCCGCGTACGTCGCGTTGATCGCGCTTTTCCTCCGGGAGTGCGCAAAAGCGTGGGGCTCGAAGTATGCCGAGCTCGGCGTTGCCGTGACGGTCGGGCTCGTCATCGCCGGGATGTTCGAGTTCAACTTCGGCGACACCGAGGTCTTCCTGGCCATGCTCGACGTCTTCGCCCTCGTGGTCGCCTTCGTCGAGCGCAATGAAGACGTTGCGGCGGCTGTTCCCCAACTGCAAACAGCCGGTCTGTAACCTTTCCACAATGTCCGCGTCGAAACAGCGAGAACCGAGGGAGATGAAGTCCCTGAGCGATCAGGAGTTGATGCGTATCGTTCAGGCGGGCGATTTCTCCCCCGCCTCGGAGATCTACGACCGATACAGCGCAAGGATTTACAACTTCACGTACCGCTTCCTGCGCAACAGCGAAGCGGCCGAAGACGCGACCCAGGAAGTCTTTGTCAAGATGCTCAAGCACGCGAACCAATTCAACGGGGAGGCGAAGCTCTCGACCTGGCTCTTTTCCATCGCGGCCAACTGGTGCCGCGACTACCTGCGCAAGGGCGACAACAAGCCGAAAGACTCGGAGGAGGTCCTGGTGACCCTCCCGGCCGCGGCGTCCGAATCGCCGCATCACCGTCTGGAGCAGCGCGAGAACCAGGTCCGCATCCAGAAGGCGTTGGCGATCCTCACTCCCGACCAGCGCGAGGCCATCCTGCTGTCGCGCTACCAGGGGTTGTCGTACGCGGAGATCGCGCAGATCGCCGGATGCTCGGAGGGGGCCGTGAAGACGCGCGTCTTCCGGGCCATGGAAACGCTGAAGAAGGTGCTCACCGCGGAGGCGAGCGGAGGTGAACGATGTCTGACTGCAATCTGATGCGCGAGAGCATGCCGTTTCTGCTCACCGAGTCGCTCGACCCGGTGCGCCGCGAGACCGCGCACCAGCACATCGAGCAGTGCGCGGCCTGCGGCGAGGAGTGGGCCGGCTACCGCGAGACCTGGACCCTGCTGGAGACGCTGCCGGAGCTGGAAGCCCCGCCGCGCGTGAAGCAGCGGTTCATGAATTACGTCAATCCGCCAGCGGCGGCGCCGAACGTCGTCCCGTTTCAGCGCCGCCCGGCCGTCCGGTGGCTCGCGCAAGCCGCCGCGGTCGTGATCATCGCCAGCGGCGCGTACGTCGCCGGACACCGCGGCGCCCAGCCGACCACGCAGGTCGTCGACAAGACCACCGCGGCGACGCCCGCGACCGTCACCTCGGCCATGCCGCTGAACGCCATCCAGCCCGCGGCCTTCTCCATCGCCGAGTCGCGCGTGCTCCCGGCCAACCAGATCAGCCCGGTCATCGAAGGGCGTCCCGACATCCAGAACGTCAGCTTCACCACGCTGGACGGCCTCAACGATCAGATGGGAGTCTCCTTCGACATCACCTCGCACGTGACCGTGACCGGGCATCCGACGGACAAGACCATGGTCCGGCTGATGCGCTACGTCCTCGAGAACGAGGACCGCATGGCCCCCTCGCAGTCGCGGGCCATCGACTGGGTGCGCTCGACGTACTCCCAGCCCGGCAACGCCGACCCGGAGATCGCCCGCGCCCTGGCCAACGTCCTCCGCAACGACACGCACGAAGGCGTGCGCATCAAGGCCGTGGAGACGCTGACGAACCTTCCGTCCGCGCTCTCCACCGACTCGCGCGAGGCACTGATCCAGGCTCTGAAATCCGATCCCAATCCCGCCGTGCGCATCAAAGCCGTCGAGGCCCTGTCGAACCTGATCCGGAAGAGCGGCCAGGCCGACGCGATCACGCTCGAGACCCTGCGCGCCAAGGCGTCGCAGGACGACGAGAACATGTACGTCCGGGTCAAGGCGGCGGAGGCGCTGAGCAACGTCCGACCGTGATGAGAACGACTTCCTCACTCGTCGCGCTCCTGTTCCTGGCGCTGCCCCTGGGCGCGGCGAATCTGACGTACATCGACCGGCCGATCACGAAGATCGTGCCGATCGACCTGGCCGGCACGCTCTGGGTCGACAACCCCTTCGGCACGGTCGAGATCAGCGGCGTCGACGGGACCAACGCCACGATCACCGCGGTCCGCACCACCATCGCCGTCGACCACGACTCGATGGTCGAGGCTCGTGACAACACGGTGCTGAGCTTCGAGGGCGACGTTCATCAGCGCATCGTGCGCACGCTCATGCCGCCGCAGCGCAGCCAGCGCTGGAGCAGCAGCGTGAAGTACACCATCAGCGTGCCGCGCACCGTGCACCTGCGGGTGGCCACGAAGGCCGCCGATACGATCCGCGTCGCCAACATCATGGGCAACGTGACGGTGAAGGCTTTCAGTGGCACGATCGTCCTCGACAACGTCAACGGCGCCTCGATCATCGACGCCGTGAACGGCCGCGTCGTCTACAACTTCCCGACCAAGCCGGTGTCGAACGCGCAGGTCAACGCCGTCAACGCCAACATCGAGGTCCATCTGCCGGCGGACTCGAACATCGACTGGGTCGCGGACACGCTGCGCGGCGATGTCTGGACGTCGTTCCAGCAGCTCCGGGGCCGCTGGACCGGGCGGGTCTTCAGCGGCAGCCTGAACGCCTCGGGCGGCCCGCGCCTGACGACAGCGACGATGCTCGGGCGCGTGGCCCTGCTGGCCAACGGCGCGACCGGCGCGGACGCGCAGTCGGTGCTGTCGCTCCTGCCGCCGTTGCCGGCGGGCAATACCCAGCCGGTCGTGCAGCAGATGAGTCGCATTCAACTGGCCACGATCCCGGGCCCGATGGAGATCGTGCAGCGCGTCGCCGACGTGAACGTCGGCGAAGCCCGCGGCCCGCTGCGCGTTTTCACCGGCGGAGCGATCGAGCTCGGCACGGTCTACGGCGACTGCACGGCCAACGCCAGCGGCGGAATCACCATCACCGAAGCGAAGGCCGGCCTGAACGCCCACAGCGGCGGCGGCGACATCGTCGTGCGCACCGCCCGCAACGGCGGCACCATCCTCACCGACGGCGGCAGCGTCAAGGTCGAGTACACCGGCGGCCCGACGACGCTTCGGTCCGGCGGCGGCGACATCATCGTCCGCCAGGCCGGAGGCCCCATCGACGCCGAGACGCGCTCCGGCGACATCACCGTCGGCTCCGACCCGAACCAGAAGACGCAGCACATCGCCGCCCACACCGCCCGCGGCAACATCACCCTTCACCTCTCGCCCCGCTTCGGCGCCGACGTCGACGCCACCGTGCTGACCTCCGACAGCGACAACGACGCGATCTACTCCGACTTCAAGGGCCTGCAGATCCGCAAGGACCAGGTCGGGGGAAAGACGCGGTTCCGGGCCACGGGGAAGATCAACGGCGGCGGCGAGCGTCTGGAGCTGTACTCGGAAGAGGGGACGATTCACATCAACGCGGGCCTGAAGTGGTGAGCGCCTGAAACGCTGCGCCGTCACCCGCGCCGCCGCCAGAAGACGACGCCGTTCTCCTCAATCGCCGGCGCGTAGTGCGCCTGCAGGTACTGCCAGACGAGCGGCGCGCGGACGCGGTTCGGCACGCCGTCGACCTCCGACAGCGCGCCGGGGAAGGCGATGAGCGCGGCGGCGACGCGGCGGCGCTCGATGGCGTCGATGACTTCGCGCTGCACGCGCTCCGGCTCGTACATCGTCACGCTGTTGTAGCGGATCGGCGTCTCGCGCTCGAAGAGGTAGTAGAGCAGCCCGGCGTTGGCGAAGTCGACGAAGGTCTCGCCGGGCTTCAGCGTGGAGAGAAATCGCTGCGTCGTGCCGAGCGCCGTGGCCGTGCCGCCGGAGAAGACCGCGCCGGCGGCGCGCCGGCTGCCGGCGAAGGGCTGGAAACCCGGCAGCGCGCTGGTGTGGCGCACCGGCGTCACGAAGTTGAAGATGTGATCGAACGGCGTGGCCACGAGGACGAGGAGGATCGCCAGCACGGCGGCCGCTTGCCGGCGGCGCATGATGAAGAGGAGCGAGACGAGGAACGCGGCCACGGCGAAGTCGCAGTAGAGCTCCTGCCGGCGAACGTAGGATGTGCCGGCGGCGACGATCCAGAGCCCGGCCAGCCAGACGGCGTCGGCGCGACGCGGCTTTCTCGTCAGCATCGCCGCGGAGCCGAGGAGGGCGATGGCCCAGGCGACGAAGGAGATCGAATTCCGGTCGGTGAGCATGGACACGAAGGCGCTGAGGGAGCGGAAGCAGTCGGGGACGGCCAGCGGGGCGATGACGGCGCCGCGGTTGGTGAGGACGTCGGTCAGCGTCACGCGGAATGCGTCGAGCAGAAATCCGCCGGCGGCGAAGAGGAGCAATGCCGGCACCGCCGCGGCGGCCGCGCCGAGGGCCAGCCACTTGAGGAAGCGCGCGCGCAGCGCGGCGACGAGCGCGACCATCGCGGAGTAGAACGCCAGGTCGAGGCTGAAGAGCGCCGCCGGCACCAGCGCCGCGCCGGCCGCGATCATCCACCGCCGGGTGCGCAGGCGCACCGAGGCCATCGTGCAGGCCAGCGCGGCGAGCGGAAAGAGCGGCCGCGACCAGACCGTGTAGATCGGCAGCAGCGAATAGGCGAGGAAGGCGGCCAGCAGCGCGGCCTCCGCGCTTCCCGTCGCGGCCAGGGCCACGAAGTAGATGGCCGCGACGGTGAGCGAGGCCAGCACGAGGCGCGTCTTCAGCACGGCGCCGAGGGTGTCGCCCCCGAGCTTGATCACGATCCAGGCCAGGCCGCCGTCGGACAGGATGCCGTGAATCGGCACGATGTCCCGGTACGGCCGCTTGCCGCGCAGCATCTCGTTCGCTGGCTGCAGAGCATGCCCGTCTTCGAATAAGTCGATATGGACCGGCTCCGTGATGCTGATCAGGGCCAGCCCGTACGCGGCCACGGCGATCGGATAGGCGATCCACGCGGCGAAGCGGCGCAGGCGGGCCTCATCGATCATCCGCGCCAGCACGAGCGGCGTGGCCACGAGCCACAACACGGCCACGATGCCGGCGGCGCGATGCGGCATCCACTGCAGTTGCGCGAGGAACGCCAGCGGCGCCGCGGCGAACGCCCAGCCGGGGCGCGGCAGGCGCGCGACCGCGCCGACGGCGATGCGCAGCGCCAGCGTGGCCATGGCCGCGCGCAGGAACATCGCCGCCGGCGTATGTCCGAAGTCGAGGTCGATGAAGGCAAAGTAGAACGAGAGGAGGACGGGGACGAGCACGGCGTCGGCGCGCGAGAAGCGCACGTCGATGCGCCGGACCGCGATCACCGCCGCGGCCGCGACGCCGTGCAGCAGCACGTGCCGCACGCCGCCGAAGTGCATCAGCGTGATCGGCGCGCTGGCCAGGGCGATCGTCGAGGTCCACATTGCCCAGCGGCGCTCAACGACGAAACGCATCACCAGCGCCGCCAGGGCCGCGAAGGCGATCGCCATCACCACGATGAGCACGAACTGCCGCGGCGGCCCGGAGGGATCGAGCCCCGCCGCGGTGATCCCGCTCGGAAGCGCGCCGGGCGCCGCGCGGTGCTGGAGCGCGGGGGCGAGGGCGACTGCGAGGGTGGCGCCGTACAGCGCGAAGGCTGCACGTACCCACATCATGGGCTCAGCGCTCGCTCGGCTTGGCTGTGACGCGGCGCCGCCGCGCGTGCAGGCGGTCGATGAGCTTCGTCGTCGAGCGCACCTGCTCGAGGATCTTCTCCTCCAGGCCGGCGCCCTTGGTCTTGAAGCTCTTGGCGCGGCGGAAGACCTGGCGGGCGCGGTCTTTCTGGCCGCTCTCGAGGAGAGCCATGCCGAGGTGCATGAGGTTCGTCGCGGTCGGGCCGAGGTCGGCCGACTTGGAGAGGAAATCGACGGCGTTGCCGAAGTCGCGGCGCTTAAAGTAGACCCAGCCGAGGGCGGCTAGCGGGAACTGCTTCAGCTCCTTCGGCGAGTAGCGCAGCGCGAGCTGCGCGCTCTCCAGCGCCTCGTCGAGGCTCTCTTCCATCTCGGCGAGGTTGTAGGCCTTCTCGTAGTAGGCGATCGACTTCGCGTAGTTCGAGGTGTACTCGCCGAGCATCTCTTCGAGGGCGCGATTCGCTTCCTTGAAGTTCCCCTCGGCGCGCAGCGCCTCGACGAGCGTCGTGTACGCGGCCGCGGCCACGACCTCGGTCGGCTTCTGCTTCAGAATCCGCCGCGACACCGCGATGGCCTCGCCGTTCATGTCCAGGTGCGAGCAGAGCAGCGCGTACGGCATGAGGATGTTGGGGTTCTCCGGCTCTTCCTGCGCGGCCTGTCGGTAGTGATCGAGCGCCTCGACGTAGTTCCCCTGCGTCACCAGCGTCTCGGCCTCGCCGAACTGCGTCGCCGCGGGGCCGTCCAGCGGCGTGTGGCCGGAGATCCCCTCGTAAATCTTGACGGCCTGCTGGTACTCCATCTTGTTGGGATTGAGCTCCAGCGCTTCGTTGAAGCACTGGATGGCCTTGCGGTTCCAGTTGCGGTCGAGGTAGCAGAGGCCGAGGTGGTAGATGGCCTCCTCGTACTCGGGGTCGAGCTTCAGAGCGTTCTGGAACGAGCGGATGGCGCGCTCGAGCTGGCCCTTGTCGTAGAAGATCGTGCCGAGGAGGAAGTAGGCCTGGGGGATGGCCTCGATCTGGATGGCCTTCTCCAGGAACTTCTGGGCGCGGAGGAGCTTGCCCTTGCGCGCGTAGATCGCGCCGAGCGAGAAGTAGGGGAGGAACGAGTCCTGGGAGATCTGGATGGCCCGGCGCAGCCAGCGCTCGGCGCCTTTCAGGTCCTGCCGTTCGTGGAGGAGGACGCCGTAGAAGACGGCGGCGTCGAAGTGGTCGGGCTGCACCTCGAGGGTGCGCTCGAGGTAGTGCTTGGCGCGGTCGACGTTGCCGTCGTTGAAGAACATCTCGCCGAGGAAGAAGGAGAGCTCGTAGTTGTCGCGGTCGAGCTTGAAGCCTTCCTCGAGCGCGCGCATGCCGCGATCGGGATCGAAGGCGTCGAAGGCCGCGGCGGCCTCGCCGACGTGCTGGAGGAAGCGCTCGCGCTTGTCGCCCTTGCGGAAGAGCGAGACCATGCGATCGCGGCGCTCGATGAAGCGCTGCTTCTTTTCGAGGGCGAGCATCTGCTCGCCCATCTTCGATTCCCACAGCTCGACGAGCTCGTCGGCGGAGACGAGGTTCTTCTTTTCCAGGAGCTCTTTGACCGACAGCAGGCCGGTCTGGTTGATGAAGTTCGAGCGCTCGTGCTTCTGCACGGCCTCGACGACGGTGCGCAGGGTCTCGGCGGAGCGCTTGACGATCTCCTCGAGCGCGGAGACGCGCTCCAGCAGGTGCTCGTCGAGGGAAAGGTCCTCTTCTTCCTCGTAGTCCTCGATCTCCTCCTCTTCGAAGGAGGTGACGCCGGAGAGGACCATGAGCTTGTTCTGGCAGCGATAGCAGAACTCGCGGTCGTCGTCGTTGAGGGCGCTGCAGGTTTGGCAGAGCATTTTGAGTGTGGATTAAAACACGGGAGGCAGGCCACGGAATTGCGAAGATTCTAATTGTGAATTCAGAATGAAGAAAACGGGAGACCGTTGGCCAGCGCACTCTCGTTTTCGTAATTCTGAATTCGGTATTCGGATCTTCGCAATTCCGTGGCCTCCCTCCCGTCACTTCCTGTAATCGTAAAACCCTTTCCCCGACTTTCTCCCCAGCCATCCCGCGTCCACCATCTTCACCAGCAGCGGGCACGGCCGGTACTTCGGATCGCCGAAGCCTTCCTCGAGCACGCGCATGACCGCCAGGCAGACGTCGAGGCCGACGAAGTCGGCGAGCGTCAGCGGGCCCATGGGGTGGTTCATGCCCAGCTTCATCACGCTGTCGATCGACTCGGCCGTGGCCACGCCTTCGTACAGCGCGAAGATGGCCTCGTTGATCATCGGCATGAGCACGCGGTTGGAGACGAAGCCGGGGGAGTCGTTGGCCTCCACCGGCGTCTTCCCCATCCGTCGGGCCAGGTCCTCGGTCTTCGCGTAGGTCTCGTTCGAGGTGGCGATGCCGCGGATGATCTCCACGAGCGTCATCACAGGCACGGGATTCATGAAGTGCATGCCGATGACTTTTTCGGGGCGCTTCGTGGCCGCGGCGATTTTCGTGATCGAGATCGAGGAGGTGTTCGAGGCCAGGATGCACTCCGGCGGCGCGAGGCGGTCGAGCTTCTCGAAGAGGCTGATCTTCGCGGCCAGGTTCTCGACGATGGCCTCGATGACGATGCCGGCCTCGGCCACGGCGTCGATGCCGGTGGCGGCGTTGATGCGGCCGACGATCGTCTCTTTCTCCTCGGCCGTCATCTTCCCCTTGTCGACGCCGCGCTGGAGGTTCGCGGCGATCGTGTCGACGGCGCGGCGGAGAACCTCGTCGCCGACGTCGATGAGGGTGACGGGAAATCCCGACGCGGCGGCGACGTGGGCGATGCCGTTGCCCATGGTCCCGGCGCCGATGACCACAATTTTTTCCATGGCGGGCGCGGAGTCTACCCCGGTTTTGCGCTAAGATCGTTGACCCTCGTATGGCCTCGAAGTGCTTCATGTGCGGTGCGGCGATCTCGGACGGCATCCTCTGTGAGCGATGCGACAAGCCGCGTAAACCGAAAACGAAGACGGAGAGCGGCAAGACGCCGGTGCCGCCCGTGGTGGCCGTCGAGCCGGAGCGTCCGGCGCCGGAGCGCCCCTCATCCGGCGCTTCGCGCTCTCAAGCGCAAGCTCAAGCCACCGCGCCTGCCATCGCCGAGGATCCTTTCCCGAAAGCTCCTGTCGTTCCTTTCCCCGTCGAGTCGGCTTCGCCGGCGATCACGAGCGTCGCCAACGTCCTCATCGCCGCCGGCGTCGCTTCCATCGTTCTCGGGCCCGACCGCGGCGTGAAGTTCGTGACCTCGCAGGCGAAGCGGCTCTTCGGCGTGGCCCAGGCGGACCTCGGCACGGTCAAGCAGGTCGAGACTCTGGCCAAGCTGCACATCGGGGAGCTCTCCGTCCCCGCCACCTCGGCCCTGCACATCGGCAACCAGAACATCATCTACTCGCTCGTCCCGATCTCCGGCGGCGCCAGCGGCGCGGTGCTGATCTTCCGTCCGGCCGACTCGGCGAACGAGTCGCACGCGTCGTTCGTGTCCTTCGTGCGCGAGACGGTGCTGATGCCGATGCGCTTCCTCCACGACTCGATGCTCGCGGCCTCGCGCAAGCGCAGCGGCGATCCGCTGCTCGACGACGCCGCCGCGACGATCGATCAGATCCTCTCCTCGCTGGAGATGGCCCCCGAGGTCGAGGAGCCGGCGCCGGAGACGCGCGTGCCGAAGGTCGTCGACGTCGTGCACACCGTGGCCGGCCGCTTCCAGCAGTTCGCCGATCTCAAGGGCATTCACCTCCAGGTCGACGTCCCCGACCTCGAGGAGCGCTTCCGCAACCACGACCAGCTCGCCGACGCCCTCGGCATCCTGATGGACAACTCGCTGCACTACGTGCCCGCCGGCGGGCAGGTCGTCGTCGGCGTGCGCTGGATGGAGCACAAGGGCCGCCCGCTGCTGCTCTTCTTCGTCATGGACAACGGCCCGGTCGTGCCGGAGGAGCTGCGCGCGGCCATCTTCGAGCCGGCCTTCACCTGGAACCCGCAGGCGCCCGAGCGCACCGGCCGCAGCCTCTTCAAGGTGCGCGAATTCGCCGTGGCCCACTCCGGCTCGGTGTGGGTGGAGTCGAAGACGGGGAAGGCCTGCACGTTCTTCCTGCGGGTGCGGCCGGACAACGTGCGTTAGGTTATTTGGCGTAAACATCGCATACCGGTCCTCCATAAGTCTATTTATGGAGGCTCTATGAAATACGTCAGGATGTTGGTTGCAGTCGCCGTTCTGATTTACCCCGTCACGAGCGCCTTCGCGGCGTGCCCGGATCGCACCGATCTGTTTCTCACGAGCTTTTTCTTTTTCGACGTGAGCTGCGGCAGCGAGTCGGGCAATGTCAATGAGGTTTCGATGTCGTGCACTACCCACGGTGCCGATCAGTTCAACGTCGGCAGCGGATCGGTCGATTACACGATGACCGTTCCGAACGATCTTTCCGGCTCTCCCTGGAGTGTGCACATCTCGGTTGATTTCGACGACCCCAGCGCGCTTTCGACCAATGGCATCTCGGCCACCGTCAACGTGTGGCACAACGGAAGCCTCTCGAACTCGGACAACTTCTTCATCCACAACGGCAACCAGGGTTCGCTGAGCTGTCAGGACGCCACGAGCAGCACGTTCAGCGCGTACCCCGGCGACACGATCACGGTGACGTATACCGGAGTCAACTACACGAGCGGGACGGTCATGAGGATCTCAGCACCGTACATCGCCTTCAACTAACGTAGTGACGACACCACTCCGGCGGCTGCAAGCTCCCCGCCGCCGCCCGGCATATGAGTTAAGGCCGCGGCGGCGGGGGCATCCCGTGCATGTGGCGGTTCATGCGCCGCTGCTGCTGCTCGTGGAACTTCACCCGCTGCTCCGGCGTGAGGACCTTGTCGATCTCCGCATTCGTGGCGTCGATCTCCTGGCGCATCTGCCCGCGCAGGCCTGTCGAGATCGACTCGATGCGCGCGCGGTGGCGGTCGACGATCTGCTTGACCGCCTCCCTCTGCTGCGGAGTGAAGTGGAGCTGGTCGTCGAGGTGGTTGACGAGGCGGTCCGAACGGAAGCCCGGCGGATGGTGCGGCATGAACTGGTGCGTGTGCCACAGCCAGGCCCGGTCGCCGGCGATGCCCAGCACGATGCCGGCGAAGAGCGCGCCGGCGATGAGCAGCGCCGCCACGGCGCGGGGGCTAGTCGACACTGTACGTGGCTCCGTCCACCGTAATCTCGACGGAGTTCGAGGCCATGGAGTCGACCGTCGGCTGGTCGCCCTGGACGAAATACGCCGTGCTCAGCGCCGCGGCCAGTGACAGCACCGCCAGCGACGCCGCCAGCGGCCGGAACCAGGAGACCAGAAAGTGGCTCACCGTCGGCCGGGCGGCGATGCGCTCGCGCACGCGCGCCTGCAGGCGCACGAAGGCGAAGTCGCCGGGCTCGTAGCGAAGATGGCGCGCGTCGCCGCGCAGCTGCTCCAGGAAATTGTCGTTACTCATGGCCGTCTCCGTACAAATCGCTCAATCTCTCTTTGAGCTTGCCGCGGGCGAGGGAGAGGTGCGAGCGCACCGTTCCCTCGCTCAGGTTCGTCATCTCCGCGATCTCGGCGTGGCCGAACTCCTCGACGAGGTAGAGCCGGGCCACGATGCGCTGCATCTCCGGCAGGGACTCGATGGCCTCGTCGATGCGCACGGCCAGCTCGCTCGACTGCGCCGGCAGGTCGGCCTCGTCGCGGCGGGCGGCCGGCTCGATGTCGCGCAGCTCTTCGTGGCGGAAGCGCTTGCGATGCTTGACCACGTCCAATGCCAGGTTCGTCACGATGCGATAGATCCACGGACCAAATGGTTGTCCCGTTTTGAAGCGGCCGATGGTCTCGTACGCCTTGACGAAGGCCTCCTGCGCCAGGTCCTCGGCATCGTGGGCGTTGCGGACGATGCCCCAGGCGATCGACACCACTCGTTTCATGTATTTTGACACGAGGTAGTCGTAGGCCGATGCGTCGCCGCTTTTGACGGCGTCGATGGCGCGCTGCTCGAACACATCGCCGGCGGGTTGTTCCAGGCGTTCGGACCCTGCCTTCACCAACCAGCTTAGACGATCGAGCCCGAGGGGCCCGTTGACGAGCCCCCCGAAAAATTCACCGGCCCCGACTGCCATCGTCACTTCATCATCCTCCCGTGCCGCTCGGCCAGGAATTCGCCGAGCTTGCCGCGCTGGTCGGGCGTCAGCACGTTGAGGGCCTTCGAGGCCGCAACGAGCGCATTCGACTTCATCTGCTTCTCCGCGTCCGCCTGCTTGTCGAGCAGAGCCTGCGCCGCGGCCAGGTCGTTGGGGTTGTTGATCAGCGTGGTGATGACCTGCTGCATCGAGCCGTGCAGCGACTCGTGGTACTGCTGGTTCTGCGCGCGCAGGTCCTTGAAGATGGTCTCGATGTCGGTGACCTGCTGGTCGGAGAGGCCGAGGGCGGCCTTGGCCTTCTGAAGGTGGCTGAGGAACATCACGCCGCCGAGGTCGCCCGGTCCGCCGTGAGGTCCGCCGTGCATCCGCTGGGCAAGGGCGAACGGCGCCGCGACGAGGGCCAGCGTCGCTACGACGGCCGCGATGGTCAGGTACTTCTTGTTCATGGGAGGTTCTCCTTTCGTCGCAACCGGTACGAACGAAAGGCAGCTGGCGTTGAACTCGTATAATCGCGCCACGTTCTCGATGCGCTTCCTCGGCGTTCTGGCGGTGGCGGTGGCGGGCCCGGCCTTCGGCCAGGCGCTGCTCTGCCCGCCGCCGGCCACGCCCTCGGCGCGGCCGTGCGAGGCCTTCCACTATCACCTGCAAATGTACCGCCCCGACACGCGCGGCTTCGTCGAGTTCTCGGCCGTGAACCGCTTCCCGACGCAGAGCGCCTGCGAACAGGCCCACGACGCCGCCGTGCAGCACAACCTGGCCGTCGTCGATTTCTACCGCAAGCGCAACGACCAGCGCTACGAGCCCGACCGCATCGGCCCCTGCCACTGCGACACGAGCGACGTCTACTCCAACGACGCCGCGCGCAACGGCCAGCTGCGGCTCTTCGGCGAGACGAAGATGCGCGTGCGCGAGCGGCTGATGGACGCCGAGGTGCCGACGGACTCGGAGTTGATGCGCAGCGCTGCCCCGCCGGCGACGTCGTTCCTGGCCGGGCCGCGGATCGTGCCGCTGCCGCCCGCGACGGCGCCGGCCGCCGCGGCGAACGAGCCGTCGGATCTGCGCCTGCCGAAGAGCGAAGTGGCCGATGCGCCGGCGATCTCCGATCTGCCGCTGGCGGAGATCGGCGCCGCCCCCGCGCCGCCGCCCGCCCCGCCCACCCCGCCGGCCACGCCGGAGGTCAAAGTCGAGGAGCCGGCGCCGCCGGCGGAGGATCCGGCGGAGGCGTTCATCTCCGTCGAGACCGATCGCATCCAGAGAATCCTCGCCGCCAGCACGGCCCTGAGCGACGTGAAGATCCTCGAGGCCTGCACGCGGCGCCTGCAAGTGCTCTCGAACCTCCGCGCGCTGATCGAAGGCTCGAAGGGCCGCCTGGCCGCCGCCGCGCGCGGCGCCCGCGCCGAGGGTGAGCGCCTGGCGCTCGTCGCCAAGCTCTTCGGCAGCGATATGCCGGCGCACTGGGCGCCCAAGGACGTGCGCGACGTCGTCGTCGACATCGTGCCCGACCCGGCAGGCGTGCTGCGCAGCGCGAACGCGCCCTCCGAGCAGAAGCGGCACGCGCTGTACGCGTATCTGGCGACGTCGCCGGTGATCGACGAGTGGGTGGGCCCGGTCGTGGAGGCGCTGCTCCAGTGAGAAAAGCAGAAATCGCGGTGGCGATGATCATTTCTGCCTTCTGCTTTCTGCCTTCTGCTTTTTCGCAGGGCGACGAATTCGACAAAGCCGTCTTCTTCGGCCAGAAGTTTTTCGCGATGAAGGACTACACCGCGGCCTACGCGCAGTTCGCGAAGGCCGATCAGCTCCAGCCCGACAATGCCGCCGTCCTCTACGACATGGCCCTCACCCTGGCCAAGGGCGGGCGCCTGTCGGAGGCGCAGTCGAAGGTCGACCGCTACAACCAGCTTTATCCGGCCGGCGCGGAGAAGCCGCTCATCGCCAAGCTGCAGCTCGAGCTCGATTTCCAGCGCGAGCTGCAGAAGAAGCGCGACGTGGAGGCGCAGTACGAGGAGATCTTCACGCGCGGTCGCTTCCTCTACCAGAAGGGCGATCTCGACGCCGCCCTGAAGCTGTTCCATGAGGCGGAACAGAAGCGGCCCGGCGATCCCGCCGCGGTCTTCAACCAGGCCGTGATCTACGAGAAGCGCGGCGAGCTGGCCAAGGCCGCGGAGCGCTTTCACCGCTACGGCGATCTCGACGTCTCCGACAAGGCCGACGTCGGCCAGCGCATCCTGGCCCTGGAGAGCGAAGTCGAGGACATGAAGACGAAGATCGTCTGTTCGTTCTGCGGCCTGCGCCTTCCCCTCGGCGCGATGTGGTGCCCGCGCTGCTGGCACGGGCCGTACGCGCGCACCTGCAGCGACGGCGCCACGCGCACGATGTTCTACGGCGACGGCCGCGTGGCCAGGAACGACGTGCTGTCGTGCCCCGCCATCGACTCCCTCCGCTACACGCCGGCGAAGCAGAAGGAGATCCAGCTGGCGCGAAAGCAGGAAGGGTGGACATACGACGGGGAGATCCTGCAGGGGCCGGGACTGGTGCAAGGCCCCGACTACCTCGAGCGCTCCGGCATCCTCGTCTACCGCGCGCACAAAGCCGGCGAGGTCTGGCTGCTCGACCGCGAGGACCTCGTCCTCGACGGGCAGACCTACACGTCGCGCTACACGTACGACGCCCAGAACCGCATCGCCCGGCAGGACGTCTCGTACGTCAACGCCGCGGCGTGCGGGCATCTCATCGACATGGCCGCCGAGGTGACGCCGGCCGGGATCGCCTTCAAGGGCGGCTACGACGGCTTCCCGGCCGAGGGCGCGCCGCACGTCGAGTGGCAGGCGGCGCTGGCCAAGGACGAGCTCAACGTCACTGCGTTCACGAAGGAGTACACGCAGAAGCCGCAGGGCAACGAGCGCGACGAGATCGCCGGCCTCTATCCGACCATGCGCGTCAAACGGCCGATCGAGAACGTGGCCCGTACCGGCGACCTCTGCGCCAAAGCGGGCAACACCCTGCTCGGCAATCCGATCGACCTCCGCCCGTTCTACGCGCTGGCCCCGAATTTCGCGATCGTGCTGCCGTTCGGCGTCACCAAAGTCGCGGTCACGGCTCCCGCGCGATAGGCAGGCAGTACGGATCTTCCTCCGGGCACTCCGCGAGCTCGAACTGGATCGTCGTGTGCTCGATCGCGTACCGGCGCTGGAGAAGGCCGTTCACGTGCGCGAGGAGCTGGCTCGTCGTCTTCAGCGGCACGTCGCCGACGATGAGATGCGCGGAGAGCGCGCGCCGCGACGCGCCGAGCGCCCAGATGTGGAGGTGGTGCACGCCAAGGATGCCGTCGACGGCGGCGATGGCGCGCGTGACCTCGTCGGGATCGATGCCGGGCGGTGTCCCTTCGAGCAGCAAGTTCACCGCCTCGCGCAGCACGCCGAAGCTGCTCCACAAGATCAGGATGCCGATGAGGATCGACACCGCCGGGTCCCAGAACGGCCGTCCCGTGCGCGCGATGAGCAGCGCCGCGACGACGATGCCGATCGACGAGGCCGCGTCGCCGAGCATGTGCAGCACGGCGCCGCGGACGTTGAGGTCCTCGCGCCCTTCGCCGTGCAGCCACCAGGTGATCGCGGCGTTGAGGACGAAGGCCGCGCCGGCGACGATCAGCATCGTCCGCGTGCCGACCGGATGCGGCACGCGCAGGCGGTGCACGGCCTCGTAGAAGAGGTAGAGCGTGAAGGCCACGAGCGTCCCGGAGTTGATGAACGCGGCCAGCACGCCGGCGCGGTGGTAGCCGTAGGTCTTCGCGGCGTTCGCCGGCCGGCGCTCGATGCGCACGGCCACGAAGGCCAGCAGCAGGGCCAGGGTGTCGGTGAAGTTGTGGACGGCGTCGCCGACAAGGGCCAGGGAGTTCGCGGCGATGCCGGCGATCAGCTCGACGACGACGAAGACCGCCGTCGCGATCGTGGCGACGAGCAGCTTTCTCGAGACGACGGCGGGATCATGATGATGGTGTGTCATTGCGGGTCGATCGTTCGACCTTCTTCGACTTCTGCGCCACCCCCTCGGCCATCTTCACGCGCTGCGCTTGCAGGCGCCCGGCCAGCGCGCTGTCGGACGCGGCCATGATCTGCGCGGCCAGCACGCCGGCGTTGCGCGCTCCGCCGATCGCCACCGTGGCCACCGGAATCCCCGGCGGCATCTGCACGATGGCCAGCAGCGCATCGAGTCCCTGCAATGCCCCGCCGGCGAGCGGCACGCCGATGACCGGCTTCGTCGTGAAGCTGGCCACGACGCCGGGCAGATGCGCGGCCATGCCTGCGCCGGCGATGAACACCGCGGCGCCGTCGCGCTCGGCGTCGGCCACGACCTCCTTCGTCCGCTCCGGCGAACGGTGCGCCGAGGCCACCTTCATCTCGTAGGCGATGCCGAGCTCGTCGAGCGCCGCGCAGGCCTGGGCCATGACCTCGGCATCGGAGTCGGAGCCCATGACGATGCAGACGAACGGAGCGCTCACGTCGTGACGCTCGGGAACGTGCCGCTGTAGATGCGGGCGCGGTTCTCGAGAGCGCGGTAGCCGATGTCGCGGCGGTAGCGCGCGCCCTCGAAGCGCACCTTGCCGACGTTCATGTACGCCTTCACCAGCGCCTCGGTCAGCGTCGCGCCGCGCGCGCAGACGCTGGCCACGCGGCCGGCCACGTTGATCATCTTCCCGCCGCGCGGGACCGTCCCGCCGTGGAAGATCACCACCTGCTCGTCGTCGACAGGATCGATGGCCACTTCCTGCCCTTTCGGGAACTCGTCGGGATAGCCCTCGACGGCGACGACGACGCACGCCGCCGCCTCCTTGCGCCAGGCCAGCTTCGTGTCGCCGAGGTTGCCGCGCGCCGATTTGAGGCAGACGTCGGCCAGGTCGTCGTCGAGCCGCAGCATCTGTACCTGCGTCTCCGGATCGCCGAAGCGGCAGTTGTACTCGAGCACCTTCGGGCCGTTCGCCGTCAGCATCAGCCCCGCGTAGAGGCAACCGGTGTACGGCCGTCCTTCCGTGGCCATCCCCTGGACCGTGGGGATGATGATCGTCTTCATGACCTCGGCGGCCATCTCGCCGCTGAGTACGACCGCGGGCGAGTGAGCCCCCATGCCGCCGGTGTTCGGGCCGAGGTCGCCGTCGAGCGCGGTCTTGTAGTCCTTCGCCGCGGCCAGAGGGATGGAGCGCTTGCCGTCGGTGATGGCCATGAACGAGACCTCGTCGCCGGTCAGCATCTCCTCGACGAGGATGCGGTTCGCGGCGTTGCCGAACTTCTTCTCGTCGAAGATCGTGCGCAGGAAGTCGTCGGCGTCGGCTGCTTTCTTGACGATGACGACGCCCTTGCCCGCGGCCAGGCCGTCGACTTTCAGCACGGCCGGATAGCCCATCTTCTTCAGCGCGTCCTTGGCCTCGTCGGCCGAGCCGCAGGTGACGGCCTCGGCAGTGGGAATGCCGTACTTCCGCATGAACTCCTTGGAGAAGATCTTGGAGCCTTCCAGCTCCGCGGCCAGGCGGGTGGGGCCGAAGATCGGCAGCCCGCGCTTCTGGAACTCGTCGACGATGCCGAGGGTCAGCGGGAGCTCCGGACCGACCACGGTCAGGTCCATTTTCAGCCCCTCGGCGAAGTCGGCGAGCTCGATGATGTCGGCCACGCCGATGTTCACGCAGTCGCCCACCTGGGCGATGCCGGCGTTGCCCGGCGCGGCGTAAAGCTCTTTGACCAGAGGGGATTGCCTGAGTTTCCAGGCGATCGCGTGCTCCCGCGCGCCCTGCCCGATGACCAGTACCCGCATGAAAGTGCTTCAATTCTAAGGGGGTAAAGGTTTTTCGGCAATCTTCGAGACGGACTAGACGTTTCCTCGACGTCCCTCGTAATTGTGTCTACGATGGCAGCAGAGCTCCGCCTGATGATCCCTACGAAAGAGACCGTCGAACCCGATGACCGGCAGCTCGTGGAAACGATTCGGGGCGGTGACCCCGACGCGTTCGAGGTGCTGGTCCGGCGGAAAACGACCAAGGTCTACTCGCTCTGCTATCGCATCATCGGAAACGCCGAGGACGCCAAGGACATCTCCCAGCTCGTCTTCATCAAGCTGTGGGAGAACCTCGAGAAATACGATCCCCAGTACGCCTTCGACACCTGGCTGTACCGCATGGTGACGAACGTGGCCATCGACTTCATGCGCAACAAGCAGTCGCGCGACAACGCCGTGAACTCGAACCTGCGCCTGGTGCGGACCTCGACGGACGCCGACCAGGGAACGATCGTGCAGCGGAAGGAAGTCGAGACGGTGTTCAACACCGTGGCCCAGGTGCTGTCGCCGAAGCAGAAGACGATCTTCGTCATGAACCAGATGGACGACCTCTCGTCCTCCGAGATCGCCAAGGTCCTCGGATGCCGCGAGTCGACCGTCCGCAATCACCTGTTCAACGCCCGGAAGCTGATGCAGCAGCAGCTCCGCAAGCGCTTCCCCGAATACTCCCGGCTGTGGAAAGCAGAGCAGCAATGATCTCCTGCCAGACGTTCCGCGCGAGCCTCAGCGCCGGCACGCAGGATGCCGCGCTGTTGGAGCATCTCCGCACCTGCGATGCCTGCCTCGATTTTTCGGTCGAGGTCGACCCGGACAATTTCTTCCGCTCCATCGGCGGCCACGACTTCGTGCCCCCCGGCGGCGTGGACGCCTTCGTCGGCGACGTGATGCGCCAGGTGCAGATCCGCGGCAAGGAGACGTCGATGGCCTCGGGCCGCGTGCTGTCTTGGCGGCATCGGCTGGCCATCGCCGCCACGCTCGCCGCCGGCATCACCGGGGCGACGGTGGCGTGGCAGTACGAGCGGCAGCCGGCAGCGCCGGCGAAGGTCGCGCCCGCGCAGGCGCGCGTCGTCCAGCCGAAAGTTTTGGCGACGAAGCCGCTCGTGGAAACGTATTCAAGGAATGCAACGATCGTTGAAGTGCCCGCCGAAGGGAACGTCAACGTCGTGATGATCTTCGACGAGAAACTGCCGGCGGACTTATGAAACGAACTCTCACTGCACTTTGCGTCTTCCTCCTGATCTGCGGCACGGCCATGGCCGAGCCGCGCGACCCGGAGAAGACGCTGACCGTTCGGACCTTCACCTTCAAGCACAAGGAGGCCGACAGGGCCGCCGCGGCGATCAAGACGCTGCTCAGCGCGGACGGGTCGGTGACGATCCAGCCGTCGACGAACGCGCTGGTGGTCACGGACCACGCCGAGAACCTGAAGGCCATCACCAAGACGCTCGCCGAGTTCGACGCCGCGGCCGCGCAGCCGTTACGCCTCTCCGTGCGCATCGTCTCCGCGTCGCGCGCCCCCGGCGCCGCGCGCGTGCCGAAGGATCTCTCGGACATCAAAGAGTGGCTCTCCGTGACGCCGTACCAGAGCTTCGAGAAGGAAGGCGAGGCCGACGTGCAGGGGAAAGAAGGAGCTCCGGGCGTGGTGGACATGCCCAGCGGCTACCGCGCCGAGTTCAAGTTCGGCGAGTACGACCCCGCCTCGGACTCGATCCACATCAGCGACCTGCAGATCTCGAAGGTGCAGAAGGACCAGCTCACGTCGCTGCTGAAGACGACGCTCAATCTCCGCATCGGCCAGACCTATCTCCTCGGCGCCGCGCGCTCGCCGGAAAGCAAGCGCGCCTTGATGATCGTGCTCGTAGCCCGCAGATAGGCGGGCCTCTCCTACTCATCCCGGGGCGCGGCAATCACCCTCTGCCGCGCCCCGGTCGTTTTTTGCGAGTTGGCCAATCGGAGTTACGATCAACGGCATACCCGTGAAATCGGTCCTCCTCGGTCTCTTCGCCAGCGCTCTGTTCGCCGCCGCCGCATTCGGCGCGCCGAGCTACACCGCCTCGGCGTCGCCGAACCCGCGCACGCTCGTCATCGGCGGCGGCGCGCAGCCGGTCTTCGTCAACACCACACCCGATCCGGGCTTCAACTCGCCCGAGATCAGCTATTCGTTCAGCGGCTTCCCGGCCTTCATCACCAACGACGGGCCGAAGATCACCACCGTCGCCAGCGGCTACGCCCCCGTCACGTTCAGCTTCTCGCTGGGGCCGGGCGCGATTCCCGGGACGTACGCGGGAACGCTCACCGGCACGCTGGTCACGCTGGCCACGAAGAGCTTTCCGTTCTCGGTGACGATCCCGCAGCCCGACATCGCGGCGAACTTCACGCAGCCCGTGCTGCAGATCTGCGCCGGGCAGACCCTCGGCGACAGCGTGCAGCTCGCTGCCGTCAACGGCTACAGCGGCACGCCGTCGCTGACCTTCACCTCCGCGCCGCCCGGCATCACCATCAACCCGCCGTCGCCGCCCGCGGCGTCCATGCCGCCGAGTCAGACCGTGCCGTTCACGGTGTCGGCGGCGAGCGGCGCCAGCTCGGGCATCGCCGTGCTGCACATCAGCGACCCGGCCGCCGGCGTCAACAAGAACGTCCAACTGCAGATCAACGTCGTCGGGGCCACGTTCACGCCCGGCATCTATCCGTCCGCGCTCGCGCTCAGCGCCGGCGGCGCCGCGCAGAACGTGCAGCTCTTCATCATGCCCACGCCGTGCTTCAACGCGAACGTCACGATCACGCCGAGCGGCATGCCGCCGGGGATGACGATGACGCCGAATCCGGCCACGATCACGGCGCCCGGCTTCGCGCAGACAATCGTGGCCATGCAGGCGGCGGCGTCGACGCCGTCGGGCAGCTACTCCGTCACCTTCAGCTACACGTCGGGGAGCATCACCAAGACGCTGACGATCCCGGTGACGGTGAGCGCCGCGCCCGACTTCGTGCTCAACCTCAACCCGGCGTCGCTGACGATCCCCGCCGGCGCGAGCGGGACGACGACGGCGACGATCACGCCGATCAACGGCTTCAGCGGGACGGTCAGCGTGACGGCCCCGGGCGCGCTGTTTTCTCCCTCGACCTTCACGCTGACGCCGGGGGCGTCGCAGCCGGTGACGGTGTCGGTCGCGCCGGGGACGCCGGCGGGGACACAGACATTCGTCTTCAGCGCGACGTCGCCGTCGGTCAGCGGCACGCGCACGGCCACGCTGACGGTGACGACGCCGGCGGCGGGCGATTTCGCGCTGCAGGTCACGCCGTCCTCGGCGACCGTCCCGATCGGCGGCTCGGTGACCGCGACGGTGACCGCGGTCTCGCTGAACGGTTTCAGCGGCCCGATCAACGTGGTCGTTTCACCAGGTTTCTCCGGCGTCACATTCGTGCCCGCCGCATTCACCATCGTGCCCGGCGGCGTGCAGCGGGTGAAGTTCACAGTCGGCAACACGGAACCGGAAAATCTTCCGTTTACGTTCATCGGCACCTCGCCGGCAGTGGCCGGCACTCGCACGGCCACGCTCACGCTCGCCATCACCGCTCCCCCTCCTCCTCCGCACTTTCAGTTGGCGCTGACGCCGAATGCCCTCACGATCCCGGCCGGAGGCACGGCCACGGTCACCGTGGGCGTGGTCGCGCTCAACGGATTCAACGGCATCGTCAGCGTGACGGCGCCGGTCTCGCCCGGCGTCACCTTCTTGCCCTCGGCGTTCACGCTGACGCCGGAGGCGACGCGCACGGTGACGATCTCCGTCGATCCGGCGGCGGCGCCGGGCTTCCGCGGTCTCCTTTTCCAGGCCGTGTCGCCCACCGAGACCGGCGGAGCGAGTCTGTCGCTGACGATCAGCGGAGCTCCCGATTTCAGCATCTCCGCATCGCCGCCGTCGCTGGCGATCCACGCCGGCAGCAGCGGCACGGTGTCGATCACTGCAACGCCGGTGAACGGGCTCACCGGAGCGATCGCCGTGACCGCGCCGTCGATTCCCGGCCTGACGTTCACGCCGTCGGTCTTCACCGTGCCGGCCGGCGCGTCGCAGCAGGTCACGATCTCCGTGAGCGCGGCGGCCGCGCAAGGCCCGCTGCAGGCCGTCTTCACGGCCGCGTCGAACGGCAAAACGCACACCGCCACGGTCGTTGTCACCGTCGGTCCGCCGGCGCCGGTGCTCACGGCCGCCGGGCCGCAGTCGGTCGTGGCCGGCACGCAGTCGACCGCCGTCCGCGTCGTTGGCGACTTCTTTCAGCCCGGCGCGCAGTTCCGTTCGTCCGATCCCTCGCTCGTCATCGAGTCGGCCGAGGTCCTCAGCGCGCGGCTCGCCGACCTGCGCATCTCCGTCCGCCCCGATGCCGCGCCGGGGCCGCGCAACCTCGCCGTCACGAATCCCGACGGCGGCACGTCGCCGATACCGCTCGTGATTTTCGTCTATCCGACGACCTCCATCGCCGCGCCGCTCGACGTCCTCGCCGCCGCGATCGTCTATCCCGCGCGCGGCACGCTCATCGCTCCCGGCGAGGCCGTCTATCCCCGCGGCCTCCTGGCCACCGCCGGCACCGGCACGATCATCGGCAGCTGGCAGCTCGACGGCGCCACGTTCGACCGCTTCGTCGTCAACGCCGCCGGCGGCATGCCGGTGGAGGTGCGCACGAACCTGCCCATCCCCGCGTCGTTCGACGGCACGCACACGCTCGGGATCGTCCTGGAGTCGCCGAAGAAGTTCGTCTCTCCGCTCGTCGAGGTCATCGACAGCGCCGACCGCGTGTCGCGCCTGACCCTGCTCGCGCCGCGCGACGGCGCGATCGTGCGCGCGCCGAGGCCGCTCTTCCGCTGGTCGCTCGTGCCGAACTGCGGCGGCTACGACGTCGAGGTCGCGCCGCTGCAGACGGAGCTCGTCTCGCGCTTCCACGTCGCCGACGCGCAGTGGCGGCCGAGCGACGACGACCTCCGCGCCCTCGGTCCGGGCGTGCATCGCTGGCGCGTGCGGGCGCGCTGCGCCGGCGACGTCGAGCTCGAGCCGACGGCGTGGCAGCGCTTCGCCGTCGCGCCGGAGCGCGTGGCCATCCGGATGCTGCCGGTGAAGGACCGCCGCGTGCGCTGGGACAGCGGCGGCGCCGCCGGCGTGATCTACCGCGTCGACTTCCTCGGCTCCGGCGGCGCCACGCTCGTCTCCGCGCTCACCGCGCGCAACGAGTACGTGCTGCCGAGGACGATGCCGGCGGCGACGGCGGTGCGGGTGAGCGCGATTGCGCCCGACGGCAGCGTCGCCGGCGTCTCCGCGCCCGCGCCGATGCACCGCGCCGAAGCGATCCAGCTCTTGCAGCAGACGCTCATCGAGCTCGGCGAGGTCGAGCCCGCAGACGGCGCCACGGTCGCCAGCGCGCAGCCCCACGTCGCCGCGCAGTGGAAAGGGGCCGCGAAGCCGGAGGAGATCACGCTCCTCCTCGACAACACCGACGTGACCCAGGTGGCGAAGGTGACGCCGACGTCGATCGCCTACGACGCGCTCACGCCGCTAGCGCCGGGAGCGCACAGCGTGGCGCTCTCCGTCGCCGGCAACGTCAAGCGCTGGACGTTCACGATCGAGGCCGCGCCGGCGCCGCAGCCCCGCGGCGACTGGGTGATCGCCCCACTCGGCAACATCACCGTCATCCGCGGCGCGAACAACGAGGCCCACACGCAGATCTCCGCGCTGACGGATCTCAACCGCGGCGCGCTGACGAACAAGGTCACCGGCGACGTCGCCGTCAAGCACGACTTCGCGAACGACCACACGGTGCAGGAGTCGCGCAATTGGGTCGGCGACATCGGCACGCAGCAGTCGGACGTGCGCAAGGAAACGCTGCGCTTCGGCTTCGCCCAGCCCGATTTCTTCGACCAGGCCCAGTTCCTCAACGCCGGCCTCGCGCGCGGCGGCATCCAGGCCAAGGTCGCGGTGCCGGGCGGCACGCTGTCGTATTACGAGACGTTCACCTCGCACCTCTCCGGCCTGGCCACGGGACTCTTTGGCCTCGACCAGAAGTTGCGCGCCGGCTCTTTCCAGCTTCCCCTCGGCCAGAAATGGGATTTCCGCTTCCTCGGCATGCGCGTCGAGGACGAGGCGGGCGTCAACTCCGCCGGCGGCAAAGGGCGCGCCTTCGGGATCTTCGCGCGCTTCGCGCCGTCGCAGAACCTCAGCGCGTTCTTCGAAGCGGCGCACGGCGACTTCACGCCGGGCCAGCTCAGCCAGGACGTCCGCCACACCGGCGACGCCTGGCGCATCGCCGTCCTGGGCGTGCGCGGCACGGCGAGCTACGCCTTCAACGTTCGCAAGACCGACGGCGGCTTCATCAACCCCGCGAACCGCGGCTTCACGGCGGGCGGCGTGCCCGACCGCACCGCCGCCGATCTCACCGTCGGCAAGGTCTTCGGCACGACTTCGCTGAACGTGCAGCTCCGGCACATGCAGGATGGCACGACCGAGGGGCTGCTCGTGCCGCGCACGCGCGAGAACGGGGCTGTGGTCTCGCTGAACAAGGTCGTGAACGAGCACGTGAACGTGGCCCTCTCCGGCAACGCGACGAAGGACAAAGGAGAGGACAACCCGGCGGCGCTGCTGCCGCGCGCCGACCGCATGCAGCGCGGAGCGACCGGAACGGTGACCGAGGTCTACGGCCGCTTCAATTTCTCGGAGACGATGTCGCAGCAGGCGCTGCACGATCACGTGAATTCGCTGAGCGACCAGACCATCACCACGGCGTCGCTGGCCGGCGGCGGACAGCTCACGAATTTCTTCAACCTCTCGAGCTGCCTCACGCACACGCGCACGGAGGGCAGCCCGATCTCCGGCACGACGAATCAGGATCTCGCCTCGCTGCAGCCGATCATCCTCGTCCCGCGCTTCTTCCTGACGCTGCAGCCGCGCCTGAGCTACGGCACGTCGAAGAACGATCTCCTGTCATCGAAGACGACGACGGAGCAGTACGCGGGGGTGCTCAACTTCGCGCCGCAGTGGCTCGACTCGATCGTGGCGTTGCAGCTATCCGCTGACTGGACGCGCAACAAGACCGAAGGCCAGCCCGCGCCGTTCGTGCACCGCTACGTCGCCGCCGTGAACCTGCACTGGCGCCTCGGCGCCGGCCCGGCGTACACGGCGGGAGCGCCCGCGCCGGGCACGCAGCCGGTGGCGGCGCCGAATCCGGCTGCATCGGCGCCGCCGCATTGACCGATCGATTACTTCCCCTGCGTCTGCTCCACGAACGTGTCCCAGTCCTTCTGCATCTTCGCGTGCGACTTCTGCTCGAGGTAGACCATGTGTCCCGACCAGTAGCGCTCGTACGAGATGTTTTTCTGGTAGCGCGCCGGGAGATTCAGCTCGTGCATCGTGTACTCGGCCTGGTAATACGGCGTGGCCAGGTCGTAGTAGCCCTCCATCACCAGCACTTTCAGGAACGGGTTGCCGACGATGGCGGCGCGCAGCGGCGCGAGTTCGTCCTGGAATCCTTGCGGGCCGCCGGGCGCCTGCGTGCTGCCGCTGGCGCTCCAGAGAAACATCCCCGACTGCTGCGCCGAGGTGTAGTACGGCGTGTCCGTCTTGTAATTGAGCTCCGTGCGCATGTAATTGTTGAACGTCATCGTGAACGGGCCGGTCGTCGCCGTCGACGCCGGGTCGCTGAACTGCTGCTGCCCGCGGCCGCCGGGGAAGCCCGGCTCCGGCAGCGTGTAGCGGCCGTCGAGGCGTCCGGCGCGGAGGCGCTGATCGAGCAGCAGGTAGTGATCGAACGTGCCGACGTCGATGCGCAGGTTCATCTCGTCGATGACGGCCTTCGACAGTCCCGTGTACTGCGACAACTTGTCGATCACGCTCTGCCGCTCCTGCGCGCTCATGGAATCGCCGCGCGCCAACGCCGCCGCGTAGTCGGTGATCGCCCACTGCTCCGCCTGGTGCAGCGGCGGGCACATCGCGTTCGGGTCGCCTTGGCACTTGTCCATGGCCGCCTGCAGCTCGGGCGAGAGCTTGTGGTGGTAGTAGGCGATGGCCATGTACGTCGGGACGTTCCACGGATACGGCGTGTCGTTGGCGGGCGAGAAGGCCAGGGCCTGGAAGTTCAGGGCCATCGACAGCAGGCCGATGCCGTTGAAGATGATGCCGCGCCCCTGCAGGTATCCGGCGATGCCGGCGGAGCGCGTCGTGCCGTAGCTCTCGCCGAAGAGGTAGAGCGGCGAGCTCCAGCGCTCGTGGCGCGAGATGTAGAGGCGGATGAACTCGCCGAAGGCCTGGATGTCGCCCTCGGGGTTCTCGTATTTGCGCGCGGCCGCGGCATCGGCGGGGCGGCTCCAGCCGGTGCCGACGGCGTCGACGAGGACGAGGTCGGTGCGGTCGAGCGGCGTGTACGGGTTGTCATGCACGCGGAAGGGCGGCTGGGGCATGAAGCCCTCGGGGCCCATGACGACCGTGCGCGGTCCGAGCGCGCCCATGTGCAGCCAGATCGACGCCGATCCCGGTCCGCCGTTGTAGGCGAAGGTGAGCGGGCGCGCCGAGGCGTTCTCGCCGTCGAGCGTGTAGGCGACGTAGAACATCAACGCCTCGGTTTTTCCCTCGGCGTCTTTGATGGGAAGGCGGCCCGCCGTGGCGGTGTAGCGCAGCGCGCGGCCATTCACGGTGATCGAATGATGCGTGACGCTCGGCGGCGTCTCCTTCATGTCGAAGCGGAACGACGTGTTCGTCGGCCCCGCTCCGCCGGCGGCGCGTTGCTCGGGCGCCTGCACGCGCTCGCGCTCCGCTTCGCGCGCGGGCGTCTGCTGCTCGCGCTCCATCTGCTGGGCGCGCGGCGGCGGCTCCGGCTCGGTGCTCTGCGGCGCCGGCGTCGCCGGTTGCGGCGCGGGCGCGGGCGCGGTGCGGCGGCGCGTTTCCTGCGCGAGGAGCGGGGCCGCGAGAAGAAGGAGGGCGAAAATCAGCGCTTTCGTTTTCATGGCAGCGCGAGATTCTGCCTCCGCGCCAAATACTCCGCAACCTCGTCCGCGCCGCGGGTGTTGAAAATTTCCCGTTTCGACAAGCCCCCTTTCCTCGCCACCCACGTCCCGGTGAGGAGGGCGTTGTACTCGCGGATCGAGTGGGCGTCGGGGTTGATGCAGAAGATGACGCCGCGGTCGAGGGCGCGCTGGATCAGGCGCCAATCGACATCGAGGCGGTTCGGGTTGCCGTTGATCTCGATCATGACCCCGCGCTCGCCGGCGCGCTCGAAGACCTTGTCGAAGTCCATCGTGTAGCCGTCGCGGTTGAGGAGCATCCGCCCGGTCAGGTGTCCGAGGAACGTGACCAGCGGGTTGCCGAGCGCGCGGAGGATGCGCTCCGTCATCTCGTCTTTCTCCATGCTGAAGCGCGAGTGGACGCTGGCGACGACGAAGTCGAACTGCGCGAGCGCGCCGCTGTCCGCGTAGTCGATCGTGCCGTCGGAGAGGATGTCCGCCTCCGTGCCTCGAAAGACGCGCAGCGGGGCCACGCGCGGGCGCTGGACGTCGATCTCCGCTTTCTGCTGCGGGAGGCGCGCCTCGGTCAGCCCGTTCGCGTAGAAGGCCGCCTTCGAGTGATCGGAGAGGCCGACGTACTCGAAGCCGCGCTGGCGCGCCGCGTCGAGCATCTCGAAGACCGTGTTGCGGCCGTCGCTGAACGTCGTGTGGACGTGGAACGTGCCGCGGAGGTCGGCCATCTCCACGAGCTTGCGCGGGCGCTTGCGCTTCAGGTCGTCCGCGCTCTCGCGCCGCTCCGGCTCGATGAACGCGTGGCCGGCGTTCTTGAAGACGTCGTGCTCGCTCTTCCCCTTCATCGGCCCGAAGGCGTCGACGAATTCGCGCGAGCCCGTCGTCTTCAGCAGCGCGACGCCGAGCTCCGCGGGCTTCGCGAAGTGGAAGAGCACGTCCATCTCGCCGTTCGCCAGGCCCTTCACCGTCGTCTCGTCGAGCGCTTCGACGTTCTCGACGATGCCCGGCAGCGCCGCCATGACCTGCTCCGGGGCGTGCGTGACGACGACGACGTTCACGTTGCGGATCACCTCGAGGCGCCGCCGGACGCTGCCGGAGATCTCCGCGTCGAGCACGCCGTCGATCGCGGCGAGCCGCTCGCGGAGCATCTCCCCGACTTCGATGCCAATCGGCAGGAGGAATTGCGACTCGCGCCGCCGGGCCTTCTCGATCCCGTCGAGGATCTTCTGCTGCGTCTTCGCCCCGAAGCCGTGCAGCTTGGCCAGCTTCCCCGCGCGCGCGGCCGCTTCGAGCTCGTCGAGGCTGCCGATGCCGAGCGTCTCGTACAGCATGCCGATCTTCTTGAGGCCGAGCGACGGCACGCGCATCAGCTCGAAGATGCCGGGCGGGTATTGCTTTCGTAGGTCGTCCAGGTATCGCGACGCGCCGGTGCGGACGAGCTCCTCGATGACAGCGGCCGTCCCTTTGCCGATGCCGGGGGTTTTGAGCAGATCGCCCGTGGCGATGAGATCTGCCGGCTCGCGGTCGAGCGAACGGAGGCTGCGCGCGGCGCGCTCGAAGGCCAGGGCCTTGAAGCGGTTCGATTCTCCGAGCTCGAGGTAGCGGGAGATTTCGTCGAGCGCGCGGGCGACAGCGAACTTGTCCATCGCTATCATCAAATCATGCAATCCCGCGACCGCCTCATCGTGGCCATCGACCGCTCGGACCGCGACGACATCCTCCGCCTGGCCGAGGCCCTCGACGGCGCCGTGGGGATGCTCAAGATCGGCTTGCAGGCCTTCATCGCCAACGGCCCCTCGATCGTGCGCGAGCTGGACATGCCGGTCTTCCTCGACCTCAAGATCCACGACATCCCGAACACGGCGCAGCATGCCGTGGCCGAGGCCGCGGCGCTGGGCGCGGAGATGGTCACGGTGCACGCCGCGGGCGGCGGCGCGATGCTGCGCGCCTGCGCCGGCGCCGACACGCTCGTCCTCGGCGTCACGATCCTGACCAGCCTCGACGAGCACGAGCTCCGCCGCGTCGGCTTCGCCGCGCCGCCGCTCGACAGCGCCGTGCGCCTGGCCAAGCTGGCCAAAGAGAGCGGCCTGCGCGGCGTCGTGGCCTCGCCGCACGAGATCCGCGCCATCCGCGAGGCCTGCCGCGACCTTATCATCGTCGCGCCGGGCATCCGCCCCGCGGGGAGCGACGCCGGCGATCAGCGCAGAACGATGACGCCCGCCGCGGCGGTCGCGGCGGGCGCGGATTACATCGTCGTCGGGCGTCCGATCACCGAGGCCGGCAAGCCGCGCGACGCGGCGCTGGCTATCGCCGGCTCACTTCCGTAGCAGTTTATCCCGCGCGCAGACGCGGGATCAGCCGCGCACTTGCGAGACCGTGCACGCGATGATCCCTCGTCTTCGCGAGGGATAAACTTCGGTCACTTCCCTGACGAGCGTCTCCGCACGAAGCAGTTGAAGCCCGGCCCGCCGAACACGACGCGCACGCTGGCGAACTGCCGGCGGTTGCCGAGGATGTCGGTGCCGACCGCGCGCAGCACGTGCTCGCCCTTCGACGTGCTGTCGAGGTTCACGTTGATCCGCCAGGGCGTGACCGGCGTCGACGACGGCACGTCCGTGCGCGGCGGTCCGGTCAGCGTGGCCGCGCCGAGGGAGCCGCCGTCGAGGAAGAGCTCCACGTTGGCGATCTTCAACGTCCCCGTGACCCAGCCGTGGATCTCCGCGCCCCCGCACACCAGCGTCTGGGGATTGTCCCACTCGATGCGGCCATCCATCTGCCCGCAGACACCGTACGACTGCAGGCCGCTGAGCTCGCCGATGACGTAGACGTAAGGGCCGACGGCGACGGGGTTGTACTTCACCTCGTCGACCTGCGTGTACGAGACCTGCTCGTAGAGGCGCGGGTCGTCGCCCTCGTACATCGGCACGGCGTAGTCGAAGGTGTCGAAGGCGAAGGTGCGCGCGGGTTGGAGCGTGTGCGGGTCGATCTCGTCGACCATCGTGATCAGGCGGCCGGCGGCGTCGTCGATCCAGGCCTGGTGGTGGAAGGCGATCGGATTCGTCCGCTCGTTGCGCAGCGTGGCCAGCGTGTGCAGCTCGAACTGATTGAAGAAAATGCTGGGCGGCGGCTTGATGATCTCCGTGAGGATCGCGGAGTCGTTGCCGATGGCCAGGAAGTTCGCGCCGTTGCCGGCCAGGAAGAGGCCCGGCGTCGGGTCGATGGAGACGAGCACCGGCGAGGCCGGATTGCTGATGTTGAACGCGTACGTGCCGCCGAACGAGGTGGCGACGAGGAAGCCGTAGTTGAAGGCGACGTCGTTCCAGGCCAGGGCGCTGCTGTTGAACGAGGTGATCTGGCCGACGCGGTGGATGTTGGTCAGGTTGGAGACGTCGTAGAGGTCGATGTTGTTGAAGCAGACGGTGCTGCCGAGGAGCGGCGCGCAGGGGAGATCGGTGCCGGGATAGACCGCCGCGAGGATGTTGTTTGCGCCGACGGCCATGCGCCGGTAGTGCAGTCCGCCCATGCGCGAGACGAGGAGCGGGGCGTTGCCGCCCGGCCGCACGCCGCGCAGGTCGAGCACCTCCAGCCCGGCCTCGGAGCTGATGAACATGATGCCGGCGTTGAAGGCCATGCCGCCGTTGGACTCGCGCGCGCCGAGAGCGCCGACGAAGTCCTCGCGGGCCACGGTGAGGTCGCCGAGGTCCGTGACCGTGTAGGTCGTCAGCGTCTGCCCGCGCAGCGCGAACACCTGCGAGCCGAAGCGGAAGACGCCGTGCGGCGACGTGTAGAAAGCACTGGCCGGCGGGTTGGCCGCCACCAGTTGCAGCGGGCAATCAGCCTGAAGGTGGCTCGCCATCGCCGCGGGCGCCAGGAACAGCGCGCCGGCTGCTGCAACGAGAACGATCCGTAAGAAAACGCGCATACATGCCTCCCGAAACCACACCCAGAACGCGCTCCGCAGAGCTGAATTCGGATTCGTCTTATCGCTAACTATCTCTCAAAGCTTGGCTTTTTTCAACACGGGGGCGCTATCATGACGCGACCGGCCTCAGATTGCGAGCGGACACGGAAGCGCGCCGTCGCGCTGGGTGTTACGGGTGGATACTTATGCTCGACGGCCACGTGCTGGTACTGAACAGGGTCTTCCAGGCGGTGCAGATCACCTCTGTCCGCCGTGCGTTCACTCTGCTCTACAAGGGCCAGGTCCGCGCCGTCGACTCCGAGTACCGCACGTACGACTTCGACAACTGGGCCGACATCCCCGTCCAGCCGGACGACCACTACGTGCGCACGCCGAGCCGGATCATCAAGATCCCGCACGTCGTGCAGCTGCTGGCCTTCGACCGCCTGCCGCGCCAGGAAGTGAAGTTCTCGCGCGGCAACATCTATCTGCGCGACGGCAACCGCTGCCAGTACTGCGGCAAGAAGTTCGCGTCGTCGGAGCTGTCGCTCGACCACGTCGTGCCGATCTCGCGCGGCGGGAAGTCGACGTGGGAGAACGTCGTCTGCGCCTGCCTGCCGTGCAACGTGCGCAAGGGGAACAAGCTGCTCAGCGAGTCCGATCACATGAAGCTGATCCGCCAGCCGGCGCGCCCGAAATGGCATCCGCTGCATCGGCTGCAGGGGCGGACCTTCCCGGACATCTGGAAGAATTTTCTGGATGAGGCGTACTGGAACGTGGAGCTGAAGTCCTGACGTGGGGCGCACGCTGTGCGCCCCTACCACGGAGACCGGTAGGGGCGCACAGCGTGCGCCCACATCATCCCGTCACCGCCAGGTCGCGCAGCTCCTCGCCCGGATTCACGAACCGGTTCATCGCGATCCCGTACTGCTTCTCGTACAGGGCCCGGTAGCGCCCGCCCAGCTCCATCAGCTCGTCGTGCGTGCCGCGCTCGAGGACGCGCCCTTCCTCGATCACCACGATCTGGTCGGCGTTGCGGACCGTCGAGAGGCGGTGGGCGATGACGAACGTCGTCCGTCCCTTCATCAGCGCGTTGAGGCCGTCCTGGATCAGGGCCTCGCTCTCGCTGTCGAGCGACGACGTGGCCTCGTCGAGGATGAGGATGCGCGGGTTGGCCACGATGGCCCGGGCGATGGCTACGCGCTGCTTCTGCCCGCCCGAGAGCTTCACGCCGCGCTCGCCGACGATCGTGGCGTAGCCGTCGTCGAAGCGTTCGGCGAACTCGTCGACGTGGGCGATGTGCGCGGCGCGCAGCACCTCCTCGCGCGTCGCGTGCGGGTTCCCCATGGCGATGTTGTCGTAGATCGAGTCGGCGAAGAGGAACGAGTCCTGCGGGACGATGCCGATGAACCCGCGGTAGTCGCCGAGGCGGAGGTCGTCGAGCGGCTTGCCGTCGATGTAGAGAGCGCCTTCGCTCGGCCGCTGGAACGCCGCCACGAGGCCGATCAGCGTGCTCTTGCCGCCGCCGGACGGCCCGACCAGCGCGATCGACTTCCCCGCCGGCGCGACGATGCTGACGTCGTGCAGCACCGGCACGCCGGCCGTGTACTCGAAGGAGACGTTGCGCAGCTCGACGGTGCCGTGGATCGCCGCGATCGGCTCTTTCTGCGGATCGAGCGCGTCCTCGCGCGTCTCGCCGAGGACCTCGCGCATCCGCTCCAATCCGGCGAAGGCCTCGGAGAGCTGCGTGCCGATGTTGACGATCTGCACCACCGGCATGATCACCAGGCCGAGGAGCAGCGTGAACGAGACCAGATCGCCGCTGCTCATCTGCCCGCCGATCACGGCGTTTCCGCCGACGACCATTACCAGCGCGCTGATGATCCCGGCCAGCAGCTTCGTGACCGCGCCGACGCCGGAGACGACGCGCATGGTCTTCACCACCAGGCGCAGGAGGTCGTGCGCGCCCTTGGCGAAGACGCGCGCCTCGTGCTTCTCCGCGCGATACGCCTTGACCACGCGAATGCCGGAGAGTCCCTCGGTCAGGCGCCCGGTGATCTGCGCGTTCATCTCGCTGCGCTTCTTGAACAGCGGACGGGCCGTGGTGAACGCCCAGGCCAGCGCGGCGACGAAGAAGATCGACGCGCCGAAGATCAGCGACGCCAGCTTCGCGTTGTAGTGAAAGAGAATGCCGATGGCGATTCCGGCGGTGACGAGGCCGCCGAAGATCTGCAGAAGTCCCGTGCCGACGAGGTTCCGGATTCCTTCGGCATCGTTCATGACCCGGGAGACGAGGACGCCGGTCTTCGTCGAGTCGAAATAGCGCACCGGCAGCCGCTGCACGTGCTGCTGGATCTTCATCCGCAGCTGCGTGATCGACCGCTGCGCGGCCATGCCGACCCACTGCGCCAGCGCGTAGTCGGTAAACGCCCCGAGCAGCGCGCCCGCGGCCGCCCACACCGCGTACCGCCACAGCAGTTCGTAGTGATGCTGGCCGATGGCGACGTCGAAGAGCGGCTTGGCCAGGATCGGCGTGACGAAACTGACGGCGCTGTTGATCAGCAGCAGGGGCAGGCCGAGGAGCAGCCGCCGCCGCGAGCCCCAGACGATCTCGCCGGCGTCGCGCAAGATCGCCTTCATCCGCCGCCGTTCCGCCATCGGCCGTTATCTACTGGATCGGAACTTGCTTAATTCCCACGGCAATGACGCTGGTGAATTCTCTCTGCGCCGAGATCAGCATTTACGAGGGTATGGGCGAGCCGACGGGCCTCGTCGTCGAGCGCAGCGCCATTCGAGGGAAGAAGGGCCTCTGCAAGAGCATGCGCGATCTGGCCATCAAATCGCGCGTCCTCGGCGACGGCTACTACTACATTCCCATCGAGCTGTGGCCGAAGACGAAGGGCCCCGTGACGGTGCACAAACACGACTGGACCGTGATCGGCTCCATCCCCCGGACCTCGCGCTCGAACAAGAAGGGCATGAAGGCCTCCGCCTGAGCCGGTACGCCGCGTGCACTGCGTTCGCCGCATGAAGAAGCGTTGGATGCAGTTGTTTCTGATCGCGGCCGCCGTCGCGCTGCCGCTCGTTGCCCAGGAAGAAGAAGGCGGCGCCGCCAAGGGCGCGCAGGTCGACACGACCGGCAAGGGGTACACGGCCGCGTACCTCATCGAGCCGGTGTCGAAGCGCGTGCTCCTCTCCGAGAACGCCGACGTCATGCTGCCGACGGCGTCGATGGCCAAGATGATGACCTGCCTCATCGCCATGGAGGAGATCAAGGCCGGGCGGCTCAAGCTCGACACGCCGGTCACGGTCTCCGCGTTCGTCAGCCACATGGGAGGCTCGCGCATCTACGCGAAGCAGGGGCAGGTCTTCCCGATGCAGACGCTCCTGCTGGCGACGATGGTGCAGTCGGCCAACGACGCCGCCACCGCCATCGCCGAGCAGATCGCCGGCAACGAGCAGAACTTCGCGGAGCTGATGAACGCCCGCGCCAAGCAGCTCGGCATGACCCACTCGATCTTCTACGACCCCCACGGCCTGCCGAACTCGAAGGACCCGAAGCAGATCGACCAGGCCAGCGCGCACGACCTCGCCGTCGTGGCCATGGAGCTGATGAAGTACCCGCTCATGCAGCAGTACGCGAAGACGCCGTGGGCAGAGTTCGCGAACGGCACGTTCACCTCGGGGCTCACCAATCCGAACCACCTCATCAACCCGAAGAAGCCGGAGTACTACCCGTACTCGACCGGCATCAAGACCGGCTACTCCGCGCCGGCCGGCTATTGCGTGACGGCGTCGGCGGAGAAAGGCGGGATGAAGCTGATCGCCGTGGTGATGGGAGCGAAGACGGCCTCGGGGCCGAACAGTTCCTTCGGCATCGCCTCGCGCCTCTTCACGACCGGGTTCGCGAACAATTTCGTGCAGCCGGCGGTGAAGAAGGGACAGGTCGTCGGCCAGGTGGCGGTCATCGACGGCCGCGCCAAGACGGTGCCGGCCGTGGCCTCCGCCGAGATCGACGTGCTGGTCAAGCGCGGCGAGGAGGACAAGGTGAAGGTCGGCCTGGTCGCGCCGCCGGTTGCGGCGCCGGTGCAGGCGGGGCAGCCGGTCGGCACGGCCGTGGCCACGCTGAACGGACAGCAGGCCGGACGCGTGCCGGTGGTCGCCGGCGCGGCGGTCGACAAGAATCCGTGGTGGAAAAAGTTCTGGCCGTTCTAGCCGTCGAAAACGACGCGCCGCCCGTCGACGCGCCACCTTCTCGTGCCGAGCGCCACGAGCGCCTCGACGTAGGCCTGGTGCTCCTGCTCGAGGATGCGCGCGGCCAGTGACTCGGCGGTGTCGTCGTCGCGCACCGGGACGGCGCGCTGGACGACGATCGGCCCGGCGTCGAGGTTCTCGTCGACGAAGTGGACCGTGCAGCCGGAGACCTTGACGCCGTAGGCGACGGCCTGCGCCTGGGCGTCGACGCCGGGGAACGACGGCAGCAGCGAGGGATGGATGTTGAGGATGCGGTGCGGAAACGCGGCCACGAAGGCGGCGCTGAGCAGGCGCATGTACCCGGCCAGGACGACGAAGTCGGGCCCGGCCTCGGCCAGGGCGCGGAGGACGTCTTCCTCGTGCGCCGCGCGCGTCGGGTAGCGCTTGTGGTCGAAGACGTGCGCGGAGAGGCCGAGCTCGCGGGCGCGCTCGATGCCGCGGGCGTCGGGGCGGTTGGAGATGACGCAGACGATCGTCGCGCGGAGCGCGCCAGTCGCAATCGCGCGATTAATTGCTTCGAAGTTCGAGCCTCGGCCGCTCAGGAGTATCGCCAGTTTCATCGAAGTGCTGAGTGCTGAGTGCTGAGTCGATTCGCCAACTCAGCACTCAGCACTCAGAACTCAGCACTTATATCCATGAGGCGAAGCCGGCCGGCGGCGCGTCGTAGACCACGCGTCCCCGGCCGCGCACGACGTTGCCGATGAAGAAGAACTTCTGCCCGATGGCGGTGAAGTGCCTGGCGATGAGCTCGACCTTGTCCGGTGCCGCGATCACGACCATGCCGACGCCCATGTTGAAGACGCGCAGCATCTCCTCGGCGTCGACGTTGCCCTGCTCGTGCAGGTAGCGGAAGAGCGGCAGCACCGGCCACGAGCCGAGCTTGATCCTGGCGTCGAGCGTCTCCGGCAGCACGCGCGGGACGTTGTCGGTGAGCCCGCCGCCGGTGATGTGCGCGAGCGCATGCATCGCGCGCTGCTCGACGAGCGGCAGGAGCGGCTTCAGGTAAGAAATGTGCGGGGCGAGCAGCGCTTCGCCGAGCTTGCCGATGCCGGGGACGATCTGCTGGACGTCGGGGATGATGCGCCGCGCCAGGGAGTAGCCGTTCGTGTGCAGCCCGACGCTCGGCAAGCCGACGAGGACGTCGCCTTCGCGGACGTCTTTCCCGGTGATGACGTTCGACTCGTCGACGACGCCGACGATGAAGCCGGCCACGTCGTAGTCGTCGTCGCCGTAGAAGCCCGGCATCTCCGCGGTCTCGCCGCCGATGAGCGCGCAGCCGTTCTCGCCGCAGGCCCGGGCCATGCCTCGGATGACGTCGGTCATCACCGGCGGCTTCAGCTTCCCGGTGGCGAAGTAGTCGAGGAAAAAGAGCGGCCGCCCCCCCTGCACGAGGACGTCGTTGACGCAGTGGCAGACGAGGTCGTAGCCGACGGTGTCGTGGACCTTCATGGCCTGGGCCACGCGCAGCTTCGTCCCCACGCCGTCGGTGGAGGAGACGAGGACCGGCTTGTCGATGCCCTCGAAGCTGGCCCGAAAGAGCCCGCCGAAGGAGCCGATGTCGGAGATGACGTTGGGCGTGAACGTGCCGCGGGCGATGCGCCGGACTTCGCGGAGGGCCTCGTCCTGGGCATCGATGTCGACGCCGGCGTCGCGATAACTCGTCTTGTCCGGCACGGCGGGCGAGTCTAGCATGCGCCCCCATGGCTCAAGCCCTCCTCACCCTGACGCTGATCAGCATCGCCGGCCTCATCGCCGCGATCGTGGCCGGCTTCCGCGCGACGCCCGTGCACGCGTCGACGCACATCCTGATTTCCCTGGCCACGGTGATCGTCGGCCTCTTCGCCCAGTCGATGACGATGTTCTTCTTCATCGGCATGGGAAAGGAGATCAAGGAGGCCTCCGGCCAGAACGCCGAGGTCGTGCGGAGAACGCGCGCGCACAAGGCCAAGGTGTTCCCCGCCGCGACGTACGCGATCGCGGTGCTGATGATCACGTTCATCATGGGCGGCGGCGTCCGCACCGGCAAGACGCCGGTGTGGCTGCACCTGGTTTTGGCCTTCGCGTCGCTGGTCTTGCTGGGACGCGCCTACGTGGTGGAGCTGAAGGCGATGGAGGACAACGCGAGGTTGATGGAGGAGTATTTGAAGGAGTAGGGCTACGCCCGGTACAGCGCCGCCCCCCAATGCAGCCCGCTGCCGAGCGCCGTGAAGCACACCAGCATCCCCGGCTTGATCCTCTCGTCCGCCACGCATTCGTGGTAGAGGATCGGCAGCGTCCCGGCCGTCGTATTCGCGTAGCGCTCGATGTTGTGCGGGGTCTTCTCGGGCGGGAGGCCGAGCTGCTTGGCGACGCCTTCGACGATGCGCAGGTTGGCCTGGTGGATGAGGAGCACGTCGATGTCGGCGACGGCGAGGCCGTTGGCGGCGCAGACCTCGCGCACGGCCTCCGGCATCTTCGACACCGCCTGGCGGAAGACCTCGCGGCCGTCCATGTCGGGGATGGGATCGCCCTTCGCGATCTGCTCCGCGTCGACGTACGGCCGGCGGCGGAAGCCGACGCCGGGGACGTACAGCGCCTCGATGTTCGAGCCGTTCGTGTAGAGGCGAGCGGCGATGAAGCCGCGGTCGCCGTTCTCGCTGGCCTCGATCACCACCGCCCCGGCGCCGTCGCCGAAGAGCACCGTGCGGTCGCGCAGCGACGTGTTCAGCGCGCGCATCGCTTCGGTGATCTCGATCTCTTCGCCGATCATCGACGCCCACCCGCCCTCTTTCCACGGCATGAACGGCGTGTGCACCTCGGCGCCGACGAGGAGCAGGCGGCGGTACTTGCCGCTGCGGATCAGCGAGTCGGCCAGCTCCAGGCCGTAGAGGAATCCGGAGCACTGCTGGCGGATGTCGAACGTCGGCAGCGACTCGCGGAAGCCCATCTTGGCCTGCAGCACCGGGCCGTTGCCGGGGAAGTAATAGTTCGGCGTCATCGTGGCGAAGATGACGGCGTCGATGTCGTCCTTCGAGCGTCCGGCGGCCGCCAGCGCCTTCTCCGCCGCGTCGATCCCCAGCTCCGCGGAGCCGACGCCGTCGCCGGCGTAGTAGCGCTGCTGCACGCCGCTGCGCGTGCGGATCCACTCGTCCGTCGTGTCCATGATCTTCTCGAGCATGGCGTTGGTGACCGCGTGCGCGCCGAGGGCGATGCCGCTTCCGGTGATGACGGACCGCATGGAGGCGATCAGTTTACCTTGGTCAGCCCGAGCAGGTCGTCCGGCGAGAATCGATACTTCCGCCCGCAGAACTGGCAAACGACCTCGGTCGACTCTTCGCGCATCATCTCCTGCAGCTCGCCCTCGGAGAAGAGCGCCAGCGGCGCCAGGGCCCGCTCTCGGCTGCACGAGCAGGTGTAGCTCAGCGGCACGTCGAAGCTCGGATCGATCTGCTTGTAGTCGACGTCGTGCAGCACCGTGGCCACCACGTCCTCGATGGCCATCTTCTCGACGAGCGTGCTGAGCGGCGGCGCCTCCTTGATCCGCGACTCGATGGCCGTGATCGACTCCTCGCTCGCGTGCGGGAACCGCTGGATGACCAGGCCGCCCGCGGCGGCGACGCCGTCGCGCCGATTCAGCACGCCGAGGAGCACCGCGGAGGTGATCTGCTCGGAGCGGTGCAGATAGCGGGTGATGTCCTGGGCGATGCCGGTGCCGGTCGTGAGGAGCTGCGACGTGTACGGCCGCCCCGCCGGCGGCACGCCGCGCACGACGGTGAGCTTGCCGCGGCCGAGGGCGTGCGGGACGTCGAGCGAGGCGTCGGTGGGGACGGGATTGGCGACGTAGCCGCGCGCGTGCCCGGCCACGGTCCCCTCGGCGATGACGACGCCGAGCGGGCCGTCGCCGTCGAAGCGCAGCGTGACGTACTGGTTCTTCAGAGCTTTGTCGAGGAGGCGCGCCAGCAGCAGCGAGCCGGTGAGGGCGCGGCCGAGGGCGTCGGCGGCGACGGGGGCGAGGTCGAGCAGCTCGCGGGCCGTCTCCACCGTCTCCGTCGTCTGCGCGGCGATGATGCGGAAGTCGCCGCCGCCGGCCATCCCCTGAATCAATCGATCGGGTCCGTTCATGAGTCACGCAGAGAACGGCATCCGCGGAGGAATTGTTTCGCAGGGCGGCTCATCCTTTGCACGCAAAGAAGCCATGCGAAGAATTATTTTTGTAGTCACGATATCAGTCGCGCTCGCCGCGTCCGGGTGTATGAAGAAGCAGGCCGACGGCTCGTACAAAGTCGACACCGCCGAGGCCAAAGCAAAGACGAAGACGTCGGGCGAGGAGCTCAAGACCGACCTGCAGCGGACCGCCGAGAAGCTCAAGAAGGACGCCGAGAAGGCCCGCGACAGCGCGACCGTGCGGCGCGCCGAGGAGAAAGCCGGCGAAGGCCTCGAGAAAGCGGGCGAGAAACTGAAAGAAGCAAGCGAAAAGAAGAAGCACTGATAGATTACGGGGAGGAGGATTGAACATGGCAGTAGCAACCGGACGGACTTCGGTCGCCGACCGGACGGCGACGCTGAAGGTGGGCGACGAAGCGCCCGACTTCACGCTTCCCGGCCACCGCAACGGCGAGAAGTTCAAACTGAGCGATCTCCGCGGCAAGAAGAACGCCGTGCTGGTCTTCTATCCGCTCGACTGGACACCCGTGTGAACCGTGCAGATGCCGGGATATGAGGCCGAGATGGCCGACTTTGAACGGTATGACGCCCAGGTCGTGGGCATTTCGGTTGACAGCGTTCCCAGTCACGTCGCTTTCGGGAAGTCCCTCGGCGGGATCACCAAGTACCCGCTGCTCGCGGACTTCCATCCCAAGGGCGAAGTCTCCAGGAAGTACGGCGTTTACAAAGAGGACAAGGGCCACTGCGAGCGCGCCATCGTCGTCGTCGACAAGAAGGGCATCGTCCGCTACGTCGACGTGCACGACATCGGCGAGGCGCCGGCGAATGACCAGATCATCGAGGTGTTGCGCGAGTTGGAGTGAGGTTGTTAGGTTCTTAGGTTGTTACGTTGTTAGGACGCCTAAGAACCTAAGAACATAAGAACTTAAGAACGTGCTTTCGATTTCGCGTCGTTGTGTTCCCTTCACTCCGTTTGAAAAAGACCTCGGCACGGCGGTCGTGACGCTCGTCTCCGCGACGGGCGTCTACGGCCCCGGCCAGGAGCCGTTCCCCACCGAGGACCCGGGCGACGTCAGCCACCGCGTCATCGACGGCGACGCCGACGTCGGCGCGCTGCGCATCGCCCATCATCACTACGACCACTCCGAGGCCGACGCCGATCCGAACATCGTCTTCCCGCTGCAGTCGCTGCGCGAGCTCGCCGCCGAGGGAGTGATCGCCGGCGTCAACGACAAGCACTACACGTACGGCTTCACCACGCGCTTGCGCGAGCTGTACGAGACGGCCTTTCCGGAGCTCGCCGACAAAGTGGAGCGCTCGAAGACGAAGCTCGTGGTCATGACCGCGGGCTGCCCGGAGACGTGCCACCGCACGATCGCCACGCTGGCGCGCGAGATCGAGGCCCGCGGCGTGCCGACGATCGTCATCACCGCCTCGCCGGCTGCGACGCAGGCGGTCCATCCGCCGCGAGCGATGACGTTCGACGGCAGCGAGATCGGGCGGGTGGTGGGGCGGGCCGGCGAGCGCGACTTCCACCGCGCCGTCGTCCGTGCCGCGCTGGAAATGTTCACGCACGACACGCCGCCCGGAAAGGTCGTGACGAAGACGATTCGCTGACCTATTCTTGCGCCCAATGGAAGCCATCCCCCAGCAGTTCGAGAACTGGACCGTCGAAGACTCGACGTCGCTCTACATGATCGACCGCTGGGGCGGCGGCTACTTCGACGCCAACGCGAACGGCGATCTCACCTGCGCGCCGCTGCAGGAGAACGGCATCGCCATTCCGCTCATCGAGGTGCTGCGCGAGGCCAAGGGGCTGAATCTCCAGACGCCTCTCCTGATCCGCTTTCAGGATCTGCTGCGCCACCGCGTGGAGACGCTCAACAGCGCCTTCGCCTCCGCCATCGCGGAGCACAACTACCGCGGCGCCTACCGCGGCGTCTTCCCGATCAAGGTCAACCAGCTCCGCGAAGTCGTCGAAGAGATCCTCGACGCCGGCAAGCCGTACAGCTACGGGCTCGAAGTCGGCTCGAAGCCGGAGATCTTCGCCGGACTGGCCGTCCATCAGGATCCCGAGTCGCTGATCATCTGCAACGGCTACAAAGACGAGCGCTACATCCGCATGGCCATGCTCGGGCGGAAGCTGGACAAGAAAGTGATCGTCGTCGCCGAGAAGCTCTCGGAGATCCGCGCCATCGCGCGCATCGCCGCGGAGATGAACGTCGAGCCGTGGATCGGCATGCGCGTCCGGTTGTTGTCGAAGGGCGCGGGCAAGTGGGCGACCTCGGGCGGCGAGCACGCCAAGTTCGGCCTGTCGACGGCGGAGATCCTCGAAGCGATCGAGATCCTGGCCGAGGCCAAGATGGAGTCGGCGTTCAAGCTCCTGCACTTCCACATCGGCTCGCAGATCCCCGACATCCTCACCATCAAGCGCGCCGTGCGCGAGGCGGCCATGTACTACGCGAAGCTCTTCAAGATGGGGCATCCGCTGGAGTACCTCGACGTCGGCGGCGGCCTGGCCATCGACTACGACGGCTCGCGCTCCAGCTTCCACTCCTCGATGAATTACACGGTCGAGGAGTACGCCAGCGACATCGTCTACAACATCGCGGACGTTTGCGACGACGAGCGCGTGCCCCATCCGAACATCGTCTCGGAGTCGGGACGGGCCATCGTGGCCCACCACTCCGTGCTGGTCGTGCAGGCCTTCGGCTCGATCGAGAAGACGCCGCTGGAGCCGGTGCAGAGCCGCCCCGCCGACCACAAGCTGATCCGCGAGATCGTCGAGATCAGCGAGCGCGCCGGCGAGGAAGGACTCAACGAGTCGTGGCACGACCTGATCCAGATCAAGGAGCAGGCTCAGAACCTCTTCGAGGTCGGCCTCCTCGGACTCGAGGCGAAGGCGCGCATCGAGGAGCTCTTCTGGCAGGTGGCCGAGAAGCTCGAGCTCGTCGTCCGCAACATGGATCCGGAGGAAGTGCCGGAGGACCTCAAGAACCTGCAGACGGAGCTCGCCGACCAGCACATCTGCAACTTCTCCGTCTTCCAGTCCCTGCTCGATCACTGGGCGCTCGGGCAGCTCTTTCCGATCGTGCCCATCCATCGCCTCAACGAGCGGCCGCAGCTGGAGTCGACGCTCGTCGACATCACCTGCGACTCCGACGGCAAGGTCTCGAAGTTCATCGACCTCTCCGACGTGCGCGAGACGCTGCCGCTGCACGAGCTCCGCAACAGCGATCCCTATTACCTCGGCATCTTCCTCACGGGCGCCTACCAGGACATCATGGGCGACCTCCACAACCTCTTCGGCCGGGTGAACGAGGTCCACGTCTTCCTCGATCCCGACGAGGAGAGCGGCTTCTACATCGAGGAAGAAATCCCTGGGAACTCCATCGGCGAGGTCCTGGCCATGACGCAGTACGATTGGCGCGACCTGGAGAAGCGGATGAAGACGCAGATCGACGCGGCCATCAAAGCCGACCGCCTCAAACCGAGCGAAGGGATGAGGCTGCTTCAGGATTACGAGCGAGGATTAAAGGATCAGACCTACTTGTCTTTGGAGTGACCATCATGACCCGCAAACTGCTCGCCCTCTGTCTGTTCGCCGTCGCTACGAACGCCTTCGCGCTGACGCAGGCGCGCATGACCGGCAAGATCATCGACGCCGTGACCAAGAAGCCCATCCCGAAGGCGACGATCACCGTCGTGGCCACGGAGCAGCGGACGTACAACCAGACGTACAACGCCAAGGACGACGGGACGTACCAGTTCATCCTTCTCGACGGCACGATCCACTACAAGTTCACGTGGGCCGCGCCCGGCTACGCGTCGTACGAAGAGGTGATGAAGCTCAAGGTCGGCGGCGAGATCAACGAGAAGAACGTCGAGCTGCAGCCGGCCGCGAATCAGCCCGCGGCGACCGGCAGCGTGAAGGCGGAGCTCGATCCGACGGTGACGGCCTACAACGAAGGGGCCAAGCTCTTCAACGAAGGGAAGACCGCCGAGGCCATCGCCAAGTTCAAGGAAGCGCTGCAGCGGAAGCCGGAGATGATCGCGGGATGGGAAGCGCTTGCGCATGCGGACCTGAAGGTGAAGGACTACGCCGGCGCCATCGACGCGGCGAACAAGGCCCTGGCGCTCGCGCCCGACGAGCAGGAGATGTACGCGGTGCTCTTCGACGCCTACACGGCCACGGGCGACAAGGCCAAGGCCGCCGAGGCCAAGAAGAAGCTGCCGGCCGACGCCAGCTCGATCTTCAACGACGCCGTGAAGCTGCTCAACGCCGGCAAGGACGCCGAGGCCGAGCCGCTGCTCAAGCAGGCCATCCAGGCCAACGACAAGTTCGGGCCGGCCTACTACGAGCTCGGCATGGTCTACGTGCGCATGGGCAAGATGGCCGAGGCCAAGCAGCACCTGCTCAAGTACATCGAGGTCGATCCGAACGGCAAGGACGTGGCCACGGCCAAGGAATCGCTCAAGTACTTGCACTGAACAATGGTGCTACCCTGCTCGCATGCGGCGAGCTTCGGCGGTCCTTCTTCTCTGCCTGGCGGCGTGCTCCATCCAGCAGCTCGGCCGCAAATCGCCCGTGGCGGAGCCGGAGGTCGTGATCGAGCAGATCTCCAACGTGGCGCCGGCGGCGCGCAACATCTCCGGCGGCATCACCGTTCGCTACCGCGTGCGCGTGCGCAACCTGGCCAACGAGGTGGTGACGCTGAAGCGCATCGACCTCCGCTCGATCGGCTACGGCTCGTACACGATCGATGGGATGTCGCAGTCCTTCGACGTGAACATCAAGCCCGGCAGCGAGTCGGCCGTCGATTTCTGGGCGCCGGGCTTCATCGCCGATCCGTCGATCACCGGCGCGAACGGCCCGGTCACGCTGCGCGCGGTGATGCTCTTCGACTCGGCTTCGGGGCAGCTGCAGACCGTGGTCACGCAACAGGTACGGTCGTTGACGGCCGCGGATTGACGGCGACGTCCTCCGGCTCATACCCCAGAATCGGCGCCAGCCATCGCTCGACGACTGATTGCGGCATGCCCTTGCGAGCCGCGTAGTCGCTGACCTGGTCCTTCCCGATTTTTCCGACGGCGAAGTAGCGCGCCGACGGATGCGCGAAGTAGAAGCCGCTGACCGACGCGGCCGGCAGCATGGCGAACGACTCGGTCAGCTGGATGCCGGCGCGCTCGGCGCCGAGCAGCTCGAACAGCGCCTGCTTCTCGGTGTGGTCCGGCTGCGCAGGGTAGCCGGGGGCGGGGCGGATGCCGCGGTACTTCTCCGCGATCAGCTCGCCGCTGGTGAGGTTCTCGTCGGGCGCGTACCAGGCCAGGCGCACCTCGCGGTGCAGCATCTCCGCGAGCGCCTCGGCCAGGCGATCGGCGAGGGCCTTGGTCATGATGGCGTTGTAGTCGTCGTGGTCTTTTTCGAAGCGGGCCACGAGCTCGTTCGCGCCGATGCCGGCGGTCACGGCGAAGCCGCCGACGTAGTCGTCGTGCGGTGAGACGAAGTCGGCCAGGGCCAGGTTCACGCCCGTCGCCGTCTGCTGCTGCTGCCGCAGCGTGTGCAGGACGCGGCCGGCGTCGGGGAGCTCGACGTCGTCGCCGGCGGCGCGGGCGCGCCAGAAACCGTAGACCGCGCGCGCTTTCAGCAGGCGCTTCTCGATGATCTCCTGCAAGAGCTTGCGGCCGTCGTCGTGGAGCTCCTTCGCTTCGGGCGCACGCCCGCGGATTTCCCAGGCCTGGAAGAACGGCGTCCAGTCGATGAAGGGCTCGATCTTTTCGAGCGGCACGTCGTCGAGCACGCGCGAGCCGAGGAAGGGCGGAGGCGGCGTGCCGCGATGCTCGATCGCCGGCTTGCGGCGGCGGGCCTCGTCGAGCGGGAGGATGGTGATGGCCTCGCGCGCGGCTTGGACGTCGCGAAGCTTCTCGTACTCGGCGCGGACGCGGCCGACGAGCTCCTCGCGCCGCTCGCCGAGGAGCGACGAGACGACGCCGACGGCGCGCGAGGCGTCGAGGACGTGCACGGTCGGCTCGGAGTAGCGCGGAGCGATCCGCACGGCCGTGTGGAGCTTCGACGTCGTCGCCCCGCCGATGAGCAGCGGCACGCGAAACTCGCGGCGCTCCATCTCCCGGGCCACGTGGACCATCTCGTCGAGCGACGGCGTGATCAGGCCGGAGAGGCCGACGACGTCGACGTTCCGGGCCTTGGCGGCGTCGAGGATCTTGTCGGCCGGCACCATCACGCCGAGGTCGATGACCTCGTAGTTATTGCAGCCGAGGACCACGCCGACGATGTTCTTGCCGATGTCGTGCACGTCGCCCTTCACCGTCGCCAGGAGGATTTTTCCGCGCACGGAGACGTCGCCGGCTTTCGCCTTTTCCGCCTCCATGAACGGCAGCAGCCAGGCCACGGCCTTCTTCATCACTCGCGCGCTCTTCACGACCTGGGGGAGGAACATCTTCCCGGCGCCGAAGAGGTTGCCGACGACGTTCATGCCGTCCATGAGCGGCCCTTCGATGATCGAGAGCGCGCTCGGATACGTCGTCCGCGCCTCGGGGAGATCGACTTCGAGGTAGTCGATGATCCCTTTGACGAGCGCGTGCGAGAGGCGCTCCTCGACCGTGCTGCTGCGCCACGCCTCGGCCTCTTTTTCGGCGCGCGCGGTCGAGCCTTTGACCGATTCGGCGAACGCGGTCAGGCGCTCGGTGGCGTCAGGGCGGCGGTTCAGCAGCACGTCCTCGACGAGCTCGAGGAGGTCCTTCGGGATCTCCTCGTAGATGGCCAGCTGCCCGGCGTTGACGATGCCCATCGTCAGCCCGGCGTGGATGGCGTGGTAGAGAAACGCCGCGTGCATGGCCTCGCGCACGGCCTTGTTGCCGCGGAAGGAGAAGGAGACGTTGCTGATGCCTCCCGAGGCGTTGGCGCGCGGGTATTTGCGGCGCAGCGCGCGCACGCCCTCGATGAAGGCCACGCCGTAGTTGGCGTGCTCCTCCATGCCGGTGGCGACGGTGAGGACGGCGGGGTCGAAGATGATGTCGCTCTCGTCGAAGCCTTCGTCGAGGAGGATCTCGGCGGCGCGCGAGCAGACTTCGACCTTGCGCTCGACCGTGTCGGCCTGGCCGCTCTCGTCGAAGGCCATGACCACGACGGCGGCGCCGTAGCGGCGAACGAGGCGGGCCTCCTCGCGGAAGCGCTCTTCGCCTTCCTTCAGCGAGATGGAGTTGACGACAGATTTTCCCTGCGTGCACTTGAGCCCGGACTCGATGACGCTCCACTTCGAGCTGTCGATCATGAGCGGGACCTTGGCGATGTCGGGCTCCGAGGCCACGAGGTTGAGGAAGTCGTGCATGACTTTCTCGGAGTCGAGCAGGCCTTCGTCCATGTTGACGTCGAGGATGTTCGCGCCGCCCTCGATCTGCTGCTTGGCGACGGCGAGCGCGCCTTCGAGGTCGCCGGCCTTCACGAGCTGGGCGAATTTCGGCGAGCCGGTGATGTTCGTCCGCTCGCCGACCATGATGAAGTTCGAGTCGGGGCGCACGGTGAGCGGCTCGAGGCCGGAGAGGCGCAGCCATTTCTCGGGCGACGGCGGCACGCGCGGCTTCTGATCGCGCACGGCCTCGGCGATGGCTTTGATGTGATCGGGCGTCGTGCCGCAGCAGCCGCCGACGATGTTCAGCCAGCCGTTCTGGGCGAACTCGCGCAGCAGCTTCGCCATCGACTGCGGCGTCTCGTCGTACTCGCCGAGGGCGTTGGGAAGGCCGGCGTTCGGATAGCAGGAGATGAAGAGCGGGGCGATGGCCGAGAGCTCCTCGACGTGCGGGCGCATCTCCGCCGCGCCGAGGGCGCAGTTGATGCCGACGCTGAGCGCGGGCGCGTGGGAGACGGAGTTCCAAAAGGCTTCGACGGTCTGGCCGCTGAGGGTGCGCCCGGAGGCGTCGGTGATGGTGACGCTGAGCATGACCGGCAGCCGTCGCCCGACCTCGGCGAAGTATTTTTCGATGGCGAAGATGGCGGCCTTGATGTTGAGCGTGTCGAACGTCGTCTCGGGGAGGAGGATGTCGACGCCGCCGTCGACGAGGCCGCGCACCTCGTCGTAATACGCGTCGACGAGGGCGTCGAACGACACGCCGCGGAACGCCGGGTTGTTGACGTCGGGCGAGAGCGAGGCGGTGCGGTTCGTCGGCCCCATGGCGCCGGCGACGAAGCGGTTGCCGTACGCGTCGGCGGCGCGGCGGGCGATGCGCGCGGCCTCGAGGTTGATCTCGTAGCAGACGCTCTCCAGTCCGTAGTCGCTCATGGAGATGGCCTGGGCGTTGAAGGTGTTGGTCTCGATGATGTCGGCGCCGGCCTCGAGGTAGTGGCGGTGGATCTCCTCGATGACGATTGGCCGCGTGAGGCAAAGGAGGTCGTTCGCGCCCTTGAGGTCGCGCGGGTGCGAGGCGAAGCGCTCGCCGCGATAGGCCGCCTCGTCCAGCTTGTAGCGCTGGATCATCGTCCCCATCGCGCCGTCGAGGATGAGGATGCGGCGGCGGAGGAGGTCGTGAAGCTCGGCGGTGCGATCGGGCTGCATGAGGTTTCTCCAAAAACAAAACGCCCCGCGAAATTCGCGGGGCCACTTGAGAGCTGCTACGTTCCGGCTCTTTAGCTTTTTTTATCCTGGTTGCAAGCGGCCCAGCCAAATCAGTCCAGGTGTGGCGGAGCGTACCATGGAGTCGCGCGCGGAATCCAGCGGCGGACGTTGCGGCAGTACTCGAGGTAGGCGTCGCCGAACATGCGGCGCAGCATCGGCTCTTCGTAGAGCACGATGAAAGCGAAGACGAGCGCGAAGGCGGCGCCGAGCTCGCCGAGGAAGACGTTCGCGCCGTGCGGGAAGACGATGGCGAAGCCGGCCATGGCGATCCCCATGCCGAGGTACATCGGATTGCGCACGTAGCGGTAAGGGCCGGTGACGACGAGGCGCCGCGGCGGATCGAACGGCGCCGGCGTGCCGAGGCCGCGCCAGGCGAACTCCCAGACGCAGGGGAGGCCGATGACCGCGCCGACGGCGACGACGGTCCAGCCGAGCGGGCGCGGGTCTTTGAAGACGTCCGGGCCTACGCGCCAGAGCGGCAGCCAGCGAAGCCAGATCAGGATGAAGAGCGGGGCGACGATGAGTGCGCGGATGAGGGCGAAGAGTTTGCGGGCCATACATACTAAACTGCCCCTCATGTCCACCGTCGCCGAAACTCCCATCGCCCACACAGAGCCCGTCAACGCCAAGATCCTCGCGATCTCCGAGGACCGCATCCAGGGCTTCGTGCGCGACCCCTTTGGCGAGATCGCGGCGAAGTCGGGCGTCGACATCGACACCGTGCTCGAGCGCATCCGGGCCATGCTCCGCGCCGGCACGATCCGCCGCGTGCGCCAGACGCTCATGGCCACGAACCTCGCCGAGGGCGCGCTCGTGGCCTGGCAGTACCCGCCCGACAAGCTCGAGGCCGCGTTCGACTACATGTTCAAGGACGATCCGTTCTCCGGCCACGTCGTCACGCGCTCGACCGACGCGGCCACGCCCGGCTCGAATTACCGGCTGTGGACGACCGTCAAAGTCCCACAGGGGTACTCGGTAGCGAAGCACTGCGTGGTGCTGGCGCGGCTCACCGGCGCCGAGCATTTCCGCGTCATGCCCGCGAAGCGGATCTTCGCCCTCGGCGTCGGCCACGTGCGCCGCAAGGGGATGGAGCCGGGCAGCAAGTCGGAGGAGCTGGCCGAGGTGAAGGACACGACGAAGGTCGAGCTCACCGACCTCGAATGGCGCGTGCTGACGGCGCTCAAGCGCGAGCTCGATCCGGAGGAGATCCGCCGCGACGTCTGGCAGCATCGCGCCGACGAAGCGGGCGTGCCGCTCGAGCAGTTCTACGAAGTCGCCGAGTCGCTCAACGCCCGCAAGGTCATCGGCCGCTTCTCGACCTTCCTCGAGCACGTGAAGCCGCTGCAGACGGGCGAGCGCGTCACGCGCTTCAACGGACTTTTCCACTGGGCCGTGCCGCCGGGACGGGAGATCGAGGCCGGACGGGAGGTGGGGCGCTTCGACATCCTCACGCATTGCTACTGGCGCGAGGGGGGCGCGGAGTTCCGCAACGTCAACATCATGGCCGTGGCCCACGGGACGGAGAAGCCGCTCGTGCTTGCGCACAAGAAAGCCATCGACGAGCACCTCGCCGCGGTGGGGATTCCGGTGAGCTACACGAACGTCTTCTGGGGCGGGCGCAGCGAGATCAAGCCGTCGGAGATCTCGCCGTTCGCGTACCGCGAGTGGTGCGCGTCGGTGGGGGTCGATCCCGAAACGATTCGTGAATAGCGAGGGGACAGGGGACAGGGGACGGGGGACAGGTGCGGTCCTCGTCGTTGCCGTCGCCGTCGTCGCCCTGGTCCAGTCCTGGCAGCGCTGGCTCGACCCGATCATCGACACCGGCCGCGACCTCTACATCCCCGAGCAGCTCGCGCGCGGGGCGGCGCTGTACCGCGACCTCCGCTATCAATACCCGCCCCTCGCGCCGTACCTGCTGGCGCTGATGCCGGGGCGCACGCTCGCCGCCTACACGATTCTCGGCATCGCCCAGTCGGCGGTCATCGCCGCGTCGCTTTGGATCGCGCTGCGGCGCAACGCGATCGCGGCGACCGTCGCGGCGCTTCTCTTCGTCGCCGTGAGTCTGTGCGCGGGGTCGATGTGGAACTTCATTTTTCCCTACAGCTACGCGGCCACGCTGGGGATGATGTTCCTGACCATCGCGCTCGCCGCCGCGGTGAACGAGCGGCCGGCGATCGCATTCGGCGCGCTGTTCCTGGCGTCGTGGTGCAAGGTCGAGTACGCGGCCGGCGTGGCGCTGATCGTCGTCGTCCTGGCGATCGCGCGGCGCGTCTCGTTGCGGCAGGTCGCGGTTTTTGCGGCGGTGTGGATCGCCTCGGCCGCGGTTGTCATGCGCGTCTTGCCGGGAATCGGCGACAACGTCTTCGCCCTGACGAACGCCACGGCGCGGCGTTTCTTCGCCGCCGTCGCCGGACGGCCATCGTGGGATCACGCGCTGGCGCTGCTCGGCATCGTCGCCGTCGCGCTGCTCCTGCGCCGCGGGCTCTGGTGGCTGGCGATGCCGCTGATGATCCCGCTCGCCTACCACGGCTTCTTCCGGGCCTGGTTCTTCATCCAAATCGCGCTGCTCGTCTACGCGCTAGTCAGGGAGCGCGACTCGCTGCTGGCCGTCTTCGCCATCTTCTCCATCGCCGCGACGCTGCGCGTGCCGTTCAACCTCTCGCCGGCCTGGTACGGCGTCGTGCTCATCGTGCCGGTCTACGCGCTGATCGCCTACGCGCTCTTCGAGCGATGGCCGTCGCGCGCCTGGCTCTTCCTCGTGGCCATGCTCTGCGCGCGCGACCTGTGGGAGCAGCACGAGCGCTGGCGGACGAAGATCTACCCCGTCGTCACGGCGCGCGGCACGTTCTACGACGACAACGCCGCGCGCGCCAGGGCATTGAACGAATTCAAGCCCTCGGGCACACTCGCCGTGTTCCCCGAGGGGATTGCGATCGACTATTTGACGCGCACGACCACGACGCTGTCGTTCCACACCTTCACGCCGGTGGAGACCGCCGACCCGCGCGTCGAGGATGAGATCCTGCGCGAGATCGCGGCGCGGCCGCCGGACCGCGTGGCCCTCGTCGCGCGCAGCGTCCGCGAGTACGGCCATCGCGGCTTCGGCGTCGACTACGACGAACGCCTTGCGCATTGGATCTTCGCGAACTACGCGGTCGAGCGCCGCTGGCCCGGCTTGCTCGATCTCCGACGCCGATGACGCGACGAGATCTCCTGCCGCTTGGCGCCGTCGCGGCCGTCTTCATCGCCCTGCGCCTGCCGCTGTTCTTCGATCCCGCCCTGCACCTCGGATGGAACAGCGACGCCGTCATCTTCGGGATGATGGCCAAGGCCATTGCCGCTGGGCGGGAGCTCCCGCTCTACTTCTGGCGGCAGAGCTACATGGGCGTGATGACGTCGTACCTCACCGCGCCGATGCTGCACGCCCTCAGCGCGCCGGCGGCGCTGCGCATCGCCTCGGCGCTCGAGGTCCTCGCCGGCATCGTCTTCTACTGGCTGGGACTGCGTCGCGCCTTCGGCGAGACGGTGGCCAACATCGTCGCGCTGTGGCTGGCCATCGGTCCGGGATACATGATGCTCTTCGTCGTCGTGCCGGTCGGCGGCGAGCAGATGTTCGTGCTGAGCGCGATCATCTATTGGCTGGCGGAGACGACGCGACTGCAGCGGCCGCGCCACTGGCTCCTCTTCGGATTGCTCTTCGGCTTCGGCTGGTGGCAGCACCAGGGCATCATCTTCGCCGCCGCCGCCGCGGTCATCGTCGTCGTCCAACGCAGCGAGTGGTGGACGAACGTCCGCGACGCGCGGCCGGCGCGGCGCAACCCGCTGCGGATCGCGCTGGCCGCGCTGCTGGCCGCCGACGTGCTCCTGGCCCTCCTGCGCTCGCTCGGCCTCCGCGTGCCGTCCTTCTTCCTGCTCCACCCGGTGGTCGATCCGCTCGTCGCCTTCGTGCTCGTCGCGACGCTGAACGCGCCGCGCCTGCGGGCCCTGCTGCGCATCGATCGCGCCGCGCTCCTCCGCGCCGCGCTCTTCGTCCTCGGCGCGGCGATCGCCTACTCGCCGGTGCTCATCGGCACGTGGCGCGGCGTCGTTCCGGAAAGCTACGGCCTCAGCGTCCCGCCAAACGACATCGCCAGCGTGGCGCGGCACGTCGTCACCTTCCTCGGCAGCGACCTCTGGCTGACCCTCGGCGCGGCCGCGGCGGTCGTCGTCGTGCCGTTCTTCCTCGTGGCCATGCTGCGCCGCCCGCCGCTCGATATGCCGCTCGTCACCATCATCCTCTGCGTCCTCTTCTACTTCTTTTCGCAGCGCGCCCATCCCGGCTCCATGCGCTACATCGTCTCGGCCGTGCCGATGGTCTACGCCTTCGCGGCGCAGGAGATGCTGCGGTGGCGGCGGTGGATGATTCCGGCGGCGGTCACGACGCTGGCGCTGCTAGTCCCGCGCGTCCTGCAGGTGCGCGACGTCGCCCGCGGCCAGGGCGAGCACTACGGCGGTCTGCCCGGCGACTTCGATCCCCGCCCGACGCTGCGGACCATCGAGGCGAGGCACTACACCGTCTGCTACGCCGGCTACTGGATCGCCTACAAGCTGCAGTGGGTCAGCGACGAGCGCGTGCGCTTCATCCCGTTCCGCAGCTTCGACCGCAACCCCGAGGCCTCGCGCGCGCTGGCGGCGACGCCGGGGCCGAAGTGCTTCGTCGAGGAAAGCGGGCACGTGCGCCCCTTCGATCTGCGCGAGCTGAAGGACGACGTCAGCCGCAAGGCCGCCGAGCGGCTGCGGCGGCTACGAGGCCAGTAGGAACTCGAGGCCCGGGTTGTCCTTCTGTGCTAGCTCCAGCTCCCACGGCGACGTGAAGAGGACGACGGCGTGGCCGTGCGTGTCGACCGTCAGGCGGATGCGGCTCGGCAGCGACAGCTTCGCGGCCTCGTCGATCGGCTTCCCGATCCAGCGCGCGAGCTTGTAAGGGAGCCGCTCCACGATCGTCTCGACGTTGTACTCGTTCTCGAGGCGCGACTGCAGCACGTCGAACTGCAGCTCGCCGACGACGGCGACGATCGGCTCGGAGCGCAGGCCGTCGTGAGGCGTGAAGAGCTGCATCGCTCCCTCTTCCTCGAGCTGCGCGACGCCTTTCTGGAACTGCTTGCGGCTCGTGACCTGCTTGGCGCGGAGGATGGCAAAGTGCTCCGGCGCGAAGCGGGGGATGCGCTCGAACTCCAGCGGCTCGCTCGACGACACGGCGTCGCCGATGCGGAAGAGGCCGGGGTTGACGAAGCCGATGACGTCGCCGGGATAGGCCGTCTCGATCGTCTCGCGCTCGCGGGCGAAGAGGCGGTGCGGGCGGGTCATGCGCACCTCGCGCCCGAGGCGGGAGTGGAACACCGTCATGTCCTTCTCGAACACGCCGGAGGTGATGCGCAGGAAGGCCAGGCGGTCGCGGTGGCGCTTGTCCATGTTCGCCTGGATCTTGAAGACGAAGCCGGTGAAGCCGTCGTCGTCGGGCGCGACCTCGACCTCCTCGCCGTTCGGACGCCGGGCCGTGCGCGGCGGCGGCGGCGGGGCCAGCTCCAGCAGCGCCTCGAGGAACGGCTGCACGCCGAAGTTGTTGATGGCCGAGCCGAAATAGACGGGGATCACGCGTCCGCGCAGGAACGCTGCCTCGTCGAACGCCACGCCCGCGCCGGCGAGCAATTCCGCGGCATCGCGCAGGTCCTGCCATGCGGAAGTCCCGATCTCCGTCTCAAGCCGAGGATCGTCGAGGCCGCTCACCGTCACCGGCGCGATCGACTTCCCGTGCGCGGTACGCTCGAAGCGGAGCACGCGCTGCGCGCGGAGGTCGAAGACGCCCTGGAACGTCGGGCCGCTGCCGATCGGCCAGTTCATCGGCACCGCGCCGACGCCGAGCTCGCGCTCGATCTCGCCGATCAGCTCGAACGGGTCGCGCCCAGGCTGATCGAGCTTGTTGATGAAGCAGACGATGGGGATGTGGCGCATGCGGCAGACTTCGAAGAGCTTCCGCGTCTGCGGCTCGATGCCCTTGGCGGCGTCGAGGACCATGACCGCGCTGTCGGTCGCTGCCAGCGTCCGGTACGTGTCCTCGGAGAAGTCCTCGTGGCCGGGCGTGTCGAGGAGGTTGAGGCAGTAGCCGCCGTACTCGAACTGCAGCGCCGTCGACGTGATCGAGATCCCGCGGCTCTGCTCCATCGCCATCCAGTCCGAGGTGGCGTGGCGCTGCCCTTTGCGGGCGCGCACGGCGCCGGCCATGTCGATGGCGCCGCCGTAGAGCAGCAGCTTCTCCGTCAGCGTGGTCTTGCCGGCGTCGGGGTGCGAAATGATCGCGAAGGTGCGGCGGCGGGCGACCTCACGGCTGAGGCGGCCGTCGACGGCGGAGTCGAGAAGTTGCGACATGCGAGGCAGTTAACAGAATTGTGACTGCTGCATTTCCAGGATCGAGATCAACGCTTGACGCGTCGCTGGAACAGCTGCAGCTCGTTCTTGTAGCGCGGCTGTTTGGGCGAGAGCTTGACGGCGGCCTGGAAGTAGCCGCGCGCGGCGTCGAGGTCGCCGAGCGCCTCGGAGAGCGCGCCGAGGTTGAAGCTCAGCGCGGCGGAGTCGCGATGCCGGCGCAGCGCCTCCTGCCAGATCGCGCGGGCGTCGTTCAGCTTTCCGGCGTCGATCATGCCCATCCCTTCGTCGAACGCGGGCGCGCTGTCGTCGAGCTCGATCGACTCCCGCACCGCTCTCGGCGTGATCTCCTCGGCCGCCACGTTCGCGGCGTAGCGCGCGGCCTGCTCGTAGGCGACGTCCCTCTCGTCCGCGCTCAGCCACTCCGCGCGCGGCGAGGTCCCTTCGCCGCGGACGCGGTAGGCGAAGAGCTTCCGGCCGTCGGCGCCGAAGACGTCGATGCGCGCGCTGCACGTGGCGTCGATCCAGCGATGCGTTTTCTTCACCCGCGCGCCGTCGACGTCGTGCTCGCTCCCCTCGGCGGTCCGCTCCGTGCCGATGCAGGTGAAGACGTTCACGCCGAGGTAGGCGTCGGCGGGATGGTCGTGGCGCAGCGCCTTCAGCGCGGCCGCGTCGAGCGCGGCGGAGAAGTGGTGGTTGTTCTCGACGGCGTTCGTGATGCGCAGCGTGCCCGCGCGGGCCACGTCGTCGACGAAGCGCTCGACGAAGGTCAGCACCTTGTCGTTGTCGCCGATGGCGTAGATGACGGCGATGCGCTCCGCCGGCGCGAGGTCATGCGCGGCCGGGACGCGGCGCACGAACGTGATGCGCGGCGCGGCCACGAGCGTGGTCGCGGCCAGGAGCGGAACGAGGGCGAGGAAACGCGGACGCATCGGTTTCCGGGGACCTTGCAAATTCTACGCGTAAACCCGCCCGAATATACTGCCGCGCGCATGCGCCTCAACGTGACGAGCGAGGTCGGGCGGTTGAAGAGCGTTCTCGTGCATCTCCCCGGGCGCGAGATCGACGTCATGGTCCCGCCGATGATGACCCAGCTCCTCTTCGACGACATCCTCTACGGCCAGGTCGCGCGCGAGGAGCACCGCCGCTTCCAGCAGCTCATCCGCTTTGTCGCCGGCGAGGTCCTCGACACGCAGGACCTCCTCGAAGAAGTGCTCGAGAACGAGGAGACGAAGGACGAGATCGTCCGCGATCTGGCCCGCCGCAACGGCTTCACGCGCCGCCTCACACAGTGGCTGCGCGAGCAGAGGCCGGGCGCGCTGGCGGAGGTGCTGATCGGCGGGCTGCCGAGCGAGAAAGGCGGCGGCGAGCTGCCGACGTTTGAGCTCAACCCGGTCCCGAATTACTTCTTCGCCCGCGACCCGCAGGTGGTCCTCGGCGACGGCGTGATCATCTGCGGCATGGCCACGCAGGCCCGCCGCCGCGAGTCGCTGCTGTCGAAGTACGTCTTCGAGCACCATCCGAAGTTCGCCAACGGCGGCCGCATCCGCACCGACTTCATGGCCGGCGAGGAGCGCGAGCGGCCGGCGAGCCGCAAGGCGCCGACGCTCGAAGGCGGCGACCTGATCGTGGCCAGCCGCGAGCTGATTCTCCTCGGCGTCTCGGAGCGGACGAATCGAGCCGGCGTGCAGCATCTGGCGCGCTCGCTGAAGAAGTCGGACGCCGGCGTGCGCACGATCCTCGTCGTCGAGCTGCCGCGCCAGCGCTCCTTCATGCACCTCGACACGGTGTTCACCTTCACCAGCCGTCACGAGTGCCTCATCTATCCGCCGGTGGTCCTCCCCGACGGCAGCCAGGCCGCGAGCGTCTACGCGGTCGATCTGACGAAGAAGTCGCTCTCGTTCTCGCCGCAGAAGTCGCTCCTCGGCGCGCTGCGCCGCCGCGGCGTGGAGCTCGAGCCGATCTACTGCGGCGGCAAGCGCGCCGTCGACCAGCAGCGCGAGCAGTGGACGGACGGCGCGAACGCGTTCGCGCTGGCGCCGGGGATCATCCTGCTGTACGAGCGCAACGTGCGCACGGCCGAGGAGCTGGCCGCGCATGGGTACCACATCGTGTACGAAGACGATCTCCTCCTCGGGCGCACGGAGCTCGAGCTGTGGACGCACAAGAAGTACGCGATCCAGATGCAGGGGCACGAGCTGTCGCGCGCGCGCGGCGGCCCGCGCTGCATGACCATGCCGCTGGAGCGCGAGGACGTCTGATGGCGAAGCTGGCGGTCGTGGCCTTCGGCGGCAACGCCTTGCTGCGCTCCGAGGACCGCGGCACGCAGGAGGAGCAGATCGCGCGCTCGAAGCAGGCCGCGCGCTGGCTGGCCGAGATCGTGCGCCACGGCTACAAGCTGATCGTGGTGCACGGCAACGGGCCGCAGGTCGGGAACATCCTGATCCAGAACGAGGAGGCCTCGACGAAGATCCCGCCGCAGTCGCTCGACGTCTGCGTCGCCCAGACCGAGGGGTCGATGGGGTTCATGCTGCAGCTCGCGATCCGCAGCCGCCTGGAGTCGATCGGCCTCGGCGGCGAGGTGGCCACGATCCTGACGGAGGTGGAGGTCGACGCGAACGACGCCGCGTTCAAGCGTCCGACGAAGCCGATCGGCCCGTTCTTCACGCGCTACCGCGCCGAGGCCCTCGAGCGCGACCTCGGCTGGACGATGCGCGAGGACGCCGGCCGCGGCTGGCGCCACGTGGTGCCGTCGCCGAAGCCGCTGCGCATCCTCAACATCGAGACGATCAAGTACATGCTGAACGGCGCCGCCGTGGTGATCGCCGCGGGCGGCGGCGGCATCCCCGTCGTGCGCGGCCGCGACGGCCAGTGGCGCGGCGTGGAGGCGGTGATCGACAAGGACTACGCGTCCGCGCTGCTCGCCGCCGACCTCGAAGCCGACATGTTCGTCGTGCTGACGGGCGTGCCGAAGGTGGCGATCGATTTCGAGAAGCCGAGGCAGCGGCTTTTGGATCGCCTCAACATCGCCGACGCGGAGCGCTACCTGGCCGAGGGGCAGTTCCCGCCGGGCTCGATGGGCCCGAAGATCGACGCGGCGATCCAGTTCGTCCGCAAGAGCGGGAAAGAGGTGCTGATCACGGACATCGAGCACCTGCGGGAGGCGCTGGGCGGGGGCTCAGGGACGGTGATCGGCGCTTAGTTGCGGATAGCGTCCCTCAGCGATCAGCTCGCGCAATGCCGCATTGACCTGCTCGGACGTGCGGAAGACGTTGTACACGTCCGGATCGAGCGTCACGCTCGCGCAGAGGCGAACGAACTTGAACTGATTTCGCCGCCAGCCTTTGAGGTGGCTGTAGTCGGGCAGCATATCGTCTTCTGGTTCGATCGGCGTGTCGCGGATCATTTCTTTTTCGTTCATATATCGTCGTTTTTCAGCCGGTGTGGCGTTGCGCGCACTGATCAGGCGTGCGATGTCGTCTTCGATCGCGTAGCAAACGAGGAGCGTTTGGCGATTTTTCGTTTGACAGATCAGGAGGTAGCGATCTTCGTACTCCGATTTTCGATCTTGGCATACAGCCGCGAAGATATCGCGCATCGCTTCGGCCGCTTCCTCGAAGCTGACGCCGTGTTTTCTCAGATTCTCTTCGGCCTTCCGCGGGTCGTAGCGGATCTCAAAATCCTTCACCTCCCGAGGCTACCTCGGTGTTACTGAATCCGGCAACTCTCGCACGGGCACGCCGCCCGCAACCTCTCGAACGTCCAGATCCCGTAATTGTGCCCGTCGATCCAGTTCGGCTGCAGGGCGTAGTTGCCGATCGGCGTGAGGCTGTCGATCTGGAACGACTCCTTGCGGTAGCGCGGCGGCGGGCCGGCGTACATCCGGCCGAACAGGTCGGGCTCGCCGGAGCAGCTCGCGCAGGGGCAGGCGCGGCGCAGCTCCTCCAGCGGATAATATGATTCGTGGCCGTCGTCCCAGACGACGACGAGCAGATCACCGAGAACTTGCCACGACGTGGGGCGCATGCCGACTTACAGGCTCACGATCGAATACGAAGGAACTCGCTACTCCGGCTGGCAGGCGCAGGGTAACACGTCGAAAACGATCCAGGGCCTGCTCATCCGCGCGGCCTCGCAGGTCGCCGGCGAGGCCGACGTCGGCGGCGCCGGCCGCACCGACGCCGGCGTCCACGCGGCCGCGCAAGTCGCGCATCTGCGCATCAGAAAGGCCATCGATCCGAACGTGCTCGTGCGCAAGCTCAACGACCTCCTGCCCCACGACATCTGCGTCCTCCGCGCCGCGCGCGCCGGCGATGCCTTTCACGCCCGCCACGACGCCGTCTCGCGCGTCTACCTCTACCAGATCGCCACGCGGCGCACCGCGTTCGCGAAGGCGTTCGTCTGGTGGATCAAGGACCGCCTCGATGCCGAGGCCATGCGCGCCGCCGCCGCGCCGCTGGCCGGACGCCACGACTTCAGCGCCTTCACCGACAAGCGTCTGCAGCAGGACGAGTCGCGCGTCGTCGTCGTGGAGCGGAGCGAGATCGCCGTCGCGGATGATCTGATTCTCTTCCGCATCGCGGCCTCGCATTTCCTCTGGAAAATGGTGCGAAAGCTCGTGGCCTTCCTCGTCGAGGTCGGGCGCGGCGCGATGAGTCCCGACGACCTCGGCGCGCGCCTCAACCGCAAGGCGTCGGCCTTCCAGCCGAGCGCGCCGCCGTCGGGGCTGTTCCTCGAGGCCGTCACTTACCGCGGCGAGACATTCGAGCGGCCGCTGCTGCCGATCATGCCGGTGGAGCGGCGATGACGGAAGCCGAAATCGTCGCGCGCGTGCGCGAGCTCTTTCCACAGCGCGGCGCCAAGGTCGGCATCGGCGACGACGCCGCCGTCGTCGGCGAGCACGTCGTCACCACCGACCTGCTCATCGAGGACGTCGACTTCACGCGCGCCATCCCGCTGCGCTTCGTGGCCCGCAAGAGCCTGGCCGTGAACCTCTCGGACCTCGCGGCCATGGGCGCGCTGCCGGCCTACGCGCTCGTGGCCCTCGGCCTGCCGCCGTGGACGCACGAGCACATCGACGAATTTCTCGAAGCGCTCGCCGGCGCGGCGCGCCAGTACGACGTCGACCTCGTCGGCGGCGATCTCTCCCGCGCCGAGAAGCTGACGATCGCCATCACCGCCGTCGGCTACGTCGAGCACCGCCCGCTCCTGCGCAGCGGCGCGCGCGCCGGCGACCGGGTCTACCTCAGCCGCCCGATCGGCGGCGCCGCTGCGGGGCTGTGGCTGCTGCAGCACGGCTGGAGCGTCGACGGAGGTCCGGAAGTCCCGTACGCGCAGCGCGAATTCGCGCTCAGCGCGATCCGCCGTCACGTCGATCCTGAGCCCGAGGTGCGGCTCGGCCGCGAGCTCGCCCAGATCGATCAGGTCACCGCGTGCATCGACGTGTCGGACGGACTCTCGACCGATCTGCACCACCTCTGCGACGCGTCCGGCGTTGGCGCCGACATCGAGCGCGAGCGCATCCCCGTCTTTCCCGATCTCCCCAGCTCCGGGCTCCCCGTCGAAGATTGCGTCCTCCACGGCGGCGAAGAGTACGCGCTGCTCTTCACGTCGTCGCTGCGCGAGTCGGAGCTAAGCATGCGTCTCGGCCGGCCGGTGTACGCGATCGGAAAGATCAGCGCGGAGAAGGGCGTGCGGTTGAACGGAAAGCTGTTGGAAGCGAAGGGATACGAGCACTTCTAGTGTCCTGAGTCGGAAATTCGCTGACAAAATCGGCCGACGGATTCGAGGATCTCGTCGGCCGTCTTGTGCCAGACGAAAGGACGAGGGTCTTGGTTGTAGAGGCGCAGGTAGCTT